>Ga0164290_1001241_pt1 | contig 44053 bp, 38 predicted proteins | sample Micstemetagenome_FD_108782 | JGI IMG/M metagenome (GOLD analysis project Ga0164290, IMG submission 108782) | Contaminated culture microbial community from soil near Moab, Utah, USA - Microcoleus steenstrupii SON62 (Illumina Assembly) | ecosystem: Environmental > Terrestrial > Soil > Soil crust...
GAAGAAGTTCACCTCGACCGACGGCTGGAAGCGTCGTAGGAACCCGCGGAGCGGAAAGCCTCCGCCGAGATTGCCGACCACCCCGCTGTCGCCGCGAACGTTGGGCGAGCGTGCCGTTAGGTGGGCAAACCCCACCGATCCGCGGACGTAGAGGCCGCCGGGCTGAAGCTCTCGTCGCACTCCGAGCATAAAGCGGTAGACGTCGCCGTCTGAGTCGCCTCCAGGCAGCAAGCGACCGCCGCCAAAGACAGACGGCTCGAAGAAGAAGTCGTAGCCTCGGCGCTCAAAGAGAGGAATCTCAAACGCGAGCTCCGGCCCCTGGATGGTGGCCCGATTGCCGTTTCGATCCGTGAACTCCCCGCTGACCCCGTACCCGAGTCGCACGCGGAAGTTGGGTGCGATCTCGTCCTGCGCATGTCCGAGTGCGAACAGCGCGAGGAGGGCGGAAACAGTAACGAGCGGCTTCATCGGCGCTGAGTATAGAGGGAAGCGCCACGGACCCGCAACATCACCAGCCGTACATTCCCTTAGAATCTCGCTATGTGGCGGCAATTGGCGGAATCTGCCCGGAAGGTGATCTTCCTGTCCCAGGAGGAAGCCCAGGCACGAGGAAATGTGGCGATTACTCCCGAGCACGTTCTGCTCGCCATCTTGCGCGATGGCGACTCCACGTCGGGCAAGATGCTTCAGGTTCTGCAGATTGATCCGGCTCAGCTGCGAGCCGAGGTCGCTGAGGCCATATTGCCCGGCGACCGAACGCCGGTCGTCAGCATGACAATCACGCCGCAGGTCAAGCGAGTCTTCGATTGCGCTCACGAAGAGGCCATGAGCCGAGAAGAAGCGATGGTTGCTGCCGAGCACCTGTTGCTGGCCCTGGCGCGGGTTGAGGACTGCCCGGCAAGAAATTTCCTCTTGCGCCGCGGCGGCGGAATCGAGCAGCTCGGGTCGGCGCTCTCTCAAGTAAGCCCACCAGGACCGACCTCGAGTTAGGCAGGCGGCCCCGATGGGCTCTAAAGGTCACGCCAGTGGAGGTTGTCGGCGGTGCCAGTCAGTCACCCGTTGAAAGTCGCGGGCGACTCTGACGCAGACGTCGTCCCGCATCGCGGGAGCGATAATTTGGCATCCGAGGGGAGCTCCGTCTTCAAACCCAACAGGAAAGGCGATGGCGGGCCAGCCGAGCAGATTGGGAGGCGCGATCATCTCGCCACCCATGTTGATCCACGTCTTGTCGAACGGCTGGTCGTTCGGCACCGCACGGTGGTAGAAGACGGGGGTGAAGATGCAGTCGCACTTCTCCCACACGGCATTCGCCTTCAATGCCTCCGTACGAAGCCGCATCGCCCAAAGGTACTCGGCCGCCTTTGTCTCGAGTGCCGCCGCGAAGCCGGCGACCTGGTGCACGTCCTTGAGTTCCTGCAGCCGGGGGCCGCGGATAAAGTTCTCGTGGGCGCTTGCTCCTTCGGCGTCGACGATGATGCTCATCGCGACACCGTAGGGCAGTTCCGGGAAGGTGACATCCACCGTCTCGTACCCTAGCTTACGAAGGGACTCGACCGCCGCCTGGTACGACCGCTCCATCGCCTCCGCCTTGTTCTCCCGAAACGTCTCTTTGACTAGGCCGATCCGAGGCTTCGGCCCGCGAGCTCTCAGACTCAGGCGGCCCGGGAGGGAAGAGGGGTCGAGCGGGTCCGGCCCGGCAATTGCTTCGAGGACGAGCGCGCAGTCGTCGGCAGACCGCGCCAAGGGGCCGAGCTTGTCGAGCGTCCAACAGAGCGCCATCGCGCCGTGGCGGCTGACCCGGCCATAGGTGGGCCGGAAGCCCGTGACGCCGTTGAACGCCGCAGGGCAGGTGATGCTGCCGCTCGTTTCGCTTCCAATCGAGAACCCGACGCAGCCCAGAGCGGTTGCCGCGCCAGAGCCGCTGCTGGAGCCGCCCGCCCACAGGTTTTTGTCCCACGCGTTGATCGCAGGTCCCATCCGGCTCGCGTCGGCGACGTTGTAGCTTCCACCGCCGGCGAGCTCGATCATCTCGAGTTTCGCCACGAGGACCGCGCCCGCCTCGGCGAGCTTCCGGATGACGGTGGCGTCGTAGTCGAAGACCTGATCCGCATGGCCGGGAGAGCCCCACCGAGTCGGGATGCCTTTGGTGGCCAGCAGGTCCTTGGCGCCGTACGGAATGCCGTGGAGCGGCGATCGCGCGGGCGTGGAGTCGGCTCGACGTGCCTGTTGCATCGCGAGCTCTTCGGTCATCTCCGCGACCGCGTTGTGGGCGCGGCCGAGCGTCTTCAGCCGATCTAGATACATCCGGGTCAGCTCAACGCTGGAGACCTCACGTCGCCTCAGCGCCCCCGAGAGCTCGCGGATGGAACCGAAAGGGCTGACGCTCATCGTCGCTTCACCTCGGTCGCGCGATAGATGAAGCAGGGTTCGCTGTTCTCCGGCAACGGGTGCTTCAGACGCTCCTTCGCGTTGTTCTGCACTCCTTTCAGCATTTCGTCGTACAGCCGCTTCGCCTCGCCGGTCAACGGCTTAGCAAGGGCCGGCGCTTCCTGCGGCTTCGGAGAATCGTGGGCGGAGGCGGTGGGAACGGCCAAGCTGGCCGCTCCGGCGAGCCCCAGTTTCATCAGATCGCGTCGCGACGTGCGCTCGGACATGAAGTCCATGTTAACGCACGTCGCGGCGAGATTCCCGTCAGGAGGACGTGGCTGTCTCCGCTTCCGGCTCCTCGGCGGGATACTCCTCGGCCAACGTTGCCTCGACCTCGTCGACGAGCGACGTGGTGATGGCGACGCGAGGGCGCGGACGAGAGATTGGCACCCCCTGCTCGGCCTTTTCGCGCAGGTGCAGTTCCTCGGCGCGCTCGTCAGCACCGGGCGAGACCGGCCATACGGTCGCCTCTGCCCAGTAGCTCTCCAGGAACTCGGACCACACGCGCTCGTACACCTTGATCGTCTGGTCGGCAATGAGCGACCAGTCGAACTCTTCGCGGAGCCGAGACCGAGCGGCTACCTTCAGCTTTTCCGCGCGCTCGGGATCTCGGAGCACGCGAAGGATTCCCCACGCCAAGGAGGCGGGGTCGCCGGCAAAGCTGAGGGTGCCGGTCTCGTCGTGCTTGACGACCTCTCGGAGACCACCAGCGTCGGAGGAGACGACGGCGGCGCCGGCCGCCATGCCTTCCAAGGCGACGATGCCGAACGGCTCGTAGAGCGAAGGGAAGACGGCGACGTCGGCACAGCGGTACAGCATGTGCAGCGAACGGTTCGCCATGAAGCCGGTGAACAGAACCTTGTCCTGCAGTCCGGCCCACTCGATGAACTTCTCGAATCGCTCGCGGTTGCCGCCGCCGACGATCAGGAACTTGGTGTTCGGCTCTTGCGCAAGCACCACGTTCGCCGCATTGAGAAGTACTTGGATGCCCTTCTCGCGGACGAAGCGACCGACGTACATGACGATCTTCTCAGCTGGGAGGGCCAACTTGGCCCGGTGTGCCGCACGCTCGGCCTCGTCCCACTCAAACTCAAACTTCTCCGCGCTCACTCCGTTGAAGATCACGTCGACCTTGTCGGCGGGTGAGTCGAAGAGGCGGACGACCTCCTCCTTCATAAACTCGGAGCAGACGATGACCCGCCATGCCTCGTAGGTGAGCCAGTACTCCTGCTCGTGGATGTAGCGCGAAGTGTCGTTGAAGATGCCGCCGTGTCGGCCGGACTCCGTGGCGTGGACGGTTGCGACCATCGGCAGCTTGTACTCGTACTTGAGCTCTCGAGCCGCGTCGAGCGAAAGCCAGTCGTGAGCGTGGAAGATCGTCGGCTGGCCGCCGTGCCGCCAATCCTCTAGGAGTTGCCGGACGCGTAGGTCGGTCGCTTCGTTTAGCAGCTGGATCTCGTGCAGAAAGTCGTTCGGCTTCTGCTTCAGGTGGACGCGGTGAACCCAGACGCCGCTCGGCTCCTGCTCCTCGTCCGGCGCGTTGGGCGTCGCCTTGGTGACCACGTGCACTTCGATCCCCTTCCGCTGGAGCTGCTGCGACAGCTCATAGACATGGGGGCTAATGCCTCCCACGATTCGCGGCGGGTATTCCCAGCTCAGCATCATCACGCGCATGACAACAGAGTATGCGACCTACGCGGCTGAACATGGGTTCTTGTGGCGCGGTCGCACTGAGTCAGGCATGAGCAACGCAGCCCCGGACCCCCAAACGAAGGAATCGGTCAACCCGGTCATCCAGAAGAACATCCATCGTCTTCTGGAAGTCCGCCGGAAAGAAGAGCAGCAATTCGGGACGGCAACGAAGGTGGCCGACGCGATCACGCGGTTTACGGGAAGCATGCCGTTTCTGTACATTCATGCCGCTCTCGTAACCGCATGGCTGGTAATCAACAGCGGCCGAGTCCCAGGAATCCGACCGTTCGACCCGTTCCCGTTCGTGATGCTGGCGATGATTGCCTCCGTCGAAGCGATCTTCCTCTCGACCTTCGTTCTCATCAGCCAAAACCGGCAGGCGGCTCTCTCCGATCGACGCGCCGAGCTCGATCTCCAGATCGGCCTCCTCACCGAGCACGAGGTCACGCGCCTCATTCAGATGGTGCACAAGCTCTTGGAGAAGGAGGGCATCCCGGATGAGTGGCGCGACCTCGACGACCTCAAGAAGGAAGTCGCTCCCGACCGAGTTCTCATCGAGATTGAGCAGGAACTGACGTAGACGCTCGCCGCCACCCTCGGATAGTCGTGGGACCTGCCGGAGGCATTGTCGCCCGTAGGGCGTGTAGCCAGCGCTCCTGCGCCAGTCGGGCAGAGTCTCACTCCTCGGAAGCAACGTCCGCAACGAGGTGGGCTCCCTCGGCGACCTCTGCGGTAGTGCTCCTATCGAGCTTGCGCTCGATCCGCGGCAGGAATGCCCCAGCCAAGGGTGTTTCGTTCTGAACCGCCCTGACCTGAACTAGTCCGTGTCTCCGGTTAGATCCCTCGGCTTCGCTTGGGATGACAGCGGCTCGGTGAAGCTCTGTGCCCTGCGGGGTGCGAAGCCAAGCTGGCATCCTCCCTTCACCTTCTAGCTTAGGAGTACTGCGGCGCCGCCTTGCTGTCCTTACCGACCAGGCTGCCCCTCGTGTGCGAGTACGTGTAGACCATCTCGACCCCGAAGAAGTAGATCTGGGAGGTGTAGTAGATCCACAGGAGGATCACGACGAGAGCGCCTGCCGAGCCATAGGCCGTGGCGACTCCGGCGAAGCCAAAGTAGTAGCTCAGCAGCAGCTTGCTGACGGCGAATCCCAGTGCCGTCACAAACGCCGGCAGCCACACGTCGCTCCACTGAACGCGACCCTTGGGCAGGCCTTTGAAGGAGACGCCGAACGCACCGGTTAAGACAAGTAGCGTAACCGCAAAGCTTAGGAACTTCCATAGGGTGACGCTGACCTGCTCCGCCCCCGCAAGCTCACCCGTGTTACGATGCAGCCACTGAAGCCAAGCGTCTAGGGTCAGCCATCCGAGCACCACGAGACCAAACACGACCACGCCGAGGAAGGCGGCGACGCGGCTGAGAATCAGGTTGCGGAACATCGAGCCCTCTTGCTTGATGCCCCAGATCGCGTTGACCGCCTCGTTTAGCTGGATAAACAGGTTCGAAGCACTGAAGAACGTCACCACCAGCGAGAAGATCGTCGCGATCGCCGTCGCTCCTGGCTTGTTCGCGTTCTCGATCAACTCCTTCAGGAGGCTCGCCCCCTGCCGACCGACGGCGCCTTGGGCTTGTCGCAGCAGCTCGGTCTGAGCCTCTCCCTGACCGTAGAATAGTCCTGCGGCGACCACGGCGAGAACGAGCAGCGGGGCGAGCGACAGCACGGCGTAGAAGCTGAACGCCGCCGCGAGCCGCGGAACGTTGTCCTCGCTCCAGTTTGCGAACGTCTTGGTGAACAGCTCGCGCGCGAACTGCAGACGTGACGGCGGGTTGGCAGCGCGAGTAGCCATAGCTTCGCATGAGGTGACCATTGGGCCGGGTCGCAAGTTCCTCACAACGGACCCTCGGGCCATCTCTAGAACAATCTGACAGATCGCTCGGTAGAACAAGCAGCCCTAATGGCCCGACGAGACCTGCTCTGCATGACCGACCGAGGACTTTACTGTCCCGACGGAGACTTCTACATCGACCCCTGGAAACCGGTCGAGCGCGCAGTCATCACGCACGCCCACTCGGACCACGCGCGGTGGGGCATGAAGCGCTACCTCTGCTCGGAGGAGAGCGAGATGGTGCTGCGCCTCCGGGTGGGTATGGACGCGAACGTCGACGCCCTTGGCTTCGGCGAGATCCTCTCGATCAACGGGGTGAACGTCAGCCTCCATCCGGCGGGCCACATCCTTGGATCGTCCCAGGTCAGAGTGGAGCACCAGGGGCGTGTCTACGTCGTTTCGGGAGACTACAAGACCGAGGCGGATCCGACGTGCAGCTCGTTCGAGCCGGTCCGTTGTCACACGTTCGTCACGGAGTCCACCTTTGGGCTGCCGATCTACCGGTGGCCTAGTCAGGAGACGGTGATGGACCAGATCAACGAGTGGTGGCGCGCAAACAAGGCGGCAGGGAAGTGCTCACTCCTAATGGGCTACGCCCTCGGCAAGAGCCAGCGGGCACTCGCGGGGCTCGACCCAAGCATTGGGCCGATCTTCCTTCACGGCGCGGTCCAGAAGCTGACCCAGGCGTATCGCAGCCACGGCATTCGCCTTCCCGAAACGAAAACGGTCAGTGAGGTTGATCGGAAGTTCGACTGGTCGCAAGCGCTTGTCATCGCGCCGCCGAGCGCGAACGGCACCCCTTGGCTGCGCCGATTCGGGGATCACTCAACCGGATTCATGTCGGGCTGGATGGCGATCCGCGGAGCTCGGCGGCGACGGGCGGTGGACCGAGGGTTCATTCTTAGCGATCACGTGGACTGGCCCTCTCTGATGACCGCAATCTCGGAGACCGAAGCGGAGGCCGTGTGGGTGACCCACGGCTACTCTTCGGTCGTCGTTCGGTACCTCGAGGAGCAGGGACTGGAGGCGCACGTTCTGGAGACCCGCTGGGAGGGTGAGCAGGACGAGGGTGCCGAAGTCGCGGAAGAAGCCGAGGAGTCGACGGGAGAACGACCGTATTTGCCGGCTCCGGAAGGCGAGGCTAGCCTATGAAGGTCCGACTATCGCTCTCCGGAGATCTTAGAGGTGATCGGCGATGAGGGCGTTTGCCGAACTGTATGCGGCGATTGACGAGACGAACAAGACGACCGAGAAGGTCGCCGCCATGTCGCGCTACTTCGCGTCCGCCGATCCGGCTGACGCCGCATGGGCGGTTCACTTTCTTGTCGGACGGCGTCCGAAGCGCCTCGTCCAGGCAGGCCGCATGCACGGGCTGGCCGCGAACCTCGCCGGCGTTCCGGAGTGGCTCTTCAACGAGTGCTACGACGCCGTTGGCGATCTGGCGGAGACGATCGCGTTGATGCTTCCCGAGGCCACCACCGACGCTGCCGACCACAGCCTGGCCCACTGGGTGACCGAACGCCTTTTGCCGCTCGGCACGCTTGCCGAGGAACCCCAGGTGCGGGCCCTCGCCCAGGCCTGGCTCGATCTGGACCGACCGGAGCGGTTCGTGTTCAATAAGCTCATCACGGGTTCTTTTCGAGTCGGCGTAAGCCAAGAGCTGGTGGTGAGGGCTCTCTCGCAGGTTTCGGGCGTGCCCGGTCCGGTCATCGCCCACCGGCTGATGGGCGACTGGACTCCGACGGCCGAGTTCTACGAGGGACTGTTGGGTGAAGAGACTCCGGACACCGACTGCAGCAAGCCGTACCCGTTTTGTCTCGCGCATCCGCTAGAGGTCGACCCTTCCAGCCTGGGTGAGCTCAGCGACTGGCACGTAGAGTGGAAGTGGGACGGCATTCGCGCGCAGCTCATTCGTCGCGAAGGAAAGTCGTTTGTCTGGAGCCGCGGGGAAGAGCTGATCACCGATCGTTTCCCCGAGATGCTGGAGATCTGTGAGGCGCTTCCCGAAGGAACCGTGGTCGACGGAGAGATTCTCGCGTGGTCCGAGGGGCGCCCGCTGAAGTTCATGGCGCTGCAGCGCCGGATCGGGCGCAAGCTCTTGAGCAAGAAGATTCTGCAAGAGGTGCCGGCGGTGCTCGTGGCGTTCGACTTGCTGGAGCTCAATGGGGAAGACCTGCGCGAACGCCCGCTCCGCGAGCGGCGGCAGCTGCTCGAAAGGCTAGTGGACGAGACCTGCGCCCGCCTGGATCCTCAGGAGCCACTGGCGGATTTTTCACCAGACGAGGAGACTTCTCTCCGCGCTGCTGACCGCAAATGCCGTCTTCTGATCTCGGAGAACGTCGATGCACCTTCGTGGGAGGAGCTCGGCACGATTCGGGAAGAAGCACGAAGCATGAACACTGAAGGTTTCATGATCAAGCGACTCGACTCTCCGTACCAGGTCGGCCGCCGCAAAGGGCATTGGTGGAAATGGAAGATCGACCCGCTCACCGTGGACGCGGTGATCATGTACGCTCAACGTGGCAGCGGCAAGCGAGCGTCGCTCTATACAGACTACACGTTTGGACTGTGGCAAGAAGGGAAACTCGTCCCGTTCGCCAAGGCGTACTCCGGCCTCACCGACGAAGAGATTCGTCGCGTCGACAACTGGGTTCGGCGGCACACCCTCGAGAAGTTCGGACCGGTTCGGACGGTCAAGCACGAGCTCGTGATGGAATTGGCCTTCGAAGGGATTCAGCTGAGCAATCGTCACAAGTCGGGCCTCGCCGTACGCTTCCCCCGCATCCTGCGGTGGCGGCACGACAAGAAGCCGGAGGACGCCGACTCGCTGGAGAGCGTCAAAGAAATGCTGAACGCCGAGGGTGCCGGCTGACCGCAACTCTGGCCGAGCAGGGGCGTTACCCGGGCAACGGAACTCCGCTGAAAGCGGGGTATTGCGAAAGGGACGGGTTCCCCCACTTCTGCCGAAGGCTGTCTTGGAGCCGGTTGAGTCTCGGCGATAGCGGTGAAGCCGGCCACCGTTCGGCGAAGTCACCGCATGCGGACAGGATTCTCGCCCGCGCGGAAGACAGGCCCCATGTCTGGTCGACTTCGATGACCTCTGCGATGTAGGCGATTTGAGCCGCTACCCAAGCCGCTCCCCCCGCCTCGGCAGCAAGTTGATATTGCGCGTCGTCCCTGGCTGCCTCGCAGTGCTCCTCAAGTGCCACCCGGTAGGCGGATTCCATGCGACGGCGAAGCTCCAGGGGTAACTCTGCGGCCCAAACGCTGTGGAGATACCGGGTCGTCGCGAAGGCGCCGTCGATCAACGCATGTCGAGGCGCGGCCGTCTCGAAGTCAAACAGTCGAACTTGGCCGTCGATGAGGAGGCCGTTCGCGAAGGTGCCGTCCCCGTGGGTCAAGCAATGAAACGGGCCAGGATTCTCTAGCTCCCTGACGAGAATGTCGACGTGCGGTCCCACCGACTCACCATCGAAGCCAGCACGGACGAGTCGGTCGGGAAGGGCACGCAGATCATCCACCACGCGGTGGACCCTGTGCCGCGATATCGGAGCCAAACCGACCTCCTCGGCGAGTGCGCCGTACGATCGAGCCGCCCCGAGCGTCGTGCCATGGAGGTGCCCGAGCGCCCTCATGTGTGCGACAAGCGCAGGTTCGACTTCACGGAAGTTCGGCTCCAGCAGCAGACTTCCTAGATGACGGCCAACCGAAGGGCCGAGGTCCTCCAGTACAAGCAAGTCGACGTCTTGGTCGTAGCCGTACACGCGTGGCCCGAGGCCCGTGGAGGCATGCTCAAGAAGGAATCTAAGCGCCACGTACTCAGTTCGGAGGGCTGACGTGCCGTCGACGGCATACTTCAGAACGACGGTCGTCGGCAGAGCGCCAGGCGAGATGAGAATGGCGCGGTACAGCCGAGTCGAGACGTCGGGTTCAAAGACCAGCGGCTCCAATCGGGAGATGCGAGCCGTTGACCTTGTGGCTCGCTGAAAAGCAGGCTCAAGTTGATCGACCTTCGGCACCGGCGGACGCTTGGGCCCCATCGCTTACTCCTCGCCGGGACGCATCCCGGGAATCAGCCGTACTTTGATGACCTCGGAATCTAAGTCAATGTCGAGGATGAACTCCTTGACCACCGGGATCATGATCTCGCCAACCTGAAGGACATCGTGGGCTGGCATCGCCAGCACGTCCTCGACGACTCCAAGCTCCTCGCCATCCTCAGTAACGACGCGGCAGTCGATCAGGTCCTCGGTGAGGAACTCGTCTTCCTCGAGTTCGGGGCGATCTTCGATAATGGCTTCGAGGTACTTCCATTGGAGCTTCTCGGCAGCGGTCGCGTCGTTGATGCCGCTCAGCTTGATTAGCGGACGCCCCTTATGGACCGTTGACTGCTCCACGGTGAACCAATTGCCGTCCATCCGCAGCCGGACGCCCTTCTCGAATCGCTCGAAGAAGTCCGTGAGCGGCTCCACCTTAAGCTGACCCTTCAGCCCGAAGGCCCCTACAATTTGACCGATGCGCGTCGGCTGCTTACTCATGTGCGTAATTCAAGACGAAGGGCCTGCGGACGACGATCCGCAGGCCCTCATGAATGGACGTCGGTGAGAAGGGAAGTCGTCAGTCGGTGACGATCTTGACGTACGCCTTCTCGCGCGACTTGGCCGCGACGGCACTGACCACGCACCGGATGGCGCTAACCACCCGGCCGCTCTTGCCGATCACCTTACCGACGTCGTCCGGCGAGACCCGAACGTAGAACGTCCGGGTTCCCATCTCGTGCTCCTCTTCGATCTCGATCTGCTCCGGGCTCTCGACCACGGAGCGCACTAGGGTCTCGACGAACGGTCGGTAGCTCATGGGATTACTCGTTCTCGGCGGAAGCCGGGGCCTCGGTGGCGGCGACGGAGATCGCGGAGGTGCGCTTGTCGAGGAACGCGTAGTTCTTCTTCTGCGACGGGCGCTGCTCGAGGTACTTGGGGAGGATGCCGAGCTTGTTCAGCACGTAGGCCGCGGTCTCGGTCGGCTGCGCGCCCTGCATGAGCCAGTGGAGCGCACGCTCCTCGTTAACCTCAAGCCGCTTGGGCTGGGACACCGGATCGTACAGGCCGATCGTCTCAACGAAGCTGCCGTTGCGTCCCGAAGTGGCCTCAGCCACTACCATGCGGTAGAAGGGACGGCCCTTCGCGCCGATTCTCCGAAGTCGAATCTTTACCATCTGTCGTTTTGCGTTCCTTTTCGTCGTCTAGCGTCGCTTGCCAAGTTTCGCCATCTGCTTCTGAAGCTTCGAGAGTTGCTTCATACCGCGGCGCATGTCGTAAAGCTGACGGATCAGGTGGTTCACCTCTTCAATTGAGGTGCCCGACCCCGCGGCAATACGCTTTCTTCGCGAACCGTTGATTATATCCGGATTGGCGCGCTCTTTTGGCGTCATGGACAAGATCATCGCCTCGATTCGGTTCACGTCCTTGTCGTTGATCTTGTCGAGCGCTTCCTCCGGGACCATGGAGCTCATGCCCGGAATCATCTTCATGATGTTCTGGAGCGGCCCCATCTTCCGCATCATCTTGAACTGCTCGAGCATGTCGGAGAAGTCCAGATCGCCTTTGCCGATCTTCTTCTCGAGCGCCTCGGCCTGGTCCTGATCGATCGCGAGCTCCGCCCGCTCGATGATCCCCATGATGTCGCCCATGCCGATGATCCGCTGCGCCATGCGGTCCGGATGGAAGACGTCCAACGCATCGACCTGCTCGCCGACACCGACAAAGCGGACGGGAACGCCGGTGGCTGCGCGAACGCTAAGGATCGCGCCACCCCGCGTGTCGCCGTCCAGCTTGGTGAAGATCGCGCCGGAAACGGCCACCTGCTCGTGGAACGCCTTGGCGACCGTCACCGCCTCTTGGCCAGTCGTCGAGTCGAGCACGAGGAAGATCTCGTTCGGCTGGACCGCCTCGTAGACGCGCCGGAGCTCGCCCATGAGATCGTCGTCGATCGTGAGACGGCCCGCCGTGTCGACGATAAGAGCGTCCCGCATGAGGTATCGACAGCGCTCCAGCGCTTCTTTTGCAATAACCTCCGGCTTCGTTCCGTCAGTCTTAGCGTAGACGGGAACGTCGACCTGCTCGCCCAGGACCTGAAGCTGCTTGATCGCCGCCGGCCGCTGGATGTCGCAAGCCGCCAGCATCGGCTTCTTGCCCTGTGCGATGAGCCACTTCGCGAGCTTGGCGGAGGTCGTGGTCTTACCCGAGCCCTGAAGGCCGCACATCAGGATGACCGTGGGCGGCTGCGACCCGAAGTTGAAGCGAACGGCCTCCGTTCCGAGAATTTCCGTCAGTTCATCGCGGACGATGCGGATGATCGTCTGGTCGGCCGTTAGGGAACCGTAGACCTCTTCGCCGACCGCTTTCTCGCGCACACGGGCGATGAGCCCCTTGGCGACCTGAAAGTTGACGTCGGCCTCAAGCAGCGCGACGCGAACCTCGCGCAGCATCTCGTTGACGTCGTCCTCCGTGAGGCGCCCGCTCTTGCGCAGGTTGGCCAGGATTCCGGAAAGTCGACGGGTCAGGGTGTCGAGCATGAGTCAAGAAGTTTACCGGGTATCGGGTCAAGTGTCCCGGAATCCGAACCTACTGGCGGCGCACTCCGTTTACAAATACAAGATGAGGAAGTTGCCGAGCGCAAGTTGGTTGGTGTTGGTCGCCGTCGGCGCGGCCGCGGCTCTGGTGGTAGCCACCACGCGAAAGCAAAAGCCTGCGCGCCTGTCGGATCGGCTGGAGCGAGCGGCCGAAGAGTTGGAACGCCGCCTCGCGCCGTCGCTGAACTAGGTCGAGCTGACGCTGCCGCGGGGCACGGGTGGTGGAATGAAACCCTGGACGACAGCGTCGTCCAGGGTTTCGCGTCATTTCAGGCTGCAAAAACGAAGCCGACGAGATGCCTGAGTGGGGATTCCGCCGAGCTCGACAATGCTTCTGATAATCATTATTATGAAGTTTTCATCGGTGAGCTCGCCACGGGCGGACTACTCGAAGGCGACGGTCACGTTCACACCGCTGCTCGTCAGCAAACTGCCAACTCGCTTCGCGGCCTCTTTCTCCGCCTGATCGCGAATGCCTTGGGCCGTCGCCGCCGCCATCAGTCGCTCCTTTGCGGCGTCGACCGCCTTCAGCGCCAGGTTCTGGTCCCGCCACATCAGTCCGGACTTCGCATCGAAAATTCTCGCATCGACATCCGGGCGATACACCTGAGCCCTCGGCAGCACGAGCTTCGCGGACTGATCGGCCGAACGAATCATCTTCGCCTTGCCAAGATCGACGCCAGCCTCGACGCGACCGTGTACTTCCACCAGGGCCCGGTTCTCTGTGGTGGCTCGCACCAGCGACGCGCCGCCTGGCACGTAGCGAACCCAATCCCGCGGCTCTTTGGCGGTGCGGTGCTCGAAGACGTTCTGATAGGTGTAACGCGCGGTGTGCAGCTCACCCAGCGCTTGCACCTGCTGCAGCACCGGCGGCATCGGCCTTGGCGAGATTCCTTCTGGCTCCGCCGCTCGATTGGCGAGGAAGGCGAACGCTGCGACGGCGACGGAGGCTCCTAGCACAAACTTGACGGAAGGCTTCATGGTAATTGCAACCCACTGGCGGCCGAACCGGTTCGCGGTCCTGGGCCCCTTCTTCTTCACGCCGAGCTCGGCACTTCTATCACACACTCGTCAGCAACGACGAAGACGCGGTCCGATGCGGCCGGCCGGATCGTCGCGTTCCCGGTAAAGCTGCCGAAGGCGGGCAAGATCGCCCCTGACGATCCGAAGAGGAAACAGGGGAGCTTGAGGGCTTGCAGTCCACGCCCCTCCAAGACAACCCCAGGATGAACGTGCCCGGCGAGTCGGTAGGCACCCGCAGCTTCGGTCTCAGGATAGTGGCAGAGCGCAAACGGGCCGAGTAAGTGCGGCTCCTCGACTTCCCTGATGTCGCTGTCCGCGGGCAGCCGACCCGAGCGGCGGTCGTGATTGCCTTCCACCAACGTCATCCCCACGTGCCGATGCTCCCGACGCCAGGCGAGGAACTTCGCGACCACATCAGGGGTTCGTCCGTCCTTCGCGTGCCAGAGGTCGCCTAACATCACCAGGTGTCGAGGCTCCAAAGCGCGGAGGAGTCCATCCAGATGGCCGAGCGTCTCGTTGGTGGATCCAAACGGCACCGGAACTCCTCGGCTGCGAAAGCTCGCCGCCTTTCCTAAGTGGACGTCGGCGACGAAGAGCGTCTCCTTGTCTGGCCACCAGAGCGCACGTTGCGGAAGGGCTACGAGCCGCTCGCCCGCGACCATCAGCTCCTTTCCGCCTCTCACCCCGAGATCGTACCGCACGGATGTCTACTACGCCGATCAGACGTGAGTTGCTCAGGGTTACACTCGTCGGTGTGCGATGGCGAGTCTCCCTAGTCTTCTTGGCAGTCGGCCTCATGCTGGCCGGATGTCATCAACCTCAAGACAGGGAGGAGCCTGCAGCTCCTTTGGAGCCGCCCCCACATCCCATGGCCGGGTGGCCATGGCCGAAGGCAGAGAAGACTTCCCTACGTCGCGGCGTCGACCATTGGCTGGCGACAGCTTCAGACGGAACGACGGTCGAGTTGATCGAGTTCGATTTCGCCCTCAATGCGCGACTCAGGCTTGAGATGTACGACCGGGACGAGGATGACTCCGAGCCCTTTAACAATCTTGCCGACTACGCGACTCGCGGGGTCGGAACGGTGGTCAAGCACTTGAACGACAAAGGTCGCGGGCCCGTGGTCGCGGCATGGAACGGCCTGTTCTTCGCCTACGACTTCAAGAACGGTGGCGGACCACGCGGACTCGCCCGCCACGTCGGGCCGGTGGTGCTTCGAGGCAAGGCGTTTCACAACGTCGGCAATCCACGTTGGACCTTCGGAGTTAAGGAACGGACAGGACGGCCGCACTTCGCCGTCCTTCACCAGCCGGCAAAGGCTGAGCTATCGAAGGAGTTCGACTTCGCCAGCGCAGGCGCCCAGTGCCTTCGACTCAACGGAAAGTCTCTGCGCCTCCAGCCCTTCCCTCGTGCTGGCGAAGCGCCGATACGACAGCCAGTCCCTTCTTCCCCTAGTGAGGCGGGCCACATTCCACTCATCGACCACATGCGAACGTCACGCACTTCCCTTGGATGGTCCAATGACAGCTCTAAGCTCTACCTGCTGGTCGTAAACGAACCAGATCACGAGCTCGCGAGCAAGCTCGCCCTCAAGCGGGGCCAAGCCGCCGAAGGTGGCTGGACACTGGACGACCTTCAGCGATTCTGGACGGCCTTCGGTGCTCCGAACGCGGTCAACCTCGACGGAGGCGCGGTTACCCAGCTGACTTATCTCAGGCCGGACGCCCGATACGAACTCCTCCCTCCGAGGCTCGTCGCACCGAACCAGCGCATGGTGTTCGAACCAGATTTTGAGAACGCGCCGGGCGGCGGAACGCTGATGACCTTCTACGTACGGGAAGTGACCTCGACAAAGTCGGGCCGCTAGCCAGCTTCCCTTTCGAGCCGCACCGTCATCTTCTCGATACGGTCCTGCAGGCTCTCACTGGTGACGGTTTCACGCATCCGGTCGACGAGGATCGGAAAGCAGAGAGGAGTCGGGCGCTTCGGTTCGGTGAGAAGGAGCTTGGCGGCCGAGATCCGATCCAGGGCCTGAGCCAGCCGACTCTGCTCCAGCTGCCGCTCCAGTACCTCGCGGTTCGCTTGTTGAAGCAGCATGTTGTGCGGGTCGTAACGGGCGAACACATCGTAGAAGAGGCCGCTCGACGCTTGAATCTGCTTGGCGCTCTTGTTCATCCCGGGAAACCCTTGGAAGACGAGGCCGGCGATGCGGGCGATCTCGCGGAACTGGCGCTTGGCCATCTCGACGGAGTTCAGGCTCTCGGCGATGTCGCGGCCCAAGTGCTCCGGCGATAGCAGCCCCCGTTCGAGCGCCGTTTCCAGCGGCGCAGGATCGGGGGCCAGGAGCTCGAACCCGTAGTCGTTAGCCGCCATCGTGAAGGTAATCGGCGTCAGGCGCGATAGCCGGAACGCGAACAGCGCCGCGAGCCCCTCATGGACGAGGCGGCCCTCGAAGGGATAGAAGAAGAGGTGGTGCCCTTCTCTCGTCTCCACCCGCTCTACCAGCAACTCGTCCTCGGCGGGAATGGCCGACCAGCGGGCTTGCAGCTCGAGGATCGGGGCAAGCGCTTGCATCTCCGGGCTCGCCAGCTCGCCGTTCCGCGCCCTTTCCAGTTCCTCGCGGATCGCGTGCGACAACTCGGAAGAGAGCGGGAGCCGGCTGCCCATCCACCGCGGCACGGCACCTTTCACCGAAGGTGCCCGACGCACCCATGCCGTCATGTCTTTCACTCGGACGAACTCGAGCGCTCTACCGGCGAACAGGAAGCGATCTCCCGGCTTCAGGCGCGAGAGAAACGACTCCTCGACTGTGCCCAGGCGTCCCCCTCCAACATACTGAACCTGCATGGCGGCGTCGCTGACGATCGTGCCGATCGACATCCGGTGACGCTTCGCGATGTCCTTGTCCTCGACCCGGTACACGCCGTCATCACCTTGCACCACGCGCCTGTACTCGGGATACGCGCGAAGCGACTCGCCCCCCCGAACGACAAAGTCCAGCACCCAATCCCACTCCTCGTCGGTGAGTTCGCGATAAGCGTAGGTCGAGCGGATCTCGGCTAGGAGTTCTTCGGACCGGAATCCTGTACCCGCCGCGATCGTGACCGCATGTTGGGCGAGAACATCCAGCGGCTTAGGCAGCCCTTCCCTCGCCTCGATCCTTCCCTGCTGGGCCGCGTCCCTCGCGGCCGCGATGTCCATCAACTCGAAGGCGTGCGTCGGCACACACGTCACCCGGCTTGGCACTCCCGGGCGGTGACCACTGCGGCCGGCGCGCTGAAGGAGGCGAGCCACTCCCTTTGGCGTGCCCACCTGAAGCACTCGGTCAACGGGTGTGAAGTCGACTCCGAGATCGAGGCTGGACGTGCAAACCACCGCACGCAGGGTGCCGTCCTTCAGCCCGAACTCAACCCGGTCTCGCACTTCTCGGTCGAGCGACCCGTGATGAAGCCCGATCACGTCCTTCCACTCCGGCCGGTTGTCGAGGATGGTCTGATACCAAATCTCGGCCTGAGCCCGAGTGTTGGTGAAGACCAAGCACGTTCCCCCTTCCTCAATGGCTTCGATCACGGCCGGCACCATCTGCGTGCCGAAATGTCCGGCCCAAGGGAAGCGAGTCACGTTCTTCGGCAAAATCGTGTCGATCGTGATCGGCTTGCCGACCGCGCCTTGTACCAGCCGCGGCGTGTGAGGCGAAGGGTGCGAGGGCTCACGCTGCGCGTCAACGCCGACAAGCGTTGCCATGGCCTCATCGAGATTGCCGAGAGTGGCCGACACTCCCCACGTGCGAAGATCGGGCTTTAGGCTCCTCAAGCGGGCGAGCGCAAGTTCCGTCTGGACTCCCCGCTTCGTGGACATGAGCTCGTGCCATTCGTCGACCACGATGCAGCGGAGATCGGCGAAGAGCTCCGCGACATCGTCGCGCGTAAGCATCAGGGTCAGGCTCTCAGGTGTGGTGACGAGCGCCGTGGGCAGCTGCTTCGCCTGCTTTGCTCGGAGACTCTGCGTCGTGTCGCCCGTCCGGACCTCTACCGTCCACGGAACCCCTAACGCGTCGAGGGGCTGGATCAGGGATCCGGCCGTGTCGGCGGCGAGCGCTCGCAACGGGGTGATCCACAGCACTCGAAGTCCCGGCGACTCCTCTCGCTTTCCCACGGAGCCTCGGGCGTCGGGGTTCTCGGCGATCCATTCAGCGATCGGCCCCATCCACGCCGCCAACGTCTTTCCCGTACCCGTGGCCGAGTGGATCAGGCCGCTCTCGCCGTGAAGATAAGCCGCCCAGACCTCGCACTGAAACTCGAACGCGCGCCAGCCGGCACTCGCAAACCAGTCCAGGATGGGATCGATGGGTGACATCGCAGGCATCGACACCCTTCTACGACGACATGGCCGCCTCCCTCAACGGTAAAGGTCTGGGACCAGGAGGTGAGATCCGTTCCAAGCCTCGGGAACATGGGGTGCGTGCGCGTGCGCCACAATGGAAGGCTATGTTCCTTGACGAAGCGGTTGTTGAGTTCGCGTCCGGCCGCGGAGGCTCGGGAGCCGTGAGTTTCCATCGTGAGAAGCACGTTCCCCGTGGCGGCCCCAACGGAGCCGACGGTGGCCGTGGCGGCGACATCGTGCTCATTGCCGACCGAAACCGCCGAACCCTCTACGACCTCAAGCTGCAGCAGCGGTTCGAAGCGAAAGACGGCGGGCACGGCATCGGCAACAAGCGTGGCAAAGACGCGAAGAACGTCGAAGTGAAGGTTCCGGTCGGGACGGTGATTACCGATCCCGAGACCGGCGAGCTGATCGTCGACATGAACACCCATGGCAAGAAGTTCATCATCGCCAAGGGTGGAAAGGGCGGCTTCGGTAACCAGCACTACACGTCGAGCGTCCGGCAGGCGCCCAACTTCGCGCAGAAGGGCGCGCCCGGTGAGCGCATCCAGACGAAGCTTGAGCTGAAGCTGCTCGCCGACATCGGTCTCATCGGCCTCCCCAATGCAGGCAAGAGCACGTTGATCTCGCGGATCAGCATGGCTCGTCCCAAGATCGCGGACTATCCGTTCACCACCATCATCCCCAACCTCGGCGTGGTGCGGTACCAGAACGACACGTTCGTCGTTGCGGACATGCCCGGTCTAATCCGGGGGGCAAGCGAGGGAGTTGGCCTCGGTCATCAGTTCCTGCGCCACGTCGAGCGATGCCGGGTCCTCGTCCACGTCGTGGACTGCTACCCAACGGACGAGAGCGACCCGATCGAGAACTACCACCTCATCGAGAACGAGCTCAAGCTCTACTCCGAAGAGATCTGGCAGCGGCCGCGCTTGATCGCCCTCAACAAGCTCGACATCGTTCCCTCGGACAAGTACAACGCGATCCGAGAGCGGTTCGAGCAGCTTGAGCACCCCCTCTTCCCCATCTCAGGCGTCACCGGCCAGGGACTGAACGACCTGTTGCACGCCATGTGGGAAGAGCTCGAGAAGACGAAGGACGAGCCGGACATCCCGGTGTTGCTGCCCGCGCTCGAGATGAACGAGAACGTGCCGTTCGAGATCGAGGAGACCGAGGACGGCTTCGTCGTCAAGAGCCGGCGCATCGCGCGCATGGTCGCGATGACCGACCTGGCCAACGACGAGGCGGTCAGGTACCTTCATCGCCGACTGAACCGCATGGGCGTCATCGACAAGCTCCGCGAGATGGGAGCGGAAGAGGGAGATGAGGTCCAGATCGGCGACGAGGTCTTCGGCTTCACGGACGAATCATGAGAATTGGCGTTTACGGCGGCACCTTCGACCCTCCGCACGCGGGGCACCTCGCCCTCGCGCGGGCCGCGCTGGAGCAGTTGCAACTGGACGAGGTCCTGTTCCTGCCCGCCTTCCGCAATCCTCTGAAGGAGCGGCGAATCGCTACTCCGCCGCATCACCGCCTCGGAATGGTCGAGGCGCTCATCCGTAACGAAGAGCGTATGGCGGTGAGCGACATCGACATCACGCGCGGCGGGCCGAGCTACACGGTCGACACGCTGACCGAGCTCCACATGATTCAGCCGGCGGAGTACTGGTTCTTGATCGGTGCCGACTCGCTGAAGACGCTTCCGGACTGGAAGAGCCCGCGGCGCTTGCTTCAGCTGTGCCGCTTCGGCGTCGCCGTCCGACCGCCGATGACGGACACGGAACTGGCCGCGAAGATCCCTGAGCAGTTCAAGGAGCACATCGACATCGTCAAGATGGACCCGGTCGACGTGTCGTCTACCGACCTTCGTGACCGCCTCGCTCGGAACCAGAGCGTGAGCCCTGCGGTCCCAACCGACGTTCTGAAGTACATCAACACCCACCACCTCTATCGAGCCTGAATGACAACCCAAGAGAAGCTAGACACCATCGTCGCTGCGGCAGACGACCTGAAGGCCGAGCGCATCGAGACGCTCGACGTCCGGGCCAAGACCTCCGTGGCGGATTACTTCGTCGTTTGCAGCGGAACGAGCGACCGCCACGTGCAGTCCATCGCGGAGCGCGTCGCGGAGCGGCTTCTGGAGCACCGCGTCAAGCCGGTTCGGTCCGACGGAGATCGCAGCGGATGGGTGCTGCAGGATTACGGCGACGTGATCCTCCACGTGATGCGTGAGGAGCAGCGGCAGTTCTACGATCTCGAGGCGCTCTGGAACTCGATGCGCCCCAATCCCGACCTGGAGTAGGCGCGCCGTGGCGTTAAGCGACGTCCATCTCGCGATCCTCGAGGCGGAGCGACGCCTCGCGGCGGTCGACCCGAAGCACGTCGAGTTGCTTCAAGAGTCGGACGAGCGCGTTCGCGAGGCGCTCCGACCGGTGCGCCTCGCCATGTCTCGCGTGGACGAGAACGAGATCATTCCGTCCTTGAGAGCGCTGCGAGGCGAGGTCGGTGAGCAGTACGAACTTGAGCTTCGTATTACGATGCCATACCGTGGAGATAACCGACTGAACTCGGCTCGACCGGCGCTTCTCCAGCGACAAGCGCGCGTCTTGGCGCTGCTGAATATCCTGCTCGAAGAACCGGTACCTGGCGGAAAGGCCGAATGAAACGATCAAGTTTCGGCGGAGTTTTGCTCGTTTTTGCTTGCGTCACCGCATTTTTCCGAGTACAGTAGACGCATCACCTTCTTGAGCCTTTGGGCCCAAGAGTGCGTCCCGGGAGTAAATCCGCCATGAGTGCAGTCGCAATTCCACGACCCAAGGCGGGCGGCCTCAGGCCCCCCATCTTTCCCCCAATCGGTACTTCCTTCGACCCGACGCCGAATGACGACGGCGATTCGATGGACAAAGTCCTGGGGAACAGCGTGCAGATGCTGCTCAAGGCGTGCGACAATCCGCGCGCAGATTCGATTCCCCTTTTACTACGCCTGATCGACCAGCGAAAGCGATTGATCGAGCGAGAGTTGGAAGTGGAGCGCATGCTTCGCCCCGAGCCGATGCCTCCGCTTCTCACGAACCTGTACTCGCTAGAGTTCCTCCGCGAAGAGGACAAGACGGTCCGAGAGTACGTCCGACTTCTGGACGCCCTGGATCACACCGCGATGCGGCTTCAGAAGATCGGCGAGCTAAACCGGTTGCTCGCTCCGTCTGAAGAGTAGATGCAGGGGCAAGAACCCACACAGGCCGACTCCCTCCCGAAGCTGAAGGAGGAGTTGGCCCGTTTGCGCGCCAAGCGGGCGCACTCGGACGACGCGGACATCAAGCGGGTCCTCGACATGAGGATCTCGGAACTCGAGGCTGCGATTCCCAAAGAGCAGCCGAAGGCGGCGCCGGTCGCCGTTCAGGCAGAAGTCGCGCCCGCCGCCCCGGTCGAGCCTCCCACTCCCGCTCAGATTCAAGCCGCTGAGCAGTTCATCCGCCTCGCACGCGTGGAGAAGATGCGCGGCAACGCCCACGCCGCCACCAGCTTTCTCAAGCAGGCGGTCGAAGCCGCCCCAGGGTCCGTCCCCGTCCTCGAAGCACTCGGTGACGACCTGCTCGAGCGCAGGCAGGTGAAGGAGGCGCTGGAAACCTACCGACGAGCCTTCGAACTCGCGCCGAAGAACGTGGCGATCGAGAAGAAGTACGCCACCCTAGTCATTCAGGTCGAGTCGCTCGGCTCGCTCGACGACCAGATGCGAAGGAACCTGAGCGATTCGCCGTTCCTCACATCCGACGATCGAGTGGCAAGTGGTCCCGCGGCGATCCTGATGTCCGCCTTTCTTCCAGGTTCGGGTCACCTGATCTTGGGTCAGACCGCCCGTGGGCTCGCGCTAATGGCGGGATGGCTCGTCTGTGGACTTTGGGTTCTGTTTCGCGCGGAGGACCTGACGAAGCTCTTCGCCTTCATGGGAGGCGCGGCGGTTAAACCGAACATGGTCGTGCTTCTGCCGATCGCGATCATGCTCGGCATCTACGTCGGTACGCTCGGCAGCCTCAAGGGCGTGAGCCAGTCAACGGTCCGGCGAAAGGTCGACCGACCGGCCCCGCCTCCCGAGGCCGGTGGCCGATCGTTTGAGTAGGCCGCTCGCCTACTGTCCGAGCCGTTCTTGAGTGGCACGGAGCTCCCGGATAAGCTCGTGCTGCGTAACGGTCGCAGTAAGGTCGCTGCGGGTTCGCTCAATCACCGCCCGGAGCGCATCGCAGGTCCGCCGGAGCCCACCCGTCATCGAGTCCGCGTAGTCGAAGGTGATCAGGTCCTCGTAGATCGTCTCCATCTGCTGGAGGATCGTCTCCGCCTTTTGCACGTTTCCGCGCCGCATCTCGTCGAGCGCGAAGCGTCGAACCTCGCTCGCCGCTTCCCCCATCCCGTTGAGGTAGCTCATCACCTGAGCGCCGAGCTCCTGCGTCGTTGGATAGGGCTGATCCCGTACGATCGCGAGAACCGCGGCCGCCTCGACCATTTCCTTCTCCGTGTCGTGCAGATACGCGGGGTTGAGCTCGGGGAACGGCTTGAGGGCGGCGCGCGCGAGTTCCGCGGTCTGCTTCGCCTCCTCCAGGAGCGCCTCCGCCTGTTCGAACTGGTGCCGGTGCACGTGACGGATCGAGCGCGCCGCTAGCTGCCCCAGTTTGCGACAGTGCACGAGGGCCGCCTCCCGCGCTTCGTGCATCCCTTGCGCGCGGTCACGCAGATCGCCAACGATTCCATCCCAATTGGTGCTCACATCAACCCCTTCTCGCGGAGGCTCACGTACCGCCGCTCGCCGATGATGACATGATCCAGCACCGGGATATCGAGCAGCTCGCCAACCTTCAGGAGGCTCCGTGTGACCTCAATGTCTTCAGGGCTAGGCGTTGGGTCCCCGCTCGGGTGGTTGTGCGCGACCACGATACTCGCCGCTCCGTCACGGATTGCCTCCCGAAACACTTCCCTCGCCCCGACCACGCTCATCGTCAGCGTCCCGATGTGGATCTGCGCCACCCGCAGGATGCTCGCCTTGGCGTCCAGCAGCACCGCGACGAAGTGCTCGCGCTTTTCGTGCCGAAGGTGATCCAGCAGATCCATGACGTCTGCCGCGCTCGCGATCGCCTCGACGGGTCCCTTCCCTGCGCCACCGACCCGTCGGCCCAGCTCCATCAGGGCCTGCGCGCGAAGGACTTCGTAGTCCTCGAAGCCGGTGACGTCACGAAGATCGGTGAAGGAGGCGTCGCCGAGCGCCCGCAGGCTGCCAAACCGCTTGAGCATCTCTCGCCCCGCAGTCTCCGCCGCCGGAACGTCCTCCGCCCGCCGGGCGAACGCCAAAGCCAGCAGATCGGTAGGCGAGGAGGCGCGCACCCCAACGGATCGAACGCGCTGAACAACCGTGTCGGAAGCCGCCGTCACGCCCCTATTCTAGCGGCAACGCTCCCCCTCGGATCGCGGCGTTCAGCCGACAAGTGTTTACCGACCGCCCGCATTCGCGCCACAGCCGTTGAACGAACCCGCTAGCGCGAAGCCCCTACACCGTTCGCAACGGAATTAGCTCGCGCTCTTCTTTAACTGCCCCAACCGGAGCTTCCTGCCACACGCCGTCGGACTTGAGGAGGTTGATCAGCTCCATTACGCCATCCTCCTGCGGGATGCCGTTCTTCACGATCTCTTTCTTCCGGTATAGCGTGATCTTGCCCCCCGCGGCGCCGACGTAACCGTAATCCGCGTCTGCCATCTCGCCTGGGCCGTTGACGATGCATCCCATGACAGCAATGTCAAGGCCCACGAGGTGCTTCGTCGCCTCTCGAACCTGGTGAAGCACCGTCGGAAGGTTGAACTTCGTGCGGCCGCAGCTCGGGCAGGCGATGTACTCAACCTTCGTCTTCCGCAAGCCAAGCGCCTGGAGGATGTCGTAGCAGACCGGGATCTCGTTCTTCGGGTCTTCGCTAAGGGAGACGCGGATCGTGTCTCCGATCCCCTCCATCAGCAGCGTGGCGATTCCCGCGGTCGACTTGATGCGGGCGTACTCGCCGTCGCCGGCTTCCGTCACTCCGAGGTGGATCGGATACGCCATCCCCTCCTCGTCCATGCGGCGCACCATGAGGCGGTTCGCCGCAACCATGATCGGAACTCGGCTCGCCTTAAGGGAGATATTGAGATTGGTGTAGCCGTGCTGCTCGCAGAGCCGCAGGTACTCCATTGCGGACTCGACCATGCCGTCCGGCGTGTCGCCGTACGTCACGAGCATCCGCTCGGACAGGGAGCCGTGGTTCACGCCGACGCGCATGGCGCGATCAAACTTCTTGCACGCCTCGACGACGGGCACGAAGCTTTCAGCGATGGCAGCACGCTCGCCCGCGTGCTCGGCCTCGGTGTACTCGAGCTGGTTGGTTGCCTTGCGGAAGACAAAGAGGCCCGGATTCACGCGGATCTCGTCGACGTGCTTTGCCGCCTCGACAGCGATCGCGGTGCCTTGGTGATGGACGTCGGCCGTGAGCGGTACGTAGCGGTAGCGCTCCGTTACCTTGGCGCGGATCTCTTCGAGACACTGCGCCTCGCCCAGGCTCGGTGTGGTTACCCGGACCATCTCGCACCCCACTTGGTGCAGATCGATGATCTGCTCCACGCAGGCGTCGATGTTTCGAGTCTCCTCGGTGATCATCGACTGGACGACCACGGGGTGTCCGCCCCCGATGGTAACGGGACCCACCCGGCAAGGTGTGGTCTTACGGCGCGGATACGTGATGTCCAGACTCATGATCGCTCAACGACTACTACGGCTGATTTTGGCACCTGGTACGAGATGCCGTTCCTAAAGGTCCAAGGTTGCGATCACGAAGGTGTGATCGCTAGGCTTCTCACCCTTACGCGCCGCCTTGTCCACCACGCATTCCGTGCAGAGCTTGGCCACGGATTCCGTAGCGTAGATGTGGTCGATGCGCCAGCCAAGATTCCGGTCGACGCCGCGGGGCAGCGTGAAATCCCAGAACGTGTAGTGCCCGGGGCCTTGGGTATGCACGCGAAAGAGGTCGGTGAGGCCGAATTCCAGAATCCGGGAGAGTCGCTCCATCTCCTCCGGGTGGTGGCCGACGCCGCCATAGAACCGCTTACTGTCGTAAACGTCGTCCGAGGTCGGGGCGATGTTGATGTCGCCGAGCCAGATCAGCGGCTCGTCCGGTCGGTAGTTCTGCTCCAGGTACGTCTTGAACCGGTCGAGCCAGCGCAGCTTGTACTCGAACTTATCGGAGCCCACTGCCGAGCCGTTCGGCACGTAGGTGTTGATGACGTGCAGGCCATCGATCGTTCCGGCGATGATCCGGGCGTCGTTCGGCATCAGCTCATCGCCAAACCCATGTCTCACGTCGGTGATCGGTCGGCGGCTGAGGAGCGCAACCCCGTTCCAAGACTTCTGGCCGTGGATCGCGATTTCGTAGCCGAGCTCTTCGATCTCCTCTCGAGGAAACTTGTCGTCCTCGACCTTGGTTTCCTGGATCGCCAGAACGTCGGGCTCATTTTCACCAAGCCAGTCGATCAGGCGAGGGAGCCGAGCGCGGATGGAAGCCGCATTGAAGGTGGCGATCCTCATCGCCCGCCAGTGTATCCCGACGTCCTGCGCGACCTCGCGCCAGAATGGTGAGTGTGAGCTTCGATCTGGTGATCCGCGGCGGCCAAGTGGCCACTCCCTCCGGCGTGCATGCCGGCGACATCGGCATTCGCGACGGCAAGATTGCGGAAATCGGCGACCTCTCGACGGCGGTGGCGGCCGATACTCTGGACGCGCGGAACCTCACCATCATGCCGGGGGTGATCGACACGCAGGTTCATTTCCGTGAGCCGGGCCTCGAGCACAAGGAAGACCTGGAAAGCGGCACCCGGGCAGCCTTGATGGGAGGGGTGACCGCCATCTTGGAGATGCCGAACACCAGTCCCAATACCACTACGGCAGAGGGCCTTGCCGACAAGCTTCGCCGTGCCGCGAATCGCGCGTGGTGCCACTACGGATTCTTCGTCGGGGCATCCACCGACAACATCGATCGGCTTACGGAGCTTGAGACCCTGCCTGGCACGCCAGGGGTCAAGATTTTCATGGGGAGCTCCACAGGATCTCTCCTGGTCGACCGAGACGAGGAGCTGCGTGAGGTCCTTCGGAACGGCCGAAAGCGGTGCCCGATTCATGCCGAGGACGAGGCACGTAACGTTCAGCGCAAGGCGTTGCTCAGTGAGAGCCCTCATCCGCGCGAGCACCCATTCCTCCGTGACGCCGAGAGCGCGGTGATCGCCACCCGACGCATTCTGGCCCTTTCGGAGGAGACCGGTCGGCCAGTTCACGTGCTCCACATCTCGACCGCCGACGAGCCGCCGATCATTGCCGAGGCGAAGGCCCGAGGAGTCAACGTGACCGCGGAAGTTACGCCTCAACACCTCTACTTTGCCGCGCCCGACTGCTACGAGCGGCTCGGCACCCTTGCTCAGATGAACCCGCCGATCCGGTCGGCCGATCACCGTGAGGGGCTATGGCGGGCGCTCCAGGCAGGCGCCTTCGACGTTTTTGGCAGCGACCACGCCCCGCACACCCTCGAAGAGAAGGAGAAGCCGTACCCGCAGAGTCCGAGCGGAATGCCGGGCGTACAGACGCTCCTGCCGATTCTTCTGACCTACGTGGCGCAAGGACGTTTGAGCTTGGAAACGGTGGTGCAGATGGCCTGCCAACGTCCGGCGGAACTGTACGGGATTCGCGGCAAGGGCCGGATTGAGGTTGGTTACGACGCCGACCTCGTGGTGTTCGATCCGAACCGTAGCTACACCTTCGAGAGATGGATGGTGGAGAGCAAATGCGGTTGGAGCCCGTACGAGGGAGAGAAGCTCACCGGCACCGTCGAGGCTGTTGTCCTTAGGGGCGAGACGGCGGTCCGATCGGGCGAGCGGGTGACCAAGGCTTCGGGCCGCATGCTGGACTTCGCATGAGGGAATACCTGCTTGACTCGCTTGACTACGACGTGTGGGCCAACCGCAAGTGGATTGGCTTTCTTGGGGGCGTCGCATCAGCTGAGTCGGCGGCCGGCGCCGGGCGCTGGATGCACCACATCCTCACGGCCCAACACATATGGGTTACCCGCTTGGGAGTCGACGTCCCGGAAGTGGTCGCTTACGGTCCTGAAGTGAGTGCCGCTCAACTGAGGGCCGAGGCAGATCGGCTCGCGGACGCTTGGCGCACGGTCCTTCGGGAGCGTGATCCGGGCGAAGCAATCTCCTACAAGAACTTTAAGGGCGAGACGTTGACGCGCACCTTGGGACAACTCGCCCGTCACGCCATGAACCACGGCACGTACCATCGCGGTCAGATCCGGGAGATCGTCGAGCAGCTCGGTATGAGCGACTTTCCTGAGACGGACTACCTCTACTTTCTGGCCGCGCGGGACGCTGGTAAGCTCTGACCTCGATGCCGAAGCTGATCCTCGTCCGTCACGGCCAGTCCACCTGGAACCTCGAAGACCGATTCACCGGATGGGTCGACGTTCCCCTTACCGAGAAGGGGCGTGAAGAGGCCCGCGGCGCGGGCAAGAAGCTCGCCCGTTACGACCTTCAGGTGGCTTACACCAGCAACCTGCAGCGTGCGCAGCAGACGCTCGCCATCATCTCGGATACGATGGGAGTCGAGATCCCCGTCATTCGCGATCCCGCCCTCAACGAGCGGCACTACGGCGACCTCCAGGGCCTCAACAAGGCTCGGACCGCCGAAAAGTACGGCAAGGAGCAGGTGCACATCTGGCGCCGCAGCTACGACGTGCCGCCTCCCAACGGTGAGTCGCTTGAGATGACCGCGGCGAGAACCCTTCCCTTCTTCGAGCGCTGCATCTTGGGCGACATCCAGCAGGGCAAGAACGTGCTCGTCGTGGCCCACGGAAACTCGAACCGATCGATTGTCATGCAGCTGGACAAGCTGAGCCGCGAGCAGGTGCTCGAGCTCAACCTTGGGACAGCGATTCCGTTGGTCTACGATCTGTCTCCGGAAGGAGAGGTTCTCTCGAAAGAGATTCTGTAAACGACGCCTCGCGCGCCCGCTCCGCTCCGCGGGCGCGCCTAATCCGCTCGCTTATCCACGCGACGAGAACTGCCGCGCACGCGAACAGGAACCAGTCGCCGAGCCACCGGTATAACGTCCACCGCCGGGCCGTCGGTACCATCACGCCACGGCTTTCCTGCCCGATTCCCATCTCGCTAACGACGCGGCCAGATGCGTCCACAGCCATCGAGAACGCGTTCCCGTCCACCCTGACGACAGAGACTCCATTCTCGACCGCCCGAAAAGGGGTGTAGGCGGCGTGGATCGCGGCGAGGAACTGGTGCGGAGATGCCGGATCGATCGTCGGCACCGCGATCAGCTCGACGCGATCCAGGTTCGCGGTGTCTCGGATGATGCTGGGAAAGCACGTATCGAAGCAGATGTTCATTCCTACCCGCGAGCCGCCCGGGTCTCTCTCCGCTGCCGCCGGCGCCGTGCCCGGCGTGTGCATCTTGCTCTCGGCCCCGAAGAGGCGTCGCTTGAAGTACGGCTGTGACACCTTGCCGCGATAGAACATCGCCGCGGTGTTGTGCGGCAGCGGCTCGTAACCGTCCTGATAGCTAGTGAGGATCGCGGGCACACCCGACTTGGCCGACACTTCCTGGAGGGCCTTCGTATCGCCTCGGGGAGCGTGCATCTGGCCGCCAAACTCCCGCCAGACGGCGATTCCGTCGCCTTCGCCGCTCAAGCGTCGCAACTCCTCGAGATCCTCGGACTCGGATTGCACCATCTTCACTGGAATGGCGCTCCGCGAGGAGGAGCCGTCATTCCACAAGAAGAATCCAAGAACAACGATGGCCGCCACCGGCAGGGCAGGCCGTAGCGCTTGAATCTGCCGCCGGCGGACGGCTTCGGCGATGCCGAGGTTTGAGACCCACAACACGAAGGAGACGCCCCAAATGCCCGTCACACTGGCGAGTTGGAGCATAGCCGGCACCCGGCTCTGGGAGAGCGCATGCGTGGCGGGCAAGATCACTTGAAGGCTCGCCTCTAGCAGCACCGCCAGTGCTGCCAATGCGAGTACACCGAGCCTCTTGATCTCTTTCGACTCAGCCGCGACTCCTGCCACGACCGATAGCGCGCACCCGAAGAGGAAGAAACCGAGATAGATCCAGTGCGGCTCTCCACCCGGAGATGGATTGCGGTAGAGCACGCCGGAAACGGCTCCGACTGCGGAGAGCAACGCCGTTCCGATCCCTGCCAAGAAGCCGACGATGAAGCGAGTACGACGGACGGCGGCGAGCACCGGAACGAACGCGATCCAGCCGAGCGGCCACCATCCGGCTGGCGGTAACGACAGCACGAAGAGAATGGCGCTGATCGGAAGCGAGAGCAGGCCCACGAGAACTCGGCGCATTCCCTTTAAGGACGCGTGCCGGAGACGTAGCCGTTCGTCAGAGCATCTCCGCAGCAAAGCGCCCGCTAAGCGTCACCATCGGCAACCCGGCGCCTGGCTGCACCGAGCCACCGCAGTACAGGAGATTGGCGTAATCCCGATCTCGGTTCGGCGGCGGGAAGAGCCCGCCCATTGGCCGGTGCTTCTCATCGACCCCGTAAAGCGATCCACGATAATTCCCATGGGCCGCCTCGAAGTACTCCGGGGTTTGAATTCGCTCGAAGACGATCTGATCGTCACCAAAGGCAATGCCGAAGTTCTCCATCGTGGCTCTGACCAGGTCGCGATAGCCGCCCGCATCGCGGTTCCAGTCCAGGTGCGACTCCTTCGCGGGTGCGGTGATGACGGCGAACAGGTTCGTCGTTCCGGCTGGGGCAACGCTAGAGTCCGTTGAAGTCGTGTCGTTCAGATAAACGATCGGTGGCTTTGGGAACTCGCGCCGGCGGTAGAGCGCCTCGAAGCCGGACTCAAAGTCCTTTGGCACCAAGAGCGTGTGGTGGGACAGTCCTTCGAGGCGGCGTCGAACCCCCCAGTGCACCGTAAAGTAGCTCAGACTCGGCGCGACGTCCTGGCGATGGCCAAGCAGCGATCGCGTGGCATCGCGGTCGACGTTGCTGATGACCGCCTCGGCCGGGACGACTTCCCCGCTCTCAAGGCAAACCCCCGTGACCCGCCGTGCCTGGGTTTCAAGTCCGGTGACGTTCGCGTCAAATCGGAACTTGACGCCCAGCTCAGCAGCTAAGCGAGCGAACGCCGCGGGAATGGCCGCGACGCCTCCCTCCGGATAGAAGACGCCTTCCTGAATCATCAGGTACGGGATCATCAGGGCACCGGGAGCCTTGCTGTCGTACGTCTGCCCGCCGTAGGACGGGAAACCGTAGAAGAACGACCGCAGGAGTGGACTCTGAAACATCTTGTCCACCAACTCTCGATAGGTGAGGCGCACATCGAAGTGCAGCGCCGTCGCCAGGAGATGGGGATCGGCGAGTTGCCAGGGGGACGAGTACGGATGCCGGAAAACGCTCTGGTCGATGTGAGGAGAGACCCGGTCCAAGGTAGCCATGAGCTTCCGGAAGCTCTCTCCATCCTTTGGCGCGATACGGTCCACGAGCGCTTCACACGCTTGACGCTCGGCCGGAAGGTCGATGACCTCTCCATCGAAAAAAACCCTCGAGATTGGATCGAGGCGGCGGAACGTAAGGTAGTCGCCCATCTGCCGCCCCGCCCGACGAAAGACGTCCTCGTACAGCCGCGGGAGGATGATGATCGACGGTCCCGGGTCAAGTCTGAATCCCTCGATCGTGATCGGGGCTGCCTTACCGCCAGGTAGCGGACCTCGCTCCACAACGGTAACGTCGTGACCCGCGAGACGGGCGTGGATGGCTGCGCTGAGGCCTCCCTGCCCCGCTCCGATCACGACAACGCGACTCATTCCGAGGCGCTGGGCGCGGACTTCTTCTCGCGATCCTCAAGCGTCTGGAGCTGACGAGAGAGCTTCTCGATCAGCGCCTCCGGGTCCTCGTCCTCGATCTGGGCTCGGAGCCTCGTGTAGAGGGCAACTCCGACCGCCCCAACGGCGATGCCCAGGATCAGCGTGGTGCTTCGTGACACCCGAAGGTTTTACCTGTGTTCGCCAGGCAACAAAAAGCCCCTCCGGCAGATGCCGGAGGGGCCGTTCTCACCGTTCCCCGTCTAGCGGAGGACCGTGAGGGTTGCCGACGATCCCGATCCGCCCGTGGCGGCCGTGACCGTCGACGTGAGCGTTCGAGACACTCGGCGCGTCGTCACCGTGAACGAAACCTCGGTCTGGCCCGCCGGCACCTGGACGGTGGCCGGAAGGGTTCCGAAGAGCGTTCGGTTGGTTGCGGACAGAGTCACCGTCGCGCCGCCGGCCTTGGCCGGAGCGTCGAGCCGGATCGTGATCCGGACCGTGCTGCCGCCGCGGATGCGGTTCGGGCTGAGGGTGACGGAGGCGACACCGACGGCGCGAACCGTGAGGTTCGCGGTCACCGGAGTGCCATTGCCGATGCGGCCCGAGATCGTCACCGTCTTGTTCACATCCACCGCGGTGGTCGTGATCGCGAAGGTGCCGGTTCGCTGGCCGGCTGGGATGAACACCGACGTCGGGTTCACCGTCACCGACGGGTCGCTGCTGGTGATGTTGACCGTGATGCCCGCAGGGCCGGCGGCGTTGGCCAGAGTGACCGTGCCGACCGAGTTCTGCTGACCACCAACGACCGTTCCGGGATCGAGGCTGATCGCGAAGACCGCGCCCTGAACCGTGAGGTTCGTGCTCACGAAGTCGCCGTTCGCCTGGTCACGCACCGCACGGATCTCCGTGGTGGTGGTGTCGGCGATGACGAGCGTCGGCACGACGATCGTGCGGGTCGAGGCACCCGCCGGAATCGTGATCGTCTCGGGGAGGGAGATCACATTCGGATCGCCCTGGAGAAGCACCACGACACCGCCCGTCGGAGCCGGCTCGACCAGCTCAACCGTGAGGTTGACGTTCGCGCCACCCGAGACAGGGTTCGGAGCGACGGAGATGCTCTTCAGCGCCGCCGTCGTGACCGTGAAGGTTCCCTGGACGGAGCTCGCCAGGTAGCCGTCGGGCCCACCGGATGCGGCTCGCGTCGCGGTGACGATGCGGTCGATGCGCGTGGGCTCGACCGGGGTGGTGACCGTGAAGGTCTTCTGCGTGTCACCGGCGTTGAACGTGAGCGTCGAAGGCGTCACGGTGTAGCCGGCGGGGAGACCCGTCAGCGCGACCGTGAAGGTGGAGCCCGCTCGACCGTCGAGGGTGAGCGTGCCCGTCGTCGTGCCGCGGCCGGCAACGACTGGCGGATCGAACGTGAGGCTCAGGAGCTTGGCCGTGGTGAGCGTGAGCTTCTGAGATCGGTTCACTCCGAGGAGCGAAGCCGAGACGTTCGGGAACGTGCGGGTGGCGACACCCTGCGTCTGGATCGGGAACGCGACCGAAGTCTGCCCCGCCGGAACCGTCACGGCCGCGCCGTTCGGGAAGGAGACGAGAGACGTCGTGTCCGTCGAGAGGTTGACGGTCACGCCCTCAGCCGGTGCCGGAGCGGCCAACGTGATGCGGCCGTTCGCGATGTTGCCGCCGACCAGGATGTTCGGCGTGATGCTGAGGTCCTGGAGCCACGGAACGACGTTGAGCTGCGCGATCTGGAAGCTGCCCAGGTAGGTAGCGCGGACCTGCACGGCAGTGTTCGTGGTGACCGCACTGCTGAACACCGTGAACGTGCCGGTGGTCGCGCCAGCCGGAATCGTCACGATGGTCGAGCCGAGCGCCGCGGTCTCGCTGAGCGAGGCGGCGGACGTGTTGTTGAGGGAGACCTCGACGTCCGCTCCGCCGGCAGGAGCCGGACCGCTGAGGACGACGGTTCCCGTCGACCGGGCGCCGAGGCCACCCGGGATCGTGCTCGGATTGAGCTGGACGGCCGAGATGCTCGCCGTCGCGACTCTGAGCTTCACGACGAAGCCGTCGCGAGCGTAGCCCGGAGTGATTCGCGCCGGACCGACGCGCCCGCCGAGAGGTACTCCTCGGGTGAAGGACCCGAAGTTGCCTGCGTAGTCACCGTAAAGGAGCGACGCGGACTGCCCACCCGACTGCTCGGGGACGGACTTGAAGGCGAGCGGCGAGATGAGGCCCGCCGGTAGCGCTGCGCCGTCTTGCTGTCGAACGTTAGGCGTTCCGGTCGAGCTGACGCGGACGTAGCCACGCGCAGAGTCGATGGAGCCCATGACCCAGACGTCGCCGAAGCGATCAACGTACGGACCGTAGACCATCTCGTCGAGAAGACCGCCGATCCAGGTGCTGAGAAGCACGTCGGTCGCGGTCTGGTTCAGCACCGTAAGCCAGCCTTCCGTCGTCGGGAACTCCGGCGTCGCAGGAGACTCGTACGTGCCGTCGAGAGCACCCTGAAGCGGAATCACGGGGAATCCGGCTCCATTCGGCTCGTTGGGGTCGCCAGGAGTGCCCCCGAACGAATCCGGGAAGTTGACGTAGTTCGGGTGCGCCATGCCGGAGACATAGGCATTACCCGCCGCGTCCACCGCAATACCCGAGGGGAGCAGCGTGCCACCGAGCTCGCCACGATTGGCGTTCGGATACATCTGCGACCGGAGGTTCGTCGAGTAGAGGATCTGCGAAGCATCGGCGCTGATCTTCGTAACGAAGACCGTCGGCGCGGACGTGAAGACCTCACCGTAGACGCCGCGCGTTCGCGGGAAGTTGAACGACTGGGTAACGCCCGTGACGTAGGCGTTGCCCTCGAGGTCGACCGCGATGGCCGATCCCATATTGACCAGGTTGTTACCCGGGTCGATGCCTAGACCCCCGACGTAGTCCGAACCATTTCCGCCGAGCAGGCCGGAGTAGATCAGGCCGTTGGTCGGCGAGTACTTCCGAATGAAGACATCCTGTCCACGGATCTTGTCTCCATCGAGGAAGATTCCAGGAGTCGTGGTGAAGATGCCCGCACCGGTCGGGTTGTCGTTGTTTCCGCCGGCGACTTGACCAACGATGTAGCCATTGCCGTTTCGGTCGACGGTGAAGCCGCCGAGCCGGAGCGCGGCATTCTCACCGACGTACTGAACCGCGATGCGCTCGATCGTGTTGCCGATCGCGCGGTAGCGGGCCAAGAACGCTGACCGAATCCCATTGGAAGCCTCGGGAAGCGGAGCGTCGGTGTTGCCGGCGAAGCCAAACTCGACCGGGTCGCCCGGGACCGGATTGTCGCGCGGCACGATCGCGAAGCCAGCGAGGACCTCGTCTCGATCGCTGCCGAAAACGAGCGTCGTCGTGGGCTCCGGATCAAGAAGTCCGTTCGGAGTTCGGTTCCACTTCATCACGAAGATGTCGGTGGATCCGACAGCCTCGTAAATCGGGAACGGATCGAGCGCACCCGTGTACGGGATATTGAGCTGACGAGCAGGCGCGTTCGGCGGGTTGGAGATCGCGACCGACCCAGCGGGTGCGTTCGCAGCCGGCGAGAATCGGATTCGGATCGACCCGTCAAAGGCGCGATCGCCTGTGACCGTAAAGGTTCCGCCGTTCAGATTCTGAAGCGCGGTGAGCGCAGCCTGAATCTGTGTCGCGGTGGCGTTCCACGGAATCGGTGCCGTCGTTCCCGCAACCAGGTTGCCCTGCGCATCCGGATTGACGAAACGGAGCTGGAAGCTGCCGCCAAACGGGGAACTGCCACGGAGCTGAATCACGTTGGCGTTTGCCGCACCGTCGACGGCTAGGCGATAGCGCGCCTCAAGACCCTGAGTGTTCTCGGGGCCATTCTGAAGCTGCGGACCATCGTAGTTCGAGAGGACCTGGATCTGCAACGGACGAGCGTTGTTGATCTGGACGCGGTACTGGCCGAACGGCAGTCCGCCGTTGATCGGCGTGACCGACTCGACGAACCCGTTCAGAATCGGCAGCGCATTGAGCGCCGCTTCAACTTGGGCAGCCGTAGCGTCGTGCGGCAACTCCTGAGTAAACGCGCCGGCGTAACCTAGCCGGTACGTACCTCCGTTCGGAGCACCTCGGCTGAGCGCACTCAAACGAAGGAACTGGATGTTCGGTCGAGTGTTGCCCGGGAAGTTCGAGCTCGCGGTTCGGCCGGCAATCCAAAGATTGCCAAAGGCGTCGAGCGAAGCGAACTGAGCGAAGTCCGAAAGCGAACCGCCGAGATAAGTGGCGTAGATGTTCGCGTACGCGTCGCCCTGCAGCTTGGCCACGAATGCGTCCATGGTGCCGCGGAGGTTGAACGAGTACGGGCCCTGGAGGGCCGGGAACTGCTGCGACCGCGTCATACCAACGAGGTAGACACCGCCATCGAGGTCGGCCGTGACCGAACGAACCTCGTCCCAACCGCCTTCGCCGCCGTAGTAGCTGCCGTAGACGAGCGGGTCGATGACCAGCGGCTTCGAACGGTCGAACTGACCGAGCGCAAACGCCACGGTTCCGTCCGCCTTCTGCTTGAAGGAGGCCTTGACCTGCTTCTTCGTCTTGCCGGCGCCCTGGTAGGCGAACAGGCGCGCGTGGCGCACCTCGCCGACTTGGGTCGACATGACGACCTCTCCCTTGTTCACGCGCACCGAGTTCGCACCGCTGAGTCGCAGCGCGATCTGGGAGGGATCCGCGTTCGGAGCGACCACGAAGTCATATCGTGGTTGACCCTTGTCGAGGTAGTAGCGAACGTCGACGCCCGGATAGACGGAACGCTGCCAGACCTCATCGAAGCGCTTTGCGTTGACGGCCTTTGAGCCCGCCTTCGCCACGTAAGCAGACAAGCCACCGTCGGGCCGAAGACCCTCGGAAGCGAAGCGCGAGCGCGCACCGGCGAAGGACATCTTAACGACCTGGCCGACACGTTGTTCGCCCGCGACTTTGAAGAAGTCGAAGGTTGCGCCGTCGCGCGTCACCCACAGATCAACCGTATCTCCGCGAGACACGAACCGGGCCTGGCCATTCCACTGTCCCACGTTCTCCGTAAAGCGAGAAGCTGCTTTCTTCAGCTTCTGCTGCGCCTGCGCGCGGGAGACCGGCGACTTGGTGGACTGCGCAGAGCCGGAACCACCAGCGTAAGCGCCCAGGGCTAAGCCCAGAGCACTGACCGCAGCAGCTCCCCTCAGACAGTTCCTTAACAAGAACACAAGTACGACACCTCTTAAGCGAGTAGAACCCCGAATTTCCTAAAGCATGAGGCCGCATGACTGCGCCCTCAGCATCTTTGCTGGCGTAGGACCAGGTCCAGAGCGTGACCATTATAGATCACCCTCTGGAATCTGTAACCGGTGGCCGTACGGTAGACGCAACGAAACATGAAAATCGTGCGCTACTTTGGGAACAAGGCAAAAGCGACAGCAACTTGCCCGCAAAAGTGCCCGCGAAGGGTCGCAAATTCACCGGGTGAGCGAGGTGTCGCTCTCATCGAGTGCCATAAGGGCAGCGATGTTGTTGTTAGCGTTTCGAAGCCGGGCGCAGAGCACGCGGCTGATGTTCGTGAGCGCTTTCACGGCCATCTCTTTGTTCTGGCCCAAGATCGCGCGCAACGGCTCCGCGGGCAGCACAACCGCGGTCGATTCGCCGATGCTGACGACCGAAACCGACCTCGGCTTGCCATCCAGGAACGAAATCTCACCCATCGGCATCCCGGGTTTCACCACGCCGATCGGTTCGCCGATGACCGTGAGAATGCTCGCCTTGCCGCTCGCAAGGACGTAGAGGTCCTTGTTCTCATCGAACTGCCGTAGGATCGCTTCGCCGTCGGCGAAAGTACGCAGTTCAGCGATGGAGTAGACCAGCTCAAGCTCAGCGGGAGTGAACCCTTCTGAGATGTAGCTTTGGCGAATCGCATCCTGGACGTTCATGTTGTGCCGTACTCCTGCGTAGGTCACCGACCTGCGATGTCGGTCAATTTACCACTGGCTTATGCAAAGAGCAAATCAGAACTGATCCGCTAAGGACCATTAGCACGCCGGAACTCTGTGGCTTCGAGAGCGACGCGTGGGCGCTTCATCGACTGGGGAGTCCGAAGCGGCAGATTGACCGCAAAGCCATCAGAGCACATACGGTGGTGCCTTCGCCTTACTTGCATCGGGATAGCAACATTGGGCCGCGGGGGTGGGGCCGCATTGGCAGTGATAACGGCATCAGGGTCATGCTGATGCGCGCCAGCTGATGGAGGAGACTCGGTCAGATGCCCACATCAGCTCGCGCTTGCACACTGATATCTTTTTGTTCGACCGGATGTATGACGAGATCGTCTGCGGGACGGCGGCGCTTTTCCAGTCTTGGTCGCGCGCTGCTGCTCCTTCAAGGGCGTCGACTTAGGGCGCTCGCCCGCTGTCAAGACGCTTGCACCCTGGGTCGTTGCTGGGTGTCGGACCGCCGGAGTCCGCGAGGCTCTATTCTCAAGCGGTAGGATTGGATGTGCTGGCCGATTCGCTGGTAATCGCCAGTATTCGCGTTTGCTGTGTTCGCGTGAACACCTTCCCCAGCTTCCCGAGCGCTTCTATCGAGGAGAAGTCTCGCGAGACCAAGCAACCGGTGGAACCGAACTCGGTCTCTCGATGTGCAGACGCAACGTCCAGGCTCTCCCAGGGGAGAGGTGCATCCAGGGCAAAGTAGGAGTCGGAACGGTCGTTACCCTGCGACTCCCCGTGAACGTGTCGCGGCCTAGAACAGCCCCTGGAGCTTTCCAGTGCTATCGCCGAGCGTCTCCACTGGGACCCCGACGCGGTCGAGCATCGATAGGAACAGGTTGTTCATCGGGGTTCCGTTCGCGTACTTCGTGTGGGTACCCGTCTTGATGCTGCCCCCGCCCTTGCCGGCGAGAAGGATTGGGAGATCGTCGTGGTTGTGACGGTCGCCGTCGCTGATGCCGCCGCCGTACACGATCATCGAGTTGTCCAGCAGGGTGCCGTCCACTTCCTTGATCGACTGCATCCGGTTCAGGATGTAGGCGAGCTGCTCGACGTGGAACCGGTCGATCCGCTTCTTCTGCTCCAACTTGTGTGGATCGCGCCCATGGTGGGAGATGTCGTGGTGACCCTCGGGAACCTCGATCATCCGATAGCTGCGATTGCTGCCTTCGTTGGCGAACATGAACGTGGCGACGCGGGTGAGGTCGGTCTGGAAGGCGAGCACCATCATGTCGCCGACCAGCCGGATGTGCTCGGCATAATCCTGCGGCACGCCCGTCGGGATGCGGACGCCGCCCTTCCCTACGTCGACCGTGGCCTTGTCGAACTTCGCCAGCCGCTGCTCGATCTCTCGCACCGAGGTGAAATACTCGTCCAGCTTCTTCCGGTCCCGTCCGCCGAGCCGGCTCTGGAGGTTCGACGCATCCTCCATCACGAAGTCCAGCACGCTGCGCTTCTGCCGCGACCGCACTTCCTGGCTCTCCTTCATCTCACCGGTGACGCCGTTGCCGAAGAGGCGCTCGAACACCAGCCGAGGGTTCACCTCCTTCGCGTTCGGAGTCGCCTCCGACTTCCAAGAGATGGAGGAGGAATAAGCACAGGAGTATCCGCTGTCGCAGTCTCCAGCCTGCGCACCGCGCTCACAACCTAGCTCGATCGACGCAAACGGCGTCTGCCTTCCGATCTTCATCGCCGCGACCTGATCCGCTGAGATGCCGACCCGGATGTCGGCGCCGGACGTTTTCTTCGGGTGAACCCCAGTCAGCCACGCGGCAGCCGAGCGCGCGTGGTCTCCGGGGCCGTCTCCGAGCGCAAACGCGTTCTTCTGCGTGAGGCCGGTGAGGATGTTGAAGTAGGAGCGAAGGTCGGCGAGCGGCTCGAGGATGTGCGGGAGCGCGTAGTTGGCTCCCTCGGTCGTCGGCGTCCAGTCGGACATGCGAATACCGTTGGGCACGAAGAGGAACGCCATCCGGACGACGCGTGCCTTCGGCGAGCTCGCGAGGGCCGAGGTGGGCAGCATTCCCTCCAGCATCGGCAGCGCCATCGCGGTGCCGAGCCCCTTCAAAAACGTCCGACGTGCAATCAGTTGGCTCACTTTCCGACTCCCTTAACCACTCTCTTCTTCCGGAACGGGTCACTCTGCGCGACGGCGCTCACCAGCGACGAGAAACGATAGCCCTTCTTCGTGACGATCTTCGCGATGTCGTCGACGGCACACTTGTCGTAAGCCTCGACGCCACGGCCGAGGGCAAAGGTCAGCATCTTCTCCGAAAGGGCACGAACGAACATAGGCTTCCGCGCGAGCAGGATCTTTCGCAGCTGCACCGGACCTGCGAACTTGGTGCCGTCGGGCAGCACACCAGACGCATCGACCAGCGCATCGCCGTCCTTCTCACGCCACTTGCCGGTCGCGTCGAAGTTCTCCATCGAGAAGCCGATCGGGTCCATGCGTTGATGGCACGAAGCGCACGACGGATCCTTTCGGTGCTGCTCCATCCGCTGCCGAAGGGTCCCAACGAGCGGGCCGTTGTCCTTCAGGTCGCCCACACCAGGCGGCGGGGGAGGCGGCGGCGTGTTCAGGATCTGATCGAGTACCCACTTGCCGCGCTTAACGGGCGAGGTCCGCGTAGGATTCGAAGTGAGGGTAAGGATGCTTCCCTGGGTGAAGACCCCGCTCCGAGGGGTGCCTTCCAGCGAGACTCGGCGGAACTTGTCCCCGGTCACGTTCGGGATGCCGTAGTGACGCGCCAATGCTTCATTCGCGTAGGTGTAGCGCGCATCCAAGAAGTCGACGACGCTACGATCCTCGCGAACGATTCCGTCGAAGAACATCTCGGTCTCCGTCATCATCGCCTCGCGAAGGTTCTCGTTGAAGTCGGGGTACTGCTTAGGATCCGGCTGAGCGAGCGGGAGCTTGCGGAGGTTCAGCCACTGCGCTCCGAAGCTGGCTCCAAGGGCGCTCGCCTTCGAACTCTTGAGCATCCGTCGCACCTGGGCGTCAATCACGGCCGGCTTCTGGATTTCGCCCGTGGCGGCAACCTTCATCAGCTCGTCGTCCGGCATCGAAGACCACACGAAGTAGCTCAGGCGCGAGGCGAGCTCGTAGTTGCCCACCTTCTCACCCTTGCCTTCCGTCTCGACTCGGAAGAGGAAGTTCGGCGAGGAAAGCACCGCCTGCACCGCCACCTGAATCGCGCGCTCGAACGGCTGGCCGTCCTTTCGGACCAGACCGACGATCTGCGTAAGCCGATCGATTTCCGTCGGGGTCGCCGGCCGCCGGTACGCCTTGGCGGCAAAGCGGCTCACGATCTTCTTCGCGAGCACCTTCTCGTTCTGCGGCGTCGGCTGCTCGAAGATGATCCGGCGGTGTTCGGCCGGCAGGTCGGTGTAGCTCAGCTTGGGGTGGACGACCTCCATCCAGTACACGATCGCGTTTCGATCGCGTGCGGGCACGGCCTTCTTCCCGGCCTCTGCCTTTTGTGCCGGCTGGTAGAAGTCGTTGATGAACTCGACGGAGACTCGGTGCTTCCCTGCCGGCACGTCGGCCGTGACCTCGAACTCTTTGGGGTTCGATTGCCGCTGCGGAACGTCGAAGGTTTGGAGGACCTTGTCGTCGACCTTGACCTCCATCCGGACGGGATCGGGTCCGGCCTGTTGCCCCGCACCCTGGAATCGAAGCGTATAGGCCGCGTTGGCCGGAAACACGTGCTCGACGTACACGCCGCCACGCGACGAGATGACCCACTCGCCGGTCGGGCCGTTGTCTGCAGCGGCAAGGGCCTTGATCACGCCCGATCCGTACCGGATCGGGACCGGGCTCGGAAGCGTGATCGCCCGCACCGCCGCCTTCTCGGCGGCCTGGAGGTACTTCTCCATCAGGAGCGGCGAGATGGACAGAACGTCGCCGATGTTGTCGAAGCCGTAGCCCACGTCGTCGCTGGGGAAATCGTCGGAGAGCTTTAAGTCGACACCGATCAGGTCGCGAACGGTGTTGTTGTATTCAAACCGATTGAGGCGGCGCATCGTGACGCGCCCAGGATCCTGCAGGTTGCAGTCGCCGGTAAGCGTGCTCTGAATCCACCCGAGGAGTTTTTCGCGCTCCGCCTTCGTCGGCTGCGAGAATGCTGCCGGGGGCATGTGGCCGCTCGCCACGTTCTGAGCGACCTTGTCCCAAATCTCCTGCGCATCGATGATGCTTTGCTTGTTCTTGTACTTCGTCAGGGACAGCCCAGCGCGAGGGTTTTGGCCGCCATGGCAGGGCGCACAGTACTTCGTCACGAGCGGCTGAATGTCCTTCTCGTAGGTGACGACCTTCGGAGCCTTGGCGATGCTCTTCCGCTGGTGAGAGACCGCCGTGCCAGTGGCGGCGTACGCGAGCAGCGCACACGAAAATCCGAAGCCGATCCAACGCCGGTAGGTTTGCCGCATCATCACGTCCGACGACTTAGTGTATGCGGTGTTGCGGAAGAACGTGCGCCGCTAAACCGCAGAATGTCCTATTTCGCCCCTCGCCGCGCATCTTTCACTGAATTCTGAAAGATAATAAAGGCATGGGAGTGGCATTCGGATTTGCGTGGTCTGTGGCGTTCGCTACCTCCGCTGCGGTGTCGTTACTCACCCGGGGATCACGGGGCCAGCAGAGGGCGCGATGGCTACCGCTTGCCTTGGGGCTGCTGCTCCTCGTCGCCTTCCGCGACGCCCAGCCCGGTTACCGACTGCTCGCCGCCAGCCTGCTCTTCCTGTACCTGATGAAGGCAGCGGTGCTCGCGGCCCAGCCCAACCTCCGACCACGCGGATGGGCGCTCGCCCTGTATCTCTCGCTTTGGCCCGGAATTGAGACTCGGAAGCTCACGCGACGTGGACCCGCGGCAGCTGACACGGGCGTTCGGTTCGTCCGTGGCCTCTCTCGCGTGTACGCCGGAGTGGCTCTCCTCATCGGGCTTCTTCTGCTTCGGCCGGCACTTCCCACTCAGGTGGTCGGATGGGCCGGTGTGGCCGCAATCCTTCTGGTCGTCCACTTCGGGTTCAGCGAAATCCTAACGGCGTTGATTCGGCTCGCGGGCTGGAACGTCGATCCCCTGTTCGACCGCCCGTTGGCGAGTCGCAGCCTTCGCGAGTTCTGGTCGCGGAGGTGGAACCTCGCATTCGTGGAGATGGATCGTATTCTCTTTCTGCCGGGGCTTGTACGAAAGTTTGGGGCCAGAGGCGCCCTGTTCGGAGTCTTCCTGATCTCCGGCGTTTTGCACGAAATGGCGATCAGCTACCCTGCCGGCGGCGGCTGGGGCGGCCCCCTTCTCTACTTCGTACTCCAAGGGGTTCTGGTGCAGATGGAAGGCAAGCGTCGCCATAGGTCGCGCCTGCTGACCCTCCTTGGGCTGCTGCTGCCGCTGCCTCTGCTGTTCCACGCGCCGTTCCGAGACACGTTCATCGTGCCGCTGTTCGACGCGGGGCACGAGCTGCTCACTTCCCGGCCGCTGGCGTGGTATTTCGACAAGGGGCTCTGGCTCCTCGGCGGATTTCAGCTCTGTGTGTTGTTGGCCAGCTTCCAAGTGCCGCTCCGCCTCCGCTGGCGAGAGGAGCTTCCTCGGCTCAGCGCGTTCAATCAGAAGTTGATGTGGACTCAAGGCGCCTTCATCGTTCTCACGATCGTTGGGTTCGGCACGGTTACCCTGTTCCTACACGATTCGTTCCTCCGCGGAGAGCCGGCGGCCCTAGCGATCGCCGGATTCATCGCGGTCTTCTGGTCGACGCGGCTGCTGGTGGACGCCTTCTACTTCCGGCACGAGGACTGGCCCGAGGGAGTTCAGTTCGTCATTGGCCATACCCTTCTCGACTCGCTCTTCTCGTTGCTCGTCCTGGGGTACGGGGGCTTGGTCGTCTGGCACCTGATCACCTGACGACGCGACTATGGGCGGCACCACCACCGGCTGCAGTGGCGCCGCGTCCGGAGAGACGAACCGCTCCCTAATTCGGCCGAGTCGATCTTGCAACTCTTCGGCGTCCGCCACCTCGAGATCGGGAACCGTCGTGGAGGTCCCGATAGCAAAGACGATGATCTCGGCCAATCCGAGATAGCGCTGAATCGGTCCTTGCGACAGTCGAGACCACTGCACTTGCGCCTCGGGGACCGCGACCGTGCGTCGGCGCCATATGCCCGAGCGGACGAACAAGAACCCGCCTTCTTCGGAGTATCCCAACACCGCATATCGTCGCTTTGCCAGGTACCAAGCGCCGAGCACCGCCACGGGAAGGAGCCAGAGCGCCACCGCGCCCACGGCAGCCTCCAGAGCACCGACGAGGAACAGCAAGACCACGAGGAAGCGAACGAAGCCGCGGCGAACCGACTTCGGGCTCACTTGCCGCCAATGCACGCCTTCCAGATCGACCGTCGGAAAGGCGATGCGCCAGAAAGCAGCCGCCCCGGCTCTTTCCAACAAGGGGCAGAGCTGGGCCGCCCCACCCGCAGCCTTCTCCGCGTACGAGCCGGCTGAGTCGGCGAAGATCGTGCAGTAACCCAGCATGCGCTGCAGAATCGGCTCGTCCATCCGAAGTGCCTGAATCCGGCGGATGGGAAGGGCGCTCTCGATCTGGGTGAACAACCCATGCCGCCAACGCAGCACGCCGGCGTGCGCCCGCAGCATGAACCCGTAGTGGGTGACGAGCATCGTGATCATCGAAAGGATCCAGCCGGCGAAGAACAGAACCAACCCGCCGATGATCGCCAGGAACGCCGCGGAGCTCATCGCCGGCAGTACCCGCGCCAGAACCGGCAGAGACTTGCTCAGGCGGTCGCCCAAGTCACCGGCGTATTGCAGCAGGCCGATGAGAAAGATGACGATGGCGCCGGCTCGGTTCTGAGTCGCGCCCGCGAGCAAGAGCTGGCCAATGCTGGCCCGGTAGATTACGTCGCGCTGCTCTTCGGATGGCTGGACCCTCACGCTCAATCGCTGAAGCTCGGCGCTGAGCCGGTCGGCTTCGGCATTCCCCACGACCGAGAGCTCAGCTTCAGCCCCCATGCCGGAGGCGGTCTCCACCTGCAGGGTCGCGACCCGGAAGAGCTGATGCAGCACGCCGCGCTTTAGGTTGATGTTCTGAATTCGCTCAATCGGGA
>Ga0164290_1001242_pt1 | contig 43762 bp, 52 predicted proteins | sample Micstemetagenome_FD_108782 | JGI IMG/M metagenome (GOLD analysis project Ga0164290, IMG submission 108782) | Contaminated culture microbial community from soil near Moab, Utah, USA - Microcoleus steenstrupii SON62 (Illumina Assembly) | ecosystem: Environmental > Terrestrial > Soil > Soil crust...
CAGGGCGTCATAGATCGAGGCGTCGCCGTGCGGGTGATAGCCGCCCATGACCTCGCCGACGACCTTGGCGCATTTGCGCGCCGCCGCCTGCGGGTTCAGCCGCATCTGGTGCATGGCGTACATGATGCGCCGGTGCACCGGCTTGAAGCCGTCGCGCACGTCCGGCAGGGCGCGGTTGGTGATGGTCGACAGCGCATAGGCGAGGTAGCGTCGCGACAGCGCCTCGCTCATCGGTTCGTCGACGATGCGACCGCCTTCCGGCGGCGGGGTGTGAACGGTCATGCGGGTCCGAATCGGCGGTCTGGAGCCATAAGTCTAGCGCCTAAAGCCGCCCCGCCTCGCCCAGCTTGTCGATCATCCACACCCGCGCTGGCGGCAGGGGCTTGTCGAGCGGGTGGAAGACGAACTGTTCGAGGAAATGGCCGGTCAGGGCGAGACCGGCCCCGACGTCGCCGTCGCCGAGCCCGGCCTGGGCGCCGAGCATGAAGGGCGGCAGCTTCAGCAGCTTGTCGGCATAGGGGGCGCCGGCGTCGGCGCTGACCGCGCGGCCGGTGCGCGGGCTGACCCAGACGAGATCGTCCATGGTCCCGGTGACGGCGCAGCGGCTCAGATCGAGGCCGAAGCCGAGGTCTTCCAGCAGCCCCGCTTCGAAGCGCACGAAGATGGCCGGCCAGATCTCCGGCAGGGCGAAGGCCGACATCAGGGCTTCAAAGGCGAGGAAGGCGCCGGGATGCGGTTCCCGCTCGGGCAGCGAGCCTTGCGCCACCGCAGCGGCGGCGGCCAGACCGGTCAGGGCCAGGGCGTCGTCGAACAGGGCGCTGGGCCCCTCCCCCACCGGCTCCAGACGGGCCGAGCCGAGGTGGTCCGAAGTGCGGGCGCGATAATCGGCCACGACCCGGGCCCCGGCCTGCAGGAAGGGCTTCATCCGGCGCGACGCCCCGCCCGCCACATAGGCCGAACGGCGCCCGTGGCCCTCGGTCAGCAGTTCGACCACCACGCCGGTGTCGCCGTGGGCGCGGGCCGAGAGGACGAAGGCGTCGTCAGTGAAATCCATCGCCTCCGTTAGCCCGGACGACGGAAGTTGGCCATACGTTCCGCTATTCCGTCGGCGTGATCGCCTCAACGACCGCCCGGGCCCGGTCGTTGGGAACGGCGAAGCTGAGGACGTACTGCTCGATCTTCCAGCCGGAACGGGTCTTGCGCAGCACGCCGGAGCCGCGGGTGACGCCATAACTGTCGTTGTGCAGAACCTCGTCGAACCAGGCGATGCACAGGCACTGGATCGGCGCGACTGTCACGGTCCGTTCGACCGGGGTGTAGGTCCAGCCCTGACCGCGGGCGAAATAAGGTCCGGCGTAGGCCCTGAACTCGTCCAGCGTCCACCGTTCCGTCGCGTCGGTGCCGATGAAGCGGGCGTTGGGGGTGAACAGGTCGAAATAGGCCGCGCCGTCAGCGCTGGAGGCGGCCGCGTGCAGGGCGTCGATGACGGCGGCGGCGTCTTCCTCGGGCGTCGGAGGGGCGGCGGCGGCCAGGGCCAGGGCGGCGACGAGGGCGAGCATGGCGGACCTCCGGTGGATGCGGCGCCAGCCTAGCGCCGGAGGGCGCGGTTGTCCGGCGCTATTCCGCGCTCTCGGGAACGGGATAGGTGTCGGGCCCGAGCACCCTGGCCAGGGCCAGCAGGTTGCGGGCGGCGATGCGGCCGGTGCGATCGGACCAGTCGTGGGCCTCGTCCGTATCGGTGTAGTTCGGGCCGGGGCCGGGGCCGAGGTGCCAGTAGGTCCAGCTCTGGCCCGGAACGGTGAAGCCGATGTCGATCAGGGCTTGGCAGACGATGGCGACGATGTGATGGGCGCCGTCCTCGTTGCCGGTGACCACCACGCCGGCGACCTTGCCGTAGGCCACGGGTCGGCCGTCGTCGCGGGTCTCCGACAGCATGGCGTCCATCCGCTCCAGCGCCCGCATGCAGACGCTGGAATGCTGGCCCAGCCAGGTCGGGGTGGCCACGATCAGGATATCGGCGGCGAGGATCCGCTCGCGCACCGCCGGCCAGTCGTCGCCCTCGCCCTGGTCGCTCTTCACGCCGGGCCTGATGTTCAGGTCGACGAGACGAATCAGACCGGTCTCCACCCCGCCCTTGTTCAGTTCGGCCATGACGACCCGGGCCAGGGCCTCTGTGTTGGAGGTCTCGGGAGAGGGTTTCAGGGTGCAGTTCAGGACCAGGGCCTTCATCGGCGCGTCTCCTCTGGCTGGAGCCGGATCAACCGGCGCGGTCGCGGGCCGTTCCGCCATTTTATTTAACCGGTCGGTTGACAACCCGGGGCGCCCGGTTCATTTAACCTGCCAGTTAGATAAGAGTGGAGCCATGCAGACCGATCCCCTCAGCGCCAAATTCGCCGCCCTCGCCGACCCGACCCGTCGGGCCATACTGGCGCGGCTGTGCGAGGGCGAGGCCAGCGTCAACGACCTGGCCGAACCGTTCGACATGAGCCTGCCGGCCGTGTCGAAACATCTGAAGGTGCTGGAGAAGGCCGGACTGATCAGCCGGGGCCGCGAGGCCCAGTGGCGCCCCGCCCGGCTCGAACCGATGGGGCTGAAGGGCGTCGCCGAGTGGCTGGAGCACTACCGCCGCTACTGGGACGCCAGCTTCGACCGCCTCGACGCCTATTTGAAGAAGATCCAGAAGGGAGACCCCAATGGCCAAGGACACTGACATCAATCTCTGCCACGCCGACGGCGCGGCGCATCAGCATGTGCTGACCCTGACCCGCGTGCTGGACGCCACGCCGGAGCGGATCTGGAAGGCCTGGATGACGCCGGAACTGCTGCAGCAGTGGTTCGCGCCCAAGCCGTGGAGGATTTCGGACGTTCAGCTCGATCCGCGGCCGGGCGGCGTGTTCAACTTCGTCATGCATGGACCGGACGGCGAACGTTTTCCGAGCAATGGAATCTTCCTGGAGGCCATTCCGAACCGCCGCTGGATCACGACCGACGCCCTGACGCCGGACTGGCGACCCGCCGGTCAGCCCTTCATGGTCGGCTCGGTCGAGCTGACCCCGCGCGAGGACGGCAGGACGGACTATGTCGCCACCGCCCGCCACTGGAACGCCGAGACGATGAAACAGCACGAGGCCATGGGCTTCCATGAAGGCTGGGGCGCCTGCGCCGACCAGCTGGCCGAACTGCTGAAGACCCACTGAGCCTCCCCGGCCGCGATCCGACCCGCTGAAGAGCCCGCCCGATGACCCTCGCAGAAGACCTCGCCACCCGCCCCACCCTGCACATGCAGCGGTTCTTCGACGCGCCGCGGGCGCTGGTCTGGAAAGCCTGGACCAGTCCCGAGATCATGGTGCTGTGGATGGGCCCGGTCGAATGGCCGATGGTCTCGGGGACCGGCGACTTTCGGGTCGGCGGCGCCTGGCGGGCCTGCCTGCGCTCGCCCGACACCGGCCAGGACCTTTGGCAGGGCGGGGTCTATCGCGAGATCGTTCCGGAGGAGCGGCTGGTCTTCACCTTCAAATGGGACGAGTCGCACGAGGATGGACCGCCGGTCGACACCCTGGTGACAGTGCTCCTCAGCGACGCCCCCGGCGGCGGCACATTGATGGACTTCACCCATGAGGGGCTGAAGTCCGAAGCCAGCCTGACCGGCCACAGGCACGGCTGGACCAGCACCTTCGGACGGCTGGAAGCCTTCCTGGCGGCCGGCGGCGGCGCCTGACGGATCAGTACTGACGCCCCGGCGTCCTGCGTATGGATCAACCTGCTCAAGGAGCAAGACCATGAAGATCGTGACCAGCCTCAGCTTCTGCGGCCAGTGCCGCGAAGCCTTCGAGTTCTATGCGAAAGTTCTGGGCGGCGAGATCACCGCCGCCATGCCCTATGGCGACGCCCCGCCCGACATGCCGATCAGCGATCCGAAGTACAAGGACTGGCTGATGCACTGCTGGCTGGAGGCCGGCGACCAGGCGATCATGGGGGCCGACATGGATGTCGACTGGGCGCCCGGGATCGACAAGCCGAAGAACGGTTTCGACGTCACCCTGCACACCGACGACGCGGCCGAGGCGCGCCGCTGGTTCGACGAACTGTCGGAGGGCGGCAAGACGGTCATGCCGTTCGAGGCGACATTCTGGTCGCCGGGCTTCGGCGCCCTGATCGACAAATTCGGCGTGCCGTGGATGGTGAACACCATTCCGGCGACCGACGGGAAACCGGCGTCGTGAAGGCCTCCGCAACCGTCTGGACCGGCCGGGTGCTGAGCGGACTGTTCGTGCTGTTCATGCTCGCCGGGCCGGTGGCGCCGAAGCTTCTGATGACGGACATGGTCGCCGAGCAGAACATGGCGCCGCTGGGCTGGCCCGGGGAATACCTGCTGCTGATCGCGGCGATCGAACTGACCTGCGTGGTCCTGTACGTCATACCGCGCACCAGCCTGCTCGGCGCGGTGTTGATGACCGGCCTGCTGGGCGGGGCCATCGCCACCAATCTGCGGGTGGAGATGCCGATGTTCAGCCACACCCTGTTCGGGATCTATCTCGGCCTGTTCATGTGGGGCGGGCTGTGGCTCAGGGATTCAGCGCTGCGGGCGAACTTCCCGGTCCGGGGGGCGCCGGCATGACCGTCGCGGACGCGATCCCGGGACATCTGCGAAGCCTCAGCATCGTCAGGACCTACGACGCCCCGCGCGCCCTGGTCTGGAAGATGTGGACCGACCCGGCGCATGTCGCGGCCTGGTGGGGGCCCGAACACTTCACCACCCCGGTCGTCCGGATGGATGTGAGGCCCGGCGGGGACATTCACATGGTCATGCGTGCGCCCAACGGGATCGGCATGCCCTTCAGCGGCCGTTTCGTCGAGATCGACGAGCCGCAGCGGCTGGTGATGCGGACCTGGGTTCAGCACCCGGACGGCACGACATGGTTCGAGGTCGAGAACACCCTGCGCTTCGAGGAAGTCGGCGACCGCACGGTCCAGACCCTGCACGCTCGGGTGCTGACCGCCGACGAATCCGCGCTCGGTCCGCTGGGCGGCATGGAGGCCGGCTGGTCGCAGAGCCTCGACAAGCTGGAACGCGAGATCGTCACGACCACACAGGGCTGACGCCCGCGCCGGAAGGAACGACAAGCCCGTCCCCGTCCCTCGACGACCAGACCCGCCCGCCGCCTCCCGGCTTCATCTGACCAGACAGCGAGCAAGACCCATGCGCAGGATCCGCACAGCCACCTTCACCTCCCTCGACGGCGTCATCCAGGCGCCCGGCGGGCCCGATGAGGACACGACCGGCGGCTTCGCCTTCGGCGGCTGGGTCTGGCCCTTCTTCGACGAGGCCTCGGGCGGGCTGATGGGCGAGGCGATGGGCGAGGATTACGACCTGCTGCTGGGCCGCAGGACCTACGAGATCTTCGCCGCCTACTGGCCGCACAAGGACGATGAGATCGGCCGCACGTTCAACGCCGTGAACAAATACGTCGCCGCCGGCCCCGAGACGCCGATGACCTGGGCCCACAGCCATCGGCTGGAGGGCGATCTGGCGGAGGCCGTGCGCGCGCTGAAGGCCACCGAGGGCCGCGACCTGCTGATCCAGGGTTCCAGCGAGGTGATCCACACCCTGCTGGCCCACGACCTGATCGACCAGATGACCCTGCTGACCTTCCCGATCATCCTCGGCCAGGGGAAGCGGTGGTTCGACGGCGGCTCACGCCCCCGGACCTGGGCGCCGACGAAAACGCGGCAGTCGGCATCGGGCGTGACCGCCAACACCTACGAGCGAACCGACCATCCGCCGCAGACGGGCGCCTTCGGCGAGATCGAGCCCGGAGAGGCCGAGCTGGCGCGGCGCGAGCGCTGGGCGCGGGAGGAACAGGCCCCGGGCCCGAACGGGGGTCAGAGGTGACCGACGACGAAGCGGAGATCCGAGCACTCATCGACCGGTGGGCCAAGGCGGTTCACGCCGGCGACATGGACACAGTCCTCGCTGACCACGCCGACGACATCGTGATGTTCGACGTGCCGCCGCCCAATGAGGTGCGGGGCAAGGCCGCCTATCGCGAAACCTGGCCCGCCTTCTTCGAGTACCAGAGGCAGGGCGCCGTGTTCGACATCGTCTCGCTCGAGGTGACCGCCGGAGCCGAGGTCGCCTTCGCGCACGGCCTGCTTCGTTGTGGAACGGAAGAAGGCTTCCGCCATGACCCGGACAACCGGCTCCGACTCACGATTGGCCTGCGCAAGCTGAACGACCGTTGGGCGGTCGCGCATGAGCACCATTCCTTCCCGCTGCGATCCTGACCGGGACCCGGCCCTCAGCGCGCCATCGCGGTCGGGAACGGCCGCCCCAGGGCCTCGGCCATGCCCTGCTGCGATAGCAGGAAGACCGCCTCGCGCTGGTGATAGTTGTTGGACAGGACGATCACCGTCACGTCCTGGTCGGGCTGGTGGGTGACCAGGTTGCGGAAGCCCGACCAGCTGCCGGTGTGATAGATCTGGCGATCGAGGAAGTCGGGCTGCACCCGCCGCCCGAGGCTGTTGGAGAACAGGCCGTAACCCCAGTCGCGACGCGGCCGCCCACGTTCGTCGGGGGTGTCGGCCGGGGCGTGATCGGCGACCATGCGCCGGTAGCTTTCGGGGCTCAGCAAGCCGCCGCCATGCAGGGCGCGCTGCCAGACCAGCAGGTCGTCCAGCGTCGAATACAGGGCCCCGGCGGCGAAGATGATGCTGACGTTATGGTTCGGCTGCGGCGTCGGGCCTCCGGCCAGATTGGCGTAGCCCATGACCACGTCCGAGGCGTCGTCCTCGTAGCCGGTGTCGGCCATGCCCAGCGGCACGAAGAAGGCGTCGCGCAGATAGTCCTGCAGCGGCAGTCCGCTGGCCTTCTGCACCACATGACCGAGCAGGTTATAGGCCGCATTGTTGTAACGCACCTTCGTACCGGGCGGGAACTGCAGGCGATACTGCGCTGAGTCTGCTGTCAATTCGTCCGGAGTTGCGGCCGTCACCCGACGGATGCCCCAGCCTGGCCGGGCCATCAGGTCCGGAACGCCCGAGGTGTGCGATAGCAGGTGGTGCAGCCGGATCGGCGCCCATTCCGCCGGACAGTCATCGACCCAGCGGCACAGCGGATCGTCGACCGACAGCACGCCCTCGTCCTGCAGCCGCAGGATGGCCGCGGCCGTGAACTGCTTGCTGACCGAGGCGAGGCGGAAGCGGGAGTCCAGCGCCAGCGGCTTGCCGAGGCTGCGGTCGGCGTAGCCATAGACCTGGCGGAACAGGATCTCGTCGCCCTGGGCCACCAGCACGCCGCCGGTGAAGGCGCCCGATCCGCCCCAGCGCTCCAGCTGTTCGCTCAGTTGCGGCAGGTCCTGGACCACGACCAGCGCCGGGCGCGGCGGCAGGGGTTCCGGCGCCGGGGCTTCCGGCAACGGCCGGACCGTGGCCCAGGCGGTCAGGCCGGCGGCGAGGATGAAGAGCGCGGCCAGGAAGGCCATGGCCAGGCGGGGATGGCCGCCCGAATGTCTGGGAACGTGGAACACCCGCCTAGACGTCGTAGTCCAGCCCGAACTGGGCGTAGAGGGCGCGGCTGTCCTGCCATTTCGGGTCGACCTTGACCGTGATGAACAGATGCACCGGACGGTCGAGCAGCTCGGTCAGCTCCTCGCGCGACTTCTGGCCGATCCATTTCAGCGTCTGGCCGCCCTTGCCCAGAACGATGGGCCGCTGGCTCTCGCGCTCGACATAGATGGTCTGTTCGATGCGGGCCGAGCCGTCGGCCTTGTCCTCAAACGCCGTCGTCTCGACCGCCGCCGAATAGGGCAGTTCCTCATGGACGCGCAGATAGACCTTCTCGCGGGTGATCTCGGCGGCCAGCACCCGCATCGGCACGTCGGCCGACTGGTCTTCCGGATACAGCCACGGCCCCGGCGGCATGGCGCGGGCGAGCCGCTGTTTCAGGTCGTCGACCCCGTCGCCGCTGAGGGCGGAGATCATATAGACCTCGGAATAGACGCCGGTTTCGAACATGGCGTGCGACAGGGCCAGCAGGGTGTCGCGGCGCATGCCGTCGATCTTGTTCAGGGCCAGGATGACCTGTTTCCCCGCGGCCTTCAGCGCGGCGATGATGGTCTCGGTGTCCTCGGCCGAGCGTCGGTCGGCCGCCTGGCCTTCCTTGCCTTCCGAGGCGATGTGCGAGGCGGCGTCGATCAGATGCACCACCACATCGGCGTCGTCGGCGCCGCCCCAGGCCGAGGCGACCATGGCCCGGTCCAGCCGGCGGCGCGGAGTGAAGATGCCGGGGGTGTCGACCAGGATGATCTGGGCGTCGCCCTCCATGGCGATGCCGCGCACGGGGAAGCGTGTGGTCTGGACCTTCTGGGTGACGATCGAGACCTTGGTTCCGGTCAGGCGATTGACCAGCGTGGACTTGCCCGCATTGGGGGCGCCGATGATGGCGGCGAAGCCGGCTCGCTGGTTTTGGGGTTCGGTCAAATCACGCCTTCACGCTGCAGCAGGCCGATGGCGGCCGCCTTCTCCGCGTCCTGACGCGAACGGCCCTGCGCGGTCAAGGGCGGATATCCGGCTACGCTGGCTTCGACGGTGAATGTCGGGGCGTGATCCGAGCCGGTGCGTTCGACGATGCGGTAGGTCGGCAGGGGTTTGCCCTGCCCCAGCGCCCATTCCTGCAGGGCGGATTTCGGATTGCCCAGCGACCGGCGCGGCGGCGCAGCCAGTTCGGCGGCCCAGGCCCGTTCGAAGACGGCACGGGCCGCGTCGATGCCGCTGTCCAGCCAGACCGCGGCGAGGATCGCCTCCATGGCGTCGCCGAGCATGCCTTCCCGGCGGCGACCGCCCTGTTTGGCCTCGCCGGGCGACAGCCGAATGGCGTCGCCGACGCCCAGGGACTCGGCCGCGCGGGCGCAGGTCGCCTTGTCGACGAGCCCGTGCAGCAGCGAGGACATCTCGCCCTCGTTCGCCGCGGGATACTCGCGCATCAGCCGGTCGGCGACCAGCAGGCCCAGCACCCTGTCGCCGAGGAACTCCATCCGCTGGTTGTCGAGGAAGGGCCGGCCGCGGGCGTCCCGCTCGGCCCCCTCCCCTACGCTCGCGTGGGTCAGGGCCTGGTCGAGCAGGGAGGGGTCGCGAAAGACGTGACCGAGTTTGGACGCAAGCGCCGCGACCGCCTCGGCCCGCCGATCAGCCATCAGTTCAGGACGGTGAAGAACCGGCTCGGACGGACGTTCCGGAACCAGCTGACCGGATTCCACAGCGAGGCGCCCGGCGTCCACGAGAACAGGATGATCTCGGCCTTGCCGATCAGGTTCTCCGCCGGGACGAGTCCGACCCCGTTCTCGCTCACGCCGTACCGGCTGTCGACCGAGTTATCCCGATTATCGCCCATCATGAAATAATGCCCTTCCGGCACCTGGAAGACGGGCGTGTCATCGGCCTGGTTGCCGGGTCCGTAGTCCTGGATGGTGAAGGTCCTGCCGCCCGGCAGGGTCTCGCGCGCCGTGATGACCGGCATGCCGTACATGTTCTCGACGTCGGCGCCCGTCACGACCACGTTGCGCACCGGCTGGTCGTTGATGTGCAGAACGTTGTTGACCATCTGGACCCGGTCGCCGGGCAGGCCGACCAGACGCTTGATGTAATCGGTCCGGTTGTCGCGCGGCAGTTTGAACACGACGATGTCGCCCCGCGCCGGTTCGCGGCCGAAGACCCGGCCCTCGAACACGGGCGGGCTGAACGGGATGGCGTGCTTCGAATAGCCGTAGCTCCACTTCGAGACGACGATGTAATCGCCCTCCATGAGATTGGGCTCCATCGAGGCCGACGGGATGGTGAAGGGCTGGAACAGCAGCACCCGCAGCACGAAGGCGATCAGCAGGGCGAAGAAGATGGTCTTGACGATCTCGAGGGTCTCATTGCCTCCGCCCGACTTGCCCTTCTTGCGGCCCTTCTTGCCGCGCGCATAGACGGGGGTGGCGTCGACGTCCTCGAAGGGGGCGTCGCCCGAGTCGCTCCAGACCGGCTGTTTCGAGGAGGCGGCGGCGGCCGCGCTTCCGGCGACCGCGGCCCCGGCGGGGGCCACGTGAGCGTCGTCATGGGCCTCGTGGGCTTCATGGGCCTGATCATCATGCACGACGGCTTCGTCGTGCGCTGCGGCGTCGGCGGCGTGATCGTCGTGATGATGGACGGCCTCGACCGGCGCGTGCGCGTCGTGGACCGGAGCGGCGTCATGGGCGTGGTCGTCGTGGCCGTGCGCCTCCGGGGCGGCTGCGGCCGGCTCGTGATGAGCGGGCGCGACCGGCGCGGGAGCGTGATCGTCGTGACCCTGCACTCCGTCGTGCGCGTGGTCGTCGTGCGGCTTGTTCTCGTCGCTCATCTTGACCTGATCCCCCAGCCGCTGTCCGCGGTCTTTCAGCGGCAAAAGCGGTATAACGTGATTAAGCCATCGGCAAGGCTTCGATCACCACGAAGGCGAGTGCGTACGGATGCTCGTCGCTGAGCGTCAGGTGTATCAGCGGCGTGTGACCGGCAGGCGTCAGCCGGGCCAGATGTTCGGCGGCGTGACCGGTCAGGGCCATGGTCGGCTGGCCCGAGGGCAGGTTCACCACCCCCATGTCGCGCCAGTAGACGTCCCTTCGCATGCCGGTGCCCAGCGCCTTGGCGCAGGCCTCCTTGGCCGAGAACCGCTTGGCGTAGCTCCACGCCGGGTCCGGCTTGCGCTCCGAGCGGGTCCGCTCCAGCTCGGTGAAGCAGCGCAGCCTGAAGCGATCGCCGTAGTGGTCCAGCGAGCGCTGGATGCGCCGGATGTCGGTCAGGTCCGCGCCGACGCCGATGATCACGAGGCGGCGTCCATGGCCGCGCGCATCCGGTGGATGGCCGTGGTCAGGCCGACAAACACCGCCTCGCCGATGAGGAAGTGGCCGATGTTGAGCTCGCGCACCTCCGGGATGGCCAGCATGTCGGCGGCGGTCTGATAGTCCAGCCCATGCCCCGCATGGACCTCGAGGCCGAGATCGGCTGCGCGGCCGGCGGCGGCCTGCAGACGGGCGAACTCGATCGCCCGCTCGTCACCGGACAGGTGGCAATAGCGGCCGGTGTGGAACTCGACGACCTGGGCGCCGACGGCGTGGGCGGCCTCGACCTGCTCCGGCGCCGGCTCGATGAACAGCGACACCCGTACGCCGGCCGCGACGAGGGCGCTGACGACGGGGGCGATCCGCGCCTCGCAGCCGGCCACGGCCAGCCCGCCTTCGGTGGTCACCTCCTCGCGCCGCTCCGGCACCAGACAGGCGGCGTGCGGGCGGTGGCGCAGGGCGATGGTCAGCATCTCGTCGGTGACCGCCATCTCGAGGTTCAGCGGCCGGCCGGCGACGGCGCAGAGTTCGCTCAGCGCCTCGATGTCGGTGTCGGTGATGTGGCGCCGATCCTCGCGCAGGTGGGCGGTGATGCCGTCGGCCCCCGCCGCCAGCGCCTCGCGGGCGGCGCGGACCGGGTCGGGATGGACGCCGCCACGGGCGTTCCGGACCGTGGCCACATGGTCGATGTTGACGCCGAGGCGGACGGGCGAGACCACGGCGGCCGCCCTACTTCGCCAGCCGGCGGCTGCCGGGATCCTCGACCGGCAGGGCGGCCAGATCGGGTGGCAGGGCGTCGGCGGGGTATGCCGGCACGTCGAGCGTGGCCAGCGCCACCAGCGGCACGCCGACATCGGCCCGCCCGCCCGAGCGGTCGACGATACAGGCCGCGGCCACGACCTCGCCGCCCGCCGCCTGGATGGCCGCGATGCATTCGCGAGAGCTCAGGCCGGTGGTGACGATATCCTCGACCATGACGACCTTCTGGCCGCGGTCAACGTGGAAGCCGCGGCGCAGTTTGAATTCGCCGCCCTCGCGCTCGACATACATCGAGGGCACGCCCAGCCAGCGGGCGGTCTCATAGCCGGGGATGATGCCGCCGACAGCCGGCGAGATGGCCACGTCGACCGGCCCGACCGCGGCGGTGATCTTTTCCGCCAGCGCCTTGCACAGCCGGGCGCAGCGCGCCGCGTCCATGAACACCAGGTTCTTCTGCAGGAAGACGGGACTGTGCAGGCCCGAGGACAGGACGAAATGCCCCTCGCGCAGGGCCCCGGCGGCGCGGAATTCGTCGAGAACGTCGTCTGAGGTCATGGCGGGCTGTCTAGCGCAGCCGTGGCGGGGAAAGAAGACGCCCCGGCGTCATTCCCGGCGTCATTCGATGTTCTCGTGCGGCTTCAGCCCGCCGGCCAGCAGGGCGGTCCACACGCCCTCGGCGTCCTCGGCGAACCGGAACAGGTCGATATCCTCGGCCCGGATCATGCCGTGCTTCACGAGCACCTCGAAATCGATCACCGAACGCCAATAGCCCTCGTCGAACAGCACGATCGGGATGGGCGGCGCCTTGTCGGTCTGGCGGAGGGTCAGGATCTCGAACAGTTCGTCGAAGGTCCCGAAACCGCCCGGGAAGACCACCAGCGCATTGGCCCGCATGGCCAGGTGCATCTTGCGCATGGCGAAATAGTGGAATCGGAAGGTCAGCTCGGGCGTCGACCAGGGGTTGGGCTCCTGCTCGTGCGGCAGGGTGATGTTGAAACCGATCGACGGGGCGCCGGCCTCGGCCGCCCCGCGATTGGCGGCGCCCATGATCCCGGGACCGCCGCCGGTGGCGATGACATTGTCCCGCGGCCGTCCGTTGGGACCGCGCATCGCCCCGCCGCGCTCCGACGCCAGCCGCCCGAAGGCCCGGGCTTCGGCGTACCAGCGCCTGTGCTCGCCGTCGCCGTTCTCGCCGACCCGGGCGCTGCCGAAGACGACAATGGTCGAGCGCACGCCCCAGGCCCGCAGCGCCTGTTCCGCCTTGTCGTACTCCATCAGAAAGCGCACGCCGCGCATGGAGTCGCCGAGGATGTATTCCGTATCCAGCGCGGCCAGCCGGTAGGACGGCGAGGCCATCTGGGCCGCGTTGTCCGCCTCGTCAGCGCTCACCCGCGCGCCCGTTCGACGGTGTCGACCGACGGATTGGTGCGCAGCGCCGCCATGATGGCCGTCGCGTGTTTGGCGTCCTCGACCTCCATGTCGATGTCGACGTCGAAGAAGTCCTGCTGCCGGTGGCTCATGACCAGATTGAGGATGTTGCCGCCGGCCTCGCCGATGATGGTCGCCACCTGGCCGAGCACCCCGGGGGCGTTCTTGATGGTGGCGCGGACCCGGGCCGAGGCGACCGCCCCCTGCTCCGCCTGCGGCGTCCACTGCAGGTCCTGCCAGACCGAATCGTCGTCGGCGAACTCCTCCAGCCGCTGGCAGTCGATGGTGTGCACCGTCAGCCCGGCCTCGGGCTCGAGGATGCCGACGATGCGGTCGCCGGGCACCGGCGAGCAGCAGTGGCCGAAATGGACGCTGACGCCGGGCGTCAGCCCGCCGCCGCGCACGAACAGCCGGGCCTGTTCGTCGCCGATCCGCTTGCGATCCGGCCCGGCCTTGAGCCGCCCCTTCAGGGCCGGGAACAGGATCTCGCCGATCCGGGCCGCCGAGACCCGCCCGCGGCCCATCGCCTCGTACAGATCCTCGTCATTGGCGAAACCGAGCTGCTCCAGCGCCGGGCGCAGGGTCAGTTCGACATCGATCTTGCCGGCGCGGGTCAGGGTCTGCTCCAGGGTGGCGCGGCCCAGCTTCTGGAACTCGCCCCGCTCCGAGGTGCGGATATGCCGCCGGATCGCCGACCGGGCCCGGCCGGTCACCGTCAGCGAGCGCCAGTCGACCGGGATCTCGCGCTTGGCCCCGCGGATGATCTCGACCACGTCGCCGTTCTGCAGCTGGGTCCGCATCGGCTTCAGCTCGCCGTTGATCTTGGCGCCGACCGCCGTGTCGCCGACCTCGGTGTGGACCGCATAGGCGAAGTCCAGCGGCATGCCGCCGCGCGGCAGGGTGATCAGCGCCCCCTTGGGCGTGAACACGAACACCTGGTCGAGATACATCTCCAGCTTGGCGTGCTCGACCCAGTCCTCGCCGCCCTCGCCGTGCTCGATGACCTGCACCAGATGGCGCAGGTTCTGCAGCGGATCGCGCCCGCCCTGGGCGGCCATGGCCTCATGGTCGAAGCCGTAGGACTTGTTCTTGTAGGCCCAGTGCGCCGCCACCCCGTCCTCGGCCACCCGGTCCATGGCGTCGGTGCGGATCTGCATCTCGATGCGAAGCCCCGACGGCCCGACCACGGTGGTGTGCAGCGAACGGTAGTTGTTCGACTTGGGCGTCGAGATGAAGTCCTTGAACCGCTCCGGCACCATCGGCCAGGCGCGGTGGATCACCCCGAGCGCGCGATAGCAGTCGTCCTCGGCCTCGACGATGACCCGGAAGCCGTAGATGTCCGACAGCGACGAGAACCCCACCGACTTGCGCTGCAGCTTGCGCCAGATCGAATAGGGCGTCTTCTGCCGGCCGAAGACCTGGGCGTGGACGCCGGCCTCCTCCAGCACCCGTTCGACCTCGCGGGAAACCCCGTCGATGGCGCGGCCGTGCTCCAGCTTCAGCGCCTCCAGCCGCCGCTCGATCGCCGTGCGGGCCGTCGGGTTCAGGTGTTCGAACGCCAGCTCTTCCAGCTCGGAGGCGATCGAATGGATGCCGATCGACCGGCCCAGCGGGGCATAGACCTCCAGCGTCTCGCGCGAAATGCGCTCGCGCTTCTCGGGCTTCACATGCTTCAGCGTCCGCATGTTGTGCAGACGGTCGGCCAGCTTGACCAACAGGACGCGCACGTCCTTCGAGATGGCGAGGATGAATTTCCGCAGGTTCTCGGCCTGGCGGGTGTGCTCGGCCTGCAGCTCCAGCCGCGACAGCTTGGTCACCCCCTCGACCAGCGAAGCGATCTCCTCGCCGAACATGCCGGCGATGTCGTCGCGGGTGGCCGAGGTGTCCTCGACCACGTCATGCAGCAGGGCGGTGACGATGGTGGCTGTATCCAGCCGGTAGTCGGTCAGGATGCCCGCGACCTGGATCGGATGGGCGAAATAGGGATCGCCCGAGGCCCGCAGCTGCGAGCCGTGCATCTTCATCGCATAGACATAGGCGCGGTTCAGCAGCGCCTCGTCGGCGGTCGGATCATAGGCCCGCACCGCCTCGACCAGTTCGAATTGCCGCAGCACCCGGGCCCTGGAGGGCTCGGGCGCCTCGACCGGAGAGCGATCGCCCTCCGGGTCGTTGAGATTGGCGGCGTTCAGAGGCGGCGCGGGCTGCGAGGTCCGCGCCGGCAGGATGGTGATACCTTTGGCTGGCTCAGCCGTCAGTATCGTTCCTCCTGGCCGCCGTCGCGGTCGCTTTGCAGCGCGCGGATCAGCTCGGCTTCCGCCATGTTCATGTGCTGCGGCTCGGCCAGCAGGCCGACGATCTCGGCCTCGTCCTCGGCTTCGGTGCGCTCATCGACGCGCTGCAGCGTGACGATGATGTTTTCCTTCAGCTCGTCGGGGCTGACCGTGTCATCGGCCAGTTCGCGCAGGGCCACGACCGGATTCTTGTCGTTGTCGCGATCGATCGTCAGCGGCGCGCCGTTGGCGATGGAGCGGGCGCGGTGCCCGGCCAGCAGAACCAGACCGAAACGGTTCGGCACCTTCTCGATGCAGTCTTCGACAGTGACGCGGGCCATGAAATTCCTCGAGCGCGGGGGAGAACCGCACAAAATATAGGGTTGGACGCCATTGTGCAACGCCGCATGGGCGGGAATGAGGCGATCAGCGTATCGGAGCCGCGTCCCGCCCCACAGGCGCCGCGCCTGCGAGATCGTCCGCCGTCCCTCCCCCCGGATGCTCCCAGCCCGCCGCGATCTCCGCCAGCGGCCCCATGACGAACTTTCGTTCCGCGGCCCGCGGGTGCGGCAGGATCAGGCCGTCCAGGTCGCCCTGCAGCCGACCATAGGCGATCAGATCGAGGTCCAGGGTGCGCGGCGCGTTCGGCGTCCCCCGCCGGCGCCCGAACGCCTCCTCGATCCGGCCCAGAGCCGCCATCAGGGCGTGCGGGTCGTGCTCCGTGCGGACCAGAACCACGCCGTTGAGGAACGGCGGATCGTCCGGATCGGGCCAGGCGTCCGATCGCCACCACGACGAACGCAGCAGCACATCGATCCCCTCCGGGCGGAATCGGGCCAGCGCCGCCTCCAGAGCCTCCCGGCAATCGCGCCACGCCCCCTTGTCATTGCAGCCCAGCGCGACGATGACGGCCCCGTCCAGATCGAGGTCGCCGTCCGCGTCAACCGAGACGGGGATGTCCATATTGCCGGAACCGGTTTCCATGACGCCATATCCAGCCGAGCGCATCGCCCTGTTCATCGACGGGGCCAATCTGTATTCCGCCGCCAGGGCCCTGAACGCCGATCTCGACTTCAGCAAGCTGCTGGAGATGTATCGCGCCCGGGGCGTTCTGGTTCGGGCGTATTATTACACGGCGGTGATCGAGGGCGAAGAGTTCTCGCCGATCCGGCCGCTGGTGGACTGGCTCGACTATAACGGCTTCAGCGTGGTGACCCGGCCGGTCAAGCGCTTCACCGACGCCCAGGGCCATCCGCGGACCAAGGGCAATATGGACATCGAGATCGCCGTCGACATGCTGGAGCTGTCGCCTCACGTCGACCACATGGTGCTGTTCAGCGGCGACGGCGACTTCAGGCGGCTGGTGCAGGCGGTCCAGGCGAAGGGGGTGCGGGTCACCGTGGTCTCGACGATGAAGAGCCAGCCGCCCTACGTCGCCGACGAATTGCGGCGGCAGGCTGACGCGTTCGTGGAGCTGCAGGACCTGCTGCCCGAGATCGGCCGGCCGAAGAATCCCTGACCCTCTCCCGTTGGGAGAGGGCTTGAGCGCACGATGGCGCAGCCATCGTTCTTGCGCGAAAGGGTGAGGGTCGATCGCCGGCATTCGGCGCACGCCGCGTCCCCGACCACAGCCGCGGCCTGCGCCGACCTCACCGATCGACCCTCATCCGACGGGGCTCCGCCCCGCCACCTTCTCCCATCGGGAGAAGGAATCGTGGAAGCTGCCCCCATGACCACCCCCTTCCCCCCCGAGGCGCCCCGCGACTGCCCGCTCTGCCCGCGGCTGGTCGAATACCGGCTGGAGAACGCACGCCAGAACCCCGGCTGGTGGAACGGAGCCGCGCCGTCGTTCGGCGACCCGGACGCCCGCCTGCTCGTCGCGGGCCTCGCCCCCGGCCGCACCGGGGCCAACCGCACCGGCCGGCCCTTCACCGGCGATCACGCGGGCTGGCTGCTGTACGAGACCCTGCAGAAGACCGGCTTCGCCCGCGGCCGCTACGACCCGAACGGCGAGGACGATCTCGAACTGGTCGACTGCATGATCACCAATGCGGTCCGCTGCGCTCCGCCCGGGAACAAGCCCCTGCCGGTCGAGGAGGCGACCTGCCGGCCCTTCCTGCAGGCCCGGCTGGCCGCCCTGCCCCGGCTGAAGGTCATTCTCACCCTGGGCGACGTGTCGCGCCGCAATGTCCTGAAGGCCCTGGGCCGCCCGGCCAGCGCCATGCCGGCGGGACACGGGGCGCAGGCCGAGATCGGTCCCTATGTGCTGCTCAACAGCTACCACTGCTCCCGGCTCAACACGAACACCGGCCGGCTGACGGCGGCCATGTTCGAGGAGGTCTTCGACCGGGCCCGCAGGCTCATCGAATCGTGATCGAACGCCGGTTGTCCACGGGGGTCCCTGTGCTTCCCGCGCCACGCGAATCAGGGGTCGTCGGGTGTAGCCTCCTTTCCCAGGAACAGCGTCGCCGAACCCGCGTTGATCGAGCGGGACCTGGGAGGTTGTCATGGCGAGCGGTCAGCGCGGAGCGTTCAGTCGCGAAGAACGGAAGGCGGCCGTCTGGGCCTTGCTGATCGCGGCGATGATCGCGGCGACGGCCCTGATGATCCAGCAATGGACGCAGCCCTCTCTGGGACCCTGGGGCGGGGACCAGGTGGCGGTCGCGATGCCGGACGTGCTTGACGCCCAGCCGGTGAGCTCGACCTTCTAGCCGCGCTCCTTCATCAGCCGCGCCTTGTCGCGCTGCCAGTCGCGTTGCGCCGTGGCCTCGCGCTTGTCGTGCAGCTTCTTGCCCTTGGCCAGGGCGATCTCGATCTTCGCCTTGCCCGCCTCGTTCAGGTACAGCTTGACCGGAATGATGGTCTGGCCGTCGCGCTGGACGGCGCCGATAAGCCTGTCGATCTGCTTGCGGTGCAGCAGCAGTTTGCGGTGCCGGCGCGGCTCGTGGTTGAAGCGGTTGGCCTGTTTGTAGGGCGGGATGTCGGCGTTCACGAGCATGATCTCGCGCCCCTCCACCGCCGCATAGCTCTCGGCGATATTGGCCCGGCCGTCGCGCAGCGCCTTGATCTCGGTGCCGAGCAGCATGATCCCGGCCTCGATATAGTCCTCGAGGAAATAGTCGAACTTCGCCCGGCGGTTCTCGGCGATGATTTTGATCTTGGGTTTCTCGGCGGCCATTCCGGCCCTCCTACACGCTCCGCCCGTGCGCGCGAAGCCGTCGCCGGGCGCTACGTCCGATTCTGACGCAGGCGCGCGCTATGCTGCTCCCATGCCTCGACCGACTTCCAGCTACAGACAGTACTCAAGCCCGAAGGACGGGCGGCGGGTTCCATCTGCCGACTCTGCCGACTCCGCCACACCGAATTTCTACGAACCCGGCGCCGACTCTGCCGACTCCGCCACACCAAATTTTCTAGAGGCCCGCCTCGGCCATGGCCCGGTCGATCGCCGGTTTGACGGCCTCAGCGGTCGGGGCCAGCGGCAGGCGCACCTCCTCGGTGCAAAGGCCGAGTCGGGCCAGGGCGTATTTTGTCGGCGACGGCGAGTTGTCGAGGAACAGACCCTTGTGCAGGCCGATCAACCGGTCCTGCCAGTCCCGCGCCGTGGCGTAATCGCCGCGGGCGGCGGCCTCGTGCAGCGCGACCATGGCCTCGGGGACGACGTTCGAGGTCACCGAGATGACCCCGACCCCGCCGTGGGCGTGATAGCCGAGGTAGCTGGGATCGTCGCCCGAGATCAGGTCGAACTGCTGGTCGACGATGTTGGCCCGCATCCAGCTGATCCGGGCCAGATCGCCGGTCGCGTCCTTGATGCCGACGATGTTCGGATGCGACGCCAGCCGGGCCACCGTCTCATTGGCCAGGTCGACGCCGGTGCGTCCGGGCACGTTGTACAGCAGCACCGGCAGCTGGACCGCCTCGGCGATCGCCTCGAAATGCGCCGCCAGCCCCGCCTGGGATGGCCGGTTGTAATAGGGCGTCACGACCAGCGCCCCGTCGGCCCCCACGGTCTTGGCGTGGCGGACCAGCTCGATCGACTTGTCGGTGGCCGAGGATCCGGCGCCGGCGATGACCCGGACGCGGCCGGCGGCGATCTCTACGCACAGTTCGACGACGCGCTTGTGCTCATCGAGGTGCAGCGACGCGCTCTCGCCGGTCGTGCCCATCGGGACGACGCCGTGAACCCCGGCTGCTATCTGGCGTTCCAGCAGCGTCCTGAGGGCGGCTTCGTCCACCTTTCCGTCACGAAGTGGTGTGATCAGGGCGGTGATCACGCCCTTGAACAAGGGGGCGGTCATTGAAACGATGGTCCTGCGTGGGAACGGGGCGACGCGCCCCGAAGCGAAGCGTGGAGGTTAGGTTGCCGGCGACGCCGCCGCAACTCTGAGGACATGGGAATAGGACACGGAATGATCGCCACCAGTCTCGCGGCCGCCCTGGCTCTGCTCGCCCCCGCGCCCGAAACGCTGGTTCCGGCGCAGACGCCCTATTCGGCCGTCGCGCCCCAGGGGACGCAGGCGCGGACGCTGAACGATCAGGACACCGCCCTCTTCCGTCAGGGTCTGGTCCAGGCCCGCGCCCGCGACGTCGTCGGCGCCCGCTCGACCGCCGCCCAGATCCGCGATCCGGCGGCCCGCAAGCTGGTCGAATGGGCCCTGCTCGACACCTCGGCGGAGCAGCTGTCGTACAGCGATCTGGCCGTGGCCCAGACCGCCTTCGCCGGCTGGCCGCGCGCCGAGAGCCGCCGTCAGGCCGCGGAGCGGGCGCTGGACCTCGCCTACGCCGGACCGGACGCGGCCATGACCCTGTTCGCGCAGTCGGCGCCGACCACGGCCGAAGGCGCCATCGCCCTGGCCGACGCGCTGGAGCAGCGCGGCCGTCGCGACGAGGCCCGCGCCCTGATCACCGACTGGTGGCGCACCCGCTCGTTCGACGAGGCGCTGCAGACCCGCATCCTGACCCGCTGGAGCGGCTGGCTGACCCAGGCCGATCACGAGGCGCGGTTGGACATGCTGCTGCTCGGCCCCCACGGCCCGGCGACCCGCGCCATGGCCGGGATGGTCTCGCCCGAGCGCCGCGCCGTGGCCGAGGCGGCGATGTCGCTGCGCAGCGCCTACAGCCCTGACGCCGTGGTGGCCGGCCTGAGCCCCGCCCAGGCGATGAATCCGGCCGTGGCGCTGGAGCGGGTCCGCATCCTGCGCTCGCAGAGCCGCCAGTCCGAGGGTTTCCCCCTGCTGTCCGCCCTCCCGCCCGCGCCGTCGCACACCGAGGGCCAGAACACCCTGTGGAGCGAGCGCCGCAACTATTTCCTCGACGCTCTCGAGCGCCGCAACTGGCGGGCGGCCTATGACGCCATGGCCGGCCACGGTTTCCCTTCGGGCGAGCGCAAGGTCGACGCGGAATTCTTCGCCGGCTGGGTGGCTCTGACCAGGCTCAACGACCCGGCCCGGGCGGCCAACCATTTCGAGATCCTGCGGCAGTCCTCCTCGACGCCGATCACCCAGGGCCGGGCGATGTACTGGCTGGGCCGGGCGGCGGAGGCGCGGGGCAACACACCGACGGCGGTCGAATTCTACCGCAACGGCGCGCAGCACATCCAGACCTTCTACGGCCAGCTGGCCGCCGAAAAGGCCGGGATCACCACCCTGACCCTGCCGGGCGACCCGGCCCCCTCCGACGCCGAGCGCGCCGCCTTCGAGGCCGATGAGCGGGTCCGCGCCCTGCGCATCCTCGGCGAAACCGGCGAGGCCAGCCTGTTCCGGGTGTTCGCCTACCAACTGGACGACGATCTGCCGGGCGCCTCCGAATTGGCCCTGCTGATGGACCTGTCGCGCGCCTATGGCGAAAACTTCACGGCCATGATGGTCGGCCGCGCCGCCAGCCAGCGCGGCTTCCTGATGCCCGAGCGCCAGTATCCGATCCGCATTCCTCCTCCCGTGACCGGCGCCGCGCCGCTGGAGTTCACCCTCGCCATCACGCGTCAGGAATCCAGCTTCGACCCCCGCGCCCGTTCCGGCGCCGACGCGCGCGGAATGATGCAGTTCCTGCCGTCCACGGCGTCGATGGTGGCGCGCCAGCTGGGCATGCCCTACTCGGCCGAACAGCTGTGGGACCCGGACTACAATATGACGCTGGGCAGCTTCCACCTCGGCGACCTGACCAACCGCTTCGGCGGCTCGATGCTGCTGACCACGGTGGGCTACAACGCCGGTCCGGCCCGGCCTCCGCAATGGATCGCCCGCTGCGGCGACCCCCGCAGCGGCCAGGTCGACCCGGTCGACTTCATCGAGTGCGCGCCCTTCACCGAGACGCGCAACTACATGATGCGGGTGATGGAGAACATGTCGGTCTACAAGGCCCGGCTGAACGGAGGCTCCGCCCCCCTGACCCTCTCCGACGACCTGCGGCGCGGCGCGGCGGCAGGCCCGCGACCCTACGCGCCCTGAACCGCCGGAGCGCGACGGCCGGCTGACAGCAGGGGGCCGTCCGGCCCCTCGACCCAGCGGGCGGCCAGACCGAACACCTCGCGAAGGACGTCCGGGGTCAGGGCGGCCAGCGGGGGCCCGTCCGCCGCAACCGCTCCCCCGTCCAGCACAATCACCCGGTCGGCGAATCGCGCGGCCAGCGGCAGATCGTGCAGGCTGGCCAGCACCGCCTGCCCCGCTCCGGCCCGCGCCCTCAGCCGCTCCAGCACCATCAGCTGGGCCTCCGGGTCGAGGCCGGCGATCGGCTCGTCGACCATCAGCGCCCCGGCGTCCGTGGCCAGCGCCCGGGCCAGCAGCACCCGCGCCCGCTCGCCCCCGGACATCTCGGCCACGCCACGATCGGCCAGATGCCCCGCCTCGACCTCTTCCAGCGCGCCCCGTCCCCGCGCCAGGGAGTCGTCGGCCGCGAGAAAGGGCGCGCCCAGCGCCGCCACCTCGAGCGCCGGCAGGTTCCAGGCGATCCGCCTTTCCTGCGGCAGATAGGCGGCCCGCGCCGCGCGTTCCCGCGCCGACAGCCCGGCGACATCCTCGCCGCCGAGCAGCGCCCGTCCGCCCGACAACGGCAGCAATCCGGCCAGGGCCCGGATGACGCTCGACTTGCCGGCTCCGTTGGGACCGACCAGCGCCACGAGCTCCCCTGTCCCGACCGCCAGCGACACGCCGTCCAGCACCGTCCGCCCGCCCAGCCGCGCCGTCGCGCTCTCCAGCGCCAGCGCGCTCACAGCCGCCACTCCCGCGCCGCCCGCCAGGCGATCAGGGCGAAGAGCGGGGCGCCGACGAGGGCAGTGACCACGCCCAGCTTCAGTTCCTGATCGGTCGGCGTCAGCCGCGCCAGCAGATCCGCCAGCACCAGCATCAGCCCCCCGGCCAGCGCCGACGGCAGCAGCAGCCGGGCCGGATCGCCGCGCACCGCCGCCCGCACCAGATGCGGCGCCGCCAGGCCGACGAAGCCGATCACCCCCGCCACCGCCACCGCCGCGCCGGTCGCCAGCGCCGTCGCCAGCAGCGCCAGCAGCCGCAGCCGGGCCATGGGCAGGCCGGACGTCCGCGCCGTCTCCTCGCCGAGGCTGAGCATCCGCAGGCCGGGCGATGCGAGCGCCGCCAGCGCCGCCGCGACCAGCACCGCCGGCGTGACCCAGGCCACATCCACCCAGCTGCGGTTCTGCACCGAGCCGAGCAGCCAATTCATCACCTCGGCCGTAGCGATCGGCGACGGCGACAGGTTGAAGATCAGCGCCGTGGCCGCGCCGGCGAAGCTGGACACCGCCACCCCGAACAGGATCAGGGCTTCGGGCGAACGGACCCGCGCCGAGAACAGCACCAGCAGCCCCCCGGCCAGTCCCGCTCCCGCCAGGGCCGACACCTCGACGGCGCCCGGCAGGGCCGCCCAGCCCAGCACGATGGCCCCGGCCGCGCCCAGCGCCGCCAGCGCCGACACTCCCAGCACGCCCGGGTCCGCCAGCGGATTGCGCAGCAGGCCTTGCATCACGGCGCCCGACAGGCCGAGGGCCGCGCCGACCAGCAGCGCGGTGGCCACGCGCGGCGCCCGCACCGCCCACAGCACCTCGGCGGGGCCGGAAGACGGATCGCTGAAGGCCGCCCGCCACTGCGAGGCGTCGAACGTGGTTTCACCCAGCAGGACAGCGCCCGCGACCGCCCCGGCGATCAGGGCGGTCAGGACGAGGGACAGCCGGCCGGCGCCAGCCGCGCTCATCCGCGCGCCTTCAGCATCCAGGCCGCATCGGCGGCGAACCAGGCGGGGCAGGTCAGGCTGGCGGCGGGCAGGCTGGCGGCCACCCTGCCCTTCGCCGCGGCCCGCACGACCGGATGCCGACCGGGACCGCGCCAGTCGCCGCGGACCTGATCGAAGAAGCCGAGCACGAAGAGCGCCGGTGGAAACAGGGCGATCCGCTCGACACTGACAGGAGCGAACCCCGGCGCCGCGAGATTGGTCAGACCCGCGGCCCTGAAGACGGCGTCGACGAGCGTGCCGCGACCCGCCGTGAATCCGCCGGCGGTCAGATAGAGGGCGGACCGCGGCGCAGCGGCAGCCGGCGTCGCGTCGCGCAACCGGCCGTCCATCCGCCCGATCAGGGCCTCGCCTCGCGGAATGGCGCCGAGACCCCGCGCGGCGGCCCGGATGTTGGCTCGGACCCCGTCGAAATCCGTAGCGTCCTCGATCGTGACGATACGGGCCCCGCCGGCTTCCAGCCGGGCCAGCAGGCGGGCGTCGCCGCCCCAGTAGCGGATCACGACATCGGGCCGGAAACCGACGGCGGCCTCAAGGGTCGGACGAATGCGCCGATGCCCGACAGCGGCCTCCCGCATCCACGAATCCGGATCGTCGGCCCGCGGCGAAAGGGCCAGCCGGTCGTCCGGCGCGAGGGCGAGGGCGTACTGGTCGCCGCATTGGTCCAGCGACATCACCCTCAGCCTGTCCGGGTTCGCCTGGGCCGGAGCGCCCATGGTCAGGACCATCGCCGCCGCGACGGCGACTGACAGCCGGCCGCCGCGTCTCACGGCTTCATCAGACCGGCGAACAGGCCGTCCAGGAGGGTGTCGACAAGGGTCTCGGGCGCGACCCAGTCGAAATAGGGCTTGGTGATCACCAGCGACACCACGCCGTGGGCGCCCGCCCACAAGGCCTGGGCCGTGGTCGCCGAGTCAGCCCGCAAGCGACCGGCCCTCTCCGCGTCCTCGACGACCTTCTCGAAGGAGCGGAACAGTTCATGGCCGAGTTCGCGAGCGGCAGACTGCGCCCCGTCACGGAGTTCGACCGGGCGGGTCATATAGACCAGGCGATAGGCGTTGGGATTGGCGAAACCGAAGGCGATGTAGGCCCGCAGCATGCTGCGGAGCCGCGTCTCCGGGTCGGCGGGGTCGTCAAGGATTTCGCTGTTGGCCTCCATCAGCGCCCTGAAGGCCTCGCGGCAGATTTCGTGCAGGATCTCGCCCTTCTCGGCGAAATGCATATAGAGCGCCGTCGACGACAGACCGACCTCGTCGGCGATCTTGCGGATGGTCGCGCCCTCGTAGCCGTGCTCGACGAAGATACGTTCGGCGGCCGCGAGAATCTCCGCGCGGCGGGCGTGGCCCTCGCCCTTGGGCTTGCGCCGGGATCGTGGATTGAGGACGGCGGGGGCGGTCACCTGGAAGGAAACTCCGAACTGCGTCCCCATGAATAGCGGTATTCCCCGGCCCGCGCCAATCGCTTGCCGCCCGCGAATCACCGCGTTAACCATTCTGAATGGGAAGGGCGGGGATCAGCGATCGTCGTGATCGCGAACAGGGCGCCGCACGCCGTCGGCAGCCGGCGGCGGACAGCGCAGGGTGGCGCGGCCTGTCCGGCCTCCAGTGGCTCGTCCTCACGGGCGCGCTCGGCGTGGGGACCGGCCTTGTCTGGATACGCCCCGGCCTCATCGCGCCGCTTCTCGTGGCGGGGGCGGCGGCCGCCTTCCTCGCCATCTCCCTCTGGCGGGTGGCGCTGGTCATGCTGAGCGCCCGGCCTGCCGGTCGGCTGGATCAGACCGAAGCCGCGCTTCCGCCCTATACCGTTCTGGTCGCGCTCCATGACGAGGCTGAAGTCATGGACCAGCTGGTGGGGCGGCTGGCGCGCATCGACTATCCGACAGACCGCCTGCAAGGGTTGCTCGTCCTCGAGGCCCACGATCATCCCACCATCGCCGCGGCGCTGGCGGCGCGGCAGCCGTCGTGGCTCAGGATCCTGGTGACGCCGCCGGGCCGGCCGCAGACCAAGCCCCGCGCCCTCAATTGCGCCCTGCCCCATGTGACCGGCGATCTGTTGACCGTCTATGACGCGGAGGACGAACCCGATCCGCTCCAGCTGCGCGAGGCCGCCGGCCGTTTCGCAGCGGATGCGACCGGGCGTCTGGCCTGCCTGCAGGCGCCGCTGCGAATCCGGCAGGGACGGCAAGGACCGGGAGCGTCTCCGTTTCTCGACCGCCAGTTCGCGGCGGAATACGCCAGCCTGTTCGAAACCACCCTGCCCGGCATGGCGCGACTGGGGCTGCCCTTTCCGCTCGGCGGGACCAGCAACCATTTCCGGGTCGAGGTGCTGCGCGAGGTCGGCGGCTGGGACGCCTTCAACGTCACCGAGGACGCCGATCTCGGCTTCCGCCTGTGGGCGCAAGGTTGGCGCCTGGGGGTCATCGGCCGGCCGACCTGGGAGACGCCGCCCGGTGATCTCTCCGACTGGCTGCCGCAGCGCACGCGATGGCTGAAGGGCTATATGCAGACCTGGGGCGTGCACACGCGGCGGCCGTGGCGGCTCGGCGCGCGGGGCGCCTTCGCCTTGCTGATGACGGTGGGGGCGGGCATTGTTTCAGCCTGTGTGAACGGGCCGTCGCTCGCCTGGCTCGCCACGACGGTGCTGGTGGCCGCAGTGGCCGGCCTGTCGCCGCAGACGCCGGCGCTGGCGCTGAGTGTGCTCGTTCTGGGAGCGGCCTCGGCCTGGCTGTCCTGCGCCATCGGGGCCCGGCGCGCGGGCGTGCCCTATGGGCCTGCGGACATGATCATGGCCCCGGCCTATTGGGCGCTGCAGAGCCTGGCGGCGGCGCATGCCGGCTGGCGGCTGGTGCGCGAGCCGTTCGCCTGGGACAAGACCCGGCATCGGCGTGACGCGCCCCACGCCCAGACGGCGACCGCCCCCGCCAACGCCATGCTGGACGAGACGGCGCCGAACCGCCTATCAGCGGGCCATGCCGCCGCGCCTCAACCCGTCGCCTGAAACCCTCGTCACCCGCGCCTGGGCCGACTACGCCCTGCTGGACAGCGGCGACGGCCGCAAGCTGGAACGATACGGCCCCCACACCGTGGTGCGGCCCGAGCCGCAGTGCTTCTGGTCGCCGCGCGACCCGGCCGCGTTTGACGCCGCCGACGCGGTGTTCGATCCGACCGACGAGGACGAGAGCGGGCGCTGGCGCTTCGCCGGAAATCCGATCGACACCTTCCCGCTGGCGTGGCGGGATGTCCGCTTCACCAGCCGGTTCACGCCGTTCCGGCATCTGGCCTTCTTCCCGGAGCAGGCGGCGAACTGGGACTGGCTGGACGGGCGTATCCGGCGGCTGAAGCAGCCGAAGATCCTGAACCTGTTCGGCTACACCGGCGTGGCCAGCCTGGCCTGCGCCGCGGCGGGGGCCGAGGTCACCCATGTCGACGCCTCCAAGAAGTCGGTGGCCTGGGCGCGGGAGAACGCCGAGCTGTCGGGCATGAGCGACCGGCCGATCCGCTGGATCGTCGAGGATGCGCGGAAATATGCCGCGCGCGAGGTGCGGCGGGGCGTGAAGTACGACGGCATCATCCTCGATCCGCCGAAATACGGGCGCGGGCCGACGGGCGAGGTGTGGCGGCTGTTCGAGGACCTGCCGGCGCTGTTGAAGGACTGCGCGGCCCTGCTGTCGGACGATGCGTCCTTCCTGCTGCTGAATGCGTACGCGGCGCGGATTTCGGGGCTGTCGCTGGCGCATCTGATGGCCGAGGCGACGCACGACCGGGGCGGGGTGATCGACTGGGGCGAGCTGGCTCTGGCCGAGGACGGGGCGGACGGCCGGGCCATCGGGCTGAGCTTCTTCGCGCGGTGGTCGGCGTGACGGACCGGCTGATCACCTCGCTGACCAATGACACGGTCAAGGCCGTGCGGGCCCTGCACATGCGCAAGGAGCGCGAGGCGACGGGGCGGTTCCTGGCCGAGGGGCTGAAATTCATCGGTGAGGCGCTGGATCAGGACCGGGCGCCGAAACTGCTGCTGGTCGGGGAGGAGGCGCGGCCGCATCCGATCCTCGAGCGGGCGCGGGAGGCGACGCGGGCGGCGGGGGGCGAGGTGGTGGTGGTGACCCACGCCATTCTCGAGAAGATCAGCCGGCGGGAGAATCCGCAGACGGTGCTCGGGGTATTCGAGCAGGTCTATACGCCGCTGTCGGCGATCGAGCCGGCCTCGGCGCCGTGCTGGGTGGCGCTGGAGCAGGTCAGGGACCCGGGCAATCTGGGGACCATCATCCGGACGGCGGACGCGGCGGGCTGCGGCGGGGTGATCCTCATTGGCGACTGTGTGGACCCCTATTCGGTCGAGGCTGTGCGGGCGACCATGGGGTCGGTGTTCGCGGTGGCCATCGCCCGGGCCTCGGCGGCGGAATTCCTGGCCTGGCGGCAGAGCTGGCCGGGCAGCGTGGTCGGGACCCGGCTGGACGCCACGACGGGGTATCGCGAGGCGGGAATTCAGCGGCCAGCACTCGTTCTGATGGGCAATGAACAGGCGGGGCTGACGGACGCCCTCGCCGCGGCCTGCGACGTCAACGTCAAGATTCCGATGCGAGGCCGGGCCGACAGCCTGAACCTGGCCATCGCCACGGGGATCATGGTCTATGCGGTGACGGACGCGGCCTAGAAGCTCCTCCCGTCGACGCGCTGGGCGGTCCAGCTGAAGGGTTCGATATCGGTCAGGGCGCGGACGTTGATGGCCACCATCTCGGTCCCGTCGGGACCCGTGCCACGGGCGAAGGTCTGGACGCCGCAGGTCTCGCAGAAGCGGTGCCGGATGTGCGCCATGTTGAACAGGTATTCGGTCTGCGGGCCGTCCGCCGTCAGGCGGAAGGCGTCGGGCGCGACGAAGCCGAGGACAAAGCCCTTGCGGTAGCAGTGGGAGCAGTTGCACTCGATCAGGCCGTCGAGGCTCATGTCGACTTCAAAGGCGACGGTGCCGCAGTGGCAGGAGCCGGTGTGGGTTTGAACGTCGGTCATCACGCATCTTCCAGCAGGACCACCCCGGGGGCGGATTTGAGCGCGCCGCGCAGGGCGCCGTCCAGCCGGTAGCGGCCGGGGAGTTTCAGCTCGACCTCGCGGCGGCCGTCGAGGGAGGCGATCAGCGACACCTCTCCGCCCTTGCCCTCGGCCCGGGCGCGATCGAGGCGGGCCTTCAGGGCCGCGGGGTCGGCGGACTTTGAGGAGACGTGGATGCGCAGGCCCATGGCGCCGTCGTCGATCAGCGTGTCCAGCTTGCTGGCGTCGTCGCCGAAGAAGCGCACCTCGCCATCCGAGGATTTGGCGCGGACGCGGACCATGATCGAGGCCCCGACCTCCAGCACCTCACGGCATTTGCGCAGCTGTTCGGGCGGGAACAGGCATTCGAACTCGCCGGTCGGGTCGGAGAAGGTGACGAAGGCGAATTTCTCGCCCGTTTTCGCGCTGGCCCGCTCCTGACGGCGGCGCACGACGCCGGCCATCAGGAAGGCCTCGTGCCCGGTCTCGGCCAGGGCCGTGGCCTCGGCGACGAAGGTGACGCGCTTGCGCTTCAGGGCCGGGGCCATGTCCTCCAGCGGGTGGCCGGACAGGTAGAAGCCGACGGCCGCCAGCTCCTGGTCCAGCTTCTCGGGGCCGACCCAGGGCTCGACCGGACGCAGGCGGGGCCGGCCGGCGCCGACCTGATCACCGCCGAACAGGGAGACCTGCGACGAGGCGCGCTCGGCGGCCACGCTCTGGCAATAGGCCATCAGGGTGTCGGCCTGTTCGACCAGCTGGCGGCGGTTGCTGTGGAAGCTGTCGAAGGCGCCGGCGCGGGCGAGGTTCTCGAGCGCGCGCTTGTTGACGTATTTGGGATCGACCCGTTCGAGGAAGTCGAAGATGTCGGTGAAGCGCCCGCCGGTCTCACGCACCTCGACGAGGTGTTTCATCGCCTCGAGGCCGACGTTGCGGATGGCGCCGAGGGCGTAGAGCACCGAGCCGGTCTTTTCGCCGTCGGCTCCCTCCTCCCAGGCGACGTCGAAGTCGGCCGAGGAGCGGTTCACGTCCGGGGCCTTCACCGGCACCTCGAAACGACGGCAATCCTGATAGAAGACAGCGAGTTTGTCGGTATTGCTGAGATCGAGACTCATGGACGCAGCCATGAATTCGACGGGATGGGTGGCCTTCAGCCAGCCGGTCTGGAAGGAGATCAGGGCGTAGGCGGCGGCGTGCGACTTGTTGAAGCCGTAGCCGGCGAATTTGGCCACCAGATCGAAGATGCCGCCCGACTGCTCTTCCGGCACGCCCTTTTCGGAGGCGCCCTTGATGAAGCGCGCCCGCTGGAAGTCCATCTCCTCCTGCTTCTTCTTGCCCATGGCGCGGCGGAGAAGGTCGGCTTCCCCGAGGCTGTATCCGGCCAGGACCTGGGCGATCTTCATCACCTGTTCCTGATAGATGATGACGCCGTAGGTCTCGGTCAGGACCTCGGTCAGGGAGGGGTGGAGGTAGTCGACCTGCTGGCGGCCGAACTTTCGATCGATGTAGGTGTCGATCATCTCCATCGGGCCGGGGCGGTAGAGGGAGATCAGGGCGGTGATCTCCTCGATGGAGCCGCAGCGCATCTTGCGCAAGGTGTCGCGCATGCCCTGGGATTCGAGCTGGAACACGCCGACGGTCTGGCCCGAGGCCATCAGTTCGTAGGTCTTCGGATCGTCGAGCGGCAGGCCGTTCCAGTCGGGGGCGGCGCCGCGCCGCTCCAGATACTGGCGGGCGCGGTCGAGCACGGTCAGGGTCTTGAGGCCGAGGAAGTCGAACTTCACCAGGCCGGCGGCCTCGACCCATTTCATGTTGAACTGGCTGGCCGGGATGGTCGAACGCGGGTCCTGATAGAGGGGCGCGAGCTCGATCAGCGGGCGGTCGCCGATGACGATGCCGGCGGCGTGGGTCGAGGCGTTGCGGTACAGCCCCTCCAGCTCCAGCGCGGTCTCCAGCAGGGCGGCGACATTGGCGTCGGAGTCGCGGGCCTCCTTCAGCCGGGGCTCCAGCTGGATGGCCTGGGCCAGGGTGACGGGGTTGGCCGGGTTGGCCGGCACCATCTTGGCGAGGCGGTCGACCTGGCCGAGCGGCATCTGCAACACGCGGCCGACGTCGCGCAGGACGGCGCGGGCCTGCAGGGTGCCGAAGGTGATGATCTGGGCCACCCGGTCCTTGCCGTAGCGGTCCTGGACGTAGTCGATCACCTCTTCCCGCCGCTCCTGGCAGAAGTCGATGTCGAAGTCGGGCATGGAGACCCGCTCGGGGTTGAGGAAGCGCTCGAACAGCAGGCCGAAGCGCAGCGGATCCAGATCGGTGATGGTCAGGGCCCAGGCGACCAGCGAGCCGGCCCCGGAGCCGCGCCCGGGCCCCACGGGGATGCCGTGGTTCTTGGCCCATTTGATGAAGTCCGACACGATCAGGAAATAGCCGGGGAAGCCCATCTGCTGGATGATGCCGACCTCCCATTCGAGGCGGGTCCAGTAGTCTTCCTCGGGGGCGGCGGGGGTGACCTGTTTCAGCCGCTCCTTCAGCCCCTCGCGGGCCTGGTGCATCAGCTCGTCGGGCTCGGAGCGGCCGTCGCCGGCGTCGAAGCGCGGCAGGATGGGGGCGCGGGTCGGGGCGATGAAGGCGCAGCGGCGGGCGATATCGAGGGTGGCGTCGCAGGCCTCGGGCAGGTCGGCGAACAGCTCGCGCATGGCGGCGGCGGGCTTGAACCAGTGCTGGCCGGTGATGCGGCGGCGATCCTCCTGACCGGTGAAGGCGCCGTCGGCGATGCACAGCAGGGCGTCGTGGGACTTGGCCTGCGCCGCCTTCGCGTAATGGACGTCGTTGGTGGCCACCAGCGGCAAGTCATTGGCATAGGCCCAGTCGACGAGGCCGCGCTCGGCCTGCTGTTCGGAGGCGAGGCCGTGGCGCTGGAGCTCGACGTAGAAGCGGTCGCCGAAAGCCTGTTCCATGGCCGTGAGGGCGGCGGCGGCCTCGGCCGGCTTGCCCTGGACGAACAGGGGGTCGACGGGGCCGTCGGGACCGCCGGAGAGCAGGATCAGGCCCTCGGAGCGGGCCGCCACCATCTCCCAGGGCACGCTGGGCTCGTCCATCGACCCGGCGTCGAGGAAGGCCGAGGACGACAGGGCGCACAGGTTGAGCCAGCCGGCCTCATTCTGGACCAGCAGGACCACGGTCGGGACTTTCGCCCAGCGCTCGGCGATCTTGCCGCCGATGCCGGTGACCGGCAGGGCGCAGGCGATCAGCGGCTGGACCCCCGCCCCTTTCGCCGCCTCGCTGAACTCCAGGGCGCCGAACAGATTGGCGCGATCGGCGACGCCGACCGCCGGCATGCCCGCATCGGCCGCCAGCACCGGAACCTTGCCCGCCTTGATCGCGCCCTCCAGCAGCGAATAGGCCGAGCGGACCCGCAGGTGGATGAAGCCCTGGCTGTTCAGCGTATCGGTCAAACCGGGTCCTTCGTCGGGTGGGCGCCTGTTGTGAACCGAGTCTCACATCGCGGGCGACCGGGACACCGGAAAGCGGCTGACGGACCGACCGGCGGGGGGATGGTCTGTGGATAGGCGGAAGACCGGTCCGGACCTCCCCAGGTAGACTCCGGAACGGGGGTCTACAGAGTCGACTGAGTCTACCTTCGGCGCCTACACCGTTGATTTCGCGGACATTGGTAAAGCAGACGAAGTCGACGGTGTAGACTGCCTCAGGCCGCCGTGGTCAGCAGCGCCGCCTGCCACATCACCCAGACAAAGCCGCCGCACGACATCAGCGACAACCCATCCCGAACCCAACGCGCCATGACGGCTCTCCCTTGCGTGTTCCGGTAATGTTCTATGTTCCCGTTTGGTTCCTGTCAAGCCAGCCGGCGAAAGCCCGGCGCTGGGGGCCAGAGGCGGCGACGCAGGCTCAGGATGCGAGGTTGGAGGCGTTGATCCGCAGGGTGGCGACCAGCCCTTCGGGCGCCCAGTCGTAGGCGACCGTCCCCCGGAAATACCGGGTCATGATGCGGTCGAGCAGGCGATTTCCAAAGCCGGCGCCGGCCGCGGGAGGCGTGACCAGGGGGCCGCCTCGCTCGGTCCACACCAGCACCACTTCGTCCCGCTCGACGAGACACGCCACATCCAGCAATCCAGAGTCGGCCGAGAGGGCGCCGTGCTTGACGGAGTTTGTGGCCAGCTCGTGCAGGACCAGCGCCAGGTTGGTGGCCGCGACCTCGCCGATCCCCATTCGGGGCACGGAAACGCGAATCCGGCCGCTGAAGGCGCCGAGGTCGTCGTAGGGAGTCAGAAGAACCGAGATCAGGTCGCCCAGCAGGGCTGCGTTCTCCGTCTGGCCCGGCACGGGGCGGACCAGATCATGCGCCCGTCCCAGCGCGGTGAGACGATGGCTCAGTTCGCGGGCCATCTCCTCCTTGGTCCCGGAAGACCGCGCCGTCATCGATGTCAGGGCCCCGGCGATGGTGATCAGGTTCTTGACCCTGTGGCTCATCTCTCCGGCCAGCAGCTCGTGCGCCTCCTCGGCCTGCTTCCGCCCGGTGACGTCGAGAAACACGCCGTACATGACCCGACCGACGATCCCCTCGTCGTCGCCCCGTCCCCGCGCCGAAATCCAGCGCACCTCGTCGCCAACCATGATGCGGAAATCGATCTCGTAAGGGCCGATGATGCCCCGGGTGGCGCTGAATGCGGCCCGGACCCTGTCGCGGTCGGCGGGGTGGATATTGGCGGACAGATCCTCGAACGTGACTTCCGTCCCCATCGGGACGGTCCAGAGTTCATGGCCGATGTCGTCCATCGTCAGGCGGTCGGTATCGACATTCCAGGCCCACAGGGCCACGCCCGCCGCCGTGACGCCGAGACGGAGGTGGCGTTCATCCCATACGGGAGAGCCGGCTGCCTGAGGGTTGTCCACGGATATACTGATCCTCGCCGTCCCGGCCAGACCGCGAAGGTCCCGGAAGGCTTGGACCCAAAACCGGGACTCCGCCAGAGGGAACCGCTCCCGGCGGCCGGATCGCGCCCCGCGGGCCGAAACATCTGAACGAACAGGCTTTCCACCCGTTGAGGTCTCCCTATCCAGGAGAACCGACATCATGGCTGCCCCGAAGACGATCCTGTCCGCCGAGGTCAGGGATCTGATCGCGCGCGCCGTAGCCGCACCCGATGTCGCCGCCTCCGAGGCCTTGCTCCGTGAGGCGGACGACTGGCGCGAACCCGACGCGGGCTGCGGCGGCCCTGTTCCAGCCGAGGCGGCCGCGCCGACATTCGAGAGATCGCCGGGACAGAACTGGTGGCGACGGGTGGCCCGCGTCTGGAACCCGCGCGCCCCCACAGTCCACTGAAAGCGGCTGCGACGGCAGGTTTCCGACCGCGGGCAGGCCGAAATGGATGCGGCCTTTCTGGCGACGCAGGCCTACAATAGACAGACGACGCCGCCATTCACCCGCCCTTCCGGCGGCCGGCGTCGCGGGATGACGGTCATGGCCAAGGGTCAAGTGAAGAGTAACAAGGAAATCCGCAAACCGAAGGCGGAGAAGGCCAAGCCGGCCGTGGCGGTGGGCACCTCGCCCTTCACCCAGGTTCCGGGAAAGAAGTAGGGGCCGCTCTCCCCTGCCCCGCGAGCGACCTTGCGCCCTCGCGCCAGAACCGCGAAGCTTCCGCCGTTAACCATCGGGAGCATGCGCCATGAATGAGGTAGCGGAGGCCGCCGTCGTCGCGCGGAACGACCGGGCGAGCCGCGAGAACGGCGGTCTGTTCCGGTTCGTGCCCGGCTTCGTCCTGATCCTGATCCTGTTCATCGCAGGACAGCTGGTCTTCGAGGACCCGCGGGCGACCCTGTTCGACATCAACGGCTACAAGCTGGCCTGGGTCGAGGTGCTGATGCTGGCCGCGGCCATCGTCGCCATGGCCGAACAGCTGAAGGTGTCCAAACCGGGCGTGAACCAGATCAACGAGGCGCTGCTGATCGGCCTGGTGGCCGTGGTGCAGATCGTGCTGTTCACCCTCGGCGCGGCCGGGGTGGCGGGGTTCGGCATCTTCGCCAACACCGAGTTCGTGCTGCTGACCCTGATCAATGTCGCCCAGACCGTGGTGGCCTTCCAGATCAACGCCGCGACGCTGATGCGGACGATCAGCAACGGCTGAAGGGGACCGGCCGTCAGTGCGGCCAGGCTTCCCTGAGGACTTCGACACGGCCGTCCCGGGCGCGCACTTCCAGCGCGGGCGTAGCCGGCTGGCCGTCGGCGAACAGTTCGTAGATGACGGCGCCGTCTTCGGCCTGGACGCTCTCGATTACGCGGACCGGGACGAAGCCGGCGCGGGCGGCGTCGGCGGCGGACCGGACGTCGGCGGGGACGGCGCTCCACGCGAGGTCGCGCTGGATCTCCACCACCTGCCAGCCCTGCGGGGTTTCGAGCAGGTCGAGCTCGATCTCCGCGCCGTCGACAGTTCCCTCGACGTCGTAGTAGCGGCGCCCTTCCCGCTCCTTCAGCTCGGCTTCGGCGATGACCATGGCCGGGCGGGCCGCGAGGACAGCGGCGCGGACGGCCTCGGGGAGGTCGGAGGCGGCGGTGGGGGTGATGGCGGTGGCGGGCGCCGGGGGCGCGTCGGCGGGCTCGGGCGGATTGCAGGCCGCGAGAGCGATGACACCGGTAACAATCACAGGGACGATCAGGACGCGTTTCATGGCGGACTTCCACGATGAGAGGAGGCCGCAGTCTAGACCCGGGGGCGAAGCACGCAATCCGGCGGATCAGTCCCCGTCGTCGGGGACCAGACGCGCCGCGCATTCGGCGACTCCTGCGGCGACCTCCGTTTCGGCGTAAAGGTCCCGGGCCTCGGCCCACACCACCGCGGCCTGATCCGGGCGGCGCAGATCGTCGAGGGCGAGGGCCTTCAGACGCAGGGCGTTGGCGAGGTCCAGCGGCTGACCCTTCGCGCGATAGACGGCCGCAGCCTGTTCGGCGTGGCCGAGGGCCTCGGAGGAATGGCCGGCCTCGCGGTCGATATCCGACAGATGGCGCAGGGCGTGGGCCTGGAGCAGCGGCGCGCCGGCCTCGCGGCTCAGGGCCGCCGCGCGGGCGTAGGCGTCCCGGGAGTCGGACGCCCTGCCCTCTCCGCGGGCCCGCCGGGCTTCGGCGAGGAAGGATTCTATGGCTTCGGTCATGGCCGCCTCCGCAAGCGGCCAGTCTGGCACGCGATCAGTATTCGTGGCTCTCCGCCGGACGCTCTTCCAGATGGCCGTCCTTGAGGGCGAAGACGCGGTCCATGTGGCCGGCCAGCTCCATGTTGTGGGTGGCGATCAGGGCGGCGACGCCGGTGTCCTTGACGAGGCGGTGCAGGGCCTCGAACACGGTCTGGCTGGTGGCGGGGTCGAGGTTGCCGGTCGGCTCGTCGGCCAGCAGCAGGCGCGGACGGTTGGCGAGGGCGCGGGCGACGGCGACGCGCTGCTGTTCCCCGCCCGACATCTGGGCCGGCTGGTGGGTCAGGCGTTCGCCGAGGCCGAGCGCGGTGAGGACCTCGGCGGCGCGGGCGCGGGCCTCGACCTGGCCGACGCCGGCGATGCGCAGCGGCAGGGCGACGTTGTCGCGGGCGTCGAACTCGGCCAGCAGGTGGTGGAACTGGTAGACGAAGCCGATGCTGGCGAGACGGATGTGGGTGCGGGCGCGCTCGGGCAGGTCGCCGACATCGCGCCCGTCGATCAGGATTTCGCCGGAGGTCGGGCGCTCCAGCAGGCCGGCGGCGTGGAGCAGGGACGACTTGCCGGAGCCGGACGGGCCGATCAGGCCGACGATCTCGCCAGGCATGATGTCGAGATCGACGCCCTTGAGCACAGTCAGGCCGCCGGTGGCGGTGTCGTAGGTGCGGGTGACGCCCCGGACCGACAGGACGGGAGTCCCCTGCCCTTTCGGGGCGGCGGCGGTCTTGCGGGGGGCCTTACTCATAGCGCAGGGCCTCCACGGGATCCATCTTGGCGGCGCGCCACGAGGGCAGCAGGCTGGCCACGCAGGACATGAACACGGACCAGACGGTGACCCAGAGGACGTCCATCGGATCGACCTCGGCCGGGATGGCCTCGAGCATATAGACGTCGGCGTCGAACAGCCGGACCTGGAACAGGGCCTCGAGGAAATGCTGGATGGGCCCGATGTTGAGGCAGAACAGCAGGCCGAGGACGAGGCCGGTGACGGTGCCGGCCACGCCGATGGCGGCGCCGGAGATGAAGAAGATGCGCAGCATCGACATCTGGCTGGCCCCCACGGTGCGCAGGATGGCGATGTCGCGGGTCTTGTTCTTCACCAGCATGACGATGCCGGAGATGATGTTCAGGGCGGCGATGGCGACGACGAGGCCGAGGATGATGCTCATGGCCACCCGCTCGACCTTGAGCGCACCCCAGAAGGCCGCAAGCCGGTCGCGCCAGTCGCTGACGATGGCGCCGGGGCCGGCGGCCTCGCGCACCGGGACCAGAAGGTCGCCGACGCGGTCGGGCTCGGCGACCTTGAGCTCGATGACGTCCCAGACGCCTTCCTTGGCGAAGAACAGCTGGGCCTGCTCCAAAGGCATGAAGATGAAGGCGCGGTCGAAGTCGGCGGTGCCGGAGCTGAAGGTGCCGCCGACGCGATAGGTCTTCTCCAGCCCGCCGAGATTGCCCAGGGCGCTGTCGGCGCCGGTCGGGGAATAGAGGGTGATCGGGTCGCCGACGCGCAGGCCCATGCCGTCGGCGAGGGCCTTGCCGATGAGGATGTTGTCGCCGCCGTAGTCGCCCTGGCCGAAGCTTCGGCGGGCCTCGTCGCCGAGGCTGTCGTTGACGTACTGCATCGAGCCGAGGTCCTGCGGGCGGATGCCGCGGACCATGGCGCCGGTGGTGACGCCGGCGGCGCGGACGATGCTCTGGTTCTCGATCAGGGGTGTGACGCTGACCACGCCGGGGACCTCGGCGATGCGCCGGACGGCGGCGTCGCGGGCGGGATCGTTGAGGATCTGGCCCTGGACGTACATGTGGCCGTTGAAGGACAGCATGCGGTCCAGCAGCTCGCTGCGGAAGCCGGCCATGATGCTCATCACCACGATCAGGGCCATCACCGCCAGGGCGATGGCGACGTAGGAGATGATGGCGATCAGGGCGATGCCGCCCTCGCGCCGCCGGGCCCGCAGATAGCGCAGGGCGAGGCCGAACTCCCAGGCGGAGAAGGGGCCGGCGGGTTTCAGGGGCTTCGGGACAGCGGCGTCCGTCATGCGGTCAGTCTCGCCATGGCTTCGTCGAGGGGAACGGAGACCTTTTCGCCGGTGGCGCGGCGCTTGAGCTCGACGACGCCGTCGGCGAGGCCCTTCGGTCCGATGGTCAGCTGCCACGGCACGCCGATCAGGTCGGCGGTGGCGAACTTGCCCCCCGGGCGCTCGTCGGTGTCATCGTAGAGGACGTCCTTGCCGACGGCCTCAAGCCTGGCGACGGCGTCCTCGCAGGCGGCGGAGACGGCGGCGTCGTTGGCGCGCAGGTTGATGACCACGACGTCGAACGGGGCGACGGCGTCCGGCCAGATGATGCCGCCGTCGTCGTGGCTGGCCTCGATGATCGCGCCCAGCAGGCGGGAGACGCCGACGCCGTAGCTGCCCATGTGGACCTCGGCGTCCTGACCGTCCGACCCGGCGACCTTCGCCTTCATGGGGGCGGAGTATTTGGTCCCGAAATAGAAGATGTGGCCGACCTCGATGCCGCGGGCGGAGAGACGGTCGGCCTCGGGCGTCTCGATCTCGAAGCGGGCCGCGTCGTGCATCTCTTCGGTGGCGGCATAGAGGGCGGTGCGCTCGTCGACGATGGATTGCAGGTCGTCCCAGTCGACCTCGGCGCCGGGCACGGGCATCTCGACCAGCTTGCGGTCGCAGAAGACGGCGCTCTCGCCGGTGTCGGCGAGGACGATGAATTCGTGGCTGAGATCGCCGCCGATCGGGCCGGTGTCGGCGCGCATGGGCACAGCCTTCAGCCCCATGCGGGCGAAGGTGTTCAGATAGGCCACGAACATGCGGTTGTAGGATTTGCGGGCGGCGGCTTCGTCGATGTCGAAGCTGTAGGCGTCCTTCATCAGGAATTCGCGGCCGCGCATGACGCCGAAGCGCGGGCGGCGCTCGTCGCGGAATTTCCACTGGATATGGAAGAGATTGAGCGGCAGCGCCTTGTAGCTCTTCACATAGCCGCGGAAGATGTCGGTGATCATCTCCTCGTTGGTGGGGCCGTACAGCAGCTCCCGCTCGTGCCGGTCGGTGATGCGCAGCATCTCGGGCCCGTAGGCGTCATAGCGGCCGCTCTCGCGCCACAGGTCGGCCAGCTGGAGGGTGGGCATCAGCAGTTCGACGGCCCCGGCCCGGACCTGCTCCTCGCGCACGATCTGCTCGATCTTGCGCAGCACCCGCAGGCCCAGCGGCAGCCAGGCGTAGATGCCGGCGGCCTCCTGTTTGATCAGGCCGGCGCGCAGCATCAGCTGGTGCGAGACGATCTGGGCGTCGGAGGGCGCTTCCTTGAGCGTGGGCAGAAAGTAGCGCGACAGACGCATGGGGTCAGAATCTCGGCGAACAAAGCGGGAGCCAAGCTTTAGCCGGGCGACCGGGGCGAAAGCTAGGCCAATCCTCCCCCGCGGGGGGAGGTGGCGCGGCGCGAATACGCGCCGTGACGGAGGGGGTTCCGCAGCCGCGGTGGCGCCGCCCTGCCCCCTCCACCGCCTTCGGCGGTCCCCCTCCCCCTGCGGGGGAGGACCTGGTTCCTCACGGGTGCGGGCGGCCGATCCCGTAGCGCGCCGCGAGATACGGCGCGATGGCGTGGTCCTGCAGGAACCGCCGGCCGGTGGCGGCGCTGGTCCGGGCCTCGGGCCAGTCGAATTCGCCGTCGAGGACGAGGATCGGGCAGCCCTGGTGGTGCTCGCCGACGAGATCGATCACCGGCGGGCGGGGCCGGGCGTGATCGATGCGGACGATCTCGATCTGGTCCGCCAGGGCGGGGTAGAAGGTCAGGACGCCTTCGACGAACGCCCCGGCCGGGCAGAACCACGGCCCGCCCTCGTCGTCATGCCAGTCGGGGTTCAGAAGGAACAGGCGGTCGGTCATGGCTTCAGGCCGGCGGCGCCATGTCGGGCAGGGGCATCCAGCCGATGAAGACCAGCACCATGACGACGGCCCAGAGGATCAGCGACACCCAGCTGGTGGTGAGGAATTTGCGCTTCAGGTTCGGCGTGGCCGGCGCGCCCCACTGCGCGCCGTCGGTCGGACGTTCCTGCGCGCCCTGGGACATGCCCAGCGGCAGGATGGCGAAGAGGACGACCCACCAGCAGACGATATAGATGGCCAGCATGGTGACCGGGCCGATCGGCATGTCCATCAGTGTGCTCCGTCCTTTGGCGTTTCCATCAGCTCGATCAGGACGCCGCCCATGTCCTTCGGATGCAGGAAGAGGATCGGCGTGCCATGGGCGCCGATGCGCGGCTCTCCCGTGCCGAGGATGGTCGCGCCCTTCGCCCGCAGGGCGTCGCGGGCGGCGAGGATGTCCTCGACCTCGAAACAGACGTGGTGCTGGCCGCCCTTCGGATTTTTGGCGAGGAAGCCGTGGATCGGCGAATCGTCGCCCAGCGGCTCGATCAGCTCGATCTGGCTGTTGGGCAGGTCGATGAAGCAGACGCGAACGCCCTGGGCCGGCAGGTCGAAGGGGTCATGCGCCTTCGTCGCGCCGAGCAGGTCGCGATACATCGCGACGCTGGCCGCGATGGACGGGGTGGCGACGCCGACGTGGTTCAGTCTTCCGATCATGCAGGGGACTTAGCCGTTCCGGCGGCGCGGGAGAAGGCCGGCGCCGTGCGACCCTTCGGTCCTGAACGGCGCCGAACGGCAGGGACGCGACGGGGCCGTGATCTCCGGCCTACCGGCCATTGCCTTGCCTGCCTCCATGAACGAGGCTCCATCCTGTCTGGCGCGATGGCGAGCGGCATGGGCGACTCCTGAGGTACTGCTGAAAATGGCGACCGGCCGCTTCCGCTTCGAACGCTTCCAGCTCGACGTCAGCGACCGCCAGCTGCGGCGGGACGGCGCGCCGGTGGAGCTGAACGCCCGCTATTTCGACGCCCTGACCCTGCTCGTGCGCGAACAGGGGCGGCTGGTGACCAAGGAGCGATTCCACGACGAGGTCTGGCGCGGCGTGCCGGTCACGGACGAGGCCCTGACCCAGTGCATCCGGACGCTGCGACGGCAGCTGGGCGACGACGCCGGCCGGCCGCGCTTCATCGAGACCGCGCCCAAGCACGGCTACCGCTTCATCGCCCCGGTCGAAGCCTTCGACGGAGAGACGGTCGCGGCGGACGCCCCCTCCCCGGCCCGGCCGTGGCTGCGCTTCGGCCTGCCGGGCGCCGCGGGGATGGCGGGCGGAGGCATCGCGGGCGTGCTCGTCGGCCTGTTCTACGGATTCGGCGCGGCGCCGGAGCCGCTGCAGGCCGGCATGGGGGCGGCGTCGGTGCTGCTGGTCCTGATCAGCATCAGCATCGTCCTCGGCCTGGTCGCCGGCGGCGGGGTGGCCTTCGGGATCGCGGCGGGCGCCTTGGCGCCGGGCCGGGTCTGGCTGTGGAGCATGGTAGGCGGCGCCGCCGGAGGATTGGTGATCGGAGCCTTCGGCAAGCTGATCGGGCTGGACGCCTTCAACCTGCTGTTCGGACAGTCGCCGGGCGCCATCACCGGCGCGGCTGAGGGGGCGGCGACCGGGGCGGCCCTCGGCCTGGGCGCCTGGCTGGCGAGCCGCTGGCCGGGCCGGCCGCGGCTGACCCCGGGCTTCGCGGCCGGAGGACTGGCGGGGGCCGCCGTCGGTCTGGTCATCCCCCTGTTCGGAGGGCGGCTGATGGGCGGCAGCCTCGACCTGCTGGCTCGCCGGTTTCCGGAGTCGCGCCTGAGCCTCGACCCGATCGGCGCCGTGTTCGGCGAGACCGGCTTCGGGCCGATCAGCCAGGCGGTCACGGGCGGCATCGAGGGCCTGCTGTTCGGCGGCTGCGTGGTGGGGGCGATGACGCTGGCGCGCCGGCTGACTGAGTCATGACTCCTGGGCCGTCCGCAGTCGCCGCCGGCCTTCCCGCAACAGCGCAAGAAAAAAGGGGTCGGCGGCCCGAGCCACCGACCCCTTCGGTCGAGCATTCCTGAGAGACGGAAGCCTTACTGGCCGCTGGTCATCGAGGCGACTTCAGAGGCGAAGTCGGGTCCCTCGACCTTCTCCACGCCCTCGCCGAGGGCGAGGCGGACGAAGCCGGCGAGGTGCAGGCCGGGGTGGCCCAGCTCCTTGCCGGTGTCGGCGACCAGCTGTTCGATGGTCACGTCCGGGTTCATCACGAACGGCTGCTTGGTCAGGACCACGTCCTTCTGGAATTTGGCGATCTGGCCGGAGACGATCTTGTCGATCATCGCGTCCGGACGGCCTTCTTCCTTCGCCTTCTCGGTGAGGACCTGGCGCTCCTTCTCGACGGCCGCGGGGTCGAGGTCGTCGGTGTTGAGCGACAGCGGCGCCGTGGCGGCCACGTGCATGGCGATCTTGCGGCCCAGTTCGCGCAGGGCGGCCTTGTCGCCGCCGCCGTGCAGGGCGACCAGCACGCCGATGCGGCCGAGTCCCGGCGACACCGCGTTGTGGACGTAGGAGGCGACCACGCCCTCGTCGACCGACAGGCGGGCGGCGCGGCGCAGCTGCATGTTCTCGCCGATGGTGGCGATCATGGTGGTGACCTCGTCCTGGACCGTCTTGCCGGCTTCCAGTTCGGCGCCGTGCAGGCCTTCGACCGAGGCGTGCTCGAGGCCCAGTTCGGCGAAGCGCTTGGCGGCGTTCTGGAACAGCTCGTTGCGGGCGACGAAGTCGGTCTCGGCGTTGAACTCGATGGCGGCGCCGACTTCACCGGCTCCGACTTCCTTCGAGGCGACGGCCACGAGGCCTTCGGCGGCGACGCGGTCAGCCTTCTTGGCGGCCTTGGACAGGCCCTTGGCGCGCAGCCAGTCGATGGCGGCGTTGATGTCGCCGTCGGTTTCCTGGAGGGCCTTCTTGCAGTCCATCATGCCGACGCCGGACTTGGCGCGCAGTTCCATCACGAGGGCGGCGGTGATCTCGGCCATGGGTAGTCTCCTTGGGTATGCGTATGCGGGAACGGCCGGGCTCCGCTGAGCCCGGCCGCATATTCAGTTCGCCGTCGAGAGCGGACCGGGCTGGACTCAGCCCGTCGCCTTCTCGGTTTCGACGGCGTCGTTGGCTTCCGACGTGGCGGCCTGGGCGGCTTCGTCGGCGACCGGGGGCTGTTCCGCGGCGGCTTCGGCGGCGGGCGCCTCGGCGGCCGGGGCTTCGGCCGCGGGGGCTTCAGCGGCGGCGATCATTTCGTCGGCGACGGCTTCAGTGCCGGCCGGGGCGGCGTCTTCAGCCTTGGCCTTGGGGGCCTTGGCTTCGCGCAGCATCGGCTCGTCCGGGTTCTCCGAAGCGCCCAGATCCACGCCCGAAGAGGCGGCGCCGGCGGCCAGGCCGTCGAGGACGGCGTCGGCGATCAGGTCGCAGTAGGTCTGGATGGCGCGGGCGGCGTCGTCGTTGCCCGGGATCGGATAGGTGATGCCGTCCGGGTCGGAGTTGGTGTCGAGGATGGCGATGATCGGGATGTTCAGCTTGCGGGCCTCAAGGATGGCGATGGCCTCCTTGTTGGTGTCGATCACGAACATGATGTCGGGGATGCCGCCCATGTCCTTGATGCCGCCGAGCGAGAGCTCGAGCTTGTCGCGCTCGCGCTGCAGGTTCAGCAGCTCCTTCTTGACGCGGCCGTCGCCACCCGACTCCAGCAGGCCTTCCAGCTCGCGCAGGCGGGCGATCGAGCCCGACACGGTGCGCCAGTTGGTTAGGGTGCCGCCGAGCCAGCGGTTGTTCATGTAATACTGGGCGCAGCGCTGGGCGGCCTCGGCGACCGGATCGGCGGCCTGGCGCTTGGTGCCGACGAACAGGACCCGACCGCCCTTGGCGGCCACGTCGCGCACGGCGACCAGGGCCTGGTGCAGCAGCGGGATCGACTGCGACAGGTCGATGATGTGGATGTTCGAGCGCGAGCCGAAGATGTAGCGCTCCATCTTCGGGTTCCACCGGTGCGTCTGGTGGCCGAAATGGGCGCCGGCTTCGAGCAGCGAACGCATGGAGAATTCAGGCAGAGCCATGAGGG
>Ga0164290_1001243_pt1 | contig 43748 bp, 39 predicted proteins | sample Micstemetagenome_FD_108782 | JGI IMG/M metagenome (GOLD analysis project Ga0164290, IMG submission 108782) | Contaminated culture microbial community from soil near Moab, Utah, USA - Microcoleus steenstrupii SON62 (Illumina Assembly) | ecosystem: Environmental > Terrestrial > Soil > Soil crust...
GTCAGGCCGACGCTGGCGCCCCATTCGGCGAGCGACTTGCTGGTGGCGACGAAGAGGAGGGGCATGGCTCGATATCGCGAGGCTGGGGGACGGGTTTGACGCCCGGCACGATGCGGGCATGATCGATCGATGTCGATCGAGCTTTATATCACCTTCCTCGCCGCGGCGACCTTCCTGATCCTGACGCCGGGGCCGAATGTGTCGCTGATCGTCGGCACCAGCATGGCGCATGGCCTGCGCGCGGGGCTCCTCACGGTCGTGGGCACCACGGCCGCGACGGCGGCGCAGCTCTTCCTGGTGGTGGGGGGCATGGCCTCGCTGCTGGCGATCGCCGCCGACGCCTTCGAATGGATCCGCTGGATCGGGGTCGCCTACCTCGTCTGGCTGGGCATCGCGCAGTGGCGGGCGGCCGGCCTGCCCGAGGACGCGCCGGCACCGGCGCGCTTGCGGTCGCGGCTCGTCGGGCAGGGTGTGCTGGTGGCGCTGACCAATCCGAAGACGCTCATGTTCCACGCCGCCTTCCTGCCGCAGTTCGTCGGCGCCGGCGCGCCGCCGGGGGGACAACTGCTGCTGCTCGGGATCACCTACACGGTGCTGGCGGCGGCGTTCGACTGCGGCTGGGCGTGGGCGGGCGGGCGACTGCGCGGTGGACTGAGCGCGGCGCGGCGGCGCCTGGTGAACCGCGTGAGCGGGGTGTTCCTGGTCTGCGCCGGCATCGGCCTCGCCTTCTCGCGCCGCCCGTGAGGCGGCCGGCCCGGCCGTGACCGGGTGTGCCTAGCGTGCTATGGGGCCGCCGGTCCCGGAACGGCAGGCGGTGGGTGTGGAGGAGATTCTGTTGCTCGGAAAGGGCGTGGCGGCGGGCATGGTGCTGTCCGCGCCGCTCGGGCCGGTGGCCCTGCTCTGCGTGCGCCGCAGCCTGCTCTACGGTCACATGGCGGGACTCGTCTCGGGCCTGGGCGCCGCCGTGGCCGACGTGCTCTATGCCTGTGTCGCCGCCTTCGGGCTGACCGTCATCTCCGAATGGCTGGAGCGGAACCGCATCGTGATCGACCTCGGCGGCGGCAGCCTGCTGCTCCTGCTCGGCATCTATCTGCTGGTGAAGCGGCCGAAACCGCGCGGAGAGCCCTCGGCCCGGCAGATGGAGCCCATGGACGCGCCGCATGCCTTCGCGGCGACCTTCGCGCTCACGCTTTCCAACCCGATCACGCTCGTCACCTTCCTCGTCCTGTTCAACTACCTGCGCGCGGGCGACCTCGGCGACCGGCCGGGGATGGCGGCGCTGCTGGTGGGCGGCGTTTTCGCCGGATCGATGCTCTGGTGGCTGTCGCTGTCCTTCGGGGGCGCGCGTTTCGGCGCCGGGCTGACGGGAAAGGGCGAGCGGGTCCTGAACCGCATCTGCGCGGTGGTGATGATCGGCTTCGGCCTGTGGGGATTGAGCCGGGTTCTGTGAGCGGACGGTACCGGCCATGTGGACAGGCCGGGCGTCGTCTCACTATTGTCATGGTCTGGGGCGTTCACGGACCGGTGAAGACCGGCGCGAACGTTGGAAATTCTCGGGAGAAGCACTGATGTCGCTGAAATGGGTACTGCAGGCGGGAGTCTGCGCGGTGGGCCTCGCCATGGCCGCGGGCGGCGCGAGCGCGCAGGAGAAGGTTCTGCGCTGGTCGAGCCAGGGCGATGCGTTTTCGATGGACCCCTATGTCCGCAACGAATCGCTGACCCTGGGCGTGATGGGCAACGTCTACGAGGGCCTGACCCGGCGCGACACCAAGACGCTGGAGATCCAGCCGGGCCTCGCCATCCGCTGGGAGCAGCAGGAGCCGACGCGCTGGCGCTTCTGGCTGCGCCAGGGCGTGAAGTTCCAGGACGGCCGGCCGTTCACCGCCGATGACGTGGTCTTCTCCTTCAACCGCGTGCGTGCCGGCGCCTCCGACCTGAAGACCCGCGTCGCGGGCATCAAGGAAGCGAAGAAGATCGACGATTTCACCGTCGACTTCATCACCGACGTCGCCAATCCCATCATCCACTACGAGTGGGACACCTGGGGCATCCTGTCGGCGACCTGGGCGAAGGAGAACTTCGCCCTCGAGACGGTCGACGTCACCAAGACGGCGCCGAACTTCGCCTCCACCTCGGCCAACGGCACCGGTCCCTTCGTGCTCACCTATCGTGAGGCCGATGTCCGCACCGAATTCGCGGTGAACCAGGACTGGTGGGACAAGGACGGGCGCAAGAAGTTCAACGTCACCAAGGTGATCTACCGGCCGATCAAGAACCCGGCCACCGCGGTGGCGGCCCTGCTCTCGGGGCAGATCGACGTGGTCGAACCGGTGCCGGTGCAGGACATCGACCGGATCAACAAGTCGGGCCAGGCCAAGGTCGAGATCGGGCCGGAACTGCGCACGATCTTCCTCGGCATGGATACCGACCGGAACGAACTGGTCTATTCCGACGTGAAGGGGAAGAACCCGCTGAAGGACAAGCGGGTCCGCCAGGCCTTCTACCAGGCCATCGACATCGAGGCGATCAAGACCAAGATCATGCGCAACCTCGCCGTTCCCTCGGCGATGATGATCGGGGCCGGGGTCAACGGCTACGACACGAACGTGAAGCGGCTGCCCTATGACCCGGCGGCGGCGAAGAAGCTGCTTACGGACGCGGGCTACCCGAACGGCTTCGGCATCACGCTGGACTGCCCGAACGACCGCTACGTCAACGACGAGGCGATCTGCCAGGCGGTGGTGGGCATGCTGGCCCGCATCGGCGTGAAGGTGACGCTGAACGCACAGTCGAAGACGATCGTCTTCCCGTTCTATGCCAATAAGCGTGACACCAGCTTCTACATGCTGGGCTGGACGCCGGGTTCGGTCGACAGCTGGAACGTGCTCTACAACATCGTCGGTTCGGTGAAGAAGGACGCGCAGGGCCGCATCGTGCGCGGCCTGTTCAACTACGGTGGCTGGTCGAGCCCGGCGCTGGACGACCTGACCGACAAGATCCTGACCGAGACCGACAAGGCCAAGCGTGACGGCATGATCGCCCAGGCCTGGAAGCTGCACACCGACGATATCGGCCATCTGCCCCTGCATCAGCAGGCGCTGGCCTGGGGCGTGCGGAACAACGTGAGCGTGGTGGTGAGCCCGTTCAACCGCTACGACTGGTCGCTCGTCAACGTGAAGTAAGTACGGCCCGTTTGCGACGTGCCGGTCCCCCGCCACACGGCGGGGGACCGGTGCAGCGGTTCCCTCAAGATGCGGTCGTCATCCCCTAAATGATTGCGTTCGTTCTCCAGCGCGTACTCCAGGCCGTCGCGGTGATGCTGACCGTGGCGCTGGTGGCCTTCTCGCTCTTCCGTTTCGTCGGCGATCCCGTCATCAACATGGTCGGGCAGGACACGCCGGAGGAGGAGCGCATCCGCATCCGCGAGCAGCTGGCCCTCGATCAGCCGGTGGTCGTTCAGTATTTCCGCTTCGTCCAGCAGATCGTCACCGGCAACTTCGGCACCTCGCTGCGCACCGGGATTCCGATCGGCCAGCTGATGGCCGAGCGGCTGCCGGCGACGCTGGAACTGGCGATCGCGGGCGGCATATTCGCGCTCGCGATCGGCATGCCGATGGGGGTGTTCACGGGTCTCTATCCCAGGAGCGGGCTGTCGAGAATGTTCCTCAGCATCTCGCTCGTGGGCGTATCGCTACCGACCTTCCTGATCGGCATTCTTCTGATCCTCCTCTTCTCGGTCGTGTTGGGCTGGCTGCCTTCCTTCGGCCGCGGCGACGTCGTTCATCTCGGATTCTGGTCGACCGGCCTGCTCACGGCTTCCGGCTGGCAGTCGATCATCATGCCGGCGGTCACGCTCGGCATGTTCCAGCTGGCGCTGATCATGCGCCTGGTGCGCGCCGAGATGCTGGAGGTGCTGCGCACGGACTACATCAAGTTCGCCCGCGCCCGCGGGCTGTCGAACCGGGCCATTCACTTCGGGCATGCGCTCCGCAACACGCTGATCCCGGTGATCACGATCGTCGGCCTGCAGCTCGGCGCGCTGATCGCCTTCTCGATCATCACCGAGAGCGTGTTCCAGTGGCCCGGCATGGGCCTCCTCTTCCTGCAGGCGGTGCAGTTCGCCGACATTCCGGTGATGGCGATCTACCTGGTGCTGATCGGGTTCCTGTTCGTGCTGATCAACCTGATCGTCGACCTTCTCTACTATGTGGTGGATCCCCGATTGCGGGTCGATGTCAGCGCGGCGCGGGGGGGCTGAGGCATGACCGCCGACCGCCTGCGCGCCTTCTTCGACGGTGACCTGTGGTGGAGCTTCACCCGATCCAAGGTGGTGATGGGGGCGGCGATCGTCACCGGGCTCCTCTTCCTCGCCGCCCTGATCGCGCCGCTGCTCTCGCTGCAGGACCCCTGGGACCCCGGTTCGCTGCAGCTGATGAATTCGCGCAACCCGCCGGTCTGGCTGGAGGGCGGGACCTGGGAATTTCCGCTCGGCACCGACAACCAGGGCCGCGACATGTACTCGGCCATTCTCTATGGCCTCAGGGTGTCGCTGGTGGTGGGCTTTCTCGCCGTGATCTTCGCGATGGTGCTGGGGATCACGCTCGGCCTCGCCAGCGGCTATCTCGGCGGCATGACCGATACGATCATCATGCGCATCGCCGACGTACAGCTCACTTTCCCCGCCATCCTTATCGCGCTTCTTATCGGGGGAATCGTGCGCGGCGTGATGACCCCTTCCGAGTTCGAGAGCGTCGCCGTCTATGTGCTGGTCGTCTCGATCGGTCTGTCGCAATGGGTGCAGTTCGCCCGCACGGTCCGCGGGCAGACCCTGGTGGAGCGCAACAAGGAGTACGTGCAGGCGGCGCGCGTGGTGGGACTGCCGGCGCGCCTGATCATGATCCGGCACGTGCTGCCGAACGTCATGGGACCGGTGCTGGTGATCGGGACCATCAACCTCGCCGTCGCGATCCTCACCGAGGCGACCTTGAGCTTCCTGGGCGTCGGCGTGCCGGCGACGCGCCCCTCGCTCGGGACGTTGATCCAGATCGGCAACGGCTTCCTGTTCTCGGGCGAGTGGTGGATCGTGATCTTCCCCGGCATCACCATGGCGATCCTGGTGCTGGCGGTGAACCTGCTCGGCGACTGGCTGCGCGATGCCCTCAACCCCAAGCTTCGCTGAGGCGGCCGTGGCCACCGATCGTTCGAACATGCCGCTGCTGGAAGTCAGCAATCTCCGGGTCGAGTTCGCGACACGGCGCGGGCCGCTGGTCGCGATCGACGACATCTCCTTCTCGATCGCGCCGGGCGAGGTGCTGGGCGTGGTGGGTGAATCGGGGGCGGGGAAGTCGCTCACCGGCACCGCGATCATCGGCCTGCTGGAGCCGCCAGGAGGCATTACCGCGGGCGAGATCCGGCTCGCGGGGCGGCGTATCGACAACCTGCCGCATGACGAGATGCGCAAGATCCGCGGCAAGGAAATCGGCGCCATCTTCCAGGACCCGCTGACCAGCCTCAATCCGCTCTACCGCGTGAGCGAGCAGCTGATCGAAACCATCCGCACGCATCTGCCGATGGATGCGAGCCAGGCCCGCGCCCGGGCCCTGACGTTGCTGCAGGAGGTCGGAATTCCGGGAGCGGCGGAGCGCCTCGACCACTATCCGCACCAGTTCTCGGGCGGCATGCGCCAGCGCGTCGTCATCGCCCTGGCGCTGGCGGCGGAACCAAAACTGATCGTCGCCGACGAGCCGACCACGGCGCTCGACGTCTCCATCCAGGCGCAGATCATCTCGCTCCTGAAGCGGCTCTGCCGCGATCACGGGACCGCGGTCATGCTGATCACCCACGACATGGGGGTCATCGCCGAGACAGCCGACCGGGTCGCGGTCATGTATGCCGGGCGGATCGCCGAGATCGGCCCTGTGCAGGATGTCGTGAAGCGGCCGCTGCATCCCTATACGACCGGTCTCATGGGCGCGATTCCCGCCATCGGGCACGACGTGAATGCGCTGACGCAGATCGACGGAAGCATGCCGAGGCTGGATTCCATCCCGCGGGGATGCGCGTTCAATCCGCGCTGCACGCGGGTGTTCGACCGCTGCCGGGTGGAGCGGCCCGACCCCATACCGCAGGGGCGGACGGCGGTCGCCTGCTGGCTTTACGACGGAGCGGGACGATGAGCGAGAACGTGCTGCGCGTCACCGGCCTGAAGCGGTATTTCGACGTATCCAAGCCCCTGCTGAACCGCATCCTGGAAGGTGGCGGACGGCAGGTGGTGCGCGCGGTGGACGGTGTGTCGTTCGAGATCGAGCGCGGCGAGACCTTCAGCCTGGTGGGTGAATCCGGCTGCGGGAAATCCACCGTGGCCCGGCTGATCGTCGGGCTGTACCACCCTTCCGACGGGGAAGTGGAGTTCGAGGGCGTCTCCCTCGGCCGGCCGGCGGCGCGGGCCCGGCATCCGGAGAAGCAGGCCCGGATGCAGATGATCTTCCAGGACCCCTATGCGTCGCTGAACCCGCGCTGGCGGGTCGGCGACATCATCGCCGAGCCGATCCGCTTCCGGAAGCTGGAGCAGGGGACGGCGGTGATGGAGCGCGTCGGCGAACTGCTGAAGCTGGTCGGCCTCGCGCCGCGCGATGCGGCCAAGTATCCGCACGAGTTCTCCGGCGGGCAGCGCCAGCGCATATCGATCGCACGCGCGCTTGCGGGCAAGCCCGATTTCCTGGTCTGCGACGAGCCCACTTCCGCCCTCGACGTGTCGGTCCAGGCGCAGATCCTGAACCTGATGAAGGAACTGCAGAAGGAGCTGAACCTCACCTATCTCTTCATCAGCCACAACCTGGCCGTGGTCTATCACGTGTCGACCAAGGTGGGCGTCATGTATCTCGGCCGGCTGGTCGAGTGGTCGGAGACCAAGACGCTGTTCGGCAATCCGCTGCATCCCTATTCGCGGATGCTGCTGGATGCGATTCCGGACCTCGAGATGTCGGGCCGCGCCCGGACCCCGGTGGGCGGCGAGGTGCCGAGCCCGATCAATCCGCCACCCGGGTGCAGCTTCCATCCGCGCTGCCCCTTCGGCAACGAGCGATGCAGGAGCGAAGTGCCGGCCGTATTGAGCTATGGCGGGCAGCATGTCGCCTGTCATGCGGTCGAAGAGAAGCGCCTGCCACCCTGGCGCGAGGCCGCCGCGGCCTAAACCGGCTGGGTGGAGGCTTCGCGGGCTTCCTTAACGGCGAGATCGAGGACCTGAAGAATCACTTCCGGGTCCTGCGCGCCGGACAGCGCATAGCGGCGGTCGAAGACGAAACAGGGCACGCCACGGATGCCCATTTCGCGCGCGACCTTGTCCTCGGAGCGTATGATGTCGATGTCCCGGCCCTCGTCCAGCCAGGCTGCCACCTGATCGGCATCCATCCCGGCCTGGCGGGCGATCTCGACCAGTACCTGATGCTCGCTGATGTCATCGCCCTCCAGGAAGTAGCGGCGAAACAGCAATTCAACGACCTGGTACTGGACGTCGCCGGCCGCCGCCCAGCGGATCAGGCGATGCGAGGCGAGCGTGTTCGGCATCTTGCGGATGCGGTCGTAGTCGATCTCGATCCCCTCGCCGCGGGCGGCATCGAGCACCGGAGCGTAGGTGCGCCGCGCGCGGGTGTCGCCGCCGAACTTCGCCGCAAGATAGGCTTGCCGATCCATGCCCTCGACCGGCATATCGGGATTCAACTGGAACGGCCGCCAGCCGATCCGCACATCGAGCGCAGGGCGTTCGGCCAGCGCTCGTTCCAGCCTGCGCTTGCCGATGAAGCACCACGGACAGACGGTGTCGGATACGATGTCGATCAACATCGGCAAAGTGTAGGCATATTCGGCGCGAGCGGCCAAGAGGCCGCGAGGCAGGAACAGCGTTGCTCAAGGAGTGGTGATGGAAACGCCGTATCGATTGGATGGAACCACCGCGATCGTCACCGGCGCCTCGTCGGGCCTGGGCGAGCGCTTCGCCCGTACGCTGGCGGGGGCGGGCGCCAAGGTGGGCCTGTTGGCGCGCCGGGCCGACCGGCTGGAGAAGCTGGCAGCGGAGCTCGGTCCCGGGGCAATGGCGGTCAGCTGCGACGTGATGGATGCGGCCAGCATCGCCGCGGCGGTGGAGCAGGTGGAGAAGGGCTTGGGGCCGGTCGACGTTCTGGTCAACAATTCCGGGGTTACCGTCACCAAGCGGGCGATCGACTGCACGCCGGAGGACTACGACCGCATCATGGGGACCAACCTGCGCGGCTCGTTCTTCATGGCGACCGAGGTGGCGCGGCGCATGGTGAGCGGGAAGCGCAAGGGACGGATCATCAACGTCGCCTCGTCCCTGGCGCTGAAGGTGATTCCGATGGTGTCGGTCTATGCCATCTCCAAGGCGGGCGTGACGCAGATGACCAAGGCGCTGGCGCTGGAATGGGCGCGCTATGACATCAACGTCAACGCCATCTGCCCGGGCTACATCGTCACCGAGTTGAATGAGGACTACTGGCAGACCGAGGGCGGCCGCAAGCTGACCGAGAAGCTGCCGAAGCGGCGGGTGGGCGAGCCAGCCGACCTCGACGGCATCTTGCTGCTGCTGGCCGCCGAAGCACCGTCTCGCATGTTCAACGGCGCCATCATCGCGGTGGATGACGGCCTCTGGGTGACCTGATCCCCGCTACCACCTGTTGCAGCGGTCCCAGACCTCGACCACCTCGTCGCCGCCGTCGACCACGTGGTAGCGGTCGTGCATGGCAGCCATCATGCAGACGTGGTTCGGCAGCACGCGGACGCGGTCGCCGACCGCGATCTCCACCTTCGCACCGGGTTCGGCCGGGTAGACATGGCCGTGTTCCTGGCTGACCTTGGCGACGCGCCAGGGCTTGCCCAGGATGCGGCCGAAACCGTCGACGCTCTGGTCCTGCGAGAGCGCCAGGGCGCCGGCGTCGATCATCGCCTTCGATCCGTCGGGACGATGGCCGACGACGGAGGCGAGCACGCTCACCGCGATGTCGTCTTCGGAACAGACGCCGAGGCCGGACTGGAAGAGGTCCATGAAGACGAAGACGCCCGGGCGCATCTCGGTGACGCCGTCCATCCGCCTTGCGAAGAGGGCGGTCGGCGTCGATCCCACGCTCACCACGGGGCAGGGCAGGCCCGCCTCGCGCAGGCGGTTTGCCGCCAGGACCGCCTTCGAGCGCTCCACCTCCGCCACGGCCACGATGTCGTTGGTGGAGGGACAGGAATAGGACTGGCCCGCATGGGTCAGGATACCGTGCAGCGCAGTGCCTGGGCCGGCGGCCAGGACGCGCCCGATCTCCATCAGGGGTTCTTCCTCGGCGAAGACACCGGCGCGGCCGCCGCCCGAATCGATCTCGATCATCACCTTGAAGACGACACCGAGTTCGGTGCCGCGTTTCGCCGCCGCCCGGGCGGCGTCGGCATCGTCGGTGATCAGTTTCAGATCGCAACCCTCGCGTATCAGCTGGGCTGCCTCCTCCAGCTTCGCGGGGACCAGGCCGACGGCATAAGTGATGTCGCGGAATCCGTGTTCGAGGAAGTAGCGCGCCTCCTTCAGGGTGGAGACGGTGAGCCCGTCGCCGCCTTCGCCCAGCGCCATCCTGGCCACCTTCGCGGATTTCGCGGTCTTCAGATGCGGGCGGAGCCGCACGCCCAGCGCCGTGGCCCGGGCCTGCATGCGTTCGAGGTTCCGGGTCAGCGCGCGCTTGTCGAGGACGAGAGCCGGGGTGGGGAGATCCTCAAGGCGCATGGGGGCGATCCTTCCGCTGGGGTGCCTGTTCCGGCACACCGATATACCCGATCACGGCCAGCGCCAAGGCGCAGGCCAGAAGTCCGAACATCGCACGATAGGCGGATTCAGGCAGCACCGTCGCGTCGGGCCCTGCAATCGCGCCGATGATCCAGCCGGACAGCCATTGCATGGCGGCTGCGCCACCCATGGTACCGATGTTGAAAAGAGTGACGGCCCGCCCCACCAGATGATCCGGTGCGATGGCCCGCCCATGCGCGACGACGAGAACGAAGCCGCCCGTGGCGAGGCCGATGCCGACGAGAAGGATGCTGGCCAGGGTGAGCGACGGGCCGGGGAGCAGGGCAAGCACGCCGAGTTGGAGCACCATGGCCACAGCGGTGAGGGTCGCGGGGCGCTTGCGCGAACCCATGATCCGTTCGAGCGTGCCCGCGAGGAGGTAGCCGATCACGTTGGCGATGCCCATGGCCATGAGGACGTTTCCGCCCTGGACCTTGGACAGACCGTGGACGTGCGTCAGATAGGGCCCGCCCCACAGGCCCAGAATGGTGATTCCGACGGCATAGACGGTGAAGTTCATGCCGAAGATTCCCGGCGTACGGGGGTCGCGCGCCACGGCGAGGACGCCCTTGAAGGCATCGGCCAGGCTTTCGCCGCCCGCCGGAGGCCGGGCGTCGTCCGGTGAATCCCGGACGGTAACCGCAAGCAGGAGGATGATCAGCGCGGTCGATGCCGCCATCACGACGAAGGCACCGCGCCAACCCGCCGCCTCGGCGAGGTAGGCGAGGGGCGTGGTGGCGAGCAGGCTGCCGGCGGTGCCGACGGCAACGAAGACGCCGGCCACGGCCGCGAAGCGTTCGGGCGGAAACCAGCGCGAGAAAAGCACCAGCGGGCCGACGAGCGAGGCCGCGGTGCCGATGCCGAGCAGCATGCGGCCGAAAGAAAGGCTTGCCAGGCTGCTGCCCGCGGCAAAGACACCGGCGCCGAGGACGGCGATCGTCAGGAACGCCAGCATCACCCGGCGCGGCCCGTAGCGATCCAGGAGTATGCCGATCGGAATCTGCAGGCCCGCGAAGACGACGAAGAATACGGCGGTCAGGAAGCCGAGGTCGGCCGGCGCCAGTGAAAGCTCGGCCATGAGATCGGGGCCGATGACCGCATTGGCGGCACGAAAGAAGTGACTGAGCATGTAGGCGGCGCAAACCGCCGCCACCATGCGCAGGACCGGCCCGGACACGGAGCGCTACCAGGCGAGTTCATTGCCCTCGAAATCGAAGAACCCGCCGCTCTTCTGCGCGGTCATGCCGGCGAGCACCTTGCGGAGACCGGTGGCGCTGACCGCCGGCACCATGGGTGCCGTGGCCCCACCCATATCGGTGCGGACGTGACCGGGGTGCAGTGCGACGGTGATGATGCCCTTGTCCTTCAACTCCGCCGCCATGGTACGCACGACCGAGTTCAGCGCCGCCTTGGTGGCGCGATAGGCGAGGTAGCTGCCGGTGTTGTAGGTGTGACTGCCGAGCCGGCTCGACATCATGCCGATCGTCTTTCCCTTGCCAGCCAGCAGATTGGGCAACAGCGCTTCGGAGACCTTGGTGGGCGCGATCGCATTGACGGCGAAGGCGCGCGCCCAGCTTTCGGGATTGGTCGAGCCGAAGCTCATCCCGTCAGGCACCGCGACGCCGGCATTGTTGATCAGGAGGTCGATCGCCCGGTTCCGCAGCGCGCCCGCCAGACGGTCTATCGCATCCTCGTCGGTCACCTCGAGCGCATGGACCGCGACACCGCCCGCGGACGACTTCGCCAGTGCGTTCAGTTCCGGCGCCGCATTCGGGTCGCGGCACGCAGCATGGACCTGCCAGCCGTCGAGCGCGTACTGGCGCACGAGTTCCAGTCCGATGCCGCGATTGGCACCGGTGACGAGTACGCTCGGCATTCTGTTCCCTCCCGAGGAATCCGGGGCGGGATCATAGCGGCCTTCGTCCGCGAATTCAGCGCGCGATGGCGAGCTGCTTCACATCGATGCAGCCGGCGCGGAATCCACCGGCGCAATAGGCCAGGTAGTATTCCCACATGCGCTTGAAGCGGTCGTCGAAGCCGAGCGCGCGAATGGCCGGCCATTCGGCCAGGAAGCGGTCGCGCCACTGGTCGAGCGTGGCGGCATAGTGCAGGCCGAAACCGGCATCCTCTATCCAGCGCAGACCTGCCCTGGCGGTTTCGCGCTTGAGCGCGCCCGGGGAGGGCAGCATGCCCCCGGGAAAGATGTATTTCTGGATGAAATCCATGGTGGCGCGGTAGGTGTCGAAATACTTGTCGTCGATGGTGATGACCTGAAGCCCGGCGCGGCCGCCGGGCTTCAGGCTGTCATGCAGCTTGCCGAAAAAATGCGGCCAGTATCGCTCGCCGACCGCCTCCAGCATTTCGATCGAGGCAATGCGGTCATAGCGGTGCTCGAGGTCGCGGTAGTCGCGCAGTTCGATCTTCACCTTCTCGCCCAGGCCCTCCTGCTGCACGCGGCGGCTGGCGTAATCGTACTGCTCCTGGCTGATGGTGATGCCGGTGACCCGGCAGCCGACGTTCTTGGCGGCAAAGCAGGCGAAGCCGCCCCAGCCGGCGCCGATCTCCAGAACTTCGTGATCGGGATGGGCCTCGATCAGCTCCGCCATGCGGCGGTACTTGTTGGTCTGGGCCGCCTCCAATGGTTCCGAGGGGTCGGTGAAGATGGCCGAGGAATAGGTCATGCTGGGATCGAGCCAGCGGGCGTAGAAATTGTTTCCCAGGTCGTAGTGGTAGGAGATGTTGCGCTTGCTGCCGCGCCGGGTATTGGCCTGAAGCATGAAGATCACCCGGCGCAGCAGGCGACGCATCGGTGTCGCCATCAGGGTGTCGTCCAGCTCGCCGTTGGTGACGGCCCATTCCGTCAGTTCATGCAGGTTGTCGCAGGTGAAGTCGCCGTCCATGAAGGATTCCGCGACGCCGAGGTTTCCGCCGGTGATGAACCTCTTCGCGAAGCGATAGTTGGTGAAGCGGATGATCGGATTGGGGCCTGGTCTCGGCCCGGTCATCCGAAAGCAGCGCCCATCCGGAAAGTGAACGGTTACGCTGCCGACCTGCGCCTGGGCACCGACGATCATCCCGGCGCGGTTCCAGCGGTCGAGACCCGGCAGGTGCCAGATCTCGCTGGCCGACGATATGTCGCGCGGCTCCCCCGATCCGCTCGCGGGCGCCCGTCGATCGGCTCCCAAGGCAACATCTCCCACCAAACTCATCCGTCCGATCTCCCAAAGCTGACTTCGGCCGCGGGCGGCTGGGGGCGATCATGCAGGCGTGCCCCCTTCAACCACAGCCGCAAGGCCTCCCAATGAATGCCGCCGACGATCTTCAGGGTCATCAGCGGATAGGCTATCAGGCAAGCGAGAAGATTCCGGTCGCTGAATGCCTGGCGCGCGCCGCGATGCGTGGCGACCAGAAGGTCGCCTTCCCGGTCGCTCTGACGGATCGCGACCGCCATGCGCTCGGCCGGAGGCGCGATGCGGAAACGATAGGTGCAGTCCATGGCGATGAAAGGGGAGACGTAGAAGATCTTCTCCACCCGCTGGCGCACCACCGGGCCATCGCCCGCCGGCATCAGGTAGCCGTGCTGCTGACCGAAGGTGTTCTTCACTTCGTGCAGGATGGCGATCAACCTCCCGGCGCGATCGTGGCAGAAGAAGACGCTGAGGGGATTGAAGGCGAAGCCGAACAGGCGAGGGAAGCAGAGCAGGCGGATGCTTCCTCCCGTTTCGTATCCGGCGGCGGCCAGATGCCTCTCGACCCAGGGCCTGAGCGCGCTGCCGTCGCGCGCACCGTGATCCTTGTCCCTGAAGCCGATCACGCCGGGGCGGTTGTAGCGGAATATCCGGCTGGCGGCCGCGAGTTCGGCGAGGCAATCGATGTCGAGGTAGAGCGAGAAGACGCGGTAGACGAACCGATGCCCGAAGGGCCGCAGGCGCCGGTGCATGACCTCGCCGCGATAGATCGAACCAGCGGGCACGGTCATGCGGCGGCCTTCAGGCGAGCGGCCTGGTGCGCCGGACCGACCGCCGTGCGCCAGCCGGGCTCGACTCCCAGCGCCCGGGCCACCGCAACCGCGGACATCAGACCGTCCTCGTGGAAGCCGTACCGGGTCCAGGCGCCACAGAACCAGAGCCGCCGGCCCCCCTGGATCGCGTGCAGACCCTGCTGGGCCTGAATGGCGCCGCTGTCGAACAAGGGGTGCGTGTAGTCGAAGGCGGCGACGACGGTGTCGTCGCGCGGCTGGACCGGCGGGTTCAGCGTGACGAAATAGTCATGCGCCGCGTCGAGGCGTTGCAGATGGTTCATCCAGTAGCTTACGCCGGCTTGCAGGCCGAGGTCGCGGCTGCCGCCGGAGAGATAGTTCCAACTCGACCATACCTTCCGGCGCCGCGGCATCAGGGCCGCGTCGCGGTGCAGGACCGCCCGGTTCGGCTGGAAGCGAAAGGCGCCCAGGATCCGCCGCTCGTCGGCGGTCGGCGCCTCGAGCAGCTTCAGCGCTTCGTCGGCATGGGTTGCGATCACCACATGGTCGAACGTGCCGCCGCCGCCGGCGGCGGGCGTCACGACCACGCCATCCGGTCCCGGCGCAATCCGAGCGACCGGCGTGCCGGCCTGCGGGCGATGCGGCAGCCGGGCGAGCAGGCGGTCCATGTAGGCGCGCGAGCCGCCGGTAACGGTTCGCCAGTTCGGCCGGTCGTTCAACTGCAGCAGACCGTGATGGAGAAAGAACCGGACGAAGGTGGCTGCCGGAAAGGCCAGAATTTCGCCCATCGGCGCCGACCAGATGGCGGCGGCCATCGGCAGCAGGTAGTCGAAGCGGAAGCCGTCGCCGTAGCGCCCGGCGTCGAGATAGCGGCCGAGCGTGGTCGTATCGAGGGAGCCCGCCGCGAGGTCGCGCGGGGCCGCCTTGTTGAAGCGCAGGATCTCGCGGACCATGCGGATGAAGCGCGGCCGGAACAGGTTGCGCTTCTGCGCGAACACCGAGGCCAGATCGGTCCCCGACCATTCGAGTGCGCCATCATCGATGCTGACGGCGAAGCTCATCTCGCTCGGCTGTGTGGGGACGTCCAGTTCGGCGAAGAGTCCGAGCAAGTTCGGGTAGTTCACGTCGTTGTGCACGATGAAGCCGGTATCGATTCCGATCGGACCCTTGGGGTCGTGCACTTCCACCGTGTTGATGTGCCCGCCGATGCGCGGCAGGGCTTCGAACACGCTGACCGCGTGCCGGCGAGACAGGAGATAGGCGGCGCCGAGCCCGGCGACGCCCGTCCCGATGACGGCGATGCGCTGGCCGGCAGGGATGTTCATGATGCTTCCTTCCTGATCGAACCATAGGCGTCAAGCGCACGCGCACGCGCCCTCGCATGGTCGACGATCGGTGCAGGGTAGGTGCGGCTGAACTCGACCCCGGCGCGTGCGAGGATAGCGCTTGGCGCCTCCCAAGGGCGATGAATCCATTCGGCCGGAAGGCCGGCCAGTTCAGGCACCCAGCGCCGAACATAGTCTCCCTGGGGATCGAACTTCGCACCTTGCAGGATCGGATTGAAGATGCGGAAGAAGGGTGCCGCATCGGCGCCGCAACCGGCGACCCATTGCCAGCTTGCCCAGTTGCTGGCGCGGTCGGCGTCGACCAGCGTATCCCAGAACCAGTCGGCGCCGCGCCTCCAGTGGATCAGCAGGTGCTTCACCAGGAAGGAAGCCGTGACCATGCGGATCCGGTTGTGCATCCATCCGCTTTGCCAGAGCTGGCGCATGCCGGCATCGACGATCGGATAGCCTGTCCGCCCGGTCTGCCAGGCTTTCAGCGCGACCTCGTCCTCGATCCAGGGAAAGGCGTCGAATTCCGGCCGCAACGGTGCTTCGAGCATGAAGGGCCGAGCCAGCAGCAGGTGCCGGGAGAATTCCCGCCAGCCGATCTCCTTCAGGAAGGTCTCCGTGCCGCCGAGGCGCGCGCCAGAGGCCTCGCGGCGCCGGGTCGCGTGCCAAAGCTGTCGTGGCGTCACTTCGCCGAAATGCAGGTGCGGCGACAGCCGGGACACGCCCTCGCGATCGGGCCGGTCACGCTCCCGGTCATAGGCGTCGAGGGCGGAATCGAAAAACGCGCGAGCGCGATCATGTGCACCGGCTTCTCCCGGCTGCCAGGTCCGCGGGAACGCCGCGGCCCAATTCGGCGCCGCCGGAAGCAAGCCCCAGGAGTCCAACTCATCGCCGGCAAAGCCGCTGGAGGACGCTTCGAGGCGCGTCGGCGCCGGAAGCGGGCGCGGCGGTTCGGGTAACGAGAGGCAATGGCGCCAGAAGGGTGTGAAGACAGAAAAGGCTTCACCCACCTTGGTTCTCACATGGGCGGGATCAAAGAGGAAAGCGCCCCGATGAATCTCGACCTCGAATCCGTCGGCTCGCAGCCGTTCCGCCGCGGTCAGATCGGAGGTCCGGCGGGCGGGTTCGGTCGATTCGTTCCAATGGATCGATCCGGCACCGCTGGTGGCGGCGAGAGATCCCAGGATCGCTGCCGGATCGCCCCGCCGCAGGATCAAAGGAAGTCCATGACGCGCGAATGCCTCCGACAAAGAGGCAAGCGACCCGTGCAGCCACCAGCGCGCGGCTCCGCCCAGGGATTCGTCCAGGACGTAGACCGGAAGCACCGGCCCAGCCGCTGCCGCAGCCGTCAGCGCCGGGTTGTCGGCAAGCCTGAGGTCGTCACGAAGCCAAAGCAGCGAAGGTTGTTTCATTCCGGCCCCGTCTCGACCGGCGAACACTGCCCGGTCCGCGGGTATACGCGCATCGCGACGTATCGGATTTCAGACACGCCAGCCTCCCCCTCGATCCCCGCATTCCCTGCTATCTTTCTAGCAAGCGCGGTGCCAGCTGCCACCGATCGATGATCGCGGTATCGTGAAGCAATGCCCGGAGAGACCGATGGCGTCGGACGTCCTGTTCGAGATCCAGCAACTGGGGAACACGGTAAAGGCGACAGCCATCGATGCGACGACCGGGCAGGAGGCCGTCGTCCTGGCGCCACTCACGATTTCCCGGCACGACCTGCAACTGCTGGCACTGCGCAAGCTGCGGTACCTGCAAGGGCGGAAGACGGGCGAGGAGGCGCCGACGGCTGGACCGCCGAAAGGCAAGGGAATCGTTGTTTGATCTTGCCGCGCCGCCTCGGGGGACGGATATTCCCTGAAGTGTCATGGAGGGGAGAGCAAAGCGCGGGATGGAGTATTTCCTGCAACAGGCCATCAATGGCCTGACCTTGGGGGCGGTTTATGGCCTGATCGCCATCGGCTACACGATGGTCTACGGCATCATCGGGATGATCAACTTCGCCCATGGCGAGGTCTATATGATCGGGTCGTTCATCGCGGTGATCCTGCTGGCCCTGCTGGGCGCGTGGGGCTTCCCGCCGAGCCTCGCCATCCTGCTGATCGTGTTGCTGGCGGCCATTCCGTTCACCTCCGCCTTCGGCTGGACCATCGAGCGCGTGGCCTACCGTCCGCTACGGGGCTCGTTCCGGCTGGCGCCCCTGATCTCGGCCATCGGCATGTCCATCTTCCTGCAGAACCTGGTGCAGTTCCTTCAGGGCGCACGCAACAAGCCGGTGCCGACGGCGCTGCCCGGCGGGTTCACCCTCATGGAAGCGGCCAGCGGGTTCACCGTCCAGGTGCGGTGGCTGCAGATCGTCGTCGTGGCGATGACGGTGATCCTGATGATCGGCCTGACCCTGCTGATCCAGCGCACCAGCTTCGGCAGGGCCCAGCGGGCCTGCGAGCAGGACATGAAAATGGCCATGCTGCTCGGCATCGATGTCAATGCCACGATTGCACGAACATTCGTGCTCGGCGCCGCGCTGGCCGGGATCGCCGGGGTGATGGTCGCCTACTACTACAATGTGGTGCACTTCTACGACGGCTTCCTTGCCGGGCTGAAGGCCTTCACGGCGGCGGTGCTGGGCGGAATCGGCTCGGTGCCGGGTGCGATGCTTGGAGGGCTCCTGATCGGTCTCATAGAAGCGCTGTGGTCGGCCTATTTCAGCATCGAGTACAAGGACGTGGCCGTGTTCAGCGTGCTCGTGCTGGTCCTGATCTTCCGTCCGACGGGCATTCTGGGCCGGCCCGAGATCGAGAAGGTCTGAAGCGATGAGCCCTCTCCCCGCCGTCAGGGACGCGGCGATCGCCGCCTTCGTCGCGCTTGCCGTGGCTCTTCCCATCGTAGGGGTGCGCACGGTGGATACCGGCGCGGTGCTGGGCGTTGATTTTCGCCTCGACTGGGTGGCGGGGATCGTCGCCACCGTGTTTCTCGGCCGGCTCTGCGTGCTGCTGTGGATGGGACGGAGGGAGCGCGCGCCACGCCAGGCCGGAATGCTGGAGACCACCGCGCTCGGCTGGCTCGCCCTGATCGGCCGCTTCCTCGCCTACGGGATCATGGGTTTCGCGTTGATCCTGCCGATGATGTCCTTCGCCGACCGGTACGTGGTGGACACCGCCACGCAGGTATTGATCTACGTGATGCTGGGCTGGGGTCTCAACGTGGTCGTCGGCCTCGCCGGGCTGCTGGATCTCGGCTACGTCGCCTTCTATGCGGTGGGCGCCTATTCCTATGCGCTGCTGGCGCAGAATTTCGGCCTCAACTTCTGGCAATGCCTGCCGCTCGCCGGACTGTTCGCGGCGTTCTTCGGCATCCTCCTCGGTTTCCCGGTGCTGCGATTGCGGGGCGACTATCTCGCCATCGTGACGCTTGGCTTCGGCGAAATGATCCGGATCATTCTGAACAACTGGGCGTCATTCACCGGGGGGCCGAACGGGCTGACCAGCATTCCGCGCCCCTCCTTCTTCGGACTTGAGTTCGGTCGCTCGGCGCCCGAGGGCGAGCAGACCTTCCACCAGTTCTTCGGGCTGGAATACTCCACGCTGCATCGCCTGGTGTTCATGTACTACCTGATCCTGATCCTGGCCTTCCTCACCAGTTGGGCGGTCGGCCGGATGCGCAAGCTGCCGGTCGGCCGGGCCTGGGAGGCGCTGCGCGAGGACGAGATCGCCTGCCAGTCGCTCGGCATCAACCGGACCATGACCAAGCTGACCGCCTTCGCGATAGGGGCCAGTTTCGGGGGCTTTGCCGGATCGTTCTTCGCCACCCGGCAGGGCTTCATCAGTCCGGAGAGCTTCACTTTCATCGAATCTGCGACAATCCTGGCGATCGTGGTCCTCGGCGGGATGGGCAGCCAGGTGGGTGTGGTCCTGGCCGCGACCGTTTTGGTGCTCCTGCCCGAAGTGTTCCGCGATCTGGCGCACTATCGGATGATGGTCTTCGGCCTCGCCATGGTGCTGATCATGATCTGGCGGCCGAAGGGCTTCATCGGTACCCGCGTTCCTTCCCTCCGGCTTGCCGATTTCAGGCGACCGGCCGCATGAAGGAGCCGCTCCTCGCCGTCCGAGACCTCACCATGCGTTTCGGCGGACTGGTCGCTGTCGACCAGGTATCCTTCGATGTTGCCGGTGGCGCGATCACCGCGGTCATCGGCCCCAACGGTGCCGGAAAGACCACGCTGTTCAATTGCCTGACCGGTTTCTACCGGCCGAGCGCGGGCAGGATGACCCTGGTCGCCGACGGGCACCGCTATGCGCTCGAGCGCATGCAGGGTCACCGGATCAACGCGCAGGCGAGGGTGGCGCGCACCTTCCAGAACATTCGCCTGTTCGCCGGCATGACGGTGCTGGAAAACCTGATGATCGCCCAGCACGGACGATTGATGCGCGCCTCCGGCTACACTTTTCTCGGCCTGATCGGCTGGCCAGGCTACCGGCGCGCCGAGGCGGATGCGGTGGAGCGGGCGCGCTATTGGCTCGGCCGGATGAATCTGGAAGATCGTGCCGACGACCTCGCCGGCCAGCTTCCCTACGGCGCCCAGCGCCGGCTGGAAATCGCCCGGGCGCTCTGCACCCAGCCGGCGCTTCTGTGCCTGGACGAGCCGGCGGCCGGGCTGAACCCCCGTGAATCGGCCGAACTGAACGAGCTGCTTCTCTTCATCCGCCGCGAGCACGGTGTCGGCATCCTCTTGATCGAGCACGACATGTCGGTGGTCATGGGCATCTCCGACCACATCGTCGTGCTGGACTACGGACGCAAGATCGCCGACGGCACGCCGGCCGAGGTGCGCGCCGATCCCGCCGTCATCCGCGCCTATCTGGGCGAGGATGCAGAGGAGGGGGCGGCCTGATGCTGGAAGTGCGGGGATTGCAGGCCCGCTATGGTGCCATTGAGGCGCTGCGCGGCATCGATCTCGACGTGAAGGCGGGCGAGATCGTCACTCTCATCGGGGCCAACGGCGCCGGCAAGTCCACGCTGCTGATGACGCTCTGCGGTCAGCCGCGGGCCTCGGGCGGCAGCGTCCGCTTCGAGGGGCGCGAGATCACGCGGCTCCCAACCTTCGAGATCATGCGCCTCGGCATCGCGCAATCTCCCGAGGGCCGGCGCGTCTTTCCCCGCATGACGGTGCTGGAGAACTTGAAGCTCGGCGCCATCGTCGCCGATCCGGCGCATTACGCATCGGACCTCGACCGCGTGCTGACGCTGTTTCCCCGCCTTGCGGAGCGGCGCGATCAGCGCGGCGGCACGCTGTCGGGGGGCGAGCAGCAGATGCTGGCGATCGGCCGCGCGCTGATGAGCCGGCCGCGCCTCCTGCTGCTCGACGAGCCCTCGCTCGGTCTGGCGCCGCTGCTGGTGAAGCAGATTTTCGCCACCGTCCGCGAGATCAACGAGAACGAGGGCGTCACCGTCTTTCTGGTCGAGCAGAACGCGTTTCACGCGCTCCGACTTGCTCATCGCGGTTATGTGATGGTGAATGGCCGCATCACCCTCTCCGGGCCGGGAACGGAACTCCTCGCCAATCCGGAGGTCCGCAGCGCTTATCTGGAGGGCGCCTAGCCGGCCGGCTTGGCCAAGCCCATTTCGCGCAAACCCTTGACGATGTTCCGCTTCGTGAGGGTCGTGGTGAAGCGTTTGAGAGCGGCCTGCGCGCGCTCGTCGTCGAAGCCGTCGATATCGGGCGGAAACCCCAGTTCCATGCCGATTACGCCGGCGCGATCCATTATCGCCGATCCGCGCTCGGATAGGGGGAGCGCACCCGCGATCTGCCCGGTGACAGGATCGAAGGCGATCAGGGTGACATTGGAGGAAGGTGATGCGAAGAGGCGGTCGGACAGCGCGACGCCCCGCAGGCAAAGGCCGATCCCGCGAATACGGACGGCACTGGCCATTTCACAGGTCGATTCGCTCCCCTTGGCCAATAGCAGCACGAGGTCGGCGCCCGATCGCCGGCCTGCTTCGGCCAGATCGGCAGCCAGTTCGTCGGAGATGCTGGTTGCCCCCATCCCGACCAGAACATCGCGCATTCGTGGCGTTGCCGGTGCGGCAGTCGCTTCCCTTCCCGCTTGGACAAGGAGGGACTGCATCTCCGCGGTGAATTCGTCGTCGACAGACCAACCGGATATGTCGAGTTCGCGTGTCTGGTTGTTGAACACCGTGACGCCCGCATACTGCAGATGCGCCTTGTCGCCGAGCCCCGAAATCACCGTCACTTTTCGGATCTGCGCCGCCTTGTCCGCGGGCAAGGGTGTGGCACAGGCCCCGAGAGCCATCGACAGGATGAGAATAAAAAGTGAACATAGGCGGCCGCGCATGATCTCACCCAACCGGACAGCTGTTGCAACTGTAGCAAGTGCATCGGGGGGCCACCATTGGTCGGGACGCTCACCACGGCGGCTTTTGGTTCGGCACATCTGGCGTTAGACTCCGCCATCAATCAACTGACAGGGGAGACGGAAAACCATGACTCGATCGTCCATGCTGGTGCTCGCCGCCGCCTTGGTCTTTGCGGCGGGCTCCGCCCACGCACAGATCAAGATCGGCATCGCCGGGCCGATCACTGGCCAATTGGCCAATTTCGGCGAGCAGCTGAAGCGGGGCGGCGAAATGGCCGTTGCCGACATCAACGCCGCCGGTGGCGTCAACGGCCAGAAGATCGAAGTGGTGATCGGCGACGATCGCTGTGATCCGAAGGAGGCCCGCTCGGTCGCCGAGAAACTCGTCAACGAGAAGGTCGTCTTTGTCGCCGGGCATTTCTGCTCCGGCTCCTCCATCCCGGCCTCGGAAGTCTACCGCGACGAAGGCATCGTCCAGGTCTCTCCGGCCTCGACCAACCCGACTTTCACCGAGCGCGGCTTCGCCAACGTCTTCCGCGTTTGCGGACGCGACGATCAGCAGGGTCTGGTGGCCGGCACCTATCTGTCGACCAATTTCAAGGGCAAGAAGATCGCGATCGTCCACGACAACCAGACCTACAGCAAGGGCCTGGCGGACGAGACCAAGAAGACCTTGAACAAGCTCGGCGTCACCGAGGTGATGTACGAGACCATCACCAAGGGCGAGAAGGACTATTCCGCCCTGGTCAGCAAGATGAAGCAGGCCGGCGTCGAGGTGATCTACTACGGCGGCTATCACAACGAGGCGGCGCTGATCGTGAAGCAGTCGCGCGAGCAGGGGCTGACGGCGCCTCTGATGTCGGGCGACGCGCTGGTCGACAAGGAATTCTGGGCGATCGCCCAGACCGCCGGCGAGGGCACGCTGATGACCTTCGACGCCGATCCGCGCAAGGACCCCCGGTCGGCGGCGGTGGCGGACAAGTTCCGCAAGGCGGGCTATGAGCCGGAAGGCTATACGCTCTACACCTATGCCGCCGTCCAGGTCTTCGCGCAGGCGGCGACCAAAGCGAAGTCGACCAAGCACGAGGACCTCTTGAAGGCGATGAAGGACACCACCTTCGACACCGTCCTCGGCCCCGTGAAGTTCGATGCCAAGGGCGACGTCAGCAACCCGGCCTACAAGGTCTATGCCTGGAAGAACGGCCAGTACGACTACGTGTCGCCCTCGGGCCAGTGATCGCCGAGGTCTTTACGCACGGGGCCGCGGCGCCTATGGTCCGCGGCCCCGATTTCTTTGGATAGACGGAACCGACATGCGGGCGGAATTCGAAACCCTAGTCGCCGAGACGAAAGCGTCTCTCGAGCGGCTGAGGAGGCATCTTTGACTGGGATGGCGCGCTTCGACGGCTCGAAGAGCTGAACGCAAAATCCGAGAATCCCGACCTATGGAACGATGCCGCCGGCGCCCAGGCGCTGTTGCGCGAGCGCACGCGGCTGGTCGAGCAGATCGACGGCATCCGGGCCGTCGAGCGCGAGCTCGATGATGCCGCCACCCTGATCGAACTGGGCGAGGCGGAGGACGACCAGGCCACGATCGAGGAAGGCGGCGCCCATCTGGCGCAGCTGAAGGCGCGCGCCGCCCGCAAGGAGCTGGAGGCGCTGCTCTCAGGCGAGGCCGACGGCAACGACGCATTCCTGGAAGTGCATGCCGGGGCCGGCGGCACCGAGAGCCAGGACTGGGCCGAGATGCTGCTGCGCATGTATGTGCGCTGGGCCGAGCGCAAGGGCTACAAGGTCGAGTGGCTGGAAGAGAGCGGCGGCGAAGAAGCCGGCATCAAATCTGCCACCGTCAAGATCATGGGCCCCAATGCCTATGGCTGGCTGAAGACGGAATCGGGTGTGCACCGCCTCGTGCGGATATCGCCCTACGATTCGAACGCGCGCCGCCACACGTCATTCGCTTCCGCCGGTGTCTTCCCGGTGATCGACGACGCGATCGACGTCGAGATCCTGGACAAGGACCTGCGCATCGACACCTACCGCGCCTCCGGCGCCGGCGGCCAGCACGTAAACCGCACGGACAGCGCCGTGCGCATCACGCATATGCCCTCGGGCATCGTGGTGCAATGCCAGGCGGAGCGTTCACAGCACAAGAACCGCGCCTCGGCGATGTCGATGCTGCGCGCGCGGCTCTATGAGGTGGAGTTGCAGAAGCGTGAAGCCGAGAAGCAGGCGGTGCACGATTCGAAGTCGGATATCGGCTGGGGCCATCAGATCCGCTCCTACGTGCTGCACCCCTATCAGATGGTGAAGGACCTCAGGACAGAGGTCGAGACCTCGGATACGCAGGGCGTGCTGGACGGTGACCTGGACGCCTTCATGGCGGCCTCTCTCGCCCAGCGTGTCGGCGCCGGGCGCGCGGAGCCCGACTGACGGATCAGTGCTCGATCGTGAGCGTGACGCGGTCGGCGACCATCCGGGTCAGGCCGTATTCCACCGGCGCGCCGTCGGCATCCACATTGAGGGCTTCCGTCACCAGTACCGGCCGGGCCCGCTTCAGCTCCAGGCGCCGGGCTTCCTCGGCGGTTGCCGGCCGGGCGGATATCCGGGTCCAGCGGCGCGTGTAGTCATCGATGCCGAAGCTGCGTAGAAGCGTCGTGATCGAGTTGTCGGGCGGCATTGCCGCCGGCAGGTCGGGAAAGCGGTGGCGCGGGAAGTAGTGGTCCGATGTGCCGATCGGGCTGCCGTCGGCGGCGCTGATGGTGACGATCCGCCAGGCCATCTCCGTCTCGTTCAGCCTCAGATCCGCGGCGATTCTCCGGTCGGGCTTCACCGCCTCGCAGCCGATCACGGTGCGGCTGGGGGCGCGATTGCCGCGGCGAACGATTTCGTGGAAGCGGGTGCGCCCGCCGATCGGATAATCGAGCGAACGGCTGCGCACGAAGACGCCGCGTCCGCGTTCGACGCGCACGAGACCGCGATCGGCGAGATGCGCGATCGCCTGCCTCACGGTGTGGCGGTTCACGCCGAACCGTTCGGCCAGCGCGTATTCGCCCTGCAACTGCCCCTCCGGTTCCGTGATGCCGGCGGCGATTTCCGCTTCCAGCGCCTGGGCGATCTGCCGCCAGATCGCCAGCGCCCCGCCACGCTGGATGCCGGCGGGGATCATGGCGTCATCCCTTCGTCGCTCATTTGAAGCTTTTCCGTCATCGGTTTGGGTCTATGGTATCTTATATAGACATCTAGACAAGTAGGGAAATTGTCCATGTCACCGCCGGAGCCGCAGAACCATCGCAGGGATTGGCTTGGTGTTCTGGCCCGCGCGCCGGCAGCAGTGCTGGAGGCGGCACTTGCATCCTTCGATCCGCTGCCGCCCTACAAGCGCTTGCGTCCCGCGGAAGCCGGGCTGCTGATGGCCCGCGGGCGCATCGGCGGTGACGGCAATGCCTTCAACCTCGGCGAAGTGTCGGTAGCCCGCTGCGCGGTTTCCATGGAAGGCGGGGTTCTCGGCGTCGGGTATGCGCTCGGCCGGGATCTGCGGAAGGCGGAGGTCATTGCCGTGCTGGACGGTCTCCTGCAACAGGCCGAATGGCGCGGCCGGGTTGCGGCGGAACTGATCGAACCGGAGACCGCGCGACAGGCGAGGGCGCGAACCGAACGCGCGGCCAAAGTCGCGGCCACGCGGGTGAACTTCTTCACCATGGTGCGGGGAGAGTGAGATGAACGCAGTGCAAGCGAGAGCGCCGGCGCCCGGCTTTCAGGTGCCGGTCGCCGATTCCCAGATCGCATTTCGGGCGCTCCTGGGTGCTCTTTCGTCCCCGGGGAGGATGGAGGCGATTTCCGCCAGCCACGAGGCGCCCGCACCGATCGGGCCTGCGCTCGGGGCCGCCTGCCTGACGCTTCTGGACTACGATACGCCGGTCTGGCTCGATCCCGTCCTCGGACCGGACGTAATTGCCTGGCTGTCCTTTCACACGGGCGCGCCCGTGGTCTACGCGCCGGAGCGCTCCGCCTTCGCGGTCATACTCTCGCCGGGATCCATGCCGCCGATCGATCGGTTCGGTCTCGGCACCGACGAAGCGCCGGAAACCGGAACCACTCTCCTTGTCCAGGTCCCCGATCTTCGGGAGGGCCGCGGCCTGCACTGGTCCGGGCCGGGGATTGCGGGCCGGCGGGCGGTCGGCATCGAGGGCATGACGCCGGCCTTCTGGGCCCGCCGCCACGCCATGGGTGATCTGGCCCCGCGGGGGACGGACGTCTTCTTCTTCGCCGGCGACCGCGTCGTGGGCTTGCCGCGCACCACGCGGGTGGAGGTCTGACATGTATGTCGCGACCAAGGGTGGCGAGACCGCCATCGCGAATGCGCACGCGCTGATGGCCGAGGATCGCCGTGGAGATCCGAAGGTGCAGGAGATCGCCGCCGAGCAGATCCGCGAGCAGCTCAGCCTCGGGGTCGACCGGGTGATGGCCGAAGGCTCGCTCTATGATCCCGATCTCGCCGCACTTGCTGTCAAGCAGGCGCGCGGCGATCAGGTGGAGGCGATCTTCCTGCTGCGCGCCTATCGCACGACGCTGCCGCGCTTCGGCTACAGCGAGCCTGTGGATACGTCGGCCATGCACGTGCATCGGCGCATTTCCGCGACCTTCAAGGATGTCCCCGGCGGGCAGATTCTCGGGCCGACATTCGACTACACCCACCGGGTGATCGAACCCTCCACCGCGGTCGGGGAGGCGCCGCGATCCCCCGAGCCGCTTCCCTATCCCTTGCCACGCGTGGCGGGCGTTCTCGGCCGCGAAGGCCTGCTGGAGGATACGGCGACGGCGGGCGAAGGGGCGATCACCGATCTGACGCGCGAGCCGCTGCGTTTTCCGGCCGATCGGGCAGCGCGGCTGCAGGTTCTCGCACGTGGTGACGAAGGCTTTCTGCTCGGCATGGGGTATTCCACGCAGCGCGGCTATGGCCGCAGCCATCCCTTCGCGGGTGAAATCCGAATGGGTGACGTGGCCGTGGAGTTCGTGGCGCCCGAGCTCGGATTCGCCATCGACCTTGGTGATATCACGCTCACCGAATGCGACATGGTGAACCAGTTCAAGGGCTCGAAAACCGAGCCACCGCAGTTCACCCGCGGCTACGGACTGGTGTTTGGCTTCGGCGAGCGGAAGGCGATGGCCATGGCACTGGTCGATCGTGCCATGCGGGCGGAAGAACTGGGCGAGGAGGTGACCGCTCCCGCCCAGGACATCGAGTTCGTGCTCTATCACGCCGACAACGTCGAGGCCTCCGGCTTCGTGCAGCATCTGAAGCTGCCGCATCACGTCGACTTCCAGTCGGAGCTGACACTGATCCGCGCCATGCGTAACGAAGCCGAAGTGTTGAAGGAAGCTGCGGAATGAGCGACGCCACCTACAACTTCGGCTACCTCGACGAACAGACCAAGCGAATGATCCGCCGGTCGATCCTGAAGGCCGTGGCCATTCCCGGTTATCAGGTGCCGTTCGGCAGCCGGGAGATGCCGCTGCCCTACGGCTGGGGCACGGGTGGGATCCAGGTGACCGCCGCCATCATAGGCGCGGGTGATGTCTTGAAGGTGATCGACCAGGGAGCCGACGACACGACCAATGCCGTCAGTATCCGCCGCTTCTTCACGCGGATGTGCGGCATGGCCACGACCGAGAGAACGGCCGAGGCCAGCATCATCCAGACGCGCCACCGCATTCCCGAGCGGCCCCTGACGGACGGACAGATCCTCGTCTATCAGGTGCCGATCCCCGAGCCGCTGCGTTGGCTCGAGCCGCGGGAGTCCGAGACCCGAAAGATGCATGCACTGCGTGAATACGGTGTCATGCATGTGAAGCTTTACGAGGATATAGCCACGAAGGGGAAGGTCGCGACCGCCTACGACTATCCCGTCCTCGTCAACAATCGTTACATCATGCGCCCTTCGCCGATCCCGAAGTTCGACACGCCGAAAATGCACCGCAATGCGGCGTTGCAGCTGTTCGGTGCAGGCCGCGAGAAGCGCATCTACGCGGTGCCGCCGCATACCGAGGTGGTGCCGCTGGACTTCGAGGATCATCCATTCAGCGTCGAGAAATGGGACCGGCCATGTGCGCTCTGCGGCGCAGGAGATTCCTTCCTCGACGAAGTGGTGATGAACGATCGGGGTGGCCGGTTGTTCGTCTGCTCGGATACGGACTATTGCACCGAACGTCGCGAGGCGGGGCACCGCGGCGACGGCGGGGCGGGGTTGGAGGCAGCGGAATGACCGACGCACCCGTTCTCCGGGTCGAGGGCCTGTGCAAGTCCTACGGCCGGCGCATTGCCTGCCGCGACGTCGGCTTCGACCTCTGGCCCGGCGAAGTCCTGGCTGTCGTCGGCGAGTCGGGCTCGGGCAAGACGACGCTGCTGAATTGCCTGGGTGGCCTGACTGCTCCGGATGCCGGCAGCATCCGATATACCCGGCGCGGTGGTGGCGACATCGACCTTGTCCGGGCGGGCGAGGCCGAGCGCAGGGCCGTTCTTCGCGCCGAGTGGGGTTTCGTTCGCCAGAATCCGCGTGATGGCCTCCGCTTCGGGGTCAGCGCTGGTGCGAATGTGGGCGAACCCCTGATGGCGATCGGTGGCCGGCATTTCGGACGCATCCGGGCGACGGCGAGCGAGTGGCTGGCAGCCGTGGAGATCGATGCCCATCGCATCGACGACCTGCCCTCAGGCTTTTCGGGGGGCATGCAGCAGCGCCTTCAGATCGCCCGCAACCTGGTGACGCATCCCGCCATTGTCCTGATGGACGAGCCGACAGGCGGCCTGGACGTGTCCGTGCAGGCGAAGCTGCTCGACCTGATCCGCCGTCTGGTGCGCGAGAACGGGGTATCGGCGATCGTGGTGACGCACGATCTGGGCGTCGCGCGACTGCTGGCGGACCGGATGCTGGTGATGAAAGAGGGAGATGTGGTGGAAAGCGGCCTGACCGATCAGCTGCTCGATGATCCCCAGGCTGCCTATACGCAGTTGCTCGTCTCCTCCGTCCTGACCGTGTGAGGGATCGATGGAACCCATGATCCGCATCGAGGCGCTCGCCAAGACGTTCACGCTTCACCTGCGGGGGGGCGTCGCGCTTCGCGTTCTGGACGGTTTCTCGCTCGATGTCGGCAGAGGCGAGTGCATCGTCCTGCGCGCGCCCTCCGGCACGGGGAAGAGCACCATCCTGCGCTGCGTCGCCGGTAACTACCGGATCGAAGGTGGCCGCGTGCTGATCCGCGGGAACGATGAACTGGTCGATGTCGGACAGGCCACGCCCCGGGACCTGATCGCGCTGCGCCGGCACGTCATCGGGCATGTCAGCCAGTTTCTTCGCGTCATCCCGCGCGTGTCTGCCCTCGACATCGTGGCGGAACCCCTGATCGACCGTGGTGCTGGCGTCGAGGAGGCCCGGAGCAAGGCAGGGTCGATGCTGGCCCGCCTCGGCATCCCCGCGCGCATGTGGGCGCTACCGCCCGCCACCTTCTCCGGAGGGGAGCAGCAACGCATCAACATCGCGCGTGTCCTGGTGGTGGGCTATCCGATCCTGCTGCTGGATGAGCCGACGGCATCGCTGGACGACGTGAACCGCGGCATCGTGCTGGAGATGATCAACGAGGCGCGCCGTGCCGGCGCTGCCATCCTGGCTGTCCTGCATGACGCCGGTGACCGCGATATCATCGCGACGCGGACCGTTGATGTCGCGCCCATGGAGGTGGCCGCCTGATGGCCGAACTGGTTCTGGACAATGCCCGCGTGGTGCTGGCGGGCGAGGTGATCGAGGGTCATGTCGTCGTCGCCGGCAACCTGATCGCCGCGGTGGACAGCGGGCATGGCAGAGTTCCCGGCAGGGTCGATCTCGAGGGCGACTATCTGCTTCCCGGTCTCGTCGAACTGCATACCGACAATCTCGAGAATCACGTCCAGCCGCGGCCCGGGGTCGACTGGCCGATGCTTTCCGCCGCGATGGATCACGACGCTCGCATCGCCGCCGCCGGCATCACCACCGTGCTCGATGCGATTTCGGTCGGCTCCATCCGCGACAACGGCATCCGGGTCGAGCGGATGAAGGAGATGATCGCCGGCGTGGCCCTGGCGAACGCACAAGGCATGTTGAGGGCGGAACACCTCTTGCATTTGCGCTGCGAGGTCAGCACGCCCGACCTGGTGGAGCAGTTCGGCGAGTTCGTCGACACCCCCTCGCTGCGCCTCGTATCGGTGATGGACCACACGCCGGGGCAGCGGCAGTTCGTCAACCTGGACAAGCACTTCGAGTACTACAAGGGCAAGTTCGGCATGAGCGATGCCGAGATCGCCGACTACCATGTGCAGAAGAAAATCCAGCAGGAACGCTGGTCGGCGCCCAACCGCACCGCGCTGGTTCAGATCTGCCGCGATCGGCATCTGCCGCTGGCCAGCCACGACGATGCGACGGCGGCGCACGTGGCCGAAGCGCTCCACGACGGCATCGTGATTGCCGAGTTTCCGACGACCGTGGAAGCAGCCGCCCTCTCGCATGGGAACGGTCTGCGGGTATTGATGGGGGGGCCGAATCTGGTCCGTGGGTATTCGCATTCCGGCAATGTCTCTGCGCTGGAACTGGCGCGCCGCGGCCACCTCGACATCATCTCCTCGGACTACGTGCCTTCCAGTCTCCTGATATCCATCTTCCGTCTGAGCGATGGAGAGCTCGGCATAGGCCTGCCGGCGGCGGTGGCGATGGCCAGCAAGACACCGGCCGAGGCCGTCGACCTCGCCGACCGAGGCGAGATCACCGCCGGGCGCCGGGCCGACCTGCTGCGGGTCCGCGTCGTGGAAGGGGTACCCGTGGTGCGTGGCGTCTGGCGCGAAGGCAGACGGGTGGCCTGAGGTTCAGCCGGTCAAGGCATAGCGCGAGCGGATCACGAAGGGGACACCGGCCCTTTCCTGCTGGAACAGGGTCAGCGCGTCGACCTCGAGCGGCGCATCCGCGAACCGGCCGACATGCGGCGCCAGCGCCCTGGCGACGCCTTCGCGTTCCTGCGTTTCCAATCGGCAGCTCAAGGTGAAGTGCAGGCGGAATTCCTCCATCACGTAGGGATAGCCCCATTTCACCAGGTAATCTTCCTGTCTGGGGGCGAGGCCCGCCTGGCGGCGGCGTGCCACTTCCTCTGGCGGGGCGGGGGCACGGAAGCGGTCGAACATGCTCACGCAATCCGCCGCGAGACCGGCGATCCGCTTGTCCTCGCTCTCGGGTACGAGGGCAAGGAAACCGCCGATCGCTCGGAGTACCAGCGCCGGGCCCCGGAACGCCGCGCGACCACCCGCGAACTCGGCCAGTGCCGCTTCCAGCGCATCGATGCTCTCGCCGGCCTTGAGGCGGAACGGCGGTTTCAAGGTGCCGTGGAAGCCATAGCTGCGGGCGTCCGTGGTGATGTCACGCCAGCGTGCGGGATCGATGCCTTGAAGGTCGGGATGGGGGAGGGGCTGGCCGGTGGCGGCGTCGCGGCCGAGGAGGGCGGAACCCACGGCATGCAGCGCCGAGCCGGAAGCTGGGGCAAGATAGATCGCGAATCGTTCGGACATCGGAAAACCCTAGAACGGTTTCGCGGCATTTTGGCGACGGGGAGGAAACATGCGGGGCCTGCGGGCGGCGGTGATTGGCCTGGGGGCTGCCGTCGTGCCGCTCGACTTCGCCGTGAACGTCGCCTTTCCGGCCATCGTGGCCGATCTCGGCCTTCAAGTGGCGCAGATCCAATGGGTGGTGATCGCCTATGTACTGACCTATGGCGGATTGATGCTGGCTTGCGGGCGTCTGGGCGACATGGTCGGGCACGCCCTGGTGTTTCGCTGTGGCCTCGTCTGCAGCGTCGCCGGTCTCGGCTTGTGTTCCCTGGCACCGTCCTTCGAATGGCTGCTCCTCGCCCGCGGGATTCAGGGTATCGGCGCCGCCCTGGCGGGAAGCTGTGCGCCGGCGCTTATCACCGCCCTCTATCGCGAGGAGGAGCGGCCCCGCGCCCTCGGTCTGTACGGCGTGTTCATTGCGATTGCCTCGGCTGCCGGCCCGCTATTGGGCGGACCGCTGATCGATTGGGCGGGATGGCCGGCCGTGTTCTGGTTCCGCATACCGCTCGTACTGCTGGCACTGGCGCTGTTCCGTGCCCCTGCCGCCCAGGGACCGCGTTCCAGGGACCAGGCCTTCGACCTCGCGGGGGCGGTGCTCTTCGCAGGCATGCTGATCGGCTTCCTGCTGATGCTGGACGGGTTCAAGCGCGGCTCGGCCGTGCTGGCGGGGCTGCTGGGTCTGACGGGCGCGGTCCTGCTTGCCGCCTTCATCCGCCGCGAAACCACCACGCCCGCACCGATCATCGATCTGCGCGCGTTCCGCGGTCTCGACTTCAGCCTCGTCAACCTCGGTTGCGCCCTGATCAATTTCGGCGGCTTCTTCCTGGTCCTGCTCGGACCATTCTTCCTCAGCCGCCTGGCCGGCCTCTCCGGGCCTGCGATCGGCGTCCTCCTGGCGATCGGGCCGGTCGCGGGTATCGCCTCGGCTGCGCTGGCGGGCAGGATGATCGGCAGATGGCCCGCTTACCGCGTGGCGTGGTTGGGGGCGGTCATCACCTTCGGCGGCATGGCGCCGATGGCTGCCTGGCACACCGGCACTGACCTAACGGCCATGGTGATTTCGATAGCGCTTCAGGGTGCGGGGTTGGCGATGTTTCAGGTCGCCTACCTCGAGATCGTGAGCGCGGTGATGGGACGGGCGGCGCGGGGTGTGGCCGGCAGCCTCTCGATGGTGACACGAATGATCGGCGTCGTAAGCGCGGCGGGTGTGCTCACGCTGGTATTCCAGGTTGCCGAGGCGGGTTCGCTCGCCGGCGGGGCGCCGGCGGGCGAGGCATTCGTCGCCGCGTTTCGGCTGGCGGCCACCCTGGCCGCCGCCAGCATCGGCGCGGTGGTGCTGCTCGGTTCGCTGCGCTGGTGGCGGCTCAACTCCCGATGATGCCGCCGCCTTTCCTCGTGACCACGATGACCGAAGGGCGGGGCGGCATATCGGCCCTGAAATCCGGCCATCGCGTGGAAGGCGTTTCGAAGGTCGATCCCGGATCCTCGCCCGGATGCTGGATGGCCAGGAAAAGCGTCTGGTCGTCCGGGGTGAAGCACGGACCGCAGACCTCCGCCCCGGTCGGCGCCTGGAAGAACAGGCGTGTCATGGCGCGACCATAGCCCGTAGTATCAGCGGCCCAGATACCATCGGCGATCCCTGCCGCCGCCGGCGCGCCGTCGGTGGCGATCCAGATGCGGCCCTTGGTATCGAAGGCACAATTGTCGGGGCAGGAAAGCCAGCCGTTCTCGCTCGTCATCCGGTGATAGCGGGCCCCCGCATCGATGCCGGGCTTGCCGGCCAGCAGGAAGATCGTCCACTTCGCCTCGGTCGCCGCATGGTCCGGCTTTCCGTCGAGCCTGGGCGGTATGATCTCGATGACATGGCCATGCGCGTTGTTCGCGCGCGGATTGGCCTTGTCGACCTGCTCCGCCTTGCGCCGGGTATTGTTGGTCAGCATGACATAGACGGTTCCGGTGACCGGGTTCGTCTCCACGTCCTCGGGTCGGTCCATGGGCGTCGCCTTCAGGAGATCGGCGGCGCCACGGGCATTGATCACCACCTCGGCCTGGCTGGCGAAGCCGTTCTCCGCTGTAAGGGGTCCCTGGCCCTGCACCAGAGGCAGCCATTTCATGCTGCCGTCCTCGTCGAACCGGGCGACGTAGAGCGTACCCTCATCGAGCAGGTTGGCGTTGGCGGCCCGATCGGCCGGGTCATAGCGCCCGGCCGTCACGAACTTGTAGACGTAGTCGCCGCGCTCGTCGTCGCCCTGGTACACGACGACACGGCCGTCGGGAGCGAGGGCACAGGTGGCGCCTTCGTGCTTGAAGCGGCCAAGCGCGGTCCGTTTCACCGGCACCGAGGCCGGGTCGTAGGGGTCGATTTCGACGACCCAGCCGAAGCGATTCGGTTCGTTTGGTTCCTTCTCGACGTCGAAGCGGTCGAAATGCCTGACCCAGGAATACCAGCTCGATTTGCTCACGCCGTAGCGCTTGTAAAGCTTCGCATCCGGCATTTTCTCGGCATCGCCGCCGAAATAGCCGTTGAAGTTCTCCTCGCAGGTCAACACGGTTCCCCAGGGCGTCATGCCGCCGGCGCAGTTGTTCAGCATACCGAGAACGCGGGTTCCCACCGGGTCGGCCGAGGTTTTCAGTTTGTCATGACCGGCGGCGGGACCGGAAATCGCCATGGGCGTGCTGCCGGTGATGCGGCGCGCGTATCCGCCGCCTTCCACCACCGACCAGCTGCCTCCCGCCTTGCGTACCTCAATGACGGACAGGCCGTGTGCCGCGAGTTCGACCTCGGCCTGTTCCTTCGACACTTTCTGCGCGGCGGTTCGGCCGGCCCCGAGACCGGTGAAGATCAGGTTGCTGTTCACGTATTCGTGGTTCACCACCAGGAGACCGTGATCGGACGCCGCGGAACCCCGCGGCAGCGGGTGGAAGCCCAGATAGTCGCAGTTGTAGCCGAACTGCTTCTCCTGCGCCGGCCCGGTCAGGCCGTTCACATCGAAAGCCGGTGCGTCGGCCAGCACCCTGTCACCCCAGCGGATCAGCACTCTCGCCTCGTATCCCTCGGCCACGTGATGCGTCTCGTCCAGGCCGAGCGGCAGTTCCTTGAAACCGAGGGTGGAGGGACCCGCCGCTTCCGCCTGGCGAGGAGCGGCGAGGGCGATCGCGGCCATGCCGGCCAGCAGCGTCTCGCGCCGGCTCAGACGGGCGGCGATCAGGGCACCGATCGGCCGTTCGTCGGAGCGGGGGTTGCTGCAGCTCGCTTCCTGGTAGTCTTCGAAGGTTTCGACGGCGGGGTTCTGCACGTCCGTTGCCATGGCCGATGTCCTGGGTTCAGCGGATGACCGGGTTTCTAGGCGGGGTGTGTGACAAGGCGATGATCGGCTTCGACTGGGGAACTTCGACTTTGCGCGTCTACCGGCTCGGACCGCAAGGCGCGCTGATCGAGCGCAGGGAAGCGCCGCTCGGCATCTCGAAGATCGCCGGCGGGGATTTCGCCGGTGCCTGCGGGAGCATCGCCGGCGACTGGCTGGCATCCGGCGAAGCCGTCGTCCTGGCCGGGATGATCGGCAGCCGCCAGGGATGGCGGGAGGCGCCTTACGTGGCCTGTCCGGCCGATGCCGCGTCCATCGCCGCCGCCTGTATCCCGATCGACCTGCCCGGCGGCGGCCGCGGGCATATCGTTCCGGGTGTCATGAGCCGCGACGCCGGGGGCGTGCCCGATGTCATGCGCGGCGAGGAGACACAGGTCGTCGGCCTGCTGCGGACTATCGGCAACGCTCCGGCGCGCCTCTGCCTCCCCGGCACGCACAGCAAATGGGTGAGCGTCGATGGCGGCCGGATCACGGGTTTCCGCACATACTTCACCGGCGAGATGTTCGACCTGATCGGGAACCACAGCATGCTGGCCCGCGTCTTTACCGACGGGCCGGATGCGGAGGATGCCTTCGAAGCCGGCATGCGCCGCGCCGCCGCTGCCGGCGGCCTGCTGCATCACGTCTTCGGCATCCGCGCCGCCATCCTGGCGGGCGATCTGCCGGCCGATGCCGGGCGCGGCTTCCTGTCCGGTCTCCTGATCGGGCACGAGATCGCGGCCGAGGCGCCGTCGGGAACGGTGCATCTGCTGGGCGGCGCGGCGCTGGCGGAACGCTACGGCCGGGCCCTCGCGCTTGCGGGGATCGGCTGCATCGCGCATGGGGAGGATGTGACCGCGCGCGGTCTCTGGGAAATCGGCTGTCGGATCGGGTGAAGCGAATGGCGCAGGAGTTGAAGCAGATACCGGCCTGGACGGCGCTGGTGAAACACGCGGGCGGCATGCGCGAGGTCCTGATGCGCGACCTCTTCGCGCGCAATCCCGGCCGCTTCAGGCGCTTTTCGCTCCGCCTGGGCGAGCACCTCCTGCTCGACTACTCGCGCAACCGCGTCACCGAGGAGACCATGCGCCTCCTCTACGACCTCGCCGCCGCGCGCGACGTCGCGGGACGGGCCCGCGCCATGTTCGCGGGGGAAAAGATCAACACCACCGAGGGGCGCGCGGTGCTGCACACCGCGCTCCGCAACCGCCGCAACCATCCCGTCCTGGTCGACGGCGAGGATGTCATGCCCGCCGTCAACGCGGTGCTCGAGCGCATGCGCGACTTCGTCGGCGCGGTGCAGGACGGTCGCTGGCGCGGCGCCACCGGCAAACCCATCGACACGGTGGTCAATATCGGCATCGGCGGGTCGGATCTCGGACCCCGCATGGTGGTGGAGGCTCTCCGCGCCGACCGCAAGCCCGGCATGCGGCCCTATTTCGTCTCCAACGTGGACGGCGCCGATATCGGCTGGGTCCTCGCCGAGGCGAACCCCGAAACCACCCTCTTCGTCATCGCCTCGAAAACCTTCACCACCCAGGAGACGATGGCGAACGCCGCCAGCGCCCGGGAATGGCTGGTCGGGAAACTGGGCGAGGGCGCGGTGCCGAGCCACTTCGTGGCGGTATCCACCAACGAGAAGGGGGTCACCGCCTTCGGCATCGATGCGCGCAACATGTTCGGCTTCTGGGATTGGGTCGGCGGGCGTTATTCCCTGTGGTCGGCGATCGGGCTTCCCATCGCGCTCGCCATCGGCTTCGAGGGTTTCGAGGCGCTGCTGTCGGGCGCGCATGCCATGGACCGGCATTTCCTCGAGGCGCCGGCCGACGAGAACCTGCCGCTCACCCTCGGCCTGATCGGCGTCTGGAACACGAACTTCCTGGGTTTCCCCGCGCTTGCCGTCATCCCCTATGACCAGGGCCTGCATCGCTTCGCGGCGCATCTGCAACAGGTCGACATGGAAAGCAACGGCAAGGCGGTGGGGCTGGACGGCCGCGCGCCGGGGGTTGGAACCGGGCCCGTCGTCTTCGGCGAACCGGGCACCAATTCGCAGCATGCCTTCTTCCAGCTGATCCACCAGGGACCCGTGCCGGTGCCGGTGGACTTCATCGCCCCGCTGGAAAGCCGCAAGCCGGTGGGCCGGCACCACGAACTGCTGCTGGCGAACATGCTGGCCCAGGGCGAGGCGCTGATGCGCGGCAAGACCGAGGTCGAGGCACGGGCCGAACTCGCGGCCCAGAACATCCCCGGGGGGCTGATCGAGGCGCTCGCGCCGCACAAGGTCTTCAGCGGGAATCGCCCGAGCAACACCATCCTGATGAAGTCGGTCGATCCCTATTGTCTGGGTGCGCTGACGGCCCTCTATGAGCACAAGGTCTTCGTCCAGGGAGCGATCTGGGGCATCAACTCGTTCGATCAATGGGGTGTCGAACTCGGCAAGCAGCTCGCCGGCAATATCCTCGAGGCCTGGAAGGCCCTTGAGCCGACTGCCGAAAGTGAGAGCCTTGTCGAGCTGGTGGGCCGCGCTCAGCAGAAAGGCCGCGGCTGAGCCGCGGCCTTTGGCGAAACCCGGAAAATCGGCGGCGTGTCAGGCGGCCTGTTCGTCCTTGGAGCCGCTGGCGGGCGCCTTGCCGCCGACATAGGCGCGCGCGGCATGGGTGCCGCAGTAGGGCCGCCCCGGCGCGGCCGGGTCGCCGCAGAAGTGGAACCCGGACTGCCCGGGATGGCCGATCGGCCACTGGCAGGTGGGACCCTTGTAGTTGATGCGGGCGACGACCTTGGCCGGCTCCGGTTTGGCCACGACGGCCTGCGGCTCCGGCGCGCGCATCACATGCGGCTGCGGCGGGGGTGACATCGGCCGGCGCTGGGCCGGGCGGAAAGCGGGCGGGTTGCGTATCGGCGACGGCCGGGCCGGCAGGTGCAGACGGTGCGCCTTGCCGACGACGGCATTTTTGGAAATGCCGAGCCGCCGGCCGATCTCGGCCGTCGACAACCCCTCGGTCCAGAGGGCTCGAAGCTGGGTGATCCGCTCGTCAGACCAAGCTGATTCCTGCTGCATTTCCCACCTCTTGTGTTGGGCGCCCCGGATGGCCACAAGATAGAGCAGGTTCTCGGCGAATCGCAAGCGCGATCTACTAGATCTTGAGCTGGTTGCCCTGCCAGATTCGCAGCAGCGCGAAGGCGGCGACGGCTCCGGCACCCCCCATCGCGGCCATGGCGAAATAGGCGTCGCCACCAAACGCGGCGTAGAGCGGCCCGGAGGCGAGGGTGGCGAACCCCAGCGCGATCCCGGCATTGGCTGTCGCCAGCAGCCCCTGCGCGCTCGCCGACACGTCCGGCGGGGTCGCCCGGGCGATGAACTGCATCGCGCCGACATGGGCGAGGCCGAAGGTCGCCGCGTGCAGTACCTGCATGCCGGCGATGAGCAGCGGATCCTCGGCCCGCGCGGTGATGATCCAGCGCGGCAGGGCGAAGAGTCCTCCGGCCAGGATCAGCCAGGCCGGGCCGGTGCGTTCCAGCAGCGGCCGGGCCCAGATGAAGACGGCGATCTCGGCCACCACCCCCACCGCCCAGAGAATGCCGATGGTGAAGGCATCGAGCCCCAGCGCGCGCCAGTGCAGGCTGCCGAAAGCGTAGAACACGGCATGGCTGCCGGCGATCGAGCTGGTGGCCAGCAGGAACAGCATGAAGGTCGGGTTGGCGAGAACCCGCAGCACCGGTGCGCGGGCGGTCTGCGCCGGCTGCGTCTCGGCCGCCGGCAGCACGTGCACCGAAAGTGCCGCGATTGCGAGAAGCACCACCACGGTATGCAGGATCAGTTCGGTGTCCTGGCCGCGCAGGATCAATCCGCCCAGAAGCGTGACGGCCAGGAACGACACCGAACCCCAGACGCGCAGCCGGCCGTAGTCCAGGCGGTTCTGGCCGGCCAGCAGCAGCACGATGCTGTCGCCCAGCGGCAGCAGGGATCCCCGAAGCATCGCGAACACCGAACCCACGATCAGGATCGGCCAGAAGGTGGCGGTGAATGCCTGGGTGGCGAAGACGAAGACACAGATCCAGGACAGGGCGATGAGTGCCGAGTTGCGGCGACCGGTCCGGTCGACCCAGTTGGCGATGACGGGCGTGCTCGCCACCCGCACCCACAGCGCCACGGTCATCACGATGGCGATCTCGGTGGGACCGAGGCCGCGTCCTTGCAGCCACAATGGCCAGAAGGGCATCTGGATGCCCGCCACCGCGAAGAACGCGGCATAGAAGAGGGAGAGGCGAATCGGGAGCGACATGTCCGCGGACCCTAGCTGGAGCTTGAGCCGGGGGCTCGGCTCATTCGCGCGCCGGCCTCCGGCCTCGGCGGCGAAGTCCTCGTGTCCGCATCTGCCGAATGGCCTAAGTCCTCGCTGTGATCGCCGTCTCAGATTTCGCCATCGGCTGCATGTAGGGTTAATCCTTGGTTAATCCTGAATTTATGTGCAAGAACCGCATGAATTGGGATTGGGACTTGAGCGGGTCTTTTCGGTGGGGCCCGGAAGAGAAAAGTGAAGAAATGGCAGCCGGCTGCGACAGGTCGGAGATGGCGGAGTATCCGCCGCAGGGGGAAGTGGTCCGTCCAGAGGTGATGCTTTGAGCAAGCCCCTGGTCGCGGACCGTCCTGGTTCGTCCGCCGGTGAAGGCGGGGCTCCCCTGGTCATCGATGTCGCCGGCCGGGCCGTGGTCGAAATTCCGCACGGCGACCTACTCCTCGGCGCGCAGTATCACCGCCTTGGCGACGACCTCCTGCTGACTGCGCCGGACGGGACGACAGTCCTTCTGCGCGGCTTCTTCTCCGGGACCGGCCAGCCGCTGTTGCGGGATGCGTCGGGTGCCGAAATGCCGGCCGAGCTGGTTGCGCTGCTGGCGACGTCGCCGGCCGAGGGACAGGTCGCGGATGCGGCCGGAACCGCCGGTCTCGCGCCGATCGGGATCATCGAGCGTGTCGACGGGTCGGCCAGCATCGTCCGCGCGGATGGCAGCCGAGCGCCGGCCAGTGCCGGTACATTGGTCTTCGATCGCGACGCGATCGAAACGGCGGCCGGATCGCGGCTGGCGATCCGCCTCGCCGACGACGCCGCCCTGGCGATGGACGCCTCCACGAGACTGGTCCTCGATGGTTTCCGGGGTGAGCCGGACGCGGGACATTTCACATTCGCGGTCCTGAAGGGAACGATCGCCTACGCGGCGAACGCCGGCGCCCCGACGGTCGTCGATGTCATGACGCCGCAGGCGCTGATCTCGGCCAACGATCCCTCCTTCCTGATCCGCGTCGATGATCGCCCTGGCGCATATACGACCGACTTCTTCGCCTATGCCGGCGAAGCCAGGGTTGGCGCCGCCGGAAGCGACTTGTTTGTCGCCGGAGGCGAAGCGGCGCGCCTGCCGGGACTGGGCCAGCCCCCGGTTCCGATCCCTTCATGGCGGCCAGAAGAGGGGACCGGTCAGGAGGAGGTCTTGGCGCTGGCGCGCGCGGCTCAGGCGGACGGCCCGACCCGGCCCGGCTGGACGGCGCTTCTGGCCGAAACCGTGCCGGATGCGATTTTCGCGGGCGACGACCCGGCGCTGGCGCAGATCGCCTCGATCTCGCCGGCTGCGGGTGGACCCGGCCCGGCACCGGTTGCGCGGCCGTCGATCGGCGGCGGCACCATCGTGACCATGGTCGAGCTTCCCGCAGCGTTACCGGCGGGCCCCGGCGCCGCACCGCCGCTGCTGCCCTTGGCACTCGCGGACTCTGCGGGTCCGGCGCCGCCGTTCTCCGCGTTCATCCCGTCCCTGCCCGATAGCGGTGTCGGTGGCACCGCTGGCGGACCCGGAATACCGGCAGGGCCGCCCTCACTGATCCCGCCTGCCAACCAGGCGCCGGTCGCCGTGGCCGACATGGTTGCCGCGCAGGAGGATGGGCCGCCCGTTGCGATCCAGGTCCTGCTCAATGACACCGACGCGGATGCGGGCGACGTGCTGACGATCCAGGGGGTCGACCTCACCGGAACGGCCGGGTCGGTCGCGATTGCCGGAACCGGCGTGATCTACGATCCGGGCACGAATTTCCAGTCGCTCGCCGCAGGCGCGACCGCCATCGACACCTTCACCTATACGATCGCGGACCCGGCGGGGGCCACCGCCACCGCCACGGTCGTCGTGACGGTGACCGGGGTGAACGATGCGCCGATCGCGAGTGCCGACGCGATTTCCATTCTCGGCAATTCCGGCGTCGTTTCGATCGATGTCCTCGCCAATGATGTCGACCCCGATGACGGCGACGTGCTCGCGGTTGTCGGAATCGATACGACAGGCAGCATCGGCAGCATCGGCTTTTCCGCCTCGGGATTGACCTATTCTCCCGGCAGCGGATTTCAGTTCCTCGGCGCCGGCGCCACCGCGACGGACAGCTTCACCTATACAATGCGGGACAACGCCGGCCTGACCTCTACGGCCGTCGTCACCGTTACCATCGTCGGGGTGAACAATGCTCCTATTGCCCTGGATGACAGTGCGATGGCGGTGGAGGACGGTGGCCCGATCGCGATCGACGTGCTCGCCAACGATACGGACCCGGATGCGGACGACATGCCCGGTATCCAGTCGGTCGGCACGATCGGGACGGTGGGAACGGTTTCCTTCACGGCATCGGGAGTGACCTACGATCCCGGGGCGAATTTCCAGGCGCTTGGGGCCGGGGCGGTCGCGACGGACAGCTTCACCTATACGATCGCGGATTCCGGTGGCTTGACCTCGACCGCGACGGTCAATGTCACGATCGCCGGCGCGAACGACGCGCCCGTCGCCGCCGCGGACGCCGCCGTGGCGGTCAGGGGCGCGGGTGCGATCGCGATCGCCGTGCTGGCAAACGATACGGACGTCGATGCCGGCGATCTTCTCGCCATTTCCGCCGTGGATACGACGGGCACGATCGGCATCGTCGGAATTTCCGGAACGTCGCTGACCTACGATCCCGGTTCGGGCTTTGCGGGCCTGGCGCCGGGTGCGACGGCGATCGACATCTTCACCTATACGATTGTCGATTCCGCCGGCGCTTTCGCCACGGCGACGGTCACCGTCACCGTCTCGGCTGCGAATTTCGCCCCTGTCGCAGCCGCCGATGCCGCCGCCGCGGCGGAGGACGGTGGGCCGATCGCGATAGACGTCCTCGCGAACGATACGGACCCGGACGTGGGAGACAGCCTCGCCGTCATCTCCGTCGATACGGTGGGTACGCTCGGCACCGTGGGCTTCACCGGTGCCTCGGTCACCTATGATCCGGGTAGCGCCTTCCAGGAACTCGCCGCCGGTGCGACGGCGATCGACAGTTTCACCTATACGATTTCCGATGCCGGTGGCCTCACCTCGACGGCGATCGTCACCGTCTCGGTGACCGGGATCAACGATGCGCCGCTCGCGGTGGCCGATACCGCTGCCGCCACCGAGGACGGCGGTTCCGTGGTGATCGCGGTCCTTGCGAACGACATCGATCCCGACATCGGCGACAGTCTGAGCATCGTTTCCGTCGGCACGGCGGGGACCCTCGGCTCGGTGACGTTCTCCGCATCCGGCGTGACTTACGACCCGGGCGCCGGATTTCAGTCCCTCGCCGCCGGGATGACGGCGACCGACAGTTTCACCTATACGATCCGGGACGCCTTGGGCGAGATGTCGTCCGCCACGGTCACGGTGACGGTCGCCGGCACGAACGACGCGCCCGTCGCCGCTGACGACACGGCGGATGCGGTGGAGGATGGCGGGCCGATCGTCATCTCGGTGCTGGGGAACGACAGCGACGTCGACGCCGGCGACACGCTTTCGATCCTGTCGGTCGACACGGCAGGGACGGCGGGATCGGTCAGCATCCTCGGCGATACCCTCGTCTACGACCCCGGCAATGGCTTTACCGCCCTCACCTCGGGTTCGACCACGACGGATACGTTCACCTACACGCTGCGGGACTCCGCCGGGCTGACCTCGGTCGCGACCGTCACCGTGACAGTGAGCAGCTTCGACGACAATCTGGCCGGCGGTGGTGGTGCCGACCTCCTCGACGGTGCGGCGGGAAGCGACACGCTTTCGGGTAACGGCGGCAACGACACGCTGCTCGGGGGTGTCGGCAACGACCTCCTCATCGGCGGTGCGGGCAACGACAGCCTGGACGGTGGCGAGGGCAGCGACACCTATCGCCTGAGCGGCACCGGGGAGGGAACCGACACCTTCCGCGACACCGGGACCGGTGGGATCGACACCATCCTCGCGCTCTCGGCGGGCACCGTGATCCGGCCGGCCGGCGGGTTCAGCCTTGCATCCAGCGGGATCGAAGTGATCTCCGGCGATGGGCTCGCCAATGTCAGCATTCAGGGCGGCACGGCGGCCGAACTCTTCGACTTCACCGGCGTGGCGCTGGTCGATATCGCCGTGATCGACGCCGGCGCAGGCAACGATACCGTGCTCGGTTCGGGCGGAGCGGATGTGATCCGGGGCGGCACCGGTAACGACAGCCTGGATGGTGGCGAGGGCGGCGACACCTATCTGCTGAGCGGCGCAGGGGAGGGAACCGACACCTTCCGCGACACCGGGACCGGCGGGATCGACACCATCCTCGCGCTCTCGGCGGGCACCGTGATCCGGCCGGCCGGCGGGTTCAGCCTGGCGTCGAGCGGGATCGAAGTGATTTCCGGCAACGCGCTCGCGAATGTCAGCATCCTGGGCGGCACGGCGGCCGAGATATTCGACTTCACCGGCGTGGCGCTGCTCGACATCGCGCTGATCGATGCCGGCGCCGGCAACGACACGGTGATCGGCTCGGCCGGCGCCGACGTCATTCTCGGCAACACGGGCAACGACAGCCTGGACGGTGGCGAGGGGGGGGACACCTACCGGGTGACCGGCACCGGGCATGGGGCCGATCTGTATCGCGATACCGGTACCAGCGGCACCGACCGGATCCTCGCGACCGCGAACAACACCAATATCGGCATCCAGGGCGACTTCTCGGCCGCATTGACCGGGATCGAGGAGATCTCGGCCGGCGGCTTCGCCAACGTGGTCCTGCTGGGCGACGGTACCGCCAACAGCTTCGATCTGAGCGGGATTGCGCTGTTCGGCCTCGCGCGTATCGATGCCGGCGCCGGCAACGACAGTATCCGGGGCTCGGCCGGCGATGACATGATCCTCGGCAATGCGGGCAACGACACGCTGCTCGGCTCGAGCGGGGCGGACACGCTGATCGGTGGCGCGGGCAACGA
>Ga0164290_1001244_pt1 | contig 43736 bp, 48 predicted proteins | sample Micstemetagenome_FD_108782 | JGI IMG/M metagenome (GOLD analysis project Ga0164290, IMG submission 108782) | Contaminated culture microbial community from soil near Moab, Utah, USA - Microcoleus steenstrupii SON62 (Illumina Assembly) | ecosystem: Environmental > Terrestrial > Soil > Soil crust...
CGCAGAAGGCTCGATGGCGCTCAACATCGCCATCCGCAACGCCAAGAAGGAAGGGCGTTCGGTCGTCATCATGGCGCATCGCCCCGCCGCGATCGAGGAATGCGACCTGATCCTCATCCTGGAGGGCGGCAACCGCGTGGCCTTCGGTCCGCGCGACGAGGTACTGAAGCAGCATCTGAAGAACTTCCAGCAAGTGGCGCCGGGAGGCCAGGGGCCACAATCGCCCGCGGCCGGCGCGCATCTGACGCCGCCGCCCAATCCGGGCGGATCCGGAGGAGGCGCCAAAGCCATTGCGGGGCCGCCGGCCGCGCTGCCCGGACTGCTGGGCACCGGCCTTCTGACCGGCGGCATGGGGCGCATTTCCGGCACGGGCGGACCGAAAAAGCCGGAAGGTCCGCAGAGCAATCCGAATGCAGGTGGTGATGCGCCTGTTGTCGAGGATGACGCCGGCAAGCACACGGCCGAAGGCAACAGCACCGCTGGCGACGGCAAGCCGGATGATACCAAGCCCGAGGACGGAACGAAGAATTGACGGCCGAAACCAAGCCAAAAGATGCCTGGAGCATGCGCCGGTACGTAATTTCCGGCTTCTTCACCGTGTTCGTGCTGGTCTTCGGCTTCGGCGCGTGGTCGGTCTTTACCAGCATGGCCGGCGCCGTGGTCGGCATCGGGGTCGTTGAGGTCGAGACCAAGCGCCAGGTCGTGCAGCACGCGACCGGCGGCGTGGTCGGCAAGATCCTCGTCCGGGAAGGCCAGCAGGTGAAGAGCGGCGAGACACTGATCATCTTCGACGATGCCTTCGATCGCGCCGAGCTCAAGGTCATCGAAAGCCAGCTCTTTCCGCTCCTCGGCACACGCGGCCGGCTTCTCGCTGAACAGGACGAATCCCCGGAGCCTAAGTTTGATCCGGAACTCGTCGAACGCGCCAAGACGAGCCCCACGGAAGCCGACATCATCCGCAGCCAGTCCGAGCTGCTCAAGGCGCGCCGTCTGACCCGCGACCAGCAGATGAACCAGCTCAAGGAACGTCAGCAGCAGACAAACCGGCAAATAGACGGGCTGAATTCCCGCATCGAAGGCCTCAACAACCAGATTGCGCTGATCGATGGCGATCTCAAGGGCCAGCGTGAATTGCTGCGGCGTGGCCTGACGCAGCGCGCCCGCGTGACTGCGCTCGAACGCGACCGTGCCCAGGCGGTCGGCAATATCGAAGAAGCGACGGCGTCGATTGCCGAGAGCAGGGCGCGGATCGCCGAAATCGAACTCGCCATCATCAATGTGGGCTCGCAAATGCGCGAGGAGGCGATCAAGGAACTCGGCGACGCTGAGGGCAAGATCGCGGAACTGCGCGAACGCCGGAACTCCACACTCGAGACACTGTCGCGCATCGAAGTCAAGGCGCCGATGTCCGGCCGGGTGTTCAACATGGCGGTGCATGCGATACGCCAGGTCGTGCGTGCCGCCGAGCCCATCCTGGAAATCGTTCCCAAGGACGTAAAGCTGGTGATCTCGGTGCAGGTTCCGCCGGCGCAGATCGACCAGGTCCATGTCGGCCAGAAGGCGGTGATCCGCTTCAATGCCTTCGATCGCCGGCATACGCCCGATCTAGGCGGCACTGTGCGGCGCATTTCGGCCGATGTCATCACCGACGAGCGTAGTGGCCAAAGCCATTATACTGTGTCGCTCACGATCAATGAGGGCGAAGAGAAATATCTTGGCGAAAAGGCTGAGATCATTCCGGGCATGCCAGTCGACGCCTTCATCCAGACCACCGAGCGCACGCCGTTCGACTATCTCGTCCGGCCGATCACCAGCTATTTCGGCAAGTCGATGCTGGAACGGTAGAAGAAGGGCGCGCGAGTGTCGATGGCCAGCAAACAGCCCCGACAGCCTGCGCTACCGGGGCTCGGTCATTGAGATTGTGCGATTGAAGCGCCGGACGTCTTATAGAGCCATTCTGTCGGGATAGATTTCGTCAGGACCAATGCGGAGAGCGAACGGCGGCCCATAGACGTAACGTCGAGGCCGCCGCCGGGACTGGCGAAAAGATGTCCCACGCTCTAGACCAGGAAATCGCCAACCTTCATCTTATGGAGACCCGAAAGCTCGATCATGAAGTCGGCGGTGCCATCGCCGTTCACGTCGCCCTCGACAACCGTGAAGTCGTTCTTGTTGCCCTTCAGGTTGAAAAGTACGTAGTGAAGCTGGCCTGCGGTGGAATTGAACGCCTGGTTGCCGATGAAGCTGAAATCGTCGTCGATATCGGTTGTCGTGATAGCATCGATGAGACGGAGGTCGATCTTGTCCTTTCTGGCAAAATCGAGGATGAGGTCGTGATCGTCGCCGACACGTGAATCGCGCGCCGACATGTAGCGGAACTCGTCGCCGCCCTTGCCTCCGCGCAGGATATCCTCCCCACGACCGCCAGCGAGCTCGTTGGCTCCCTTGTTACCGGTGAGCTTGTCGTCGCCATCACCACCGACCAGATTTTCGATCCCCTTGACAGTTACGCTGACGCCGTCGATCGTGCCCTTGCCCTTGCCGAGGTCCATCACGATCGCGGTGTTCACAGCTGCCATGTCGAGCCAATCCGCGCCGCCATTGTCATCCATGATGGAGGCGCGCGAGGATTCAAGCGCCACCATGTCACTGAATTCATTGGTGAAATGATAGACGTTGTCGATGGATGCCGCGGCGCCGAAGAAGTCCATCTTTACGCTCGCAAGAGAGCCGCCGTCCAACCTGATGACGTCGTCGATGCGCAACTTCCAGTCCCCGAAAGCGTCGGCGCCGCGGAATGAATCCACCCCGAAGCTCCACGTGAACTCACTTGCTGACGTCGACGAGCCACCTGCGGTCCCATCCGCAAGCATGACTTCCTTGCCATCGGGCGAGATGAGGTAGATTCTAAGGTCCGTGAAAAAGGCATGCGTCAGCGTAACGGTGACGTCGATGTGCTCGATATCAAAATGCCCTGCACCGGACACGGTGAAGAAGGTTTCACTGAGGTCATCGATCGGCCCACCGGTGAGGTTGCTGGCCGTGATCATCTGTTCGTTAGCGGATGTCGCAGCGACCGGCGCAAACAACTGCCACGCCTCCGCTATACGCACGGAATTATAGGCATCGACCAGACCATAGCCGTAGTTCACGGAAAAGTGCCGTCCGCCGCCATTCCAGTCGTTGCCACCATTAAAGAACCAGAGGCCGTTTTCATACAGGCCAGGGGTTGTCGCACCGATCGCGCGGCCGGTATGCCGCGCACCGATCGACAGGATTTCCTGGACATCACGCCAGCCGAGACCCGCGTTGGCATCAAGCATCAGTGTTGCCACGCCAGCGACCATTGGCGCCGCCGCCGAGGTTCCGCCGAAATCATCGGTGAAATCCGAACTGGCGCCAGCATCCGAGCGCAGGTTATATCCATCCGTTCCGATGAGGTCCGTCGTCACGATGCCCAGGCTATAAAGATTGGCGAAATCGCCTGCCGATGCCGAGACCAGCGTGTCTGCACCGTGATTAGAATAGGACGATGGGCGGCCGTCATCCCGCGCTGCGGCGACCGTGATCGTGTAACGCGAGGAATTGCTGCTTTCGCCATTGGAATTGCGCGATTCATTGCCCGAGGATTTGACGACGATCGTGCCAAGGCCGCCCCGACCGGTCTCCGTTACGGTTTCCCAAGCGGCGACCACCCGGTCAGCAAAAGAGCCGTCCACATTCACGTTCTGGCTCGCGGCAAAGCCGGGCGTCGAACCCCAGCTGTTGTTGAGCACATCGAAATTGGCCCCCTGCTCGACTGCCTCAATAAACGGGCTGAAATCGATAGCATTGATATCAAGCGCGCTGCCTGTATCGAAAATATTGACGCCGACAATCGTGGCGCCGTGAGCGATGCCTATGCCGCCCTCGCCATTGTTGCCCTCCGCCGCGATAATTCCGGCGACCGAGGTACCATGCGGTGAATTTCCGACATTCGCACCGTCATAGGTGATGCCGCCAACTGTAACATGCAGGCTGGCGTCGTAGTTGTCGTCTAGATCCGTGTGGGTATACTGCACACCCTCGTCATAAACGGCGACCGTGACGCCGCTGCCGTCAAACTCTTGCCAGATGCTCAGGATGTCACCCAACTGATCGAAGTGCCATTGGTTGAGATATTGCGGCTCGTTCGGCGCCGCTTCGAGCAAGGCATTGACCGATATGCCTGCCGGTGCGGGCGCGCCGCCGCTTTCGGTGTCGCCCGTGGCCAGGCCCGCTGCGGCGTAGCCGAACAGCGCGGCTCCATCGGTTGCCAATATCTCGGTTGGCCGTTTCCGTATCACCTTGCTCATTTGGTATCCCCCCTGAAGAGCCTTACCCCGACTGGTCAGGGGACGGCAGACTTGTTCCCGCGTTCACTCTTATCGGCAAACTATTGTTCGCACTAATAAATTGGCTAATTCTATATTCACATCACGCGAGCTTTATTGCTCGCAAAAGTATATAGTGGACTGCACCGCCATTCACGGTCTTTCAACACCGGCATTCATACTTGCGCACAATTATCTATATTAGAATTAATCACAGTTACGCCCGGCAGTCGACAAAAATCTTTCCGTTCAAACAAACTCCCAAGGGAAACACTTTTGAGCTGGTGGAATGCGCACCGAACAAGGCAATACTCCATGGGAATGAGCAAGCATAAAGGGCGACGCTGACCTAAACTGGTCAGCGTGTCTCATTGTTAGACAGTTCGACCGGGAAGCGATTATTTGATGACGCCATGGCAGATCGGGAAACCTTGAGGCGTGGATACTTATCGCCGACGACCCGCAAAACCATTGACGCAACCAGGAATCGAAAGAGGGCCCATGCAGGCCCTCTTTGAATATTCAACGGTTGATTGTCAGGGATCCAGCCCGTCGATGAGCTTGCGCACCCGGCCGGCAGTCAGGCGGCGGATTTCCACCTCGTCGCGGCGGCCTGCGAAGAGCGGGCTTGCCATGATCTGATCGGCGAGATCTGAAGGCAGTGACAACAGCACCCGGGCATCATCGCCATGGATGGTGCTGACCGTGCTGCGACGCGCCGTGATCATGCCGCCAGCCACCGTATTGTTGGTGTCAGGATCGATCAGGATGAAGGCGCCGGTCGAACGGTTCTGATCATAGGTATCGAAGACCGCCTGTTCCTCGAACACGAGGTGCACCTTGCCGATGGCGTTCATCGGCAGGCGTTCGGTGTCGTTCCAACTGCCCGCCTTCAGGTCGAGCTGCAATTTGGGCTCGACCAGCACGCGCTGGCGCCGTGAGCCGGATTTCAGCCAGTAGCGGCGGCCCGGTTCGATGCCTTCAGGCTGCAGCGCCACGAGTTGGGCATCGAAGCCGAGGCCCTGCATCGGCTGGCTGTCGATCGAGACGATCATGTCGCCGCGCGAGATATCCACCTGGCGATCAAGCACCAGAGTGACGGCATCGCCAGCGACGGCGGCGTTGCGGACGAGGTCGAAGGTGACGATCTTGGCGACGTTGGCGACCATGCCAGAGGGCAGGATGACGACGCTGTCACCCGGCTTGACCGCGCCGCCGGAGACCGTGCCCTGATAGCCGCGGAAGCTCTCGCCCGGACGTGACACGCGCTGGACGCTCATTCGGAAGCCAACTGTCTGAGCCGAGCGGACGGTTGCCTTTTCCAGCGTTTCGACCACGGTCGGACCGTCATACCAGGGCATGTTGGCGCGGCCTTCATAAACGAGGTTCTCGCCCTTGAGCGCCGAGACCGGAATGGCGGTGATCTTGCTCACGCCGAGCGAAATGGCCAGTTCCTTGAACTCATAGGCGATCTCGTTGAAGCGCGCTTCCGAATAATCGATGAGGTCGATCTTGTTGACCGCCAGCACGAACTGCCGGATACCCATCAGCGAGGCGATCGTGGCGTGGCGGCGAGTCTGTTCGAGCAGGCCGGCACGGGCATCGACCAACAGAATGGCGAGATCGGCGGTCGAGGCCCCCGTTGCCATGTTGCGGGTATATTGCTCGTGCCCCGGCGTGTCGGCGACGATGAAGGCACGCTTGTCGGTGGCGAAGTAGCGATAGGCGACATCGATGGTGATGCCCTGTTCGCGTTCGGCCTGCAGGCCATCGAGCAAGAGCGCGAAATCCGGCAGGCCGAGATCGTTCTGCTTGCCGGAATCGCGGCGCAGCGTGGCGGCCTGATCTTCCTTGACCGCCTTGGTATCCCAAAGCAGCCGGCCGATCAGCGTCGACTTGCCGTCATCGACGGAGCCGCAGGTAATGAGGCGGAGCGGACGGGAGTCACGGCTGGCGCGCGCGGCTTCCAGTGCCGTGACCGGTGCCTCGGCGAGATTGGATGTCACAGTCATATCAGAAATATCCTTCGCGCTTCTTCTTCTCCATCGAACCGGACTGGTCGCGGTCGATGGCGCGGCCCTGGCGTTCGGAGACGGTGGCGGTTTCGAGTTCATCAATGATCTCGTCGAGCGTGGTCGCCGTCGAGCGGATCGCGCCGGTCAAAGGAAAGCAGCCAAGGGTGCGGAAGCGGATCAGTTCGGTGCGCTTGACCTCGCCGGGCAGCAGTTCCAGGCGCTCGTCCTCGGCCAGGATCAGCATGCCGTCGCGCTCGACGACCGGGCGCTCTTCGGCGAAATAGAGCGGTACAATCGGGATGTTCTCGGCCTGGATGTAACGCCAGATATCGACTTCGGTCCAGTTCGACAGCGGGAATGCGCGCACGCTTTCGCCCTGGCGGATCTGGCCGTTATAGATGTTCCAGAGTTCCGGGCGCTGGTTGCGCGGATCCCATTTATGGTCCGGCGTGCGGAAGGAGTAGATGCGCTCCTTGGCACGGCTGGCTTCCTCGTCGCGGCGGGCACCGCCGAACGCCGCGTCATACTTGCCAGCGTCGAGCGCCTGCTTCAGCGCCTCGGTCTTCATGATATCGGTGTAGAGCGCCGAGCCATGTGTGAACGGCGTGACGTTTTCCAGCGCACCACGCGGATTGGTGTGCGAGATCAAGTCGAGATCGTATTCGGCGACGATCTTGTCGCGGAACTCGATCATTTCCTTGAACTTCCAGCCAGTATTGACATGCAAGAGCGGAAACGGCACGCGGCCGGGATAGAAGGCCTTGCGCGCCAGATGCAGCAGCACGGACGAGTCCTTGCCGATCGAATAGAGCATCACCGGACGCTCGAATTCACCGGCGACTTCGCGGAAGATGTGGATCGCTTCATTTTCCAACGCCTTGAGATGCGGATCCAGCGGCGGACGGCTGGTGGAGACATCCCTGGAATGGGGATCAAATTCTGACTGCGGCATTTTCTTTCCTGACTTCCGGGTGATCCGGATGTTCCTGTCTCATGTTGCCCTTGATCCGGCTGCCGCCACTTTCTCTCCGTTGAAACGGGAAAAGGGATTCGCGGTCCGAAGTGCCTCTAGCGTTCCCTCGCCCGCTTGCGGGGAGTGGGCCAGGATGAGAGCAATATACGACCTTAAAGCTCGCTCGACTCCAGCGACGTCAGCGCTGCGTCCGGCACATGCAGACCGCATTCGCGCTTGTCGTCGTTTTCCCACCACCAGCGGCCGGCACGCTCGGGCTCGCCCGGCTTGATGGCGCGAGTGCAGGGCTCGCAGCCGATCGAAGGATAGCCGCGCGCATGCAACGGGTTGATCGGAACCGCCTGGTCGGCGACCATATCGTTGATGCGTTCGATATCCCAATCGGCAAGCGGATTGATCTTGATCAGGTTTCGATCGGCATCATATTCAGCGAACGGCGTATCCGCCCTATTGCCGGACTGACCGCGGCGGAGGCCGGTGACCCAGATCTGCGCGCCCGTTAGCGCCCGTGCAAGGGGCTTCACCTTGCGGACGCCACAACAGGCATGACGAGCCTCGACGCTGTCGTAGAAGCCGTTGAGGCCATATTGAGCCGCATAGGCGTCGATGTCGGCCTTTTCCGGATAGAAGCGGCGGATATCGATGCCGTAGCGCTCTTCGGTGTCGGCGATCAACTTGACCGTTTCGGGAAAGAGGCGGCCGGTCTCCAGAGTCACAACATCAATGTCGAAGCGGTGTTCGCCGATGACATGGGTGATCACCTGATCCTCGATGCCGAGCGAGGTGGTGAAGACCACGCGACCGCCAAGGCTCGCCGCGAGCGAGAGCCGCCCGGCGAGATCGAGTGCCGCCATCTGATCGTTCAGCGACTTTGCTTCTGTTGAAAGACTGATCATGTTCATTAGAGTGTCCTGAGATTCCAAGTTGGCCGATTATCACAGGGTATCGGCTTTGGCGACAGGAATTGCGTTCTCAGGTCTACACGCGAGTGGAGCAAATATCTCTCTCCTCCGGCGTATCGGCAGAACGCACTTACAATCCGGCGAAATTGGCCATTTTCAACACGTAAGCCAGTCTCAAAACAGCCTTTATTCACTGTGCATGGCAAATATGGGTTACACTTCCCGAAGAATCATGATTCCGAGCATTAAATGATCTCTCAGAAGGCAAAATATGCGTTGCGCGCGCTCGCGGCGCTCGCGCGGGCCGAGGCCAAACGGCCAATGCTGATTGCCGAGATCGCCGAGCAGCAGAAGATTCCGAAGAAGTTCCTTGAACAGATTCTGCTCGATCTCAAGCATCGCGGGTTGGTCGTGTCCAAGCGCGGCAAGGAGGGCGGATACCTGCTGCTCAGGCCACCGCACGAGATCACCTTCGGCGAGGTCCTGCGGATGATCGACGGGCCGATCGCGCCACTGCCCTGCTTGTCGCAGACCGCCTACCGCAAATGCGACGATTGTCTTTCGGAAGCCGAATGCGAGATTCGGCACGTCTTCGCGCGCGTCGCCGATGCCACGCGCGAGGTGCTGTTCAAGTCGACGATCGCCGACACGCTCTATGAAGACGGCCACGCGGCGGTCATGCTGGCGAGGTGATTCCCGCTGTCGGCAAGCGCTCGGCCATCCGCTGGTTTGGGGGGCCAAACAACAAGATCAGCCGTATGAAGTGCGCCTGACCGCAGAAATTTCATACCCGGTTGAAACGTTTTCTCACCTTCCCTATTTCGTCTGTGGGGCAAAACATCGCCCCCGCATTCCAAATTCGGCTCGGATGCCGACGCGAATTTTGCTTTCTCCGTATACGTAATTGACATACTCTACCTACCAGATAGAGTTTAGGGATTAACAAATTACTGGAGGGTAATTCGATGTTCAACGTGTCCAATGCAAGCGTCCTGAGACGACTTTGTGGTGCCGCTCTCGGCGCGGCACTGGCGTTTTCCACCGTCATTCCGGCCTTCGCCGACGTGACCTTGCTCAACGTCTCCTACGATCCGACCCGCGAGCTCTACAAGGAATTCAACGCGGCTTTCGCGGCCAAGTGGCTCAAGGACACCGGCGAGACTGTAACCATCGAACAGTCGCATGGTGGGTCCGGCAAGCAGGCCCGCGCAGTGATCGATGGCCTCGACGCCGACGTCGTGACGCTTGCGCTCGAAGGTGACGTTGACGCGGTCGCCAGCAAGACCGGGAAGATCCCCGCCGACTGGAAGAAGCGTCTCCCGCACGATTCCGCTCCCTACACCTCGACCGTCGTCTTCCTGGTGCGCAAGGGCAATCCGAAAGGCATCAAGGACTGGGGCGACCTCGTGAAGGGTGACGTCCAGATCGTGAGCCCGAACCCGAAGACCTCGGGCGGCGCCCGCTGGAACTATCTTGCGGCCTGGGCATGGGCCAACAAGGAATATGGCGGCGACCAGGATAAGGTGAAGGCTTTCATCGCCGAACTCTACAAGCGTGCGCCGGTGCTCGATTCCGGCGCTCGCGGCTCGCTGACCTCGTTCGCACAGCGCGACATCGGTGACGTTCTGCTCGCCTGGGAAAATGAGGCCTATCTCGCCCAGGGCGAATTCCAGGATGCCGGCTTCGAGATCGTGACGCCGAGCCTCTCGATCCTCGCTCAGCCTTCCGTGGCCGTGGTCGACGGCAATGTCGATGCGAAGGGCACCCGCAAAGTCGCCGAGGCCTATCTGAACTACCTCTATTCCGAGGAGGGCCAGACGATCGCCGCCAAGAACCACTACCGTCCGGTCGATCCGAAGCTGGTCAAGGATTACAAGCCGCTCCCCGAGCTGAACCTCGTGACCGTCGACGATCCGCTGTTTGGCGGATGGAAGAAGGTGCAGCCGGAGCATTTCGGCGACGGCGGCGTGTTCGACCAGATCTACAGGCCTGCTCAATAATCCCAAGAAGCCTAGCGATGTCTCATCCGGTGGTCCACCACCGGATGAGACAGGTCCGAGCGGGCGATCAACGGCCGCCGACTTCAGCGAAAGCCATAATTCCGGAAAGCCAGTGGCTTTCCCACTTCAGACACAACGGGGAATACCATGACATCACAACCTCTTGCCGAGCGCATCGGCTTCAGGAGGCACAGTGTCATACCGGGCTTCGGGCTCAGTTTTGGCATTACGATCTTCTGGCTGACGCTTATCATTCTAATACCGCTCGCCGCTCTCGTGGCTCGCTCGGCGGGCATAGGCTTTTCCGGCTATGCCGCGCTACTGTCCGACCCGCGGACGCTGAATGCCTTGCGAGTCTCGTTCGGCTGCGCTTTTATTGCCGCTATCATCAACGTGATCTTCGGCGTGCCTGTCGCATGGGTGCTGGTGCGCTACAATTTTCCCGGCAAGCGGATTGTGGACGCGATCGTCGATCTGCCCTTCGCGCTGCCGACGGCGGTCGCCGGCATTGCGCTGGCAGCGCTCTATGCCAAGAATGGCTGGATCGGCGCGCTCTTCGCCCCCCTCGGCATCAAGATCGCCTATTCGCCGGCCGGTATCGTCGTGGCGCTGATCTTCATCGGCCTGCCCTTCGTGGTGCGTACGGTGCAGCCGGTCATCGAAGAGATCGACAAGGAAGTCGAGGAGGCCGCCGCCACGCTCGGTGCCACACGGCTCCAGTCGCTCTACCGTGTGATCCTGCCATCGCTGTTTCCGGCGATCCTCACCGGCTTTGCACTCGCCTTTGCGCGCGCCGCCGGTGAATACGGGTCGGTCATCTTCATCGCCGGCAACATCCCCTACGTCTCGGAAATCGCGCCGCTGCTGATCATCATCAAGCTCGAGGAGTTCAACTATGCGGGCGCCACCGCCATCGGCACCATCATGCTGGCTGTTGCCTTTGCGATGCTCTTCGTGATCAACCTCATTCAGGCCTGGACGCGGAGATACGCCAATGTCGCTTGACGATTTCGACGCGCCCACCAGAACCCGCGAACACGAACGCAAATGGCGTTCCCCGATCACAGAGTCGCTTGCTGCCAAGATACTTCTGATGAGCATGGCGGCGCTCTATCTCGTCCTGATCATCGTCCTGCCGCTGATCTCGGTTCTGGTCGAGGCCTTCCGCAACGGCATGGAAACCTATGTCGAGGCGCTCAAGGAACGCGACGCGCTGGCCGCGATCCGGCTCACGCTGCTCGTCGCGGGCATTGCCGTGCCCCTCAATCTCGTCTTCGGCGTTGCCGCCTCCTGGGCAATCGCCAAGTTCGACTTCAAGGGCAAGGCGTTCCTGATCACGCTCATCGACCTGCCCTTCTCGGTCTCGCCGGTGATTTCGGGCCTCGTCTACGTGCTGCTGTTCGGCGCGCAATCGGCGCTCGGACCGTGGCTCAAGAGCCATGGCGTGGAGATATTGTTCGCGGTGCCCGGCATCGTGCTCGCCACGGTCTTCGTCACCTTCCCCTTCGTCGCCCGCGAGCTGATCCCGCTGATGCAGGAACAGGGCACCGCCGAGGAGGAAGCCGCGATCACGCTCGGCGCCAATGGCTGGCAGACTTTCTGGCGCGTGACGCTGCCCAATATCAAATGGGGCCTGCTCTATGGCGTGCTGCTCTGCAATGCGCGCGCCATGGGCGAGTTCGGTGCGGTCTCGGTGGTCTCCGGCCATATCAGGGGATTGACCACGACCATGCCGCTGCATGTCGAGATATTGTACAACGAGTACAATCTCGCCGCAGCCTTCGCGGTCGCCTCGCTGCTCGCACTTCTCGCCCTCGTTACACTCGTTGTCCGCACTGTGCTGGAGATCTGGTTCGCCCATGGTCTCGCCGGCAACAACAAGCATTAAGGACTGCATAATGGAAATCCGCATTGAAAAAATCCGCAAGGAATTCGACCGATACCCGGCGCTGGACGAAGTCTCGCTCGGCATCCGCTCAGGCGAACTGATCGCCCTGCTCGGCCCCTCGGGCTCCGGCAAGACGACGCTGCTGCGCCTCGTGGCGGGGCTCGAGCGGCCGACGACCGGCCGCATCTTCTTCGGCCAGGAGGATGCCTCCTGGAAGCCGGTGCAGGAGCGCAATGTCGGCTTCGTCTTCCAGCATTACGCGCTCTTCCGGCATATGACGATATTGGACAACATCGCCTTCGGCCTGACGGTGCGACCGCGCGACGTGCGTCCGCCAAAGGAGGAAATCCGCCGCCGGGCGCTCGAACTGCTCGACATGGTGCAGCTGACCGGCCTGGAGAAGCGCTATCCCAACCAGCTCTCCGGCGGCCAGCGCCAGCGTGTGGCGCTGGCCCGCGCCATGGCGATCGAACCCCGGGTGCTGCTGCTCGATGAACCCTTCGGCGCGCTCGACGCGAAGGTCCGCAAGGAGTTGCGCAAATGGCTGCGCGAATTTCACGACCGCACCGGCCATACGACGATCTTCGTGACCCACGACCAGGAAGAAGCACTCGAACTCGCCGACCGGGTGGTGGTGATGAGCCAGGGCAAGATCGAGCAAATCGGCTCGTCGGACGACGTCTACGACCGCCCCAACTCGCCCTTCGTCTTCTCCTTCATCGGCGACAGCGTTAACCTGCCTGTGACCGTGTCAGGCGGCGCGGTAAGCTATCTCGGCGCACCGGTGGGCGTCAGCGACGCGCATGAGGGCGAAGGCCAGTTCTTTTTCCGCCCAAGCGATGTCGAACTGATCTCCGAGGGCGACGGCATATCGGGCAAGGTGACATCGCACCGGAGACTGGCAGGCACGCGGATCATCGAGGTCGATGTGGGAACGGTGACGGCACCGAACCATGTGGAGATCGAGGTGCCGCTGGATGCAAGCGCCGAGCGCGGGACGATGGTGAAGTTCCGTCCGGTCAGGTGGAAGATATTTGGGGTGGCGTGAGACACGGATCGTATTACATTGCCGCTACGACCTCACACTGGCGGCGCCTCAACCGTCCCGGCGCAGCTAGCGTCAGCTTAATCATGACACGTCGGGACGCAGGTGTGGCTATTCGTCCTTCCCTGTTCAAGCGCGACGCTACTTGCGCCTGCCCGTCTCGTGCACGCCTTCGTGTCCCAGGTCGTTCTCACCAGTCGGCTCTCGCGGGACCACATCGTTCGGGTCGATGCCGAGTTCGGGATTGCCTTCGAACCGGGGCTTGTCAAGTTCACCTGGTCCGAAGCCCGGCGCCAGCTGGGCGTCGAGCGTGCCCATTCCGTCCACGCCGGCCAGTTGATCGACCAGATTTGGGACCTGGCTGCCGGTATAGGCCAGGTTGTCGTCCGCTTCGGCGATTGAGCGACGGGTGGCGGGCAGTTCGCCGCTCCCGGCAGGGACCAATTCCTCGACCGGATCAGGCTCCGGGCCGTGCCACTCGCTGTCGGGATGCTGATGGCCACCGTGAGGGTCGTTGCTGCTGCCGCCGGTTCGGCGGATATCGGCATCCCGGTCGGAGCCTGCATTGTCTATCGGGGATCCGGAAAGTCCGGCCATTGGCGTTTCTCCTGTTGTCCGACCTGACAACTCGCAGGATGGTGCGCATGTTCCAAATGCTTGCCTGTTTCCCGCCTCTGTACGGTAGTTTCCAACAATCGGCACATTCAGATTCACTAATCATTAGCTTCCGTAAAATACCCTGCTGAAACCAGCGCTTTTGCGGGCATGACGCCAACTGGGAGCCGGATCGATCACGGCAAGTTCTCATTTGGTGCCCATATGATACCCGCGCTCCATAGCCGCCACACCCGCCAGCGCCTGATTGCCATCGGCATCGCCTCCGCGCTTTTTCTCTCGATGACCGGCGCATATCTGATCAAAGACGCGATGACCTCGATGCGGGAGACGGCGGACAGCATAGACGACGCGCGTTCGATATCGGCGACGCGCAGCGCCATCCACGCCATCAAGAAGCAACTGAGCGCCACCGTCCGCGACAATTCCTACTGGGACGATGCTTACGAACAGATGCAGTCGCCCGAGGCGGCCGCGTGGGCAACGGAAAACTGGGGCGTCACGACGGAAGACTATCCGCTCTATGACACGGCCCTGGTCGTAGAACCCAATGGCGGCATGTTAATCGCCTACCAGAGCGGCGCGGCGATGGAGGATGCCACGAAGTTCTTCGACAGTTCCTTCGCCGCGCTGATCGAGGCGGCCCGCAAGCCCGATCCGGAACGCAATCATCTGCCTGCGGCCTTCATCCGCACATCACAGGGCATTGCGCTCATCAGCGCTGCGGCGATCCAGCCCTATGAGCCGAAGAACGATACGGCGCGTGATCAGTATAAGGTTCTGGTTCTTGCGAAACACATGACTCCGGCGGTTATTTCCGAGATGGCCGAAAATTTCAGCATAGCGGGGCTGTCATTTTCTGAAGGGCGCGGCGATCTGCACGCCACGCTTACGGACATAAAGGGCGAGGCCGTCGCCGAGTTGGGCTGGCCGTCGCAGAAGCCCGGCACCAAGAGCTTCAAGTCGGTCGGAACGAAAGCGGTGGCGGCGGGTGGAGTTTTCCTCCTGCTTGTCTCGACGATTTGCGCGGGTGCCGTTCTCGCCGTGCGCGGGGTGCGCCGCGAGGAGAGATTATCCTATTTCAACGCCACGCACGATGCGCTCACCGGCATCTACAACCGTGCGGGTCTCCTGGAGCAGCTGGACCTTTCGCTTGCCCCAGCGGATGCAAAGTCGAATACCGCAACGCAGCTGCACCTGATCGATCTCGACGGCTTCAAGGGTGTCAACGATGCGTGGGGGCACGCTGTCGGCGACCAGCTCATCGTCGCAGTCGCCCGGCGGCTCGAACAATCGCTGCCAGGCGGTGTGGTGACCGCCCGTCTCGGCGGCGACGAGTTCGCGGTTCTTTCGGAGAACTACGCGGAAGAGACCTCGCTGAATGCACTTTCAGAGCGGATCATCGCGCTTTTCGACGCACCCTTCGACGTCGGCGGCCGCCATGTCGAAATCGGCGGCAGTGTGGGAGCTGCGAAGGCGGATCAGAGCGGACTGTCGCGCGACGAACTGTTCCGGCGCGCGGATCTCGCACTCTACCGCGCCAAGGAGCTCGGGCGAGGCATCGCCGTCTCCTTCGAGGAAAGCCTGGAAACCGACTCGCGCCATGCGACCGAATTGGAGCACGACATCCGCACGGGTCTTTTGAACGATGAGTTCACGGTCATGTTCCAGCCGCTGGTGGACGCACGGAGCGGAAAGATCTGCGGTGTGGAAGCCCTGGCGCGCTGGCTGAGCCCCACGCGGGGTCGGGTGGCGCCCGATGTCTTCATCGCCGCTGCGGAGAAAGGTGGCTTGATCGATCAGCTCGGCATGCGCATCCTGGATCTCGCAGCCGGGAGTGCCGCGTCCTGGCCCGATGTCGGGCTTTCGGTTAATGTCTCGCCCATGCAGTTCAGGAATCCTGCCTTCGTAGAAGATCTCAAGGCGATCCTCGCTCGCCACGGATTCGACCCCAGGAGATTGACCGTGGAAGTCACGGAAGGCGTGCTGATTTCCAATCCAGCCCAGGTCAAGCGGGTGTTCAGCGCGCTTCAGAGCCTAGGTGTGAAGATTGCGCTCGATGATTTCGGCTGCGGCTATGCCAGTATCGGGGCGCTCAGGGAATTCGGCTTCGACCGCATGAAGGTCGATCGATCGCTGGTGGTCTCGGCCGATTCCGAGGGCAATGGCGGCGCCGTGCTGCAAGCGACGATCGCGCTTGCCAACGCGTTGCGAATCCCGGTAACGGCCGAAGGAATCGAGACGGAAAACCAAGCGACGATTGTCAAGCTCTGTGGTTGTGACGAGCTTCAAGGCTACCTGTTCGGCAAGCCGGCATCGGGTGAGGAACTGGAGCAGCGCTATTTCGTGGAAGGCGTCGCGGCGTAAGACGTTCACCTCCCCAGCAATCTGGCCCCTGGCCCTTCCCTGCCCAGCCGGTCATACGGGTTCCGCAGCGGGCAGCTCGCCACCGACAAACAGCCGCAGCCGATGCAGCCATCGAGATGATCCCGCAGCGCTTCGAGCTCCTTGATGCGGCGGTTGAGGTCATCACGCCAGCGCATGGAGAGGGAGGCCCAGTCGTCGGTCGTGGGCGGTCGGTCGGGCGGCAGCGAGTCGAGTGCCGCCTTGATCTCATCAAGCGGGATGCCGACACGTTGCGCGGCCTTGATCACAGCGACGCGCCTGAGCACACCGCGCCGGTAGCGGCGCTGATTGCCCTCGGAGCGCTCCGATGCGATCAACCTCTTGCTCTCGTAGAAATGCAGCGCCGACACCGCCACGCCGGCGCGCGCCGCCACCTCTCCCACGGATAATGTCCGGCGCGGATCGAAGCCCGAAATTTTCTTCTCCATGCAGCTTGACCTCAAGTTAAGTTGAGGTTTTATAACCATGGCTCCTTCGACAGTCAATTCAAGACGCAAGCACAGGAGCCAGCATGCAGGACAATCTCAACACGATCATACTCATCGGTAGCGCACGCGAGAAACGGGTCGCCGACCGCGTGCTCAAGTGGCTCATCCCCGAACTGTCAAAATATCCCGATTTCTCGATCCGGCTCGCCGATGCGAGGAACTTCGATGCCGGCGGCGTCAAACGGCGCGCGGCCACCCGCATGCTGGAAGCCGATGTGAGTGCCGCCGATGCGGTTATCGTCCTGACGCCGGAATACAATCACAGCTTTCCCGCACCGCTGAAAACCATGCTGGACTCGCTCGGCGAGCCTTGGAAGAAGAAGCCGGTCGCCTTCATTTCCTATGGCGGCGTTTCGGGCGGGCTGCGCGCAATCGAGCAGTTGCGGTTGGTCACCGCCGAACTCGACATGGCGGATATCAGGGAGACGGTCAGCATCCAAAGTCCTTGGACCAACCTGGACGAAGACGGCGAACCGCGCTTTCCCGAGCAACTCAATGCGGCGCTTGGTCGGCAGATGACAGCGCTGACGTGGTGGGGCCACTCTCTGCGCGCCGCCCGCAACATCGAGATCCGGAAGGGGAACGCGGCATGAGTGCGCCAACAGACTCGCAAGTCCGGCCCGGACGCGCCGCCACGGTAACCCTGTTGCTGGCGAGCAGCCTGACCATCATGTCGGGCGCTACGATTTCGCCCGCGTTGCCATCCATAGAAGCGCATTTCGCCCACACGGAAAACGCGGCGCTGCTGACCAGGCTGGTGTTGACGCTGCCTGCCATCTTTATCGTGGTATCATCGCCGCTCGCCGGGCGCATCGCCGACACATGGGGAAGGCAAAGGCTGCTGCTGGTCTCGGCTTTGCTTTATGGCTTCTCGGGCATGTCAGGGTTGTTTGCAGGCAGTCTGATCGGCCTGTTGGCGGGCCGCGCGCTGCTCGGCATCGCGGTAGCCGGGATCATGACCGCAACGACGGCGCTGGCGAGCGATTTCTTTGCCGGACAGGCGCGGGACCGGTTCATGGGCCTTCAGATCGCGCTTAATGGATTGAGCGGCCTGGTCTTCTTGATTGCCGGCGGCTTTCTGGCGGATCTCGATTGGCGGGCGCCATTCGCGATTTATGGCGCCGCCTTTCTGCTACTGCCGGGCATTTTGCTCTATCTGGCATCCGGCCATGACGCGGCCGCAGGCAAGGCCGGTGCCGGCTCGGCGGCGGCTGCGGCAATCCCGTGGCTACCGTTTGCCGGGCTGTGCGTCATCGCCTTCCTCAATTTCGTCAGCTTCTATCTGATCCCAACGCAGCTGCCATACCTGCTGCGCGAGATTGGCATTGCCTCTCCGGGATGGGCCGGCATCGCGGTCGGCCTGTCACCACTTACCGGCAGTGTGACCAGCCTTTCGTTCGGACGGCTCAAGCCACGGTTCGGCAGCGCCGCGCTGTTCTCCGTCGGCTTCATTACCATGGCGGCGGGACAGGCCATTATCGGGATATCCGGCAATTACGGCGGCATTCTCGCCGGCGTTGCAGTTTCCGGCTTCGGCATGGGATTGGTCATGCCGAATTTCGTCGCCTCGGCCATGGCACTCGCCTCGCCGGCAAACCGCGGCCGCGTGGCTGGACTTCTGTCGTCGGCGATCTTTTCGGGCCAATTCGCATCGCCGCTGATTAGCCAGCCGGTCATCGCAGAATTCGGCATACCGGCCGTGTTCCTTTTGTCGTCGGCCATGCTGGCACTCGTGGCGACGGCAATCGTGGCAAAGTTGCTGCGGCGCGCGTGGATACCCGCGTGAAGCAATGCAGGGCACCAGCAGGCGGCGTCGGCGCCGCCCGCAAATCCCTGGAAATTTGTTTTCTTGTAAAATTATTTCTCGAAATTTTTTTTCAAGACACCTTGAATTTTCTCGGAAATCGTATAAATAATGCCTATCGATACTTGTTTGCGACCTTTGCTTGGGAGCTCCGTGCTTCCTCAGATTTCCTCCAATTTCGATACGCCTTACCGAATAGCCGTCAGGCGAAACTGCGATTGAATAAAGGAAATCGTCATGAACACTGGAACCGTGAAATTCTTCAACACCACCAAGGGCTTCGGCTTCATTCAGCCGGATAACGGCTCGACCGACGTGTTCGTTCATGTTTCGGCCGTGCAGCGCGCCGGCATGCGTGACCTCGTCGAAGGCCAGAAGGTCGAATTCGAAGTCGTCAAGGACAACCGTTCGGGCAAGAGCTCGGCCGAGAACCTTCGGGCGCTCTGATCTCGCAAGAGAATTTTGTCATTCGCCGCCGCTGACCACGGATGTACTGGCAGTAGGCAGGCAAATGACGGGCAAAGGTCGGGGCAAGCCCGGCCTTTTTGCATTATGGCCGTCCGTTGGGACGTCTCCAGAAAGAGAGCAGCCGATGAGCAAGGCGAAATACGGCGTTGGTGATCTGATCATGCTCCGCGACGGCCCGCTCAGGAACGCCAGAACCGACGGCGAATTCAAGATCCTCGCCGTCATGCCCGACTCCGACGGACAGGTGCAGTACCGCGTCCGCTCGCAAAGCGAAGGTTTCGACCGGAGGGTTTCCTCCAGCGATATCGATACGGAACGATCGGCCCGATCCAAGGTCGTCATTCAACCGGCCGCAAGCGTGGAAACCAAAGAACCCTGGTTCAAGGCATCCTCGATCAGGGTCCGGAAATAACAGCACATATCACAGGCAAAGCGGGTGGCGCCCTGCCCTCGCGACAAGGAGGTATTTTTTGCAAGTACTCGTCAGAGACAACAATGTCGATCAGGCACTGCGCGTGCTCAAGAAGAAAATGCAGCGCGAAGGCATCTTCCGCGAAGCCAAGGCCCACACCGCTTACGAGAAGCCTTCCGAAAAGCGGGCGCGCGAGCATGCGGAAGCCATTCGTCGCCACCGCAAATTGGCGCGCAAGAAGATGCAGCGCGAAGGCCTGCTGCCGATGCCCAAGAAGCCGGTGAGACCGGCCGTAGCAGCCCGCTAACCGAGTGCCGGCGCAAGCCGGCCAATCTCCAGAACGGAGGATTTCATGGTTGCGACCAAGGAAAAATTCTTCAGCCCAACGAAGCTCAGTGCCCAGCAGAAGGCTGCCACGACGCATGACGCTGCAATGCAGATCATCGACGCGGAGGTGACCGCGCGGGAGAAGAAGACCCAGAAGCTCCGTCAGCTCAGGCTCGAGCAGGAAGCCGCCAAGCCTGCGGTGACGGAAGCCGCGCCGAAGGGCCGCAAGCGCAAGAGCGCTGAATAACCCCGGGCAAGAACGCTATGCCGCCACGGCGGCAGGCGTGCCGCCGGGCTGTTTGCGTATCCAGAGCAGATAGCTCAAGGCGCTGATGAAGATCGCTAGCACCACTACCATCGGCAGCAGTCCGTCATGTCCCAGCGACAGGAAATGGCGGGTCCGTACCTGGATCTCCGCGATATCGGCCACCAGCGCTTCATTGCCGGTGATCAGCCTGGCGTAGGCGAGGAGCTGCGGCGAGTTGGCGACAGTGAACGAGAACGAATAGGATGCGGTGAAGCCTGCCACGAAATATATCACGCGCAGCCCGCCCGCCGGCGACTTCTTATAGAGTTCGACCGGGAAGCACATGAACAAGACGAGAGCCGCGAGGAACAGCGTCTCGATCGGCATCCCGGCCAGGATGGTACCCATATCCACATGGGCGAACCAGAGATTGCCGAAGTTGAAAAAGAATTCCGCAGAGGCGCCGAACCAGACGAATAGCGCCAAGCCCCAGAGCGGGCTCATCTTCAGGAAGCGGATCCGCATGATGCCCGATGCGAGCACGATGATGCCGCAGGCGACCATGCCATACGGCCGGACCACCGCATTGAGCTTGGCCTCGAGCCCAACACAACTGCTGGCCAGCGAGGCGCAACCCGACAGGCGTATCGCCAGCCATGAGACATAAAAGAAGTAAATCGCGAAGAAGACGTAGGCCATCGACGCGAACATGTTCCACCACAAGTAACGGCCGGCAAACATGATACACTCCCTTCCCGGTCGACAAGTCATTGGCCGCCGTGATGGAATATTAGCAAATACAAACGATTTTGGTGAAACGCCTTGGAATCTGGTTTCCGGGAATTTTATCTAACTTCCGATTAACCAAGTACTGGCCTTTTTCGAAACAAGACTAGGCGAAAAGACCATCCGTTACGCGAACGACGCCGACTTCCTTCCCCTTCCAGTTGCGCATAGTGTGGTTGGCGATATCGGTCAGTCTTGTCTTGATCTCCCCATCGAAGAAGCGCGCGAGAACAGCGGCGACGATCGCGTCGGCCGCACGGGATGAACCATCATCGCATTTGAGCGCAATACCCAACCCACGTTCCGGCACGACAGCGCAGAATACGCCTTCGGCTCCCGTCTTCGCGAAGATGCGGCCGGGGGCAGTCTCCATCAGGCGCGTACAACAGCGACCCGTGCCGGCGACCAAGAACGGTTCGGCCATACAAGCCTCGATGATGCGCTTCGATGCCCGACCACGTTCCCGGCCTATCCCCACACCCGTCGCCATCTTCCCGAAGCCATGTGCCAGTGCCTTCAGCGGCACGGCATAAGTCGGTATCGAGCAGCCATCGACACCTGAATTGTCCCGGCTGAGCGCGATGCCCGTCAGATCGCCCATCGTATCGCGGATTTCGGCCTGCAACGGATGATCATAGGTCACGTAGCCCCGGGGATCGTGGCCCTCATGACAACAGGCGCAGATGAAGCCGGCATGTTTTCCCGAGCAATTGTTATGCAACTGGTTTGGCCGGTCCATGCTGCGGACCTGGCCGATCAGCACGTCGCGCTCGAACGACCAGTGGGCGCCGCATTCCAGTGTCTCCTCGCCGCGCCCCGCGGCCTGCAGCATGGCGCCGGCGAGCGCGACATGCTCCGGCTCGCCCGAATGCGATGAGCAGGCGAGCGCGATCTCGCGGTTACCGAAGCCGTAGCGATCGGCGGCACCGCTCTCGACCAGCGGCAGCGCCTGCATCGCCTTGCAGGCTGAGCGCGGAAAGACCGGAGCATCGATATCACCGAATGAAAGCGCGACCCGCCCCGTCTCATCGGTAACGACAAGCGCGCCGCGATGGCGGCTCTCGACCTGATTGCCGCGCGTGACTTCGACAAGAACCGGATTGGACATGATATCTCCCTGAATACGCCTGAATTCATTGTGAAAATCCATCAATCGGGAAGACGGAATCAACACGCATGCGACCAATCCGGACGATATTGGCCTTTCTTTTCTGTGTCTATCTATTGCCTGGTCTTGCGGCTGCCGCAATCTGGGCCGCCAAGGAACATCCAGCCAACTGGCGGGCGGCGAAATGGACGAGCAGCAACGCGCTGCCCGATCCGCGGGCCAATCGCGACGCGCGGGTCACGGTCTTCGCCGCGACGACCGGCGGATTCAAGGGTGCCTTTGCTGTCCACAGCTGGGTCGTGCTCAAGCGGAAAGACGCGCCGCGCTACGATCGCTACGATGTCGTGGGGTGGGGTCAGCCGGTGCGGAAGAATGGTTATGAACCCGACGGCTACTGGTACTCAAACGCACCGCAAAAAGTCTGGGAAATCAGCGGCGAGCAGGCAGAAAGCCTGATCCCGAGGATCGAGGATGCGATTGCGGCCTACCCGCACAATATCAGGGGCGCCTATCGTCTTTGGCCGGGGCCGAACTCCAACACGTTTGTCGCCTCGATCTTGCGGGCATTGCCAGAGATCGATGCGGTGCTGCCGGCAAATGCCGTCGGCCGGGATTATCTCCCAGAAGGGCGACTTTACTCTTACGATCCCGCAGGCGATCTGCATGTCACACTTTACGGGCTGCTTGGGTTTTCGGCGGGCGTGAAGAGCGGCTTCGAGATGCATATTCTGGGCCTGGTGGCGGGCTTCGACTTCCGTCATCCGGGCATCAAGGTGCCGGCGTTTGGCAGGGTCGGAGTATGATCGCTTCAACAAGCCGCACTATTCAGCCGCGCAGCAGGCATGTGCCTGTTGCTTCATCTCATACTCGTCGTTCAGACGCCACCAGCGGTAAGGATCGGTTTGCAGCACGCCTTCGGGTGAATCTTCCCACGTCTCCTGGCGGCCGAGCGGTGTAAGATCGAGAAAAGTCCAGCTCGTGCCAAGCTTTTCGACGCCGCGACCGGTCGTGTAATAGGTACGGTAGATCCTGCCTTCGTGCTTGATGAAAACGTTGAGGCCGAAATAGCCGCCGCAGAAATCGTGGTTGATGTCACCTGACGTCGAGTAGAAAGGCATCGTCCAGCCGAGCCGCTTTTTCAGCGCTTCGATCTGATCGATGGGAGCCTGAGCGATGATGGCGAAGGTCGTGTCGCGCTGATTGAGATGGACCAGATTGCCGGCGACGTTGTCGGTGAACATGCCGCAGCCCGAGCATGGCGCGGGATCGTCTTTCTTTAGCATGTGGTGATAGAGAATGAGCTGGCGGCGGCCCTCGAACACATCCGAGAGGCTGAGCCTGCCATCGGCGCCGACCAGTTCGTAATCCCTTTCGACGAGTTGCCAGGGCTGGCGCCGGCGATCGGCTGCGAGTGCGTCCTCTGCACGGGTCATCGCCTTCTCCCTGGCCATTAGGGCCTCGTGCGCGGCGAGCCATTCGGTGCGGCTGACGATCTCGGGTGACATCATGACTTCCTCCCTTGGTTTCTCACTGGATGGAACGGCCGAACAGGCCGGCAATGTAGCGCTTGAGGTGGTCGATGCTCTCGGTGGCCACCTCGGAACCGTACTTTGCCTTGGCCAGGATGAAAGAACCTTGGATGACCGCCTGCATGTGAAGCGCCAGGCTTTCGGCCGTCCAGGCAGCGGCGGGCGCGTGCGCCGACTTGGCTTCCTGGATATCGCCGACCAGCGTCGCGACATGACTTGAAATGCTCGCCTCGCACGCCATCCGGATCGGCGGGTTGGTGTCATAGACTTCCTGGATCAGCGTGCCGAGCAGGCAGGTATATTCGGCAAGCGCTCCGCGCAACAGCTGTTTGCGGAACTCGATATAGCCAAGCACCCTGTCCACCGGATCGGCGGGTCGATGGTAATCGGCGCTGCGGAAGAGCTCGCCTGTCACTTCGGTCCAGCGGCCGGCCGCCGCGATCGCCAGTTCGTCCTTGGTCTTGAAATGGTGGAAGAAACTGCCCTTGGTCAGGCTGGCGGCGGCGCAAATATCCTCGACGCGGGTGGCCGTATAGCCCTTCGCGCGAAAGACATCGAGCGCGGCATCGAGAAGCTTGGTTCGTGATTCATGCTGGATAGGTGACATGACATATCAATACCAACCGGTTGGTATGGAGTCAATCCCTTCCTGCTTCCAATGATTCTTATCCCTGTCAGGGCATCAACTGGCCGCCGTTGACGTCGATCATCTGGCCGGTGATGTAGCCCGAAAGTGTGTTGGAGGCGAGAAACAGGAAAGTACCGACGCAATCCTCGGCGGTTCCAACGCGCTTCAACGGCACGGCATTTGCGACCTGCTGCTCTTGTCCCGGCAAGGCGTAGCGATCCTGGAACGGGGTTGCGATATAGCCCGGCGCAACCGAATTAACGCGAATGCCATATTTGCCGAATTCCAGCGCCATGCCCTTACCAACGGCCTCAACGAATGCCTTGGAGGAGCCATAGGGACCGGAGCCGGCTGTGCCGCCGGTGCGCGCCGCGATCGAACTGGTATGAATGATGAAGCCCCCCTTCTTCTTGAGATGCGGCAACGCTGCATGAGATGCCGCCAGCACCGAACGGGCGTTCAGATCCATAACCGCGTCGTAGTGCTCATCCGTCATGTTCTCGTAGAGTACACGCGCGACCATGCCGCCGGCATTGTTGATGAGGCCATCGAGGCGGCCGAATGTCCGTGCGGTCTCATCGACCACGCGCCGCATCTCATCCGATTTGGTAGCATCTCCCTTGACGACAAAGACGCTGCCACCGGCATCCTCGATCTCCTTGGCCACGGCGTGCGCGGCCTCGGTGGAGGAATTATAATGCAGGCCGACCATACAGCCCTGCCTGGCGAAGGCGCGAGCCAGCGCGGCGCCAATGCCCGTCGAGGCACCGGTGATGAGGACGGCGAGGCCCTTGAGATCCGGAATGACGATATCCGACAGCGACATGGAAGCCTCCCTAAGCAATGCCAATTTGTATGATTGTTGAGGATAGAGGTAACGGACGATGGCAGTGGTGTCCAGCCCATGGTGTCAGTCACTTGATCAGCGCGGCTACTTGTCCAGCAGCGGCTCATAACGCTTGTCGGTCAGCGTTTTCAGAAATGCCACCAGCGCATCGACGCGTGTGTCGTCCAGGCCCGGGCCTGTCTCTAGCTTTTCCTTGTCTATATTGTCCGCGATCTCGGGATCGGCCCAGCGCTTCCCGGTTTCGGGGTTGATCTGGCGGCTCTTCTTCTTCGAATTGTATTTGTTGTAAAACAGGATGACGGTGCGGAGATCGTGGAAGACGCCGTTGTGCATATAGGGGCCGGTGACGGCGACATTGCGCAGGCTTGGCGTCTTGAACTTGCCGCGCTCCTTGGGATCGCCGTTTACGCCAGGGTTGGCGGCGAGGCCGGGATCGACGTAGTCCGGCTTTGAGCCGTTCAGCTTGCGAGCGTCGGGATTGGCGGGCACGCCTATGTTGAAATATTTATAGGAGGTGAAGGTGGCGGTCTCGAACTTACCGTCCCTGCCCTTCACATCGTGGCAGAGATTGCAATTGGTGAACTGCGTGGAGAAGAACAGCGTGCGGCCGAGTTCCTCCTGGTCGGTGAACTTAACTTCGCCGCGCAGGTAGCGATCGTATCTCGAGTCGAAGGGCGAGAAGGACTTGGTGCGCTCGAAGCTGGCGATTGCCTGGGTTGCCGCGTGGAAAATCTTCTTCGAATCCTTGATGACATCGGCACCATAGAAGGCCTCGAACGCCCTCACATAATCTCTGTTTTCCGCGATGCGACCGGCAATCGCGCGAGCGTCGGGCATGCCCATTTCGAGCGGATTGAGCGGTGGACCGGCAGCCTGCTCCTCAAGATTTTTCGCACGGCCGTCCCAGAACTGGCCGCCCAGATAGAGCCCCTCGGCATTCCTGTGAAACGGCGGAGAAAACGCCGCATAGGTCGCCGTCGGCGCGTTGCGGTCCCCGAAGCTCCTGCCATCGTCGCCGAGCGACACCGCGTTGCCCTTGTGAACATCATGACGATCCGAGAACGCGCGTTCCGGCATATGGCAGGTGGCGCAGGCCTGCTTGCGGTTCTTCGAGAGGTTAGTGTCGAAAAACAGCGCCTCACCAAGTTTTTCTCGGGTGGAGTAGCGGTTGGTCTCGGCAAAGCTGAACCCGCTGGCCAGAGCCAGGACAGAAATGATGAAACCAACGATCAGATAAACGGGGCGCATGACAGTGCAGAGAATGTCCAGACGAGCGGCGGCAGAACTTGTGTCCTGTCGTCAAGTTTTGCCTCTATACACCAAAGCTCTCGACATTTCGCGCGGAAATCCGCGCCTGCGTCAAAACTTCCTGCCAACCGTCATTGCTGCTCTGAATATCGGATCCTCATCGATATAGACGTCTTCCGGCGTAGTACCCACCGCGTCGAAAAAGCGACTGACAAAGGCCCGGAACGAGGCGCAGAGCGCGATGTCCGATATCTGCTGATCCGAGAAGCCGACTGCACGGAGTCCTTCGATATCGGCTTGCGTGACCTTGGAGGCGTCGATCGTGATCTTTTCCGCATAGGCCAACATTTCGACATCCCTGGCAGGAAGACCAGCATCTCGGAAATCCCGCTGCACTGCAAGGACAGCTTCCTTCGAGCCAAGATCAGCCACCAACATGCCGGAATAGACATAGGAGCAATAGGTCGAGGGGATGTGCTTGGCCGCGATCAGCGTAATGAGCCGCCATTCCCGCATGCTAAGAGAAAAGCCCGCGCGGAGCTGGTTTGCGAAATCGGTGTAGATCGGCAGCAGATCGGGCCGTGTGGTCATGCACTTGGCAGTTTCCATGACGAAGCCTATCGAGGCCTTCTGCTGGTCATAAATCTCCGCTACGCGGCCGGTGGCGTCGCTCTCCGCGATGGTCTTGAGATACATGCATCTGCTCCCACAATGATAGTCCAAGGGGATGATAGCAGCGGCGACAATGCTCGCCTAGTGCCCGGATTGGACCCGCCTCAAGCCGCCTTGCGTCGCGCGACACGCGCCTTGATCGCCTCGACATCGACCCGTGGAGTAGCGGCGAATAGCGTCTTGGTGTAGCTGTGCTGCGGATTGTTGAAGACTTCGTCGCGCGGCCCCTGCTCAACTGCCTCGCCGTAATACATGACCATGACATCGTCGGCGATATGGCGCACGACCGACAGGTCGTGGCTGATGAAGACATAGGTCAGATGGAACTCGTCCTGAAGGTCTTGCAGTAGGTTAAGCACCTGGGCCTGGACCGAAAGATCGAGCGCCGAGACCGGTTCGTCCAACACCAGCAGGCGTGGATTGAGCATCAGCGCGCGGGCGATGGCGACGCGCTGCCGCTGGCCGCCGGAGAACATGTGCGGATAGCGCGTATAGTGTTTTTCCTCGAGCCCGACCTTCTTGAGCATGGTCATCGCCCGATCGTGCCGTTCGTCGGCGGAAAACTTGCCGTTGATAATCAGCGGCTCGGTGAGGATTTCACCAATCTTCTTGCGTGGATTGAGCGAACCATAGGGGTTCTGGAAAACGATCTGCACCTTGCTGCGCATGTCGGGCGTCAGAGGCTGGCGGGCAATGTCGATCTTGACGCCGTCGATGAGCAGCTCGCCGGAGGTCGCCGGATCGATCATCGTGATGATGCGGGCAATCGTGGATTTGCCGCAACCGCTCTCGCCGACGATCGCCAGCGTCTTGCCTTCCTCGACTGCGAAATCGACGCCTTTTACGGCATGGACGGTCTTGCCCTTGCGGAACATGCCGCCGGACAAATAATAATCGCGCTTTATGTTGCGCCCTTCGACAACGGGGGTCATCGCGCGGCTCCCTCGAAAATCTGTTGGTCGCTCAGCAACTCGGTAATGGTCGGCAGCCGTCCGCCGGCGGCATTTTCGGGCAGCGCCGAAAGCAGCGCGCGGGTATAGGCGCTCTTCGGGTTCTCAAAGAGGTCAACCACATTGGCTTCCTCGATCTTTCGGCCCTTGTACTGCACGATCACCCGGTCGGCGGTTTCGGCGACCACGCCCATATTATGGGTGATGATGATGAGGCCCATTCCGTGCTCGGCCTGCAGCTTCATCAGAAGATCAAGGATCTGCTTCTGGATGGTTACGTCCAATGCAGTCGTCGGTTCGTCGGCGATCAGCAGTTTCGGGTTGCAGGCAAGTGCCGTGGCGATCATCACGCGCTGGCATTGGCCGCCCGACATCTGATGCGGGAAGTGACCGAAACGATCCTCCGGATTCGGGATGCCGACCGCGTTGAAAAGCTCGATAGCGCGGTCACGCCGTGCCTTCTTGTCGAGGTCGGTGTGCGTCTTCAGGACTTCTTCGATCTGGTATCCGACAGTAAAACAGGGATTGAGGCTGGCGATGGGCTCCTGAAAGATCATTGAAATATCCTTGCCGATGATCTTCCTGCGATCGGCGTCGGAAATCTTCAACATATCGCGACCGTCGAATTTCAGCGTGTCGGCACTGACATTCGCCGTCCACGGCAGGAGGCCCATGGCCGCGAGCATCGAGACGGACTTGCCCGAACCGGATTCGCCGACAATGGCGAGGACTTCCCCGGCGTCGACCGAGAGCGAGACGCCATCGACGGCGCGGAAAGGGCCGGTGACGGTTTCAAACTCTACGACAAGGTTTTTGACTTCTAGAAGAGCCATGACCTACGACCTCTTGAGTTTGGGGTCAAGCGCGTCGCGCAGGCCGTCGCCCATCAGGTTGATGGCCAGCACGGTAATGAGGATCGCGAGGCCCGGGAACGTGACCACCCACCAGGCGCGCTGGATGAATTCGCGGGCCTCTGCGAGCATCGTGCCCCATTCTGGTGTCGGTGGCTGGGCGCCCATCCCAAGGAAGCCGAGTGCGGCCGCATCGAGGATCGCAGCAGAAAAGGCAAGTGTCGCCTGCACGATCAGCGGCGCCAGGCAATTGGGCAGGATGGTAAGAAACATCAGCCTCAGCGTGCCTGCACCCGCGACGCGCGAGCCGACGACATAATCCTTGCCACGTTCGGTCATGACGGCAGCGCGTGTGAGGCGCACGAAGTGCGGCTGATTGACCAGCGCGATCGCGATCATGGCATTGGTGAGCCCCGGCCCCAGGACCGCCACGAGCACCAGCGCCAGAAGCAGCGACGGAAAGGCAAGGATGATATCCATGACACGCATGATGACCATATCGACCTTGCCGCCGAAGTACCCTGCTATCAGTCCGATCAGGACGCCCGAAATCACGGATACGCTGACCACGACGACGCCGATAAACAGCGAGAACCGAGAACCGTAGATCAGCCGCGAGAGCATGTCGCGGCCCACGGCGTCAGTTCCTAGAGGATATTGGGTCGTACCGCCCTCGCCCCAGAATGGCGGCAATAGCAGGACCGACCGGTTCTGTTCATTGGGCAGGTAGGGCGCAATGACCGGCGCGAAGACTGCGACGATCACCAGCGCGACGAAGACGACCAGGCCGATGACCGCCCCCTTGTTGTGGGAGAAGTAATACCAGAATTCGGCGAGGGCCGAAGTGGGCTTCGCCTTGACTTCAGTGAGAGCCATGCGAGCCTCCTAGCGGGAAATACGAGGGTTGAGATAGCCGTAGAGCAAATCCACGATCAGATTCACGATCATGATGACGCCCGCGATGAGCAGAAGTCCGCCCTGCACCACAACATAGTCACGCTTGGAAACCGCATCGATCATCCACTTTCCGATGCCCGGCCAAGAGAAGATGGATTCCGTGAGGATGGCGCCGGCGAGCAGGACGCCGACCTGCAGACCGATCGTGGTGACAACCGGAATCATCGCGTTTCGCAGCGCGTGAATGCCGACCACGCGGAACGGCGACAAGCCCTTGGCCCGCGCGGTGCGAACGTAATCCTCGCCGAGGACTTCGAGCATCGCCGAGCGGGTCTGGCGCGCGATCACCGCGAGCGGGATCGTCGCCAGCACCACTGTTGGCAGGATGAGGTAGCTCACCGCCGACTTGAATGCTCCTTCCTGTCCCGACAGCAGACTGTCGATCAGCATGAAGCCCGTGGGCGTGGGGAAGTAGAACATCAGCGAGATGCGGCCGGAGACCGGGGTCCAGCCCAGATAACCCGAGAAAAAGATGATCAGCAGCAGTCCCCACCAGAATATCGGCATGGAATAACCGACAAGTGCCGTGCCCATGATCGACTGGTCCAGCCAGGTACCCCGCTTCAGTGCGGCGATCACGCCCGCCGGAATGCCGAGGGCCACCGCCAGCAGGATCGCGCAGATGGAAAGTTCGATCGTCGCTGGAAAGAGCGCAAAGAAATCCTCGAGGATCGGTCGCTTGGTGACGATCGACGTCCCAAAATCGCCGGTGACGATACCGCCGAGATAATCGAGAAACTGCATGTAGTAGGGCCGGTCGAGACCCAGATTGTGCATGATCATCGCATGCCGTTCGGGATCCATGACGCGTTCGCCCGACATCAGCATGACGGGGTCGCCCGGAAGAAGACGGATGAAGGAGAAAGCGATCAGAGCCACACCGATGAAAGTGGGGATGAGGATAGCCAATCTGCCAAGCAAGAAACGCAGCATGGGCTTTTTTCCAATTCGTTGAGCCGGCGCTTCGCGGGACCGCAAGACGCTGGATGGCGCCGGCCTGGGGCCGGCGCCATGAATTTATCGGATAAGTTTACTCGGCGATGTCGACACCGTCGAAGGTGAAGTCACCGAGCGGGCTCTGGACGAAGCCCTGCACTTCCTTACGCATCGGAACGATGGCCAGCGAGTGGTCGAGCGTCGCCCAAGGCGCCTCGCGCTTGAATACGACCTGAGCCTCTTCGTAGAGCTTGGTGCGCTCGGCCTGATCGCTCGCTTCCTTGGCCTTGGTCACAAGGTCATCAAATTCCTTGTTGCACCACTGCGCACGATTGTTGCCGCCAACGGCGTCGCAACCCAGAAGCGTATCCAGGAAGTTGTCCGGATCGCCATTGTCGCCGGTCCAGCCCAGCATGACGGCGCCGTCACGATCCTTCGCCTTGGATTTATCGAGGTATTCGGCCCATTCGTAGGAGACGATCTCGACCTTGACCCCGACCTTCTCGAAATCGGACTGGATCAATTCGGCGGCACGACGGGCATTGAGCATGTAGGGACGCGCCACCGGCATTGCCCAGACCTTCATCGACAGGTCCTTGACCCCGGCAGCCTCCAGAGCGGCCTTGGCAGCTTCCGGATCGTACTTGTCGTCTTCAACCGCATTGTTATAGGACCACATGGTCGGCGGAATAGGATTCTTGGCCGGCGTAGCGGCACCTTGGAAAACCGCGTCGACAATCGCCTGTTTGTTGATCGCCATGTTCAGCGCCTTGCGCACCTCGACCTTGTCGAAAGGCGCCTGGGTCGTGTTGTAAGCGAGATAAGCGACATTCAGACCTTCCTGCTCCGAGATCTTCAGCGCCGGATCGGTCTTCATCTGGGCAACATCGGCGGCGTTCGGATAAGGCATAAGGTGGCATTCGCCCGCCTTCAGCTTTTGAAAGCGAACTGCCGCATCGGTGGTGATGGCGAAAACGAGATCGTCGATCGGCTGCTTGCCACCCCAATATTCGGCGTTGGCCTTATAGCGGATCACAGCATCCTGCTGATAGCCGACGAATGTAAAAGGACCGGTGCCGAGCGGCTTCTGGTTCATCTCGTTCATCTTGCCGTCTGCTTGCAGCTTGTCGGCATATTCCTTGGACAGGATCGAAGCAAAGGGCATTGCCACATTCGCGAGGAACGGCGCTTCCTTACGCTTGAGCGTGAACTTGACAGTATGATCATCGACCTTTTCGATCTTTTCTATCAGATCGGGCATGCCCATGCCGGCGAAGTATTCCCAAGAAGCGCCATCGACATACTTGTTCCAGGGATGATCAGCCTTCCACTGACGCTCATAGGAGAAGATCACGTCGTCGGCATTGAAGTCGCGCGTCGGCGTGAAGAATTCGGTCGTCTGAAATTTGACGCCCTTGCGCAGCGTGAAGGTGTACTGCAGACCGTCGTCCGAAACGGCATAGCTCTCGGCCAGGCCGGGTTCGACCTCGGTCGTCCCCTTCTTGAATTCGAGCAGGCGGTTATAGACGGGATGGGCGGAAGCGTCGAACGTGTTACCGCCGGTATACAGCCCGGGGTCAAACCCTTCCGGCGAAGCTTCCGAGCAGTATACGAAGGTCTTCGCCGACGCTGCGAAAGCGAAAGCGGACATAATTGCGGTGGCGGCGAGGAGTGTCGCTATCTTTTTCATGATTTTCCCCCTGGGTTGTATCCGTGCCTGAACATTATGGCGCGGTTGGCCGAAATGGATCGCATTTGAAGCTGAAAAGCAATACGCTCCGCAGGAAATTTTTTCCAAAAGGTCAAATTTCGTCCGTGCCGAACCAGGCGGCTGCCTCGACTGTGAAACCCCATCAAGCCAGCGCTTTCGAGCACACCTATCCACGACACGGTTATGGACGCATCACATCCGAACTCAGCCGCCAAGAGATGAATTTTCTAATTTTTCCGCGCCTGACGAAACAGGCAATGCGTACCGGATGGTACTCGTCCCGGGCTGAGACGCCGCAAGACTGGCTGGCCAGGCACTTGGCGCCACCCCACGCTGAGGTGGCGGCAATCCTATGGCAATTCGGCCAAAGCCTGTGAAGAATTGCGCCAATGTGGCGAAAAAGTGATACCGTTTTTTCGCCAAGGGGTTTAATGCGGGTTCCGACCCAAACACGTGACCTCCGGGGTTTCCCGGCGCCTATTTAGAGGAACTCTTCCCGCATGATTTCCCGCATCGCGCTCATGACCATCCTTGGCCTTGCCGTCGCCGGCTGCTCGACTGTAGCCACCGTGTCCGGAGACCCTCTTTCCGCCCGCTGGGTGGGCCAGGAGGCCGGCAAGTTCTTCGCCGCTTACGGCCCACCGGTCTCCGATGTCGAAAGCGGGTCCTCGACGACCTATGTCTGGCGCGGCGGATACCGCACCCGCAAGGAGCCGGCGCAATATACCGGGGAAGGCAAGGACAAGAAGATCGTGGCGCGCGCGCGGACGGCCTATCTCGTCTGCCAGGTCAAGCTGGTCGTCGGTTCGGACTACATGATCAAGTCCATCGACGCGACCGTGGACAAGCCCGGCCGCGACGGCGGCCCGACCTGGTGCGAACAGACGCTCGATGCCGCGAAGTAAGGTTTCAGGATGAGACTTTTATGGAGCCCGCGGATTCGGGTCCGCGGGCTTTTCACTTTAAGAACACCAATCGAATTAAGCTGCAGCCTGCTTCGGTGCCTTGCTCACCTTCACCGTGACCCGGCGGTCGAGCGCATTGAGTACCCGCACCAGCCGGTCGATGGTGAACCGGCCCAGGTCGGCTCTGCGGATGCGCGACAGATCCGCGGCTGTGACGCCGGTGAGCTTCTCACCCTGTCGACCCGTCAGGCTGCGACGGTCCAGCACGGCGATGATCTCCGCGGCGAGTTGCGCCTTCATCAATTTCGTATCCGCGTCGGGATTTCCGAAGTCAGCATATACATTGCCGCTGCCCCGAACGACTTCAAATTCATCTTCAGTCAGCGCGACATCTCCTCAAATCGTTTCAAACGCGTCTTTATCAACTCGATCTCTCTTTTCGGCGTGGTCATCCCGCTGGTCGATTTCTTCTGGAAAGCATGAACCACCCATATGACATCACCCAACTGAACGGCATAAACCGCGCGATATGCGTCGCTCCGATATGGCAAGGCGATTTCGAAGACACCTGAGCCAAGACCCTTCATGGGCTTTGCAATATCAGCCTTTTGGCCCAAGCTCGCGATCGCCAGCGCATCCTTCATTCCGTTCTTGGACGACTTGAGGAAACGCCCCGAAATCCTTCAGTGCTGCCTTGACCCAAGCGACTTCCTTCATGCCGCTATATTGTCATATATGACAACGAAACGGCAAGTATTCTCTACACGGGTCCATTTTGCCCGTTGAACCTGACGTCGTACCCCTGCGCCAAACGCGCGCATGTCGAGAATGTCGCGTTGACTATAACACCGCATAGGCTTCACCTTTATTGAATACGACGCTACATTCGTGATCAGACTGAAAAGGAGAAGACCCCGATGTGGGACAATCTTGATGCGGCAATGCTGGCGCGTCTGCAGTTTGCCTTTACCGTCTCGTTTCACATCGTCTTCCCCGCCTTCTCCATCGGGCTTGCGAGTTATCTCGCGGTGCTTGAAGGGCTTTACCTCTGGACCAAGGACAAAGTCTATGAAGAGCTCTTCGACTTCTGGAAGGCGATCTTCGCCATCGCATTCGGCATGGGTGTCGTCTCAGGCATCGTGATGAGCTACCAGTTCGGCACCAACTGGAGCGTGTTTTCCGACAAGGCCGGGCCCGTCATCGGGCCGCTGATGGGCTATGAGGTGCTGACCGCCTTCTTCCTCGAGGCCGGCTTCCTCGGCGTCATGCTATTCGGCAAAAAGCGCGTCGGGCCGGGACTGCACTATTTCGCGACCCTGATGGTGGCCCTCGGCACGCTCATTTCGGCGACCTGGATTCTTTCGGTCAACAGCTGGATGCAGACGCCGCAGGGCCATGGCACGAATGCCGAAGGCCAGTTCATTCCGCTTGACTGGTGGGCGATCATTTTCAATCCGTCCTTCCCCTATCGCCTCGTGCACATGGTGCTGGCTGCGTACCTCACCACAGCATTGGTGGTCGGCGCCGTCGGTGCCTGGCATCTGCTGAAGAAGACCGCGCCGGTGCGGTCGCGTCGGATGCTGTCCATGGCGATGTGGATGGTGACCTGCACCGCGCCGGTCCAGATCATCGCCGGCGACCAGCATGGCCTCAACACGCTGGAACACCAGCCGGTGAAGATTATGGCCATGGAGGGCCACTACGAGAGCCATCCGGATGGCGCACCGCTCTATCTTTTCGGCATTCCCAACGACAAGGAGCAGCGGCTCGATTATGCGGTCGGCATTCCCAAGCTCGGAAGTCTGATTCTCAAGCATCATCTCGATGCTCCGATGGCGGGCCTCGACACGGTTCCCGACGACAAGCAGCCGCCGGTCTTCGTGGTTTTCTGGTCGTTCCGCGTGATGGTGGCTCTGGGCTTCGCGATGCTCGGCCTCGGCGCTTTCAGCCTGTTCTGTCGCTGGCGCGGGACGTTCGAGAGCAATGGCCTGTTCCTCAGACTGGCCACCGTGATGGGCCCAATGGGCTTCGTCGCCGTGCTGGCGGGCTGGATCACCACCGAGGTCGGCCGCCAGCCCTATACGGTCTACGGCCTGCTACTGACGGCAGAGTCGCGCTCTCCAATCGCAGCGCCAGCGGTCGCCACGTCGCTCATCGCCTTCATCGTGGTCTATTTCTTCGTGTTCGGCGCCGGCATCTTCTATATTCTGCGGTTGATGGCGCGATTGCCGCACGATCCACTGCCCGATCTCAACGAGGGACCAATCCGGACGGCGGGAGTCAATCCCGGACCGGCTCAGCAACAGGAGCACGGCCATGCCCATTGATTATGCCTTCATCTGGGCTGCGCTGATTGCCTTTGCCGTGCTCGCCTATGTCGTGCTGGACGGTTTCGATCTCGGCGTCGCCCTGCTCTTCCCGTTCTTCCCGGAAAAGCATGATCGTGACGTGATGATGAATTCCGTCGCCCCGGTCTGGGATGGCAACGAGACCTGGCTGGTGCTCGGCGGCGGCGGACTGATGGCGGTGTTTCCACTCGCTTATGCGACGATCCTGCCCGCGCTCTATGCGCCGATCATTGCCATGCTGCTGGGATTGATCTTCCGGGGCGTGGCCTTCGAATATCGCTGGCGTACCAAACGGTGGGAGAATTTCTGGAACTGGGCCTTTACCGGCGGATCAGCCGTGGCGACTTTCGCCCAAGGGGTCGCCCTGGGCGCCCTGGTGCAGGGCATTCCTGTTGTGAACCGCGCCTATGCCGGCGGCTGGTGGGACTGGCTGACGCCGTTTTCGCTGGCGACGGGCGTGGCACTCATCATCGGTTACGCTCTTTTGGGATCCACCTGGCTGGTGATGAAAACGACCGGCGAACTGCTGGAAAAGGCCCGCCGCATAGCATTGGTCACGGCGGTGCTGACGCTCGTTTCCATGGGCATATTCAGCCTGTGGACGCCGTTTCTGGAGCCGCTCTATCTCGACCGCTGGTTCGGTTGGCCGACTGCGGTCTTCTCCATTATCGTGCCGCTTCTCGTGCTCGGCTGCTTCGCACTGCTGTTCTACGGCCTCCGCCAGGGCCGGGATGCCCGCCCGTTTCTCGCAGCACTCGGGCTGTTCGTACTGGGCTTTGCCGGCATCGGCATCAGCTTCTATCCCTATATCATCCCGACTTCCGTCACGATCTGGGATGCGGCGGCGCCTGAATCCAGCCTGAAATTCCTGCTTGCCGGCGCCGTGGTGCTGGTGCCGCTGATCCTCGCCTACACCGCCTATTCCTACTGGGTGTTCCGGGGCAAGATCGATCCGGAGGAGGGGTATCATTGATGTCGGAGGGAATCGGAAAGCGGGTGCTATGGTTCGTCGGTCTGTGGGCCGCTGGTGTCCTCGCAGTGGCGGTCGTGGGCCTGGCCATCAAGTTGGCGCTCGCGTGATATCCACGGCCATTGAGCTGATCTCGCCATAATCCTGCTTCGGAACGAAACAGATTTCAGGCAATCCCGTGGCAAATTTCCGCTGGTTAACCAAGGGTTTCGACCGGCATTGCATTCTCGCTGCATAATGGCGATCTGTGGCCCATGCAGACATTCGGAAAACGACAATACGCCCATATCGAACTCGATCCATGGGCCAGGAAGCGCAAGCCGCGCCAAACGGAAGCGAGCGGGCGGCGCCTCCCGGCATCGCGCATTACCGGCTATCTGATTGCCTTTGTGACGATCGGTGTGCTGGCGGTGGCGAGCTTCGAGATGCTGGTGCTGGCGTAGCCGCTATTTGGGACTCGTCTCGCGTTTGTTGCGCTGTGGTTTTTCACGCACGCGCGGTACGGCTCCCTTTGCCATCCCGATTTCGAAGCGGCGTGTTTTGGTGACCAGATCCTTCACCGTACTGACGCCGAAGTCCTTGAGATTGAAGTCGGGAATATGCTGGCGAAGATGCGGTTCAAGCTTCGCGAGCAATATCCATCCATCGCCCGTGCCTTTGCTCTTAATTGCCTCAAGAATATGCGGCACAGCCAATTGTACCGCCGGCCGCGGGAAGGCGACGACCTCTCCGCTGGCCGACTTATCCTCTTTCAATACGACGGAGAAGAACCTGGTGCAGGCCGAACGGAACGCTGCGGGCGCCTTGGCGTCACCAAATCCGAAGACTTGCCGATTCCCCTCGCGCAGGCGCAATGCCAGCGCCGTGAAGTCCCCGTCGGAGGACACGAGACAAAACCCGTCGGCGTCGTCATTGGCCAACATATCCATCGCGTCGATGACCATAACGATGTCCGTCGCGTTCTTGCCGATGGAGTGAACAGGTTGCTGTCTCGATATCAGCGCGAAACGTGCCGACAGTGTCGCCCAGCGTTTGGAGTTCGCGGCTATATTCCCATAGATGCGACGGATAATCGGATCACCGAGCTTTTCGACTTCGCCGAGCAGACGCTCCACAGCCCAAGGCGGAAAATTGTCTGCGTCTATGAGCACTGCGAGGCGTGATAAGGCTGCTGGCATGGATGCACCTCATGGTAGATTTTCGCGCAGCCTACAGCCAACGGCCAGAGATGCACGAAAAACTCTCTGCCTTCGTTAAACGGTCGTATCGATCGACTGGGCCGCGATGACCGACAGATGCGACATCGGTAGCCCCGTCTCCTCCGCCCATTGGTTGAACGCCGCCTGGATGGCCTTCCCTTCAGCCTTGCTTGAACCATCGCCGGTGATCGGCGCGCCCGCATCCCTGAGACAGGCCACCACATCGCGCGAAAGCACGAAATTCTGTTTGCCGATAGCGCGCATCACATATGGGCCGGTCTGGCCGCCCAGCCGGTCGCCGTTCTTCTTGAGGAAGTCGTAGAGACCGACGAGATCGCTTGACGGCCAATCGAGCAAATACTTCACGGCGCTGCCATGTTCGCGGGCCAGGTCGCTGATAAAGGCGGCATTCCGGCGGATCGCCTGGACCTTGGCGCCGTGGCGGATGATACGCTTGTCGCCCAGGAGGTCGTGCCAGAAGTCGTCGGGCTGGATGTTGAGCAGGTTCGGATCGAAGCCGAGGAAGGCATCCTCGATTCCCGGCCACTTGCTCTCCACCACCTTCCAGGAAATGCCCGACGAGAAGATATATTTCGCCATCTCGGCCAGCAGCCGGTCGTCGCTCAAGGTATCGCTCGCCGACCGCCCCATGTAATTCCTGAGCCGCTCCTCGATCGCGGCCTTTCCCTTGCGGGCTTCGGCCCGTGCGCGGATTTCGCTGAATGCCTTGAGTACCATGGTCTCCCCTTCCCTCACGCGGTTCTGAAACCTTCGTGATCGCGGATGAATTATGTCGGTCGAGAGCCTATATTGGCGCTATCCGAAATCAAGCAAGCAGTTTGGAGGATCAATTGCCATCCTATCAGAAGAGTGCGGAAGCCATTGCCCGCCTCACGCCCGAACAATACAGGGTCACCCAGCAGAACGGCACCGAACGTCCGGGAACCGGCGAATACGAATATAACAAGGAGCCCGGCATCTATGTCGATATCGTCTCCGGCGAGCCGCTGTTCGCCTCGGCGGATAAGTTCGATTCAGGCTGCGGCTGGCCGAGCTTCACCAAGCCGATCGAGCCGGCGAATGTCGCCGAACTGCGCGACACGACACATGGCATGGTTCGCATCGAGGTCCGCTCGAAGCATGGCGACAGCCATCTGGGGCATGTGTTTCCCGATGGTCCGCGAGATCGCGGCGGCCTGCGCTATTGCATCAATTCGGCCTCGCTCCGCTTCGTCCACCGTGACGACATGGAGAAAGAGGGCTATGCTGACTATCTCAACCAGGTGGAGGATGTGAGATGACGACCGAACGGGCAGTACTTGCCGGCGGCTGCTTCTGGGGCATGCAGCAACTGATCCGCCGCATGGAGGGCGTGGTCGATACCCGCGTTGGCTATTCCGGCGGCGATGTGAAGAACGCCACCTATCGCAACCATGGAACCCATGCCGAAGCGATCGAGATCATCTTCGATCCAGCGAAACTCAGCTATCGCCGGCTGCTGGAGTTCTTCTTCCAGATCCATGACCCATCGACCAAGGACAGGCAGGGCAACGACCGCGGTAAGAGCTACCGCTCCGCGATCTATTACGAGAGCGACGAGCAGAAGCGCGTCGCGCTCGATACGATCGCCGACGTCGATGCTTCAGGCCTGTGGCCCGGCAAGGTGGTGACGGAGGTCGAACCCGTCGGCGACTTCTGGGAAGCGGAACCCGAGCACCAGGATTATCTGGAGCGTATCCCGAACGGATATTCCTGCCACTTCATCCGCCCCAACTGGCGGCTGCCGGTCAGAGACAAGTCTGCGGCGTAGCACTTACATAGCCTCATCGCGGCCGTCGGCATTGCAAGTCGGCGGAGAATTGGATCCCGCAGGCGGCTGCCTGCGGGATCCATCTGTCACAGGATGGCGACGAAATTGTCTTCGGTGAGCGAGAGGCCCGACTCGACATGGGCGAAACGCTTCATTTCGCCCGCGCCACTCCCATCGGCGTCGTAGTAGATGTCGCCGTTGACAGCATCATAAATGATGCGCTGATCGGCAGTCGTGGCCACGAGGTCATCACCTTCCTGAACCACAAGAAACTCGTCGGCTCCGAGGGTTCCTTCACCGGACAGCGCCGAGAAGATCGTGATGTCGAGATGAATCAAATCCTCCGACTCGCTGAAATCATGGATGTTGTCGACATTGCTGACCTCGTTGAGCGCAGTGTTGAAGATGAAGACGTCCGCATCGCCGCCGCCCTGCAGTTCATCATTGCCCAGGCCGCCGGCAAGCGTATCGGCGCCATCGTCGCCGCGCAGCACATTGTCGGCGTTGCTGCCGATCAGTTCGTCGTCATAGGCGCTTCCGCGCACGCCCTCGATATTGCTCAGCTTGTCCGTCTTGCCGAAACCGTCGATCGCCTTACCCGCGCCGAGATCGACGAAGACACCGATGCCCTCGCCACCGAAGCGGTCATCGCGATGATAGCGGACCGTGTCGAAGCCGCCCTTGCCGTCGATGAGGTCACGCCCGCCCAGGCCGACGAAGTCTTCGTCGCGACCCGAACCCTTCATCTGGTCGCTCCAGTTCGTGCCGCGCACGGCTTCCATGTTTTTGAAGGTTTCGAGATTGCCGTACTGGTCAGTCACCTTGCCTTTGGCGAAATCGATGGTAATGCCGCCGATCGCATCGGGGTTATTGCGAGCATCGGCGAAACTGAGGGTGTCCCAATCGGCGCCGCCGTCGTATTTGTCCTTGCCTTCGCCGCCCTCCATGTAGTCGTCGCCGCCCTTGCCGTTCAGAACGTCGCTGCCGCCGAAGCCAAAGAGATCGTCATTGCCGGCGCTGCCATTCAGCGTATCGGCGCGGTTGAACAGCCATGCCTGGAAACTCCAGGGATCGTAGAATGCCGATGCCTCCATGAAATTGACCAGCGACAGCTTGGAAAGCGTCAGCTGGCTGACAAGCGTCTCGCCGTCGCTCTGGAATATTGCGAGCTTGGTGATCTTGCCGGCGGACGCGCCCTCGTCGTCGAAATCGAAACCAGTGCCGGTCAGTTTCAGAACCAGGCCATTCACAAGTTCGAAATTAAGTTCCGTCGGGCTGGAATCGCCCATCGTGGCCTGGGACATATCAACCAGATCGCCGATACTTGGATTGAAATCCTCGAAATCCGGTAGGCTTGGATCGTAATCGACCGGATACTTTCCGTCCGGAAAAGATACTGTATAGACTGCCATGTTTTCCTCCATGATGGAATCGAAGCATAACAGCCCACTGTTTTCTTTAATTCACCCATATGGGGGATAGACTGAGATACACTTCAATCAACAACGGATAGACGGCAGACCCGGCTGTTGCGCCGGCTCTCTCTTCATTGACATGGACATTGATCCTATCTCAGAAAGATCACCAAATTGCCGTTGAATGCCTGTTCTATGGCAACGACGTTATTGAGCTGGACGTTGCGCGCCCGCAGCGCGGCCGTCAAGGCGCGATTTCGGATGACGGTGTGCTGCAGCGCCTCGACGCGGTCGGGATAGGCGTCGATCCAGGCGTAGAGCCGTTCGCGTTCGTCGCTGATGCGTCCTCCCAACGCATCGATGCGCTTGATGGTGAAGCGTTCGCCACTCCAGTCGAGAATGGCCTGTTCGGGGAAATAGCGGCTGGTGCTGAACTCTTGGGCGGTGACAGCGACCGGTGCGATGGACACCATGCCGGTTGCCGAAACGATGGCCAGAAATACTGCCGCAGTCAATTTGTTCAACATCGGAATCTCCTTTGACCCTGAAGACAATATGGGGTTTGAGGACCGCGAAAAACAATCCCACTTGAGTGACGGCAACTGTTCTTTGGCCAGGACATGTCGCTGCGATGACCGCCGCGGCTGGAGATGGGCGATGGATCAATCGAAGACCGTGCCCTTCGCGCCTTCATATTCCCGGGCAAGCTGGACGATCGCGACCTTGGCCTCATCCGGCGACCATCCGGCGGCCCGCGCCTGCTCGATGAGGCCGACCAGTTCAGTGGTGAAGTTCCCGCCGATGGCGGCGGCGACCAGGTCCTGCTGCTGCTCGGCGAGCTCCGAAAGAGCAGGACGGAGTGCGATGGCGCAATCCATATCCCGCTCAGGATAGGCGCCTTGCCGACCGGGACTCGAAATCAGATGTGTCTGCTGCATGGCACTTCCCGCAACTGATGCAAAAAGCACCAACGAAGGCGTGGGAGTTTCGTTCCTGTGGCGTGCCTCGATTACCAGCCGGGAGGTTGGTTCCTTTCAAGGCTCTGAGCACTTCTATCTCGGACTGGCGTAAAATTATTGCTTGCAAATCACAAGCAGTTTAGTGTGGGCCCGTTGCGAGAAAGGGCCGGTCATGGGCAAACTTATCCTGGGAATGAATGTCTCCATCGATGGCTATGTCGACGACCTTGCCGGAAACCTGGTCATGGGTGCGCCAAGCCAGAAGCACTTCGATTACTGGGTCGAGACAATAGGCAGCCATGCCGGTGCTGTGTATGGCCGACGGATGTACGAGGTCATGCGCTACTGGGACGATGATCACCCGGAATGGGACACCTCGCTACGCCATTTCGCGACGCTCTGGCGCAGGCTGCCCAAATGGGTCGTCTCACGCACGCTTTCAGGGGTTGGCCCAAACGCCACGCTCATTTCCGGCGATATTGAAACACAGATTCGCAAGATCATGGACCGCACGGACGGCATCCTCAGCGTTTCCGGTCCGGAACTGGCTGGCCTTATGACCAGGCTGGGCCTAATCGACGAATATCACCTGCATGTACGGCCGTTCGTGCTCGGCCGTGGCAAACCTTTCTTCCACGAGGCAAGGCCTCCGCTGAAGCTGGTGTCGAGCACATTGATCGATGACAACACGATTCATACGATCTATGTGCCGCGAGACTGAACGACAGGCGCTTCGGCGCCAACGGGAGAACCAGCGCGGACGTCTGCAACGAGCCACGAACCGGCGATTATGATCACTGGCGCTCAGGAGGAGCGGCGTGTGGGAGGCACGACGGAGGTATTGGCATGGAGTTCGAAGTGACACCGCCCGGCGGTGGGTAAAGGCATACTCGCCGCCGGAAGCAACTGCTCGGCCAAAGAACGTGTGGTCAATCAGAGTGCGCTTTGAGATAGGTGGCAGGGGACGTGAACTCGCCCCCTCCGGCTTGGCCATCGATAGCAAGTGCCATGGATGCGACCTCGTCAGGCTAGGAATCGAAGACCAGCTGATCGGTGATGTCCAGGTCCTTGGCTGCATAATTCAACAGGCTGTTCATCGCCTTGCGCGCGCCTACGGGATCGCGCATGCGAACACATTCCAAGACTTCGAGATGGACATGAAGCGTCTCGGCCTGGGACGCCATGAGTTCGTTGGAGATCAAGAAAGTCGCCCGCAGAGCGGCGTCGATTGTGCCGATCAGCCCCCGCAAAACCACGTTGTGGCTAGCATAGATCAGCGAACGATGAAAATTCAGGTCCGCGTCACAGACAAGTTCGATATTGTTGACCGGAAGTGCCCGCTGCATTCCGAGATAGGCGCTTTCGATCGCCGCGAGGTCCTTGGCGGTCGCGCGTCTGGCGGCCAGTTCCGCAGCAGAGGGTTCGATGATGCGGCGCGCTTCGAGCAGGCTACTCAAAAGCTCCTGGTCGTTGCGGATGTCCGGATGCCAGGAAAGCACTGCGGGGTCGAGCAAGCGCCAGTCGTCACGCGGACGAACACGGGGCCCCACCCGCGGCCCGGTTTCGATCAGCCCCTTGGCGATCAGGACCTTGATCGCGCCACGGATCGTCGTCCGGCTGACCGAGATGAGCTCAGCCAGTTCATCTTCGCGAGGCAACGCTGCCTGGGGAGCGTACCTGCCACCGAGAATCCACTGCGCCAGTGTTCGAACGGCAATATCATGCATCTTGCCGCCGTCGCCATCCGGAGCACCGGATGGGCTGCCGACGGCGGCCCTGATGCGTTGCGCTGTATTTCCGGTCGTGGTCACCTCATTCGCCCCTTCTTGCCTTTTGCCTTTCCTGGACGATAACCGCCAGCACGAGCAAGGCACCCTTCGCCAACAGTTGATAGAAGGTGGGGACGCTTGTCAAAATCATACCGTTGTTGAGCACGCCTATGATCAGCACGCCGAGCATCGCCCC
>Ga0164290_1001245_pt1 | contig 43696 bp, 47 predicted proteins | sample Micstemetagenome_FD_108782 | JGI IMG/M metagenome (GOLD analysis project Ga0164290, IMG submission 108782) | Contaminated culture microbial community from soil near Moab, Utah, USA - Microcoleus steenstrupii SON62 (Illumina Assembly) | ecosystem: Environmental > Terrestrial > Soil > Soil crust...
GATCCTCACCGCCAAAGTCCCGCTCTGTCGCGACTTGCACCGCACTGCCAGGTGTTGCGCTGAGTGCCCGGAGCACCCGGCTAACAACTTGTTCGAGATCAGCCTTGCGCTCCCGGAGGTAATCGTCCTCCATGTCGTCAAACTGGCGACCCAGCACTTCGAGTTGAGCAGACAGCGCCCACTCGGCGTTGTATCGACGCTCTTCAATCCAGTGGCTAGCCCCGCCGGTGAAGACCGGGTCTCGAACCAGCATCAGATGGACCTCTAGCAGGGCGTCCAATTCGGGCGGCGCGTCTGTAGGCAGCGCAGCCCGCAGCGCATCCAGCTCGCCGGCGACTTCATTGCACGCCCTCAGGCACCTCGCAACTTCGTCAGCAACGGCCGCTTCGTCGACAAAGTAATGCGCCACATCGACGCGGCTGGCGGCAACCAGTACTGCCCTGCCGATCGCCACGCCCCGCGTCACCGGGATACCGAAAACCTGGAAGCTCATTCCTGTCCCTCTGTCGGCGCCGTGTCACCAGGCATGGTCCATCATTGACCCTCACCGAACTTGTCATTGATGAGCGCCGCCAACGCTTCGATCGCGGCGTCCTCGTCGGCACCAGCAGCCTCCAGTTCAACCTCTGAGCCGATGCCTGCCGCGAGCATCATCACGCCCATGATGCTCTTTGCGTTCACCCGTCTGCCGTTGCGCGCTATGTGGATCTCGGAGCTGAATCCGCCAGCAAGCTTGGTCAATTTCGCCGAAGCCCGCGCGTGCAGACCGAGTCGGTTCGTGATGGTCAAGACAAGCTTCTTCATCGAAAGTTCTGCTTTGGTCCACTAGATGAGCGTGACACCACGCTGACCACCGGCCAGCGCCCGCTCGACAAGCTGCTCGGGTGCCTCGGTGCGATAGCAGAGCGTGCGCCAGAGCATCGGAAGATTCATGCCCGCGACGGCACGAGCCTGGGGGAAATCTTTGATCACAGAGCTCACGGCATTGGCCGGCGTCGCGCCCATTGCGTCTACAAGGAGCAAGCTCGGACGAGCAGGGTCCAGGAGTAGCAGGCGGCGAAGCGCTCCTGCCGCCCCCTCCAAACTGGCTTCCGCCGGAACGTCCAAGACTTCGACATCAGCTCCACATTCGGGGTAGGCGTGCAGCACGAGTGCATGCAGGGCGCTAGCCAGTGGCGCATGCGCAACCAAGATCAATCGCGTGGCAGGGGTATGACTCATAGCCTCACTCGGCACTGCGCAACCCGGAGAGGAACTCCTCAGCCGCTTCGCGATGCTTGCCGCTATCTGCGCCGACAACAAGCGCCTGGCTTAGGACCGAACCGTTGACCCATTGCTGGGCCCAAGCCGAGGATCCATCAGCCGCTTTCAGGAAGTACACGCCATCGGCGCCTCGCTCAGCGCTTGATCGATCAGCAACGCCCGGCGCAAGGCGCAATGCTTTGGCCTTCATCCGAAGCTCCAGCTGCTCCAACACCACGCGCTCAGGGGATTCGACGCCGCCATCTGGGCCCAACGGCCTCCACCCCAACACGAAACGAGCGCCGGCAGCCTCGCAGTGAACAAGGCCCACAGAACCTTGCACATGTCGCTGCGGCTTACAGGGAAACTGCGCACTGACTCGCATCTCCGGAACCTTCACCACGCGCCAGTTGAGCTCCGGGCTGCAGGCCGCGAGCAAGGCCAACGGAAGGTATCGAGTGCAAGCGGTAGCGATCGACATGGGTCATTATGGCCAGCTCCACAATGCAGCATGGAACATGACGCGCCAACCCTGAGCTCAAGCCTGCAAGGCGTAAAGGTGCTGGATCTGAGTCGGGTACTCGCCGGTCCCTGGTGTACGCAGATGCTGGGCGACTTGGGGGCCGACATCATCAAAGTTGAACGGCCCGTTCAGGGTGATGACACCCGTCGCTGGGGCCCCCCGTTTGACCCTGTGACCGGAGACGCGGCCTACTTTCTTTGCGCGAACCGCAACAAGCGCTCATTGGCGCTGGACGTCGCCAACCCCCCAGGCTTGGAGGTCGTTCGACGGCTGGTCGCCCAGTGCGACGTGCTAGTCGAGAACTTCAAGCCAGGCGTCCTGAGTCGCTATGGCTTATCTCCTGAGCAACTGCTGTCTGAGCATCCCCACTTGATCGTCTGCTCCATCAGCGGTTTTGGACAGACTGGACCTTTGCGGGCGCGCGCTGGCTATGACTTCATTGCGCAAGCGATGGGGGGCTTGATGAGTGTCACAGGCCCGGCCGATGGCGATCCCGGCGCGGGCGCCTACAAGTGCGGTGTGGCTGTCACCGACTTGTTTACCGGATTGCACGCAGCCGTCGCCATCTTGGCAGCGCTGCGTCATCGCGAACAAACAGGACTCGGGCAGCACATCGACCTGGCCTTGTTCGATTGCCAGTTGTCGATGCTGGCCAACCTGGCCAGCCAGTGGCTCGTCGGTGGCGTGACGCCAAGGCGCCAGGGCAATGCCCACCCCACCATCGCTCCATACGAAACACTGGGTTGCGCCGACGGCGAACTGGTCCTTGCAGTCGGCAATGACGGTCAGTTCCGTCGCCTGTGCGAAGTCCTCGACCAGCCAGACATGGCTAACGACCCGAGGTTCTCAAGCAATGCATCACGTCTGAAGAATCGTCAGGCACTGCGCAGCAGGCTCAGTCAATCTCTCAATAGGCTCCCCAGGGCGCATTGGCTTCACCACTTGGAGCTGGCGGGTGTTCCCGCGTCCGCCGTGCACTCCATTCCGGAAGCCCTTGACCACCCTCAGGCGCTCTCCCGAGGCATGCTTACCGACCTAGACCCGAATCGGACCACCGGCCGTCGCCAAGTGGCCAGTCCACTTCGGATGTCCGCAACGCCGGTCACACACCGATACCCTCCGCCCCGTCTCGGACAACACAGTCGCGAGATCTTGCAAGAACATGGGTACGCAGTCACCGAAATCGCTGAGCTCATCTTGAGCGGCACCGTAGCGCAGGAAGGGCTCGCGCCCCCCGGTTTCGGGATGGACGGACATGGGCAGGCCTGACGACACTCGCGGGCTGCCTCACGGCAACACCCTCACCCAGGCCTGGCTCGCGCCGACATGAACTGCAACCCCGATCAGCATGATCACCGCACCAGCCGTCAAACCTGAGGTCGACTCCTCGGCTCGAGCGCTTGCGGAGGTGCTCACGGAACTTGGCGTCGAAGTGGCAGCCCCGCTTGCGCAGGCACTGGATCGGCTGCAGACCCAACTGAACACTCGACCCGGTACCGCTGACGCGGCGCTGCTCGCGATCAGGGAGCCATTGAGGCGCGCACGTGACGCCACCCTGCTGGCGAGTCAGATTGGACGGCTTGCCAGCGGACGCGTGCTACCGGCTCAGGAGCAATGCCCGCTGTATGTGGTCACGCGACAGATCGTGGACATGCGGCGCCGCGAAGCACAGTCACGCGGATTGCAGCTGCGCCTCGATTGCGTTGACGCCAATGTGCTGACCGATCCAGCCCTCGTGTCCAGCCTGCTGCATGCCTTGATTGACTGGGCGCTTTGGCACACGCGCAGTTCAATCGAGCTGCGCTTGTCGATGAGTTCATGGCCTCCGCAAGCGCTGGTGGAGTGCCGATTTGCGCTGCGGGATCTCGACCAGGTGGGCAGCCTGCCTCCCGCAACGCTGAATGGATTGCGGTGGATGTTGATCGTCCAGCTTGCCCAGGCCTTGGGAATTCAGCTGCAAAGGATGGACGAATCGGGGCTGTGCATCGCGCGGTTCGACTTTCCACTGCTGCGCAGCGAGACCTTGGGGGAGCTCTCCTCGAGTGACATCGAATCAAGTCGCGGCCACGACACCCAACCTTTTGCCGGATGGCTCGGCATCGTGGTCAGCAACGATCCGGAATTCCACGATGCTGTCGCTGAGCTGATGCAGCCGTTGGGCTGGGCGCTGGATCGAGTCATCAGCGTGGACGAAGCGTTTCAGCACTGTCTGGAGGCTTTGCCCCAGGCCATCGTTGTGGACGGCGCACTCGCCGGAGCTGACTTGAACCAATGGCGCTGCCATGTGCTGGCTGACGCGCCGGGCTTCTGCTTCATCGAAGTCGTGCCGCCTGGAGCGGAGCAAACGCCGGCTCATGGCGAAGCGCTGCACTGCAGACGTGACGACCTGGGCCGGTCGCTGCCGACTTTGCTGCGCTCCGCGCTAGCCCCGCCAGGGGATGCGCTGACCTTCAGGATCTAGCTCGCCTGCCGTGCATTGACAATGCGCTGATGAACGTTCAACGCCGATGGATGCTTGGTACCGCGGGTTTGGCCGCGGCAACAGGGGGGGCGCTGCTCTGGCAATTGCAGGAGTTGCCTTTGACGCCTGCGGTCGAGTACGTGCTGCTCGACGGTCAACGCGCCGACTCGACGCAATGGCGCGGCAAGGTAATGCTGGTCAATTTCTGGGCGACCAGTTGCACCACCTGCGTGAAGAAGATGCCGATGCTGGTGGCGACGCACGAGCGTTTCAGGGCAGAAGGGTACGACACCCTTGCCGTTGCAATGCAGTACGACCCTCCGGCCTATGTCGCGCGATTCGCGGAGTCACGCAAGTTGCCGTTTGGCGTCGCGATTGACAATCAAGGCCATCTGGCGAGGGCTTTTGGCGATGTGCGCGTCACACCCACGACCCTACTGATTGACCGTCGCGGTCATATCGTGAAGCGCGTGGTCGGCGAGATTGGCGAGCAAGACCTGCACGGTCAGATCGTCAAGCTTCTTGCCGATAAGGCTGGCTAGCGCGCAGCGCAAGAATGACAAAGGGCACCCTCGGGTGCCCTTGTCTCATTGCATCAGACCTTTAAGCGGCATTGAGCCAAGCCGAGGTGTCAAAGGCCGAGCACATCAATGGCATGTTCAAGCCAAAGTTCGGATTGCCACCCGCTTTGCTGGCTGCACTCTTGGGCAGCGGCTTCTCCACAGGAGGCGTCGGCTCCAAACTGCGGTTATCCCAAATGCCGGCTTCCTGCGCGGGGTACTGACAGCTGTAGAAGACCCGGAACTGAACACGCCGATCGGCCCAGTAATCGGCCGCCTCGCGGAACACATCGAGCAATTGCTCGCGGCTTTCGCGATCGAACTTGGCGTTGTCCGGCAGCAGTTCGAGAACGACCACGAAACCCGGCTGCGGGCCGGCCTTGTGAACCAGGTCGGTCATTCTGTCGTACAGCGCATCCAGGTTCTTGCCGAAATGGCTGGGCAGCAAGAACTGCTCGGCAATGCGGTCAAGCACATCCTGCTTCGAAGGCGCGTCGGCCAGGTGGGCGTACAGGAAATGCTGGCCTGCCTCTTGCGCAGCAACCTGCAGATCCTCTACACGGTAGGCGCGGATTGCTTGCACCACATTGGGGCGAATGTTCTGCAGCAGCATGCTCGGAATCCTCACTTCAATCACAAAAGAACGTAACCCGAACCATTGCCTTCAAGGCACGACTCGTCGAAAACTGGCGTAATGGTCTTCGGTGTAATAACAGGCCTTGGGCGCCGTGGCTTTGACCCCACCGCACACCAGCCGCCGTGCCCCCCGATGCCGAAGCCCAGGTGTCCGCACCGTGTACTCACGGTAGAAACCGCGCGCTTCCCTCGGCAGCAGTCGCTCACGATTGCCGAACACACTGCCGTCCTTGCTGTAGGGGAATGGCCCCCCGCTCAACACCAAGGCGTGAGTCTCACGAGCCTGAACCGGCAAAGAGGCCAACCCCACGCTGGGCAGCGCCTCCTGGGTCGTCGACTCCCGAGCAGCAACCGGCGTGGCCAGACTGATCGCCATCGCGGCCACCCCAAGCCACCGGGCAAGCCGCGAGCCTGCCGCAGCGCTGCACCCAAGAAGCAAGTTGCCGACCATCGAATCCACGGGTTAACCCTGTAGCAAAGGCCGTCATGGTATCGAATTGACCCCAAAAGCTCAAGCTACATCCACCCCGGAAACGCCCCTATGGCGCGCCGCAGCATCTTTGCACTTGAGCCCCAAGTGCCTGATCTAAAACAACTTTTTCAAGCCATTTGCAGCGCCAAGATTGTGCAAAGAATTTGAGTGATTCACCCTGATGTGAGCCGGGTAAACCCGTCTGGCACGGCTCTCGCTAGCGTGCCGCATTCGCGTCGACAACGGTCAGGGCCGTCAGGTTCACGATGCGCCGAACGGTTGCCGACGGCGTCAGGATGTGAACCGGTTTGGCAGCGCCGAGCAACACGGGGCCAACCGCGATGCCACCACCTGCAGCAGTCTTCAACAGGTTGTATGCGATGTTCGCGGCGTCGATGTTGGGCATCACCAGCAGATTGGCCTCGCCCTGTAGCGTCGACCGGGGCATCAGCTTGGCCCGGTAGTCTGCATCCAGCGCGGTGTCGCCGTGCATTTCCCCATCCACCTCGAGCCAAGGCGCCCGCTCCTGCAGCAGAGCCAAGGTCTCGCGCATCTTCAGCGCCGAGGGTTGGTTGCTGGAGCCAAAGTTGCTGTGGCTGAGCAACGCCGCCTTCGGTCGCAGTCCGAATCGCTTCATTTCTTCGGCTGCCATGATGGTGATGTGCGCCAACTCGACTGCCGTCGGGTCGTAGTTCACGTGCGTATCAACGAGAAAGACCTGCCGTCCCGGCAGGATCAACCCGTTCATGCAGGCATAGGTGCAGACGCCAGGTCGACGCCCGATGATCTGATCGATGTACTGCAGGTGGGTGGAGGTGCTCCCCCAGGTACCGCAGATCATGCCGTCAGCGTCACCCTTGTGAACCAGCATTGCGCCGACCAGCGTCAGCCGGCGGCGCATCTCGATCTTCGCCAACTGCTCGGTGACGCCCTTGCGTTCGCCCATCCGGTGATAGGTCTGCCAGAAGTCCCGGTAGCGCGCATCGTGCTCGATGTTCACGACGTCGAAGCCCTGGTCAGGCCGCACCCGAAGACCGAATCGTTCGCAACGCTGAGCGATCACTGCAGGCCGCCCGATCAGGATCGGCCGTGCCAGCCCCTCGTCGACGATCACCTGCGTGGCGCGCAGCACACGCTCATCCTCGCCTTCGGCAAGCACGACCCGCTTCGCCTTGGCCCGCTTCGCGATCGCGAACAGCGGCTTCATCGTGGTGCCGCTGGCGTAGACAAAGCTCTGCAGCTTCTCGCGATAGGCCTCGAGGTCAGCGATCGGGCGCTGAGCCACGCCAGATTCGGCGGCGGCCTTGGCCACAGCCGGTGCGATGCGCATCATCAGGCGCGGATCAAAGGGCTTGGGAATCAGGTAGTCAGGGCCGAAGCTGAGGCTGACGCCCGCGTAGGCCGCGGCCACCACTTCGCTCTGCTCCGCCTGCGCCAGTTCGGCAATCGCATGCACCGCAGCGATCTCCATCGCGTCGGTGATCGTCGTCGCGCCGCAGTCCAGCGCGCCACGGAAGATGTAGGGGAAACAAAGGACGTTGTTGACCTGGTTCGGATAGTCACTGCGGCCGGTAGCCATGATGGCGTCCGTGCGCACGGCAGCGACTTCCTCGGGCAGGATCTCCGGCGTCGGATTGGCCAGCGCAAAAATCAGCGGCTTGGCAGCCATTCGCTGGACCATCGCGGGCTTCAGCACGCCACCGGCCGAAAGGCCGAGAAACACGTCGGCCCCCTCGATCACTTCGGACAGCGTGCGTGCCGCGGTCTTCTGGGCGAACTCGATCTTGTCCGGGTCCATCAACTCGGTCCGGCCCTCGTAGACCACGCCAGCGAGGTCAGTGACCCAGATGTTCTTGCGCGGCACCCCCAGCTTGACGAGCAGGCCAAGGCAGGCGAGCGCGGCCGCGCCAGCGCCGCTGGTCACCAGCTTGATCTCGTCGATGCGCTTGCCCCCCACCTTCAGGCCATTGAGCAACGCGGCCCCGACGACGATCGCCGTGCCATGCTGGTCATCGTGGAACACCGGAATCTGCATCCGTGAGCGCAGCGCCCGCTCGACTTCGAAGCAATCCGGAGCCTTGATGTCCTCGAGGTTGATGCCGCCGAACGTCGGTTCCAACGCGGCAATGATCTCCACCAGCTTCTTCGGATCCTTCTCGCGAAGCTCGATGTCGAAGACGTCAATGCCGGCGAACTTCTTGAACAGCACCGCCTTGCCTTCCATCACGGGCTTGGCGGCCTCCGGACCGATGTCGCCCAGGCCCAGCACCGCGGTGCCGTTCGTGACCACCGCCACCAGGTTGCCGCGCGCCGTGTAACGGAAGATGGTCGACGGATCCTCGACGATCGCCTCGCACGCAGCGGCCACGCCGGGCGAGTAGGCCAGCGCGAGATCGCGCTGGTTGAGCAGGCCCTTGGTGGCGGTGATCGCCAGCTTTCCTGGCGTCGGGAACTCGTGATATTCGAGTGCAGCTTGGCGGAGTTGAGCGCGTTGTTCTTCGGTGGAGGGCATGGCGTGGCGTCCGGATCGCGGGTCGGGAAGTTTGCCGCAAGCCCCTAGGATGCCGCTGCAACTTCATGCCAAGCCCGCATGTCCCTATGGCACTCGGTGAATTCGAACTGATCCGTCGTTTCTTCCATCGTCCCGGCAGCGGCATCGGAGACGACTGCGCGCTGCTCACGCCGACGCCCGGCATGCAATGGCTGGTGAGCAGCGACATGCTTGTCGAAGGCCGGCATTTCCTGTCAACGGTGGATCCGCGCGCGCTCGGCCACAAGGCGCTGGCCGTCAACCTCAGCGATCTCGCGGCCTGCGGCGCGACGCCACGTGCCTTCTTCCTGGCGCTGGCCCTGCCGCGCGCCGATGCAACCTGGCTGCAGGGCTTCGCCGAAGGTCTGTTTGCATTGGCCGACGCCGAGGGCATCGTGCTCGCCGGGGGCGACACCACCGCCGGGCCGCTGAACATCTGCATCACCGTGATGGGCGAAGCTCCCAGTGGTCAGGCCCTGCTGCGAAGTGGTGCCCGCGTCGGCGACGAGATCTGGGTCAGCGGTGAGCTTGGCGACGCCCGGCTCGCGTTGGAGACCTTCCGGGGCAGCGTGCAGCTGTCGGCCGAGGCCTTCGCCGCCTGCCGGCAACGCCTCGAGCGCCCGAGCCCGCGGGTGGCGCTGGGCCAAGCGCTGCGCGGCATCGCCAGCAGTGCCATCGATCTGTCGGACGGCCTCACCGGCGACCTCGGCCACCTGCTCGAAGCCAGCGGCGGCCTGGGTGCCGCCTTGAAGGTCGACGCGCTGCCGCGCAGCCGCTGGCTGGCTGCCCAAGCGCCTGCACTGCAGCAGCTGTGCTTGCTGGCAGGTGGCGACGACTACGAGTTGCTGTTCACCGCCCCGCCAGGCGCACCGATCGAGGCAGCGGCCGGCGGGCTGCGGCTGACCCGCATCGGTCGCGTCGTCGAGGCACCAGGCCTGCACCTGCGCGACAGCGCCGGCCATCCGCTGCATGCACCAGGCCGCGGCTTCGATCATTTCCTCAGCGCATGACGGCCAAACCGACGCTGCGCTTCATGCTCGGACACCCGGCGCGACTGATCGCACTGGGCTTCGGTGCCGGCCTGGCGCCCCGGGCGCCAGGCACCGTCGGCACGCTGTGGGCCTGGGCCAGCTTCCTGCTGATCGAGCACTGGCTGCCGGCGCCGCCCTGGGCCTGGCTGATCGGCGTCGGCAGCCTGATCGGCCTCTGGGCCTGCACGCGCTGCGCCCAGCAGATGCAGATTGCTGACCCGGGCAGCATCGTCTGGGACGAGGTGCTGGCCTTCTGGCTGATCCTCTGGCTGGCGACGCCGGCGCCGCTGTGGCAGCAGGCGCTGCTGTTCGCGCTGTTCCGCTACTTCGATGCCGCCAAGCCCGGGCCGGTGGCCTGGGCCGACGGCCTGTTCAAGGTCGATCGCGACGCCGCCATCGGCTGGCGCCAGGGCCTCGGGATCCTCCTCGACGACTTCGTCGCCGCCGGCTGTACCCTGCTGCTCTGGGCCCTGCTGCTGACCCTGGGGAGAGCGATCTGATGTTTGCCGATGAAACCGAACTCGTCCAGCGCATCGCCGTGGCGCTGATCCGCCGCAAGGAGCGCATGGGCGTTGCCGAGAGCTGCACCGGCGGCCTCATCGGTGCCGCCTGCACCTCGCTGGCCGGCAGCTCGCAGTGGTTCGAGCGCGGCGTCGTCAGCTACAGCGACCAGAGCAAGACCGAGCTGCTGGGCGTGCCGCCGGCACTGATCGGCTTGCATGGCTCGGTCAGCGAGGCGGTCGCAGGGCACATGGCACGCGGCCTGCTGGCGCATGCGCCGCTGGAATGGGCGCTGGCCTGCACCGGCATTGCCGGACCGAGCGGCGGCAGCGAGGGCAAGCCGGTCGGCACGGTGTGGCTGGCGCTGGCCTACAACGGCCGGCTGCTTCGCTGCTGGCGCGAGCAATTCCCCGGCGACCGTCACGCGGTCCGCCTGGCCACCGTGCACGCAGGCCTGGCAGCGTTGGTCGACGCCGTCGAGGAGCGCGACAACTGACGCGGCGGCTTCAGGCGCGCGTCACCAAGGCACCGTCGAGCAACTGCTGGATCAGGGTCTCGGCTGGCATCGGTCTGGCGATGAAATAGCCCTGCCCCTCGTCGCAGCCCCAGCCAGCCAACAGCTCCAGCGCCGCCTCGGTCTCGATGCCTTCGGCGACCACGCTCAAGCCCAGGTTGTGCGCCAACTCGATCGTCGAGCGGACGATCATCCTGTCGTCCTCGTCGTCGACCATGCCGAAGACAAAGCTCTGGTCGATCTTGAGTTCCTGCACCGGCAGCTGCTTCAAGTAGGCCAGCGACGAGTAGCCCGTTCCGAAGTCGTCAATCGCCAGGCGGAAGCCAGCCTCGCGAAGCGCCTTCACGGTTTCCAACGCCCGCTTGGGGTCGTCCATGATCGCGCTCTCGGTGGTCTCCAGGCACAGCCATTCGGGCGCGCAGCCTTCTTCGGCGAGCGTGCGCTGAACCTTGCCGATCAGCTCGGCGTCCAGCAGGTCGCGGGTGCTGAGGTTGACGCTGATGCGAAGTCGCAGCCCCTTCGCCTGCGCGTCGGCCGCATGCCTTGCCGACGCCCGCAGCACCCACTGGGTGAGCTGGCGTACGAAGCCGGTCTCCTCGGCGAACGGGATGAACATCCCCGGCGGCACCATGCCGCGCTCCGGATGCTGCCAACGCACCAAGGCTTCGGCGGCATGCACGCCCCGGCTCTGCAAATCCTGCTTGGGTTGAACGAACAGCCGGAGCTGGTTCTCTTCCACCGCGCGTCGCAGCTCCGACAGCAGACCCAGCGACGCCGGGCTGCGCGCATCCATGCTGGGCTCGAACAGCAGCACGCCGGCCTGGCGCTTCTTCGCCAGGTCCATCGCCCGTTCGGCCAAGGCGATCAGGTCGTCGGGCTCATGCCCGTGGTCGGGGTAAAGCGCGATGCCGATGCTGGCGCTGACATCGACATTGAGCTGCTCCAGCGAGCCCTCCCGCGGCACGCTGCGACGCTCCAGCCGCAGCGGCTGCTCCAGCGCCACGTGGATCTCGCGCGCCGCCAGCAAGGCCTGCTCGGCACCGCACCCCGCGAGCAGGATCGCGAACTCGTCACCCCCCAGCCGCGCCAGCAGGCTGTGATCGGGGCCGGCCGCGCCCAAGCTGGGTTGCAGGCGCTGCGCCACCTGCTGCAGCAGGCGATCGCCCAGTTCGCGCCCGAGGGCGTCGTTGACCGGCTTGAAGCGATCGAGGTTCAGTACCAGCAGCGCCAGCGGCTCGTTCGAGCCCTCCATCTGCTGACGCAGGCGTTCGATGAACTTGCTGCGATTCGGCAGGCCGGTCAGGCGATCCCAGTAGGCGTAGTGCTCGATCTCGGCCTGGTGCTTGCGGATGCCCAGGCGCATCGACTCGAAGGCGCGCGCCAGCCCGGCCACCTCGGTCAGCCGCGTGTGCGTCTGCACCGGCGAGTCGTAGTCGCCGCTGCCCAGGCGCTCGGCGAAGCCGCGCAGCGCCTGGATCGGCCCGGTGATGCGTCGTGCGGTGAACACGCTGCCCAAGGCGAACAGGCCGACGCCCGCCAGGTTGAGCAAGAGCAGGCTCTTCTGCAGCTCGCGAGCCGGCGCCATCTCCTGATCGAGCGAAGCCCAGAGCAGGCCACCGACCCGCTGCGCCTCGCCGTTGCCAAGCGCCGGCAGCTCGAACAAGCGGGCGCGAAGCGCCTGGCCCTGCCAGCGCAACAGCTGTGCCCCCGGCTCCGCACTCGCGCCGGCTGCCGCCAGCAGCTCCGGCAGGCCCTCGAGATCCTCGACATGCACGGTGTGCATCCAGCGTCCATCGGCGCGCCGCACGCCGACGGCCACGTCGACGTTGGTGTACTGCTTGATCGGCACCAGCAGCTCGGGAGGCAGCGCATAGGCGAACACCACCTGCCCCACGGGTCCGGGCGCGCGCGCCGGCACGCGCAGCAGCTGCAGGGGCTCGCCGTCGACGATCGCCAGGCGCAGATCGGCCTGCGCCGCGGGCTCGCCCTCGGGCAGCTGCTGCGCCGCCGCCACCATCTGGCGGGCCTGAGGTTGCGAGGCCAGGACCTTGCCGTCGAGGTCCACGAAGGCGGCCAGGCGCGCGCGGCTGCGCGCCGCCTGGTTGTCGACCGCATCGATCACCGTGGCCGGGCCGGCCGCGTCCAGGTTCAGCTGACCCAGCGCCGTGCGAAAGCCGAAGTCGGCGGTCAGCACGCTGGACTTGATGTACTCCACGTCCAGGCGCCGCGACAGCTCGTCGCTGAGGATGCGCAATGCGGAGATCAGGCGCCCGTCGATCGCCTTGATCGCCTGCGCCTCGATGGCCTGGCGCACCAGCAGGAAGCTGGCCAGCTGCACGACCAGCAGCAGCACCAGGAACAGGCGGACGATGCGCCCTTCCAAGCGCCTCGCGTCCAGGAATGCCGGCAACTTCATCGCGCGAACAATCAGCGCAACACCCAGCGCTGCACGGCGGCCGTCTGCAGCTCGGTGCTCTGCAGCTCCGGCTTGGCCAGCTTGGGGTGCCAGGCCCGCAAGGTGCCGGCGCCAGGCAAACGCTCCAGCCGCAGCTCGCCCTGCGCTTTGGTGACGCCGAACACCGGCGTGTCGACGACGACGATGACGGCGCTCATCTGGTCATGGATGTTGCAGCCCAGCTGCACGACACCGGACTTGTCGAAGCGTTGCGGCGGCGCCGCCTCTCCGAGGTAGAGCTTCAGCTCGAAGGTCTTCGTCGGCGAGTACGAATAGACATGGTGGCGGACAGGGTCCTCGTTCGGGAAGCGCACCTCGGCACCGGTCTGCACCACCAGCAGCCTGGGGCTGAACTGGCGATCCCGCTGCGCCATCTCGGCCACGTTGCCGGCCCGCGCGCGGCGCGGTAAGCCAGGCTGCTCGAGTGCCACCACCGCTCCGGCCAGCGGCACACCGACGCCATCGACCAGTTGCACCAGCAGCGGCTCGGCGCGCAGGGCAGTCGCGCCGCCAAGCAGCAACGCCAGCACCACGGCCCCCTGCAACCCACGCCCCATACGCCAACCTCCTCGCGTTCCGACTGTCGGCACGATAGCGCCCAACTCAGGCCGGCAGGGCCAGGGTACGCCCCTGTAAGCAGCCGGCGGCCAACAGCAGCCAGCGGCGCATCGCCGCCCAGGGATCACTCGGCCAGCCCGGCTCTCGCAGGCCCTTGCAGATGCCCTCGAGCTGTTGGACCGCTTGCAACAGGCCGTCGAGCTGCGACGGCCTGAGGCTGGGCAGGATGCGCTCGAACAGACGCTCCTTGGCCCCCCAGACCCGAGCCTCGCGCAAGGCCATCGGCAATGGCTTGCCGGCTGCCAGCGCGACCGCGGCACGGCGCAGGGCCCGCACGTCGTCGGCCAGCAGCCAGTGCAGGCGCACCACCGCCTCGCCTTCGGCCTGCAACGCATCGAGCAGTCGCAGCGCGCGGGCGAGCTGACCGCCCCACAGCGCTTCGCCAAGCTGGTTGGCTTCGAAGCGAGCGACATCGGTGACCAGGGTCTCGATGCGCTCCAGCGTCAGCGGCTCGCCGTCGGCCAGCAGCGCCAGCTTCTCGAGCTCCTGCTGCGCGGCCAGCAGATTGCCTTCGACGCGATCGGCCAGGCGCGCCAGCAGCTGCTCCCCCTCGGCCCCTGCGGCAAGCTGGAGTCCGAGCTGGTGTGCGCGGCGTGACAGCCAGAGCGGCAGCGCACGGCGCTCGATCGGTTCGGCGCGCAGGCTGGCGCCGGCTCCGTCCAGTGCCTGGAACCAGGCGCTGGACAGCTGCGTCTTGTCGAGCCTTGGCAGGCTCACCAGCAGCAGCAGCTCCGGGCCGAGCCCGGCCACCAATCGCTGCAAGGCCTCGCTGCCATCCTTGCCCGGCTTGCCGCCGGGGATACGCAACTCGACGATCTGCCGGTCGGCGAACAAGGACAGGGAGCCTGCCTGTGCCTGCACCGCGCTCCAGTCAAAGCCCTGACCGGTGACGCTGAACACATGACGCTCGGCAAAGCCCTGCGCGCGCGCGCTGGCGCGAATCGCATCGAGCGCTTCGTTGGCCAGCAAGGCCTCGTCACCGTGCACCACGTAGCAGGGCTTGAGGCCCTTGGCCAGGTGGCTGCCGAGGTCTTCGAGGCGAAGCAGCATCAGCGCGCCCGGACCGCCGCCAGGCGGCGCATCAGCAGGCCTACCGCCTCCTGCTCCATGGCGCGGCGCAGCAAGGCCTCCTCCTGCTCCTTCGCCAGGGCCTGGGCCTCGGTGGTGCTGAGGTCGCGGGTCAGCCGCATCGGCGTGGAGGGCAGCAGCAGTTCATCGGCCGGCGTGAGCAGCCGGTAGTCCAGCTCCAGCACCAGCTGCCATTCGCGCACCTGACCGGCGGCGGTGCTGGCCACCGCCGTCTTGCCGTGGGACTCGCGCAGCAGTTCCAGCACGACCTGAGCCTGCGCCCGCTCGGTGACGCGCAGCGGCAGGCGTCCGAGCTGACGCCGAAGCGCCTCGCGCATCGGCGAACGCGGGCCGAAGCCGACCAGGGCCAGGCGCTCGAACGCGAAGCTCGGCGCGCCGCGCGGGGCGAAGCCGCAGCCGGCGAGCGGCAGGGCCATCAGCAGCGAACGCCGCGTCAGGGCGCACGCGGCGATCCGACCGGGATCGCCGCCCCCTTGCGGGGCCGCGACGGCGTTGCGACCTGGGGGTCTCGTCACAGCACGAGGTTCACAAGGCGGCCGGGCACGATGACGATCTTCTTCGGCGCTGCGCCGTTGCCGAACTGCGCGTAGCCGGGCGACGCCAGGGCCGCCGCCTCGATCACCGCCTTGTCGGCTCCGGCAGCCACCTTGATCGAGCCACGCAGCTTGCCGCCGATCTGCAGCATCAGCTCGATCTCGTCCTGCACCAGCGCCGCCTCGTCGACCTCGGGCCAGGGCGCGTCGAGCAGGTCGCCGAGCAGTGCCGCGAAGCTCAGGTCCTCCCACAGTGCGTGGCCCAGGTGCGGGCAAGCCGGGTAGAGCACGCGGATCAGCACCGACGCGCCCTCGCGCGGCACGGCGCGGTCGGCCTGTTCGTGATTCGCGGCCGGCTTGAAGCCGTCGAGCGCGTTCAGCAGCTTCATCGCGCCGCTGACCACGGTGTTGAACTGCAGGCGCTCGTAGTCGTGGCTGACCTGCTTCAGCACCAGATGCACCTCGCGGCGCAGGGCCTTGGCGTCGCTGGAGATCGCGCTGAAGTCGCTGCCGCCGGCACGGATCGCATCGCCGTGCTTCTGCGCGAAGTTCCACACCCGCTTCAGGAAGCGGTGCGCGCCGTCGACGCCGGCGTCGTTCCACTCCAGGGTCTGCTCGGGCGGGCTGGCGAACATCACGAACAGGCGGGCGGTGTCGGCGCCGTACTGATCGATCAGGGCCTGCGGGTCGACGCCGTTGTTCTTCGACTTCGACATCGTCGTCATCTCGTACTCGAGCGGCGTGCCGTCGGCCTTGAGCTTGCCGCCGGTGATCTGCCCGGTCTCGTTGGTGACGACGTCGAGCTCATGGTCCCAGTAGTAGTTCTTGCCGCCGCCCTCGGGCTTGTGGAAGAAAGCGCCCTTGAGCACCATGCCCTGGGTCAGCAGCTTCTTGAACGGCTCGCCATGCCGCACCAGGCCGAGGTCGCGCATCACCTTGGTCCAGAAGCGCGCGTACAGCAGGTGCAGGATGGCGTGCTCGATGCCGCCGATGTACTGGTCCATCGGGCTCCAGTACCTCGCGCCCTCGGCGACCATGGCCTGGTCGTTGCGCGGGTCGCAATAGCGCATGAAGTACCAGGACGAGTCCACGAAGGTGTCCATGGTGTCGGTCTCGCGCTTGGCCGGCTTGCCGCAGCGCGGACAGCCGACGTTGAGGAAGGCCGCATGCTTGTTCAGCGGGTTGCCGCTGCCATCGGGAATGCATTCCTCAGGCAGCACCACCGGCAGGTCCTTCTCCGGCACCGGCACCACACCGCAGTCATCGCAATGGATGATGGGAATCGGCGTGCCCCAGTAGCGCTGGCGGCTGATGCCCCAGTCGCGCAGGCGCCAGGTGGTCTTCTTCTCGCCCAGCCCGAGTGCGCCGAGGAGGTCGGCGACCTTGTCGACGGCCTCCTTGTAGCCGAGGCCGTCGAGCACGCCGCTGTTGACGCAGCGACCCTTGCTCTTGTCGGCGTACCACTCGTGCCAGAGCTTGTCGTCGAAGACCTGGCCGTCGACATCGACCACGGGCCTGATCGCGATGCCGTACTTGTTCGCGAACGCGAAATCGCGCTCGTCATGCGCCGGCACGCCCATCACGGCGCCGTCGCCGTAGCTCATCAGCACGTAGTTGCCGACCCAGACCTCGACCTGCGCACCGGTCAACGGGTGCGTGACGAACAAGCCCGTCGGCACGCCCTTCTTCTCCTGGGTCGCCAGCTCGGCCTCGGTGCTGCCGCCGCTCTTGCACTCGGCGATGAAAGCCGCGACTTCGGGCTTGCTCGCCGCAGCGATCTCGGCCAGCGGATGCTCGGGGGCGACCGCGCAGAAGGTCACGCCCATGATGGTGTCGGCACGGGTCGTGAAGACCCAGAGCTTGCCGCCCTCGCCGCCGACCTTGTGCGGGAACGCGAAACGCACGCCCTGGCTCTTGCCGATCCAGTTCTCCTGCATCAGCCGCACGCGCTCGGGCCAGCCGCTCAAGAACTCCGGGTCCTCCGGATTCGCGACCGCGCTGAGCAGTTCCTCGGCGTACTGCGTGATCTTCAGGTAGTAGCCGGGGATCTCGCGCTTCTCCACCAGCGCGCCCGAGCGCCAGCCGCGGCCGTCGATGACCTGCTCGTTGGCCAGCACGGTCTGGTCCACCGGGTCCCAGTTGACGACCTGGGTGCGGCGCTCGGCGATGCCCTTCTCCAGCATCTTCAGGAACAGCCACTGGTTCCACTTGTAGTAGCTGGGGTCGCAGGTCGCGACCTCACGCGACCAGTCGATCGCCAGGCCCATGGCCTGCATATGCCCCTTCATGTGGGCGATGTTCGAGTAGGTCCACTGCGCCGGCGGCAGCTTGCCCTTCATCGCCGCGTTCTCGGCCGGCAGGCCGAAGGCGTCCCAGCCCATCGGCATCAGGACGTTGAAGCCCTTCATGCGCAGCTGGCGCGCCAGCATGTCGTTGATCGTGTAGTTGCGCACATGGCCCATGTGCAGCTTGCCGCTCGGGTAAGGCAGCATTGAGCAGGCGTAGTACTTGGGCTTGCTGGCGTCCTCGGTGACGCGATAGGCGTCACGGGCGGTCCAGTGGGCGGCGGCGCGCGCTTCGATATCGCGCGGCGAGAACTCGGTCGGGGCATTCATAGGGGCGCGATTGTAGGAAGCGCCCCGCCCCGGCTTCGCTAGGGCGCGGAGGCAGCCGGCGCCGTCGCGAAGGCGACGCGGCTCAGCTTGGCCGCCTGCAGCAGGTCGAGCAGCTCGGCGACACGGCCATAGCGCAGACCCTGGTCGATCGCCAGCTGCAATTCGGCATCGGGCTGTTCGCGCCCCAGGCGCGTCAGTTCGGCACGCAACTGCTCGGCGGCAATCGGCTTGCCGTTCCAGAAAGCCTGCCCCTGGGCATCGAGCGCCAGTTGCTGCGGCGCCTCGCTGCGCGGACCGGCGGCTTCGCCAGCCGGAGGCAGCTCGAGCTTCAGCGCCGCCCCCATCAGCGGCGCGGCGACCAGGAAGATGATCAGCAGCACCAGCATGACGTCGATCAGCGGCGTCATGTTGATGTCGCCCATGCTGGTCGCGGCGCGCGGCCGCAGCAGGCGCGCGCGCTTCATCGCGGCAGGTCGATGAGATCCTGCGCGAAGCCCTCGAGTTCGCTCTCGCAGGCGGCAACGCGCTGGTTGAAGGCGTTGTAGGCGAGCACCGCCGGGATCGCCACAACCAGGCCGGCGGCGGTCATCACCAAGGATTCACCCACCGGACCGGCGATGCGTTCGATGCTGAGCGAGCCCCCGGTCGACAGGCCGAGCAGCGCCTGGTAGATGCCCCAGACGGTGCCGAGCAGGCCGACGAAGGGCGAGGTCGCCCCGATCGACGCCAGCAGCACATGGCCCCAGCGCAGGCGTGCGATCACCGCCTGCAGCGCGTCGCGCAGCGGCCGGCCGATGCGCGCCTCGGGCGTCAGGCGCGTCGCCAGGCTGTCGACCGGCAGCGGGGCGCGTGCCGCCTCCAGCAAGGGCAGCAGCAGCTGCTCACGGTCCAGCGCACGCACCTGCGCCTCGGCCGTGCCCCAATCCGGCGCCGCCCAGAACGCTGGCACGGCGCGGGTCAGGTCGCGGCGTGCACGGCGCAGCACGAACAGCTTCCATCCGATCAGCACCCAGGTGCAGACCGACATCGCCAGCAGCAGCAGTCCCACCGCGCGACCGACCGCGTCGGCACCATTCCACAGCTGCAGACCATCCATCAGCCGCCTCCCAGCCCAGCCACGACGTCGGCCATGCGGTACAGGCCGGCTGGCCGGCCGGCCAGGAAGCGCGCCGCCGCCAGCGCTCCCTGGGCATAGTGCAGGCGGCTGCTCGAGCGGTGCGCGATCTCGATGCGTTCGCCGTCGCCGCAGAACATCACCTGGTGATCGCCGACGATGTCACCACCACGCACGGTGGCAAAGCCGATGCGACCGCTCTCGCGGGGTCCGGTATGACCCTCGCGGCTGAGCGTTGCCACCTCGGAAAAGGCCTGGCCGCGGGCGGCGGCGATGACCTCACCCATCTGCAGCGCGGTGCCGCTGGGGGGGTCGACCTTATGCCGGTGATGGGCCTCGACGATCTCGACGTCATAGGCGGGGCCCAGGCGTTGCGCGGCCTGCGCGAGCAGCTGCATGACGATGTTCACGCCCAGGCTGGTGTTCGGCGCCCAGAGCAGGGGCAGGGTCTGGGCGGCGCTCTTGAGCTGCGCCATCTCGTCGGCGCTGAAGCCGGTGGTGCCAGCCACCAGCGCACATCCCGCGGCCTGGCACATCGGCAGGTGGGCCAGCGTGCCGCTGACGCGGGTGAAGTCAATCAGCACCTGGGCATCGGCCAAGGGCGATCCCTGGTCGGCGCCGATCGCCACGCCGCACTCACGGCCGAGGAAGGCCGCTGCATCGCTGCCGATCAGCGCATTGCCGGCAGGCACCAGCGCGGCGACGAGTTGCAGATCGGGGGCGGCGAGCACCTGCTCGATCAGCATGCGCCCCATGCGGCCGCTGGCGCCGGCCACCGCGACCCGCAACATTCAGCTCTTCTCCAGCGGCGGGTACGTGCGGGTTGGCGCGGCCGGCGTATCGACGGCCGTCGCGGCCGGCTTGGCCGGACGCGGCAGCGCGGCGCGCTCGGCCTCGCTGAGTTCCAGCTTCGGGGCGGCACCCTTGGGCTTGAAGGTGTTGATCGAGGCGACGAACTCCTCCTCGGTCGGCAGGTCCGGCGGCGTTTCCAGCACCTTCAGCCGTTCGCCGTCGAAGCGGGCCACGATCTTGCGCGCCTGCGGCGCCGCGCCCTGACGGCGGATCGTGAACACGTAGTCCCAGCGATCGGCATGGAATGCGTCGGCAACCATCGGCGATCCGAGCAGATCACGCACCTGCTCGCGGCTCATGCCGGGCTTCACGCGCTCGGCCTGCTCCTTGGTGCCGACGTTGCCCTGCACGATCTCGACCTTGTACAGCGGTACCACATAGGCGAAGCGGTCGTCGTGGCCGACCCAGCTGCTGCAGGCGCTCAGAGAGAAGGCGGCCGCCACGGCCAGCAGGAGGGGAGCAGACTTCATCACAGGCATTCAGGAGACAGGGAGGCCGGCAGCTGCTGGCTAAGATCGGCAGATTCTAGGTGGGCCCCATGAAGCAGAGCGACGAGATCAAGAACAGCGGCCTGAAGGCCACCCTGCCGCGCATCCGCGTGCTGGAGGTGTTTCAGCGCAGCGAGCGCCGCCACCTGACCGCCGAAGATGTCTTCAAGGCCCTGCTCGCCGACGACGCCGACATCGGTCTGGCCACGGTCTACCGTGTGCTGACCCAGTTCGAGCAGGCCGGCCTGCTGAGCCGCAACCATTTCGAGTCGGGCAAGGCGGTGTTCGAGCTCAACGAGGGCAAGCACCACGACCACCTGGTCTGCCTGAGTTGCGGCCGCGTCGAGGAGTTCTACGACGAGGGCATCGAGGCGCGCCAGCATGCGATCGCCCGCGAGCGTGGCTTCGAGTTGCAGGAGCACGCGCTGGCGCTCTACGCCGTGTGTGCGAAGACGAACTGCCCGAACCGGAACAAATGACTCAGAGCAACTCGGCGTCGTCGCCGCGCTCCATCGCGCGCTGGTGGCGGGCGACGAATTCCTGGTAGGTGTCGATGCCGCGCAACTGCAGGATGGTGTTGCGCACCGCCGCTTCGACCAGCACCGCCAGGTTGCGCCCCGCGTCGACCGCGATGATCACCTTGCGCGTCGGCACGTCGAGAATCGACTCGAACAGCGGTTCGTAGGGAAGGCGCTCGAAGTCCCGCTCCAGGGTCTCGCGCCGCACCAGGTGGACGATGAGCTTCAGGCGCATCTTGCGCCGCACCGCGGTCTCGCCAAAGATCGCCTTGATGTCCAGCAGGCCGATGCCGCGCACCTCCAGCAGGTTCGCCAGCAGTTCAGGACAGCGGCCGAGCACGGTGTCCTGCGACACCCGGTAGAAGTCCACGGCGTCGTCGGCGACCAGGCCATGGCCGCGCGAGATCAGCTCCAGGCCGAGCTCGCTCTTGCCGAGGCCGGACTCGCCGGTGAGCAGCACACCCAGGCCGAGGATGTCCATGAACACGCCGTGGCGGGTGCTGCGATTGGCACAGATCAGCGCCAGGTGCGCCCGCACCACATCGATGACATGGCCGGCTGAGGCCGAGGTGGTGAACAGCGGGATCTCGGCGCGGTCGCACATCGCCACCAGCTTGGGCGGCGGTGGGCAATCGTCGGCGACGATGATCACCGGCGGCTCCAGCGTGACGATGCGGGAGACGCGACGCTCGAGGATCTCCTCGCTGGCCTGCGTCAGGTAGGCCACTTCGCGGCGGCCGACCAGTTGCACCCGATAAGGGTGGATGTAATTCAGGTAGCCGACCAGATCGGCAGCCGACTGCGCATCACGCAGGGCCGCTTCGTCGAAGCGGCGCTCGGGGTGCGCATGGCCGGCGATCCATTGCCAGAGCAGCACCTCGCGGTGCTCCTCGAACAGCCGATCGGCGCTGATCGAAACCGGCTTCATCGATTGCGCGCGAGCTGTCGAGCGGCGTACTGGTTCATGCGGCCGATTTGACGGGCTGCCAGGCGCTGATCAGCTGATGCACCACGGCCGCGTCCGGTTCGCTCTTGAGCCGGTCACGCAGATCGCGCTCGCTGAGCATCTCGGCGATCTCGCCGAGGATTTCCAGGTGCCGCTGCGTCGCCGCCTCCGGCACCAGCAGCACGATCAGCAGCGTCACCGGCTCGTCGTCGGGGGCATCGAAGCCGATCGGCTGGGCAACGCGGATCACCGCCGCCAGCGGGTTCTTCAGGCCCTTGATGCGGCCGTGGGGAATCGCCACGCCGTGGCCAAGGCCGGTCGAACCCAGGCGCTCGCGGGCGAACAGGCTGTCGGTGATCAGGGCTCGCGACAGCGCCTGCTCGTTCTCGAACATCAGCCCGACCTGCTCGAACACGCGCTTCTTGCTGGTGGCGTCCACGCCCACCTGCACCAGCGGCGCGGGCAAGATGGCTGCGAGTCGATTCATGATGCGGCTGGTGATGCAGGAAAGCTGGGGATTCTAGGAAACACTGGCGCCGGCTGCCGGTATCTCGCCAGCAACAAAAAGGGCGACCCGAGGTCGCCCTTGACAGCGCGAAAGCTGTTATTGCGGGCTGGCGCCCAGGTCCAGGCGCTTGGCCGAGGCATGCTGGTGGTTCTGCAGCATTTCCTTGTGGCGGCATACCTGTCGGTCCAGCTTGTCCATCAGCTGGTCGATCGCGGCGTAGAGGTCTTCATGCGATTGCTCGCAGAACAGATCCTTGCCCTTGACATGCAGCGTCACCTCGGCGCGTTGTCGGCGCTCCTTCTCCTTTTGCTTCTCGACGGTGAGCAGCACGTTGATGTCAACGACCTGATCAAAGTGCCGGGTCACGCGGTCGAGCTTGGTCACCACGTATTCACGCAGCGCCGGTGTCACCTCGAGATGGTGTCCGCTGATCGTCAGGTTCATAAAGGAATCTCCTTTCCAAGGCTGGAGCACAAAAAAGCCACCGGGCCCGGAGCTGGGCTGGCGGTGGCGTAGGGCTGCTGACCGGATGGACAACCGTGAAGGAGCTCGGCCTGCACCGGCGGCCAAGCTGGGCTTGGCATCGACAGGCGGCACCGCGGGGGTACGCGCCGGGATCAGGTCATCGAGCTGCAACATCACTCCGGTAGCGAAGCCAGTGTGCCCAGCATTTGCAGCGCCGGCAAGCGACTTCGGCAAAGCCTCACCCCGGCGTTTGCACGCGTTGAGGCAGGTCAAATCAGCGGGCCATAATGCCGCGTTGCCCTACTCCCCGGAGCCATCTTGGACAGCGATCACTCTCGGTGGCCGCCCCTTTGGTGCAAAGCCAGCAAAGGGTCGGTACCCCTGCCAGCGCCCTTCCTGCGCCGCCCTGGCGCGACCTTGCACCGAACGATGCTCAACATCTTCTCGATAGAAGCCGGCCGGCTGGCCGGACTGCCGCCCGAGGTCTTTGACGGCCCCGACGCGGCGCGGCTGAAGCCGATATGGGTCGACCTCGAGGACCCCAGTCCGGCCGATCAGGCCTGGGTGGCCGAGCATTTCGGCCTCGACATTCCTGAGGACGCCGTCGACGACGACCTGGAGGAATCGGCGCGCTTCTACGAAGAGGACGACGGTCGCCTGCACATCCGCTCCGACTTCCTGCGCCTTGACGAGGAAGGCGGCTCGCGCAACGTGCGCGTCGCCTTCATCCTGTTCAACAACGTGCTGTTCTCGATCCGCAAGGAGGAGTTGCCGGTGTTCCGGCTGCTGCGCCTGCGCGCCCGCCGCCAGCCCTCGTTGATCGAGGATGCCAAGGACGTGCTGCTCAAGCTCTACGACGCCGACGCCGAGTTCAGCGCCGACGCGCTCGAGGGCATCTACGACGCGCTGAACGCGATCAGCGCCCGCGTGCTCAAGGAGCAGGTCGACGACCAGACCGCCGGCGAAGTGCTGACCGCGATCGCCCGGGAGGAGGACCTGAACGGCCGCATCCGCCGCAACGTCATGGACACGCGCCGCGCGCTGTCGTTCATGATGCGCAGCCGCATGCTCAGTGCCGAGCAGTTCGAGGACTCGCGGCAGATCCTGCGCGACATCGATTCGCTGGACAGCCACACCGCCTTCCTGTTCGACAAGATCAACTTCCTGATGGACGCGACGGTCGGTTTCATCAACATCAACCAGAACAAGATCATCAAGATCTTCTCGGTGGCCTCGGTGGCGATGCTGCCGCCGACGCTGATCGCCAGCGTCTACGGCATGAACTTCCAGTACATGCCGGAGCTGGGCAGTCGCTGGGGTTATCCGTTCGCGCTGGGGTTGATGGTGCTGTCGGTCGCCGCCCCGTTCATCTACTTCCGCCGCAAGGGATGGTTGCGGTGACCCCACCCCGAGGCGCCGCGCCAAGCCAGGGCCTGCGCCCCGGCCAGGCCGGTTCGGCGCTGCCTGCCTGAGCGACGCGAGCTGCGTCTGACATCGATGAAACTGCCGTTCCGCGCGATCACGCTCGACCTCGACGACACGCTGTGGCCGATCGCGCCGACGATCGCCCGCGCCGAGGAGCAGTTGCATGCGTGGCTGCAGCGCCATGCGCCCGCGACCGCGGCCCGGTTCGACATCGCCGGCATCGTGCAACTGCGCGACGCCGTCGCCGGTGAGTTTCCGCAGCAGGCCCATGATTTCACCTGGATGCGCAAGGTCGCGATCGAGCGCGCGCTGCGCGCCGCCGGGGACGATCCGGCGCTCACCGAGCCGGCGTTCGAAGTCTTCTTCGCCGCGCGCCAGCAGGTCGTGCTGTACGCCGACGCCGAACCCGCGCTGCGGCGGCTGGCGGCGCGCTACCCCATCCTCGGCCTGACCAACGGCAATGCCGACTGGCGGGCGATCGGTCTGGGGCCCTATCTGAACGCCGGCTGCCTGGGTGCGCGCGAGTTCGGCCAGGGCAAGCCGCACGCCGCGTTCTTCCACGAAGGCCTGCGCCGGCTCGGGATGACGGCGACCGAGGTGCTGCACGTCGGCGACGACTGGCAGCTCGACATCGCCGGCGCGCAGGGCGCGGGCATCGCCGCCGCCTGGATCCGCCGCGAGCACCATCCGGACAAGCCGGACGGCGGCCGCGCGTGGTTCGAGGGCAGCAGCCTGCTCGACCTCGCCGACGCGCTAGGCGCGTAGCCGCCGCTTCAGCAGGCGCAACAGCCCGCCCAGCAGCGGCAGGGTCTCCCAGAGTTCCTCGGCCGCATCCCAGTAGTCGCGGTGGTAGATCACCTTGCCGTCAGGCGCGAAACGCAGATGGCTGGAGCCGTGGATGCGCCGCTCCTGGCGGCTGCCCTTGGTGCGGAACACGAAATCCCAGGTCAGGAACGCCTGATCGCCCTCGGCGAACGCATCGCGCACGACGAAACGCGGGTCGTCGAGGCTGTCGAACATGTGGACGAACACGCGCTGCACCGCGGGCAGTCCGCGCACCTCGTTGAACGGGTCGCGAAAGTAGGCGTGCTCGCCATAGTGGCGGCCCATCTGCGCAACATCGTCCGGTTTCAGGCCCTCGAAGAAACGGCGCAGGCTCTGCAGGTGCGGATGCGGGATCACTGCCGGGTGCCCTTTCTCACGGCCCAGAAGTAGAGACGGTCCGGCAGCAGGCCGAGCAGCTTCACGATGCGCGTGAAGCGTTTCGGGAAATGGATCTCGAAGTCGCCAGCCGCGTAGCCGTCGAGGATGGCGTCCGCCGCCTGCTCGGGCGTCTGCAGCGCCGGCATCTTGAAATCGTTCTGCGCCGTCATCGGCGTCGCCACGAAGCCGGGGTTGATCACCGAGACCCCAATTCCCTTCGGACGCAGGTCCAGGAACAGGGTCTCGGCCAGATGGATCAGCGCCGCCTTCGCCGGCCCGTAACCCAATGCCTTGGGCAGACCGCGGTATCCGGCGACGCTGCTGACCAGACTCAGGTGGCCGGCCCCTTGCGCCAGCAGCTGCGGCAGCAGCCCGTCGAGCAGGTTCAGCGCGCCCTGGTAATTGGTCTGCATCTGGGCGCTGGCGCTGGCCAGGTCGAACTGGTCGGCGCGCAGCGGCGTGTAGGTGCCGGCGCAGTACACGACCAGATCGACACGGCCGAAGCGGATCACCAGCCGACGCAGCGCCTCCTTGAGCTGAGCGGCATCGAGCACGTCGACCGGCAACGCCAGGCTGCCGGCATGCGCCTGCTCGAACGCCGTCAGCCGTTCGGCGCCACGGGCGCTGACGACCACCTGGGCGCCACGGCCGTGCAGCGCCGTCGCCAGTGCCGCGCCGATGCCGGTGCTGGCGCCGATCAGCCAGACCGTCTTGCCCTGCCAGTCGCGAAGCGGGGGATTCAGGCTCATGGCTTCACGAAGGCCAGCGTGACCTCGCCGAGGCGGATGCCGAACTTGCGCATCGTCGCCTTGTTGATCATCACCTGACGATCGACCAGGTACATCCAGTCATCGAAGGCGACCTCGTAGACCTTGCCATCGACCGGCAGCTTCAGCGTGTAGGCCCAGCGCAGCGCATTGCCCGCCTGGCGGCCGTCGGCCTCGCCCAGCACGTCGGAGGCGGTGCCGGTGTAGCGACCGCCGCCGTGGTGACGCAGATGCCAGACGCGACGCTCCTTGCGACCATCGGCGTACTCGAAGTCCTCCTCCAGCACGCCCTGCTCTCCCTGCCAGCTGCCCTTCATGCGCACGACAAAGCGCGCCTTCACCGCCCCTTGGCGGTCGGTGAACAAGCCATAGCCGGTCAGCGGCCCGTTGAAGTACTGGCGCAGGTCCAGCGGCGGTTGCTCGGCAGCGTAGTCCTGGACATCGGGCGCTGCGCAGCCGGCCAGCAGCAGCGTCGAGGCAGCAAGCCCCGTGAGGGCGAGACGTCGGTTCATCGGGTCGACTCCATGGCAAAGACCTGGTGGCTCGGACGCACCCAGAGCCACCACAGCAGGCCCATGGCCAGCAGCTTCAGCACACAGGGCAGCAACGCGTAAACGGTCGCCAGTGCTCGCAGCGCGGGCTCGGTCTGGAGGCCCTCGCGGTACCCGAGAAACTGCAGCAGCGGCAGCGCCAGTCCGGCCGCCAATGCGAGATTGAGCTTGCTGGCCGCGGTCCACCAGCCGAAGAAGGCGCCCTCGGCGCGCCCGGCAAGACCGGCGTTCTGCACGACGCGGGTCAGCATCGCGGCCGGGATCGCCAGGTCGGCCCCGGCCGCGACGCCGGTGGCGATGCAGACGGCAACGAAGCCCCAGCCATCGCCGGCGCCCAGCAACGCCGCCCAGACGAAGCTCACGACCGCCAGCCCCATGCCCAGCAGCCAGCTGCGCGCCTGACCCCAGCGCGCCACCGCAGCCAGCCACAGCGGCATCGACAGCGCCGCCGCGCCGAAGTAGGCGAGCAGGAACGCGGCCTGCCATTGCGGCAGCTGCAGGCGGTCGCGAACGAAGAACAGCAGCACCGTCGCCGGCACGGCAGCGGCGATGCCGTTCAGCGCGTACACCAGCAGCAGACGGCGGAACGCCGGCGTACGCCAGGGCAGCGTCCAGCGCACCGGCTGGGTGTGGAGCGCATGGGCCGGCAGCGGACTGCTCAGCAGCGCCAGCAGGCCTGCCACCAGCAGCAGCGCCAGCACCAGGCTGGTCGCCGCCCACCCCGCGCTGCCGATCAGCACGCTCGCCAGCAGCACGCCGAGCAGCGCCAGCCCCTCGCGCCAGGCATGGATGCGGGTCTGCGCCTGGGCGTTGCCGCCCAGGCGCGCGCCCCAGGCCTGGTGGGTCACGCTGAGCACGCTGAACGCGGTGTAGCCGAGCACCAGCATCAGTCCGATCCAGACCAGCAGCCTGCTGCCGTCGAGGTCGGGGGGCAGGAACAGCGCGGTGAACGCGAGCAGCATCAGCAGCGCCGCGATGAACAGGATCGGCCGCACGCGCTGCGGGCGCAGCCAGCCGTCGCTCCAGCGTCCGATGAAGGGATCGAGCAGCGCATCGAACAGGCGCGCAAACAGCAGCAGACCGCCCAGCGTCGCCAGCGCCACGCCATGCTCGCTGGCATAGAACAGCGGCAGGCTGACGTAGAGCGGCAGCGCCAGGAAGGCCAGCGGCAAACCGAGCAGCCCGTAGCGCCAGGGGCTCAGGTTCATGCCGGCCTCAGCAGTTGCGTGCGCAAACCGGGCTCCGAGGTCTGTGCCGACAGCCAGATGCCGAAGAACAGGCGACTGAACTCCGGGTCCGCGATCTCGCCGTGCAGGCGCCCGCGGAACCAGAACCGTGCCCCCGTCTGCGGGTCGTGGCGACCGGTCAGGCGATCGCCATCGGCAACATCGGGGAAGCAGGCCTGCATCGCCTGCAGCCAGCGCGCCGCGCGCTCGGCGTCGATCTCGGTCTGGCGCCGCATCTCCTGCAGCGAGCGCTCGGCGATCAGCTTGCCCTTCAGCGAGCGCGCGTAGGTCAGCGCCAGCGCGAGCGGCTGCTGCGCCCAGTCGGCGGCGGCCAGCGGTGTCGGCGACCACAGCGCGATGTCGTAGACCGACAGGCCGAGAAAGCGCATGCGCCCCTGGCCCCGCTGCACCCAGCCCGGCAGCTCCGGCAACGCCGCCTGCGCGCGCGCGCACCAAGGCGCCGCGCAGGCCAGCGCGATCAGCGCCCGGCGATCAAGCCGGGGGGCCGGGCTTGCGCAACGTGAACTGGTAGACATCGGTGTTGCCGGTGGCGAACGCGGCCTCGCAGTAGGCCAGATAGAACTCCCACAGGCGAATGAAGCGCTCGTCGAAGCCCTGTTCGCGCACCTGACCCTCGTGCTTCATGAAGGCCTCGCGCCAGCGCCGCAGCGTTTCCGCGTAGTCCAGACCGAACGCGAACTGCTGCTCGACCTGCAGTCCGGCACGCTCGGCCTCGGCGGCAAAGCGCTCGGGGCTGGGCAGCAGACCGCCCGGGAAGATGTACTGCTGGATGAAGTCGGTCGAGCGGCTGTAGCGCTCCCAGAGCTCATTGCGGATGGTGATGCTCTGGATGCAGGCGCGACCGCCGGGCTTCAGCGCCTTTGCCACGGCCTCGAAGTAGGCCGGCCAGTACTCGCGGCCGACGGCCTCGAACATCTCGATGCTGACGAGGGCGTCGAAGCCCGACTCCGGCAGGGCGCGGTAGTCCTGCAGGCGGATCTCGGCGTCCAGTCCGGCCACGCGCTGCTGTGCGTAGGCGTGCTGCTCGTCGCTCAGCGTCAGTCCCAGCACCGAGGCGGAGAAGTCGCGCGCCGCCAGCTCCGCCACCGCGCCCCAGCCGCAGCCGATCTCCAGCAAGCGCTGTCCCGGCTGCAGCCCGACCGCCTGCAGCGCCCGCCGCATCTTGGCCTGCTGGGCCTCGACCATCGGCTGGTTCTGCCGATCCACGTCGAACCAGGCGCTGCTGTAGTTCATGCTCGGGTCCAGCCAGAGCTTGTAGAAAGCGTTGCCGAGGTCGTAGTGGGCGACGATGTTGCGCCGGCTGCCGGCTTTGGTGTTGCGGTTCAGCAGGTGCTTGAGCCGGTACAGCAGGCTGCCCCACCACGAGCCGTAGATCGCGGTCTCCAGCACCTCGCGATTGCGCAGCATCAGCTTGAGCAGGCTCACCAGGTCCTGGCTGCTCCAGTGACCCTCGATGTAGCTCTCGGCAAAGCCGATGTCACCCTTGGCGAGCACCCGGGACGCCAGTGCCCAGTCCTTGATGCGCAGCATCGCGCGGGGACCCTGGTCGTCGCCCGCGTGCAGCGAGCTGCCATCGGGCAGTTGCAGGTCCAGGCTGCCCTGCTGCAGCCGCGCCAGCAGCGCGAAGACGGTCTTCACGGCGGCCGGGCTGCCGGCGGGGGCCCTGAGGGCGTGCTTGAGAGTCTGGGCGTGGCGCATGGGCTTCAAGGGGTTCCGCGGCTGACGGGATGCAGGGGAGGGGCGGGCTTGCTGAACCAGGGCACGCGCTTCAGCCAGAGCTGCAGTGCCTGCCAATGTATGCGGCCGAGCAGCAGCAGGCTGTGCAGCGGCTGGGCCAGCGCGGCCTGGCGCAGCGCCGCCGCGCTGAACGGCTGCAGTTCGCCCGACACGCTGGTCTCGATCAGGGGCTGGCCCTGCTCGTCGTCGAGGTCGATGCGAGCGAGGCAGCGGGGACGCTCCCCGGCCAGGCGCAGGAAGAAGCGGAAGCGGTAGGCGCCGCGCACGTCGGCGAACGGCGAGACATGGAAGACCTTGCGCGCGCCGACCTCGGCGCCGCTGCGCAGGCCGGCCCCCTGCAGCAGGTAGCAATGGCGCTCGCCGAAGGTGTTGTGGACCTCGGCGATCACCGCGGCCAGGCTGCCGTCGCGTCGCTCGCAGTACCAGAAGCTGACCGGCTTGAACGCATGCCCGGCGACGCGCGGAAACGCCTGCAGCCAGATCTCGCCATCGGCGTCGGTGACGCCCTCGCGCGCCAGCAGCGCCTCGGCCCAGGCCAGCGCGTCCGGGCCGCCGTCGCCGTGGTCGGCGTCGTGAAAGCTCAGCCAGGCCGCGCGGTTGCGCGCCAGCAGCGGCTCCGGCCGGTCGCGCAGCGAACGCATCGGCAGTAGGAAGAACAGCCCGGGGTAGGCGAACGCGTGATGGCGCGGCTGCAGCCTGGCGTGGCGCACCGGCCCGCGGCCGAGCAGCGCTCGGTTCATGTGAGCACCCGCTGCGACAGCGCGCGGGCCGCCTGCAGGCCGGACAGCAAGCCGTCCTCGTGGAAGCCGTAGCGCGCCCAGGCGCCGGCGAACCAGACGCCGCCCTCACCCTGGATCGCCGGCAATCGCGACTGCGCGCGCACCGCCGCCTCGTCGAAGACCGGGTGCGCGTACTCCATCTCGCGCAGCACCTGCGCCGGCTCGCGCAGCGGGTTCAGCGACACGATCACCGGCTGCTGCCAGGGCAGCGGCTGCAGCTGATTGAGCAGGTAGTGCAAGCAGACCGGTCGGCGGCCGTCGGCTTCGCCGGCCTCGTAGTTCCAGGCCGCCCAGGCGCGGCGGCGTTGCGGCAACTGGGCGGCGTCGAGGTGCAGCACGGCGCGGTTCGACTGGTAGCGGATCGCGCCCAGCACCTCGCGCTCGCCGGCCGTCGGCTGGTCCATCAGCGCCAGCGCCTGATCGCTGTGCGTGGCGACGATCACCGCGTCGAAGCGCTCCGGGCCTGCCTCGGTGTGGATGCAGACACCGCCGGTGGCGAGCCGTTGCACCGAGCGCACCGGCTGCCCGCTGCGAACCGCACCGAGCTGCGCACGGATCCGCTCGACATAGTGGCGCGAACCGCCCTTCACGGTCCACCACTGCGGCCGGCCGTTGATCTGTAGCAGGCCGTGGTTGTGGCAGAAGCGGATCAGCGTGCCGATCGGGAACGCCAGCATCTGCTCGGTCGGGCAGGACCAGATGCAGGCGATCATCGGCAGCAGATAGGCATCGCGGAACAGCTGGCCGAAGCGCTCGCGCCGCAGGAACGCGTCGACCGACTCGGCGAGCTGGCGGTCGTCGCCGCGCTCGGCCAGGCGTGTCGTCAGCCGGTTGAATCGCAGCAGGTCCTGCAGCATGCCCAGGAAGTCCGAGCGCAACAGGTTGCGGCGCTGGGCGAAGAGGCCGTTGAGGTCGTTGCCGCTCCATTCCAGTTGCAGCGCGCGCTGCTGCACCGAGAAGCCCATCTGGCTCGGCGCCAGTTCGACGCCAAGATGCTCGAACAGCGCCAGCAGCAAGGGGTAGCTGCGCTCGTTGCAGACCAGGAAGCCGGTGTCGACACCGGCCTTGATGCCGCCCAGCGTGACGTCGACCGTGTGCGCATGACCGCCGAGCCGTTGCTCGGCCTCGAACAGCGTGACCTCGGCCTGGTCCCGCAAGGCCCAGGCGGCGCCAAGCCCGGCAATGCCGGCACCCACCACGGCGACGCGCTTGCGCGGTTGGCCTGGCGCCGACCCGCCCATGCGTTCACGCAGCCAGGGCAGCAGCGCCTGCGCATGCGCCTGCGGGCCCAGGGCCTCGCGGTGCAGCGCCGTGGAAGAGCGAGCCGACGGGCGCCTCGACATCCCAACAGGAGAGAGGGAGGAGGAGTCAACGGGTGCGAGGGGCTCCGCGATCTGGCGCGGGCCCGCCGGCTCGAAAGTCAGGGCCATCACAGCAGGCGCTCGATGGCCCGGGTCAGCGCGGCGCCGTCCGGCGCCGTCATCGATCCAAAGGCTTCGACCGGCTTGCCGTCGCGGCCGATCAGGTATTTGTGGAAGTTCCAGCGTGGCTTGCTGTCGGTCGCCCGCGCCAGTTCGACGAACAGCGGGTTGGCGTCAGGCCGATCCGGCCGGACCACGGACTTCGCGAACATCGGGAACTGCACGTTGAAGGTGTTGGCGCAGAACTCGGCAATCTTTTGATTGCTGTCGGGCTCCTGCTCGCCGAAGTCGTTGGCGGGGAATCCGAGCACGACGAAGCCGCGGCTCTTGTAGCGGCGGTAGATCGCCTCGAGTCCCTTGTACTGCGACGTGAAGCCGCAGTAGGACGCGGTGTTGACGACCAGCACCACCTGCCCCGCGTACTGGCAGAGCGACTGCGGCTCCTCGTCCTGCAGGCGCGGGAAGCTGCGCTGCCAAAGCGCCGGACAGGAACTGCTCGCGCTCGGCGCGGCCGGTGCCGGCGCCGTCTGGGCCCGTGCCGCCGACCCCAGCAGCAGCGCTGCGCAGAACAGCAGCAACGCACTGCGGCGAATCCCTTGCGAGTTGATGTTGTTGCGCATTTGTCTTGGTCAAAAATTGGTTTGGCGGGTAAATTACAGCATAAACCACCGACTGACACAACTTTGTCCAGGACAAAATGGATCTAAAAGCCAACCCCCCGGAGACGCGGCCGGCCCACGCGCTGGGCATCGCCGCGGTGGAGCGGGAGACCGGGTTGTCGAAGGATCTGCTGCGCGTCTGGGAGCGCCGCTACGGCTTCCCGGATCCGGTTCGCGATGCGCTGGGCGAGCGCCTGTACCCGGCCGACCAGGTGCAGCGCCTGCGCTTGATCAAGCGCCTGATCGACGCCGGCCACCGGCCCAGCCATGTCGTCGCGCTGCCGGCCGAGACCCTGCAGCAGCGCCTGCGCGAGCAGTACCTGCGCGGCCCCGGGGCGAGCGCCGGCGAGCGCGGCGCGAACGTCGCCACCGCCGAGCAGCTCGATGCGCTGCTCGCGCCACTGCACAGCCACGAGCTCTACCGACTGCAGGAGATGCTGCAGGCCGAGCTGCTGCGCCGGGGTCTGGGGCCCTATGTGATCGAGCTGCTGGCGCCGCTGATCCAGCACGTCGGCCTGCTCTGGTCCGAGGGCCGGCTGCAGATTTACGAGGAACACCTGTTCACCGAGCTGGTGCAGCAGCAGCTGCGCCGCGCCATCGCCATCCTGCCGGCGCAGCCGCAACAGGACCGACCCCGCATCCTGCTGTCCACGTTGCCCGGCGAGGAGCATGGCCTGGGCCTGCTGATGGCCCACGCGCTGCTCGCGCTCGAAGGCTGCCACTGCATCTCGCTGGGTCTGCAGACCCCGATCGGCGATCTCGCCGACGCGCTGCGTGCGCAGCGTGCCGACGTGCTGGCGCTGAGCTTCTCCGCCTACGCCAGCGCGTCGCTGATCGACGACGGCCTGGGCACGCTGCTGCCGCTGCTGCCGGCGGAGTGCGAGCTGTGGGCCGGCGGCGGCGCCGCCGGTCTGCGCCGCTTCGGCGGGCGCTGGACACAGTTGCAGCTGATCCGCGACCTGCCCGCGCTGGCGGTCGAGGTGGCGCGCTGGCGGGCGGCCCAGGGCCCGAGCCCCGTCCCAGCATAAAAAAGCCCGGCCAGCGGCCGGGCTCCGAGTTCCGCGTCCCGCCGGGCTCAGCCGCGGCGGCGCTTGGCGGTGATCGCCACGCAGGCCAGCAGGGCCACGGCGATGCCCAGCGCGAACGGCAGGCTGGCCATGTTGCCCAGCACCTCGCCGAAGTAACCGGCGGCGTCGGTCGGGCGCGGGCCGTCACCCTTGCCCAGTTCCAGCGTCTCGCCGGCACGCATGGCGACCACTCCGACCAGGCCCTCGAACAGCTGGCCGATGCGCGCCGCGTAGTCGGCGGCAAAGGCACGGACCGTGCCGCGGGTGCTCGGGAAGTTCGCCAGGAAGACCGCGATCACCGCCAGGATGGGCAGCGCCAGGCGCTTCAGCCAGACCGAGGCGGCCATCACCGTCAGCACGATCGGCGACATCCACAGCGCCCCGATGAGCAGGGCCGGCACGGCCAGCAGCAGCGGCACCGACATCACCGACAGCACCTCGCCGACCGGCACCGCGCCGTAATGTCCGGCCATCTTCAGCAGCGCCACCGGCACCAGCAGCAGCCCCAGGCCGATGCCGAGCACCAGCGCCAGCAGCGGGAACACGAAGGCGTGCATCAGGTACTGCGCGCCGATGTGCTCGGCATGCGTGCTGGGCAGCGACATCCAGAACTCGATCGAACGGTCCTGCCAGTCGCGGCGTGCCAGGCCGCTGGCCATGAACAGCGTCGTCAGCCAGGCGATCATCACGCAGACCAGCGGCGTCGCCGCCAGCGGGATCAGCATCAGCGCCGCGCCGGGCACCTGCTTGTCACCCAGTTGCATCTCGCCGAAGGGCAGCGAGACCAGGGTCAGCACCGGCAGCGCGGCGATCGCGATCAGCCAGGTCCAGCGGTTCTGCAGCCACTCGCGCAGCATCAGGGTCTTGAAACGCGTTGCGTCAAACATGATGGGATCTCCTTAGGCACGCGGGGCCAGTTCGGGCTTGCGCGTCAGCGCCACGAACAGGTCGACCAGACTCGGACGGAAGCGCTGGCCGGCCTCGGCCAGGTGCGGCGGCGGCTCGCCGTCGAACAGCGCGGCCGGGATGCCGCCGCCGGCGCGGTAGCGCAGCAGCGGGTGCGCCGCGGCGACCGCCTCGGCGGCCTCCGGGTGGTGACTCAGCGCGACGAAGCGGCTCTCGATCGCCTCCAGGCTCAGGTTCAGCACCAGCTTGCCTTCGTCGAGCATCAGCACATCGGTCAGCAGCGCCTCGATCTCCTCGACCTGGTGGGTCGAGATCAGCACGCTGCGCTCGCCGTCGCACCACTCGTCGATCAGCATCTCGTAGAAGCCCTTGCGCGAGATCACGTCCAGGCCCAGCGTCGGCTCGTCCAGGATCATCAGCTTGGCGTCGATGGCGGCGATCAGCGCCAGGTGCACCTGCACCACCATGCCCTTGGACAGCGACTTCACCTTGTCGTTCAGGCCGACCGAGGTGCGGCGCAGCAGCGCCTTGGCCCGCTCGGCGCTGAACTTCGGCTGCAGGCCGCTCATCAGCGTGATGAGCTCGTGCACCCGGGCCCAGCGCGGCAGCACCGCGACGTCGGGGATGTAGCTCAGCTCGGTGAGCAGCGCGGCGCGGTCTTTGATCGGGTCGCGGCCGAGCACGCTCAGCGAGCCCTCGGCCGGCTTGAGTCCGACCAGGGCCTTCATCAGCGAGGTCTTGCCGGCGCCGTTGTGGCCCAGCAGCCCGACGACGCGACCCTTGGGCAGCGTGAAGCTGATGTCGTCGATGGCGGTCTTGCTGCGGCCGTAGCGCAGCGTCAGGTTCTTGGCTTCGACGAGGGTACTCATTGCACGTTCTCCCACTTCAGGTCAGCGGCCGACAGGCCCATGCGGCGCAGGCGTTCCCGCAGCACCGGCCATTCGTCGCGCACAAAGGCGTCGCGTTCGCTTTGCAGCAGGCGCTGGCGGGCGCCCTCGGTGACGTACATGCCGAGGCCGCGGCGCGGCTCCAGGAAACCCTCGTCGACCAGCGACTGCAGCGCGCGGCTGACCGTCAGCGGGTTGATCAGGTACTGCTGGGCCAGCTGGCGCACCGACGGCATCGGGGCGCCCTCGGGCGGCACGCCGTCGAGCAGTTGGCCAGCCAGCTGCTGGGCCAGTTGCCGGTAGATCGGCGCGGTGTCATTCCAGGACGAGTGCATCGAGAAGCCTCCGGCATGGGTGTGTTGGTGATGTAGCACACTATGCCGGCGACCCCGGACGGCGCCGAGCGCCAGTCGATGCGCCGGAGCGCCGGGGCGACGAACTGCAGCGGCGGGCGACGAACTGCAAATGCCCGCCGCCCCCAGCTACTTCGACTCCAAGTCGATGGTCTTGGCCGGCTGGCCCTTGTCGTCGAGCAGCCGGATGCTGGGCTTGCCGTCGGGCGTGACGATCAGCATCAGCCGCGGGCGACCCTGGGCGTCGCTGAGCATCAGCGCCGACGCTTTCCCCGGCGTCGTGCCCAGGCGCACCCGGTTGGCCGACAGCCGGCCCTGGTCACGAAGCTCCTGCAACGCCGCCTTGCGGGCCTCGGGCTCGAGGGCAGCGATCTCCTTCAGGCGGGCACTGCGCTGCAGCACGTCCATTTCCAGGCCGTCGGCCTCGTCGTTAATGACCAGCGTGCTGCTGGCGCGACCGCCCTCCTCGGCGTGCAGCAGCTGAATCACCTGGTCCTGGCGGAAGCGGTCGAAGGTCAGGCTCAGGCCGGCATTGGCCTTGCCGTCGGGTCCGATCACGCCTTTCTGGATCAGGCCGCCGTTCTCCGTACCCTCGTCATTGACGAAGAGCATGCCGGCGAAGGCGCGGCGGTCGGGGCGTGGCTGTTCGCCGCCCTGCCACGGCGCCCCCGGGAACTGCGCGCGGTTCGAGATCACCATGCGCAGCGTGCCATCGGGCTCGCGCACATTGATGCGGCCGACGTCGATCTCCTCGAACTTCGGCGGCGGCGCCTTGGCGCCGGTCAACAGCGCAATGGCACAGATGGCGGTCGCGCTCGCGGCGCAGCCGCTCAGGAATGCGGTCGTCTTGCTCATGCAGTCAGGGACTCCGTGGGGTTGGGCCGGCCTGGTGGCGGCGCGCACCCTAACACCGCGGGCCGGCAGGGCCGGCCCCGCGACCACCCTCATTCGTGGTGCGCCTGCTCCGGCGCGCCGGCGAACTTGACGGCGTACATCGCGCGGTCGGCGGCGGTCAGCAGCTCGCCGACGGTGGCGCCGTCGGCCGGGAAGCGGCCGATGCCGATGCTGGCGCCGGCCTGCAGCTGCAGCGCCCCGAAGGCGATCGGCTGCGCCAGCGCCTCGCGCACCTTGTCGGCGACCGCCTGCGCATCCAGCGCCGGACCGGCATGGTCGAGAAGGATGACGAACTCGTCGCCGCCGATGCGCGCCACGGTGTCGGCCTCGCGCACCAGCTGCTGCAGGCGCTGTGCCAGCGCCTGCAGCACGGCGTCGCCCGCGGCATGGCCGTGGCTGTCGTTGATTGCCTTGAAGCGGTCCAGGTCGACGAACAGCAGCGCCAGCGGCTGCTGGCTGCGGCGCGCCTGGGCCAGCGCGTGCTCCAGGCGGTCCAGGAACACGCGGCGGTTGAGCAGCCCGGTCAGGCTGTCGCGACTGGCCAGGCGGTCGAGCTCGTCCTGCTTGGTCTGCAGCTTCAGGAACTGGCTGCGGATCTGCAGCTGCATCTCACGCACGCTGCGCGCCAGCAGCCCGATCTCGTCGCCGCGCCGCAGCGGCAGCTCGGCGTCGTCGCGCGCGTCGCCGGCAAAGCGCTGCACCGCGCTGACGATCTGCAGCAGCGGCCGCGTCAAGGCCCGCGCCAGCAGCGCCGCCAGCAGCATCGCCAGCAGGCTGGCGCCCAGGCCAATGCGCAGCACCTCGAGGCCGAGCCGGTCGCCATCGGCCAGCACCTCGCTCAGCGGCTGCGACAGGCCGACGATGAACGGCGCCTCGAGCTGCGCCTCGGTCGCGGGCTGGCGCACGAAGGCGGCGACCTCCCCCTGCGCGGAGCTGCCCACCAGCTCGTTGACCCGCGCACTGCCCTCGAGCAGCGGGCGCGCCTGCGGGAACTCGTCGAGCACATGGCCGCGCTGGCCGCGATCAAAGGCGAACGCGCGACTCGGATCCGGGTGAATCAAGTAGTCGCCGCGCTGGTTCAGCAGGTAGAGCCGCAGCCCGGCCGGCAGGTCGGCGGCCAGCTGCTTGAACAGGCTGTTGAGATCGATGTCGACGACGAGCACGCCCCGCGCGCGCTGCTGCGCGTCGAACACCGGCGCCGCCATCTGCAGGCTGGGCCGGGGACTGCCGCCCTGCTCGCCGTCACGACTCAGGCTGACACCCGACAGATAGAGAGCGCCGGGGGCCAGCCGCATCGCCTCGTACACATAGGGTTGGTGGCCCTTCTCCAGCAACTCGTCGCCGCTGACGCGCCTGACCTCGCTGCCGAGGCGATCGACACGGATGCGCTCCAGGCCATGCTCGAGGCCGTCGATCAGGCGCAGCTGCAGGTACTCCGGGTGCGTGCGCACGAGGCCCTCGAACAGCAGCGCGGTATTGGCCTCCGAGCGCTCGCGCAGGGTTGGCGGATCGCTCCGCGCCAGCAGCCGTGCCGCCTGCGGATGGCGGGCCAGCAGCTGGGCGTCGCGGGCGCCCGCGTTCAGCGCCAGCGCCAGCTGCCTCGACAGCACCCGTGTCGCTGTCTGCAGCCGCGCCTCGGCGCCGGCGACCAGCAGCTCGCGGCTGGCGCGGTAGCCGTAGTAACCGGCGAGTCCGGCCGCCAGCGCGCCGGTGAGCGCGATCACCAGACCGATGCGCCAGGACAGCCCCAACCTCATGGACTGGCGTCGAGTTCGGACAGCTGACGGCGCCCGGCGCGGATGCCGGCCCACAGACGCTCGCGGAGCGCCGCGTCCTCGACCGCCTCCAGCCAGACCAGCCGGCCCTGCGCCGTCTCGCTCTCGCGCAGCGTCGTCGCCAGGCCCTGGCGCTCGACCAGCAGGCGCGAGGCGAGGTCGTCGAGCTGCAGATCGATCCAGGCGTGGGCCAAGGCGACATCGCGGCACTGTCGCGTCAGCGCCCAGCAGTCCAGCCAGGCCAGCGCGCCCTCGCGCGGGATCGCGTAGCCGACATCGGCCCCGCCCGCCTTCAGCAGGCGCAGCTGCTGCGCGCCGTAGTTCGCGAACATCAGCGCCGCACCATGCTTGCGGAACAGCTGCACCGATTCCTCGGGTTGCTTGTAGAAGCCCAGCACGTTGCGGCGCAGCTCGATCAACCGCCGCGCCGCAGCCGGCCAGTCGGCGGCACCGATGCGGAACGGCGACGCCAGTCCCATCGACTGCGCCGCCAGCGAGAAGTTGTGCGTCGCGCCGTCGTAGGCCAGCACCTTGCCGCGCCAGCGCGGGTCCCACAGCGCCGCTACCGAGGCCGGCGGCTCGGCCAGCTGGCGGCGGTCGTAGATCAGGCCCATTTCCGCGAAGGTGTAGGGCATCGCATACAGCTTGCCCTGGCGCAACAGGCCGGGGATCGCGGTGCGGTCGCGGAAGCGCGGCAGCTGGCGGCGGCTGTTCGGGATCCGTGTCGGGTCAAGCGACTGCACCAGACCGGCGGCCAGGTAGCGCTGCAGCTCGGCGGTGTTCAGCGCCAGCAGGTCGAACTCGTCGCCGCGGCTGGCACGCGCCCACATTGCCTCGTCGGTGTCGATGATGGTGAGCTCGACGCGCACGCCATACCGCTGCTCGAAGGCCTGCACGACCTCCGGCTCGGCGTAGCCAGGCCAGGCCAGCACGCGCAGACGGTCCGCGGCCGCGGCTCGCGCCGGCGCCAAGCCCAGCCCCAGCCAGCCCATCCCCCCTCGCAGCAGCTGCCGACGATTGCCGTGATGCATACCTCCATCCTAGGGCGAGCGCAGGAGCGGCCACGGCCGACGCCGGCGGCGGCCGGGAAAATGCACGCGGGCAGCCATCGCCCTGCCCCTTCCAGGAGCTCCCCCATGACGACGACCCACCGGCTTGCCGCCGCCCTGATCCTGAGCGCTGCATGGTCCGCAGGCGCCGAACCGCTGGGCGAGGTCTCGACCGCCTTCAAGCTGATCGGCCCGAATCACAAGGTCGTCGTCGAGGCGTATGACGACCCGCTGGTGCGCGGCGTCACCTGCTACGTGTCGCGGGCCAGGACCGGCGGCATCAGCGGCGCGCTCGGCCTGGCCGAGGACCGCTCCGAGGCCAGCATCGCCTGTCGCCAGGTCGGCGAGATCGCGTTCCCCGCCGGCGCGCTGCCGCGGCAGCAGGAGGTCTTCAGCGAGCGCGCCTCGATCCTGTTCAAGCGCCTGCGCGTGGTGCGCCTGGTCGACGCGTCGCGCAACACCCTGGTCTACCTGACCTACACCGACCGCCTGATCGACGGCAGCCCGCAGAACAGCGTCACCGCGGTGCCGGTGCCACGCGGCAACGCCATCCCGCTGGCGCGCTGAGCGCCGCAGATCGGGCCGCTCAGCGCGCCGCCTCCACGGCCAGGATGGCCTGATCGAGCGCGCGCATGCGCTCGGCGCCGACCTGCAGCGAGCAGCCGATGTGGCGGGGCGGCGGCGCCGGCAGCGCAGGGCTGACGACCGCCTCCAGCGCCTCGACGCCGCGCACCCCGGCCTGCCGCCACTGCTCGAGGCCGCGGGGCGTGACGATGGCGAAGTCGGCGCGATCGCGAGCCAGCATCTCGACGACGCGCAGCGGCCCGCTGACCACCCGCACGGTCGGGCCCTGGCGCTCGCGAATCCAGGCGTCGATCTCCTCGCCGTAGGACACGCCGTCAAACACCAGCAGGCGCAGCTCGGCCGCCTGCAGCGCCGCGCGGCCGCTGGGCTGCTGGCGCAGCAGCGGCGCCACCTCGCTGCGGGCGACCAGGATCTGCGGGTAGCCGGCGAGCAGGCTGCGCGAGAAGCGCACATAGGCCTCGCGCTCGGCGTTGCGGTAGATGCCCAGCACGCAGACCGGCTCGCGGTTGTCGCGCAGGTCCTGCAGGCTGCGTTTGAGCGGGGTCAGCTGCCAGCGCAGCGGCAGGCCGGCCAAGGCCTCGACGCGGCGCATGCGCTCGACCAGCTCGCCCTGCGGCCGGCCCTGCGCGTCCACCCCCGAGGCCGGCGGCTGGTCCATGAAATGCAGCAGCAAGGGCGCCGCTGGCTGCGCGGCGACGCCGCCGGCCAGGCCCAGCAGCAGTGCGGCGGCCTTCAATGGGTGCGGCCCTTGCTGAGCGCCTCGCGGTCGGCCTCTTCCATCTCGGCGGCGGTGATCACCGCCTCGCGCCACAGCCGCGCCGGAATGAAGCTGCGCAGTTGGTGGATGGCGCGCTCGATCAAGCGCGCGTCGAGCTGATGGCCGACGCCGGGCAGCACGTCGGCGGTGACGTCGGCGCCGAGCTCGACCCAGGCCTGCGCCGCATCGACGACATGGCGGTAGCTGACTTCGTCGTCGAGCAGGCCCTGGAACAGGTGCAGGCAGACCTCCTCGGGCGCCGCCACCGGCCGCGCCAGCGGCGCCGCGCCGAAGGCGAGCACGCGGCCGGCGAGCTTCTCCTCGGCCTGCACCGCCTCCAGTGCCATCAGCCCGCCCTGCGAGAAGCCGGCCAGCGCGACGCGCGGCCAGTCCAGGCCGAAATGCTGCGCCCAGCGCCGCACCTCGGCGATGAAGCCGGGCAGCGCCGCCGCGGCGGCGGCCGGCCGGTCGGCGGCGTCCTCGTCGAACCAGCGGAAGCCGCGCACCGCCTCGCTGGGCAACGCCTCGGGGGCCTCCAGCAGCAGCACCGCCGCCTGCGGGTAGGCGGCGCGCAACGCATCGGCCAGCGGCCGCATCTGGGCGCCGTCGGCACCGGCGCCATGGAACAGCAGGAACAGCAGCTCCGGCGCGCCGGCTGCCGGCAGCAACTGCTCGACGCCCGGCCTCATGCCTGCAGCACCGCGCGCGTCGCCAGCGCGACCTCGCGGGCGCGCTCGGCGAAGTCCGCCAGCGTGCGGCCGGCGTAAAGGATGGCGCGGCTGCTGTTGACCAGCATCGGCCCGCCGGCATTGGCCCTGACGGTGGCGGCGGCGTCGCCGCCCTGGGCGCCGACGCCCGGCACCAGCAGCGGCACCGAGGGGGCGAGCCGGCGCACGGTGGCCAGCTCCTCGGGGTAGGTGGCGCCGACGACGAGGCCGAGCTGACCGGGCTGGCGCTTCCACTCGTTCTCGGCGCGTCGCGCCAGCTCCTCGAACAGGCGCGGCTGGCCGGGCACGTCGGCCAGGCGCTGCATCTGCCAGTCGTCGCCGCCGGGGTTGCTGGTGCGGCAGAGCACGAACACGCCGCGCTCGGGGTAGTCGAGATAGGGCGCGATGGTGTCGAAGCCCATGTAGGGCGACAGCGTCACCGCGTCGGCGTCGTAGCGCTCGAAGGCCTCGCGGGCATAGAGTCTGGCGGTGTCGCCGATGTCGCCCCGCTTGGCGTCGAGCACGATCGGCTTGCCGGGTGCGCGGGCGCGGATGTGGGCGATGACGCGGCTCAGCTGGTCCTCGGCGGCGGCGGCCGCGAAGTAGGCGATCTGCGGCTTGAAGGCGGCCGCCAGGTCGTGGGTGGCGTCGACGATGGCGCAGCAGAAGTCGGCGATGCGGCGGGGGTCACCCTGCCAGTCGCCGGGGAACTTGGCCGGGTCGGGGTCGAGGCCGACACAGAGCAGGGAGTCGCGCGTGGCGGCATGCAAAAGGTCAGAGAAGCGCATGGGCGCTATTGTCTTGCCCCATGCCCATCCTGCAAACCGAACGCCTGCGCCTGCGCGAGGCCACCCCCGCCGACGCCGCCTTCGTGCTGCGCCTGATCAACGAACCCGGCTGGCTGACCTACATCGCCGATCCCGGCGTGCGCACGCTGCCGCAGGCGCTGGAGTGGATGGAGAGCCGCCTGTTCAAGGCCTACCGCGAGCTCGGCCACGGCTTCTGGCTGGTCGAACGCAAGGCCGACGGCGTGCTCGTCGGCCTCTGCGGCCTGTTCCGCCGCCCGGTGCTGGCCGGACCCGACCTCGGCTACGCGTTGCTCGCCGAGCACGAGGGCCAGGGCTATGCGCTGGAGGCGGCGCAGGGCTGCGTTGCGCACGCCCGCGACGCGCTGGGCTGGCCGCGCCTGCTCGCCATCACCTCGGCGCAGAACCCGAAAAGCCATGCGCTGCTGCGCAAACTGGGCTTCGACGACGACGGCCTGCACCAAGTCGAGGGTTATTCCGAGCCGTCGCGGCTGTGGTCTTTGACGCTTTGAGGGGATGGCGGCGCTAGGCTCGCGCATGCCCGCAATGATGCGCACGCTTCACCTTCTGCTGCTGCTGGCGGCCGGGGCGGCCTGCGCCAACACGCCGACGCAGCTCAGCGTCTGCGACGAGGCCAATGAATGGCCGCCGTACACCTATTACCGCCGCATCGATGGCCAGCGCAGCCAGCAGCTGACCGGCTTCACCGTCGAGCTGCTGCGCCGCGTCGCCGAGCGCCGCGGGCTGCAGCTGCGCATCGAGATGCTGCCCTGGAAGCGCTGCCTGGAGGCGGTTCGCCATGGCGAGATCCTCGGCCTGCTCAACGCCATCCGCACCCCGGAGCGCGACCGCGACTACCTGATGTCGGCGGTGATCTACGAGACCCGTCTGCTCTACCTGTGGAGCAAGCGCCAGCACCCCGACGGTCTGAAGCTGCGCAACCAGGTCGAGCTGGCGGCGCTGCGCGTCGGCGGCGTGCACGGCTACAGCTATTCGCAGCTCGACGCGGCGGAGCAGGCGCGCATGGTGCGGGCGCCGAACTACGCGTCGCTGATGCAGATGCTGCATCTCGGCCGCGTCGACGTCGCGCTCGTCAACGAGGGCGTGATGCTGGGGCACGCGGCGCTGGGCAATCGCGAGTTCGGTGACGAGTCGGCGTTCGGCCACGCGCCCTTGGAGGACCGGCAGGCCAGCCGCTTCCACCTGATGTTCACGCGCGCCCGTCCCGAGGGTGCGGCGATGCAGGAGTTGTTCAACACCGAGCTGGCGCTGCTGACCAAGAGCGGCGAGCTGGCACGCCTTCGCGCGCAGTTCCTGCGCGGTGGCTGAGGCCGGACCGAGCAAGGCCCTGAGGGCCTTGCGACGCCGGCCGAAGGACCGCGACCGTCCCGCGGGCGCGGGCTGGGGGAGGCCGGACCGAGCAAGGCCCTGAGGGCCTTGCGACGCCGGC
>Ga0164290_1001247_pt1 | contig 43496 bp, 35 predicted proteins | sample Micstemetagenome_FD_108782 | JGI IMG/M metagenome (GOLD analysis project Ga0164290, IMG submission 108782) | Contaminated culture microbial community from soil near Moab, Utah, USA - Microcoleus steenstrupii SON62 (Illumina Assembly) | ecosystem: Environmental > Terrestrial > Soil > Soil crust...
ATCGATCTGTCGGCGGCGCTGGACTTTACGACGTTCGGGAGCAGCAGCCCGCCGTTCGACGGCCACTGGCACGCTGGCCTTGCGACGGTCGTCGCTCTTCCGGCGGTCCGACTTATCGCGACGGTTCATTTCGACTTCGTTTTGATTCGACTTTGCCACAGCACACCTTGGATTTGCGAGAGAGTCTGGGGAGGACTATCGCGGCGACAGGTGTGTCATCGAACCAACGGGCTGGCAAAATAGAACGGCCAGGGAAAATGTGCGTTTGTGCGACTCTTTGCGGTTTAGGCGGCTGTTCCCGATTGAGGCAGGTTTCTGGTTGTGACGGTGCAGCTTACCTAACTGACAGGCTACTAGAGGCACATTACCACTTAGTGCAGCCCGCAAAGCGTTGGAATATGAACAGTTGCGACACCAACGGGCTCAATAGCCCGGAGAACCCACAACCCCCACTTCTGGGTATTGTTACGCGACTAGGGACCCAGCCATGCTCCGGGCACCGGCCTGAGGACGCTGGTCGGACTGTTCAGAGGGCTGACCGGGGAGAGTTCTCCACAACGTTTCGAACGCTGTGCTGAACGATTCGCGGATCGGGCGGATACTAGGGGCGTACTGTTCGACACTGTCAATCTGCCCGACCGCGCTCGGCAACTGCATCGCCAGTGACTGGATGGAGATTCGGTAGCCGTAGAAATCGTCAGGGCGGCTCACCGCAGGGACTGACAACCCGGAGACATCCTGACGCGGCGAGGTAGCAGCAAACTGTCGGGGACGGGCAACACTCGCCTTGGGTTCGACTGGGCCGCGAGCCGCAATGCCGACCACGCCTGCCGGGGGTCGACCCTGCTGGTTCTCACCAACAACATCGCCGCCGTTGTCGGCTTGTCGCAGATTCGACCAGGTTCCAACGCCCACCGCGAGGAGCACGAGTGCGGCTACGGTCGCCAGGGACGCCCAGACCCGCAAGCGCGAGGGACCTTGGCTCGCGTTCAAGGCTACCGCTTCGTCCGCTTGCAAGCGTGCGACCGCTTGAGCGGCAAATTGACTTCCTGGACGGGGCTGAGTTACAGCCACCTGCTGCACGCCGGCGAGCAGCGTCGAATAACCGGACAGCAGTTCGTCGCATGCCGCGCAGCCCAGCGCGTGAGCTTGCAGTTGCGCGTCGCCTGCTGGCGACGTCCGGACATCCAAAAGATGCTGAATTCGCTGATCAAACTCGTGGCAGTTCATGCTCTCTCTCCGCCCATCCTCGCCCCAGCTTCCACGCCGTTTGCTTCCGAAATCACACCACGCCTGCGCAAGTGCTCGACTAATTCTCGCCGCGCCCGGTGCACCCAGGTTTTCACGGTTCCGAGCGGCACGGCGAGCACCAACGCGATTTCGTCGTAGCTTAGTTGCTGCTCGTGGAACAGCAGGAAAGCCCGGCGATACTCGTCGCGAACCTTATCTAGCGCGAGCATCATCTCCTCACCCAAGTGCTGAGCCGCCCGCTCGTCCGGGGCCCGATCCGGCAAGTGCTCCGGCAGCACCTCACCGCCGGGCCGACGTTTGCGAGTGGCCAGGGCCGTCCGACATCGGTTGCCCGCGATTGCCAACAGCCACGGCTCGAAATCGCGCAACGGATCCCAGCGGTGCAGATTCTTCAGGACCCTCGCGAACGTTTCCTGGGCTGCATCTTCCGCATCCTGCCGTTGTCCGAGCATTCGGTAGCACAGCCCGAACACCTGCCCCTGAAAACGCTCCACGAGCGCAATCATCGAAGCTTGATCCCCCGCCACGCAGCGGCGGACCAGCCCACGAAAATCGTCGCTCGGCGTGTCGCTCATCCCGGAGTAAGTGTCTGGCTAAGGGAATATACTCGGGCTTGGAACGCCCGGTTTCAGCCGCCCATTCTAGCACACCGGGAGTTCGCTCCTGAGCGGAAATTCTTGATGGTACTTCGTCAGCCGCTGGGCGCTAGCCCACGGTTTAGGCAATTGAACCGCGTGGGGGAAACCGTGGGCTAGCGCCCATCGGCTGATTCTGGCATGCTCAGAAAGCCGTTGTGATGGTCAGGTCTGCTACTAGTTGCTACCCCCTGCCGGCCGCAGAGTTAACACTGGCGACCGACGCCGGTTAGAGCCTCGCGGGCGTTAGCGGACTGCGGGAGCAAATCGTTATGGGAAATGTTGCGTCGATTACGGAAACCAACGGACAGCACATGCGGAGCATCGAAAGTTCACTGCTCGGCATGCGCCTGTCGGCCGTAATTGGCTGGCTGATGATCGTCGCCGGTCCGATCTTGCTGGTGGCGGTTTGGCCTGAGAACTTGCCGGACTGGTCGCTGATGTGGACGGCGGCATTCACGGTCTACAGCGGAGCCAAGCTGCTGACGTGGGGTTCAGCGCGCGGCACGTTTCCTGTTAGACGGCAACTCGCTTACCTGTTGGCCTGGCCTGGAATGGACGCGCCGGCCTTTCTCGGTCGACCAGACCGAGTCAAACACACGCCCCGGCCGATCGAGTGGGTGTTTGCTTCGGCCAAACTGCTGCTCGGTTTTCTCTTCCTCGTGTTCGCGACGCGGTATATTCCCGCGCAGTATCCGCTGGCGATCAGTTGGGTGGGTATGGCAGGCATTGTGTTTGTCCTGCACTTTGGCACGTTTCACTTGTTGTCTTGTGCCTGGCGGAGTGCGGGCATCGATGCCAAGCCGCTGATGAACTGGCCCATCCTGTCGCAGAGCGTGAGCGAATATTGGGGGCGGCGATGGAATCGGGCCTTTCGCGATCTGGCGTATCGGTTTCTGTTTCAGCCGCTCACATCACGCTTCGGTGCCCGCTGGGGGCTCGCCGCCGGGTTTTTGTTTAGCGGCATCGTGCACGACGTGGTGATCTCGCTGCCGGCGGGCGGTGGATACGGTCTACCAACGCTTTTCTTTGCCATTCAGGGCGCGGCGATGCTCTTTGAGCGAAGCTCCTTCGGAAAGCTGCTCGGCCTGGAGAAGGGTTGGCGAGGCAGGGTTTTCACAGCCTTGGCGATCCTCGGACCGGCGCCGCTGCTGTTCCATCCGTGGTTCCTCGGGCGGATCGTGTTGCCGTTTATCGAAGCGATTGGAACCATGCTATGACACGCGAAACGCTCACCTTGCTACTGTGGCTTGCCGGTGCGGGACAACTGTGCGTGCTGATTGCCTCAGCACTGGTACCCGTGCGACTCAATTGGCGCGACGAGTTTCAGAAGCTGTCGCCGCTTCACCGGCAGATGTACTGGGTCTACGGCGGCTACGTCGTGCTCTCGATTGTGGCCTTCGGCCTGATCAGTCTGACCACCGCGGCCGAACTAGCCAGCGGCGACAAACTGGCGCGAGCCTTTTGCCTGTACGTGGCCGTGTTCTGGACCATCCGGCTCAGCCTGCAGCCGATCCTGAAGGTGCAGGAGCACCTGACCGTCTGGTGGCTCCGAACTGGCTACTACACGCTGACCGTGCTGTTTGCATCGTTCAGCGCAATCTATGGCTGGGCGGCATTGCGACCGGCATAATGCGACGGTGAACCTCCGCCAAGCGACTTCGAAGACAACGCTCGTCTTGAGCACGCTGCTGGCCAGTTGGCTCGGGATGCAGGCGGTCCGTGAACTGGGGCATGTGGTTGGAGCGATGCTCACGGGTGGTACCGTCGAGCGAGTCGTACTGCATCCGCTAACGATTTCTCGGACCGATCTCGCCGCCAATCCACGCCCGCTGCTGGTCGTGTGGGCTGGTCCGATCATCGGCGTGACGCTGCCGCTGATTCTCTGGGGAGCAGCGGCGACGTTAGGTGTCGCGGAGGCATTCCTGCTGCGCTTCTTTGCCGGGTTCTGCCTGGTCGCCAATGGCCTGTACATTGGCGCCGGTTCATACGACCGAGTCGGGGATTGCGGCGAGATGCTTCGTCATGGCTCGCCGATCTGGTCGCTGTGGCTCTTTGGTTTGCTGACCGTGCCGGCCGGGTTCGCACTTTGGCATGGTCAGGCAAAGCACTTTGGGTTGGGGCAACACGGCGAGTTGCCGAGTCGGACTGTTGTGGCTCTCAGCATCGCAACCTGCCTGACTCTGCTGCTGGTCGGCTTGATGTTTGGATGACCCTTAGTTCGATCGCTTCGCGGATGCGTCGATCGCCAGACGCAACGAAAAAGCCCGCGCTTATGCGCGGGCAATCTGTCTTGGCGAAGGATCGATACGACTAACGCCGGTTGAACAGCTTCTTCAGCATGTCCGCGGCGGCTTCCCGCGAGTCCTTCGCCTGTACGGTCGGGCGCGGCGGCAACTTGCCGGGGGCTTTCTTTTCCTGCTTCTTGCCCTCGTCGGGAGCGGCCGGCTCTTCGGCCTTCGTGTCGCCGGTTGAGGCGATAGCACTGTCGTCGGTCGGCAAACCGGTCGACGTGTCGTCGATGCGGAATTGCCGAGTGTCCGGATCGGCCACCTTGCGATACTTGGCCACCTGATCGGCTTCGTCGAGCCACTGGGTGACGTCACCCAGATCGTGCGTCGACGAACTGCTGGCCGTCACGGTGCGCTCAGCCGCTTCTTTGATGTCCTTCACCTGCGGCCGCTTCAGCTTCGCCGCGGTGTGCTCGATGACCATCTCGAACTCGAGTGGGCCGACTTTAAGCACATCACCGGTAAGCAGAACGGTCTCTTCGGCGATACGATTTCCGTTCACCAGAGTTCCGTTCCGACTGCCAAGATCGCGCACCACCACTTCGGTATCGGAAGTGACAATCTCGCAATGGCGGCGGCTGATCGCGTCGCTTTGCGGCTTCAGGTGACAGTCGTCGCCGCGGCCGATGACGCACTTCGGGGCCGGGATTTTGATTTCCTTCCCCTTGTTCGATCCAATCAATATCTTCAAACGCACCTGCATATACTTCGCCTACCTTCCGCAGTGGGAGCGGGCTAACAGACTAACGAGATTAGTGCGGAAATGGATGCTCCGGACTCCTCGCGCAAGGACAGCGAAACAGGACGCCTATTCTTTATCGGCACAAAGCCGGTTCGCAAAACCAGGTGCTAGCTCAGCAACCAACGTGAATAATGAGCAGGCAGAAACAATCGTTGGTCGAACAGCGGCACCTTTGATTATGAATTCGCCCGAGTGAGGCATTCAACCCCAATCGTCAAATAATTTGTCGCAGAAAGTTCCGGCAACGCAAGAATCTTTACCAAGGATTAGCGCTTGCGGGTCCAATCTGCACTTAGAAACTTACCTATTTGCACTTTACGTGCCAGCGACACTTCAGGTTCTGTCAGCGACTCGAGTTCGGTTTCCAAGCTGAGCAGAGGCTTAATCTCCTCCAGCCATAGGTTGGTCAACTCGCTCGCCGACAAATTGATTCTGCCGAGATCGCACACGCCGGGCAATTCAGTTGCGCTGGCGGACTTCCGCAAAAGTACGCTGCCGTGCTGTAGCACCGTGCCGCTGTGCCGTCGCTGTGCACTGCCGGCGATTTTTTGACCATCCACGATCACGTCCCCGACAGCCCGTCGCTGGAAGCAGAGGAATGGCTCTGCAGGTTTCTCGGCCCCGAGTTGAACCAGTTCGGGCGTGCGGTAAAGCGACGCAGTCACACCAAGTCGGGCGAGTGTGTTGACGAGCGACTGGTGCATCGCATCGTAGAGCGCGGTGGCGACCGCATTGATTCGACCATTCATCGGAACGACGAGGCTGTAAGTCAGTTCCTGGTCGTGCACGATCGCTCCACCACCCGTGCTGCGGCGTACGACCGGACAGTCTCGGCTGCCGGCATGAGCCGCTCGATCGTCATAGGCTTGGAAGTAGCCGAGCGACAGAGTTGCCGGAGTCCACTCGTAGAAGCGGAGCGTTATCGTATCCGAGGCGACCGCTGACTCGAGCAGCGCCTCGTCGACCGCCATATTCCACGCGCCTTCGGCGGGGGGATCGATGATCAGACGGGCTATCGGCATGAGCTTGATCGACTACTTCGCCGCGGCGGTCCACTTCATGATCGGCTGGCGAGCGGCGCGAACCTCATCGGGCCGACTGATCGGCGTGGTATGGGGAGCTTCGTGCAGCAGGTCACCGGCTTCCTCGGTGATGCGAAAGAGGATTTCGGCGAACGAGTCGAGCGTGTCTTTGCTCTCGGTTTCGGTCGGCTCGATCATCATCCCTTCGGGCACGGTGAGCGGGAAGTAGACCGTCGGTGCGTGCATGCCGTAATCGAGCAGCCGCTTCGCCAGATCCATCGCCGAAACACCCTTGGCCTTTTTCAGGTTTGCGGCGCTCGCGACAAACTCGTGCATGCACCGGTCACCCTGCGGTACCGGCATGATGTGCTTCACCCGGCTGAGCAGATAATTGGCGTTGAGCACGGCGTTCTCGCTGACCGCCTTCAACCCTTCCGGGCCATGTGTGCGGATGTAGCAATAGGCTCGCAGAAGAACGCCGACGTTGCCGAAGAAGCTCCGCACGCGGCCGATCGACTTCGGCCGATCGTAGGCCAGGCGATAGACGTCGCCGCTGTTCTCCCCGTTTTTCTCGACCACTGGCGAAGGCAGGTAAGGCCCAAGGTCTTTGTTCACGCAGATCGGCCCCGCGCCTGGACCACCGCCGCCATGCGGGCCGCTGAAGGTTTTGTGCGGGTTGAAGTGCATCATGTCGGCGCCAAAATCGCCAGGCCGCGCGATGCCGAGGATTGCGTTCATGTTGGCGCCATCGAGGTAGATCAAACCGCCACGTTCGTGAACAAGGCGGGCGATTTCCATCACCTGATCGTCGAACAGGCCGAGCGTGTTCGGGTTGGTGATCATGAACACGGCGATCTGGTCGTCGAGCTTGGCCTCTAGGTCGTCCATATCGACGAAGCCTTTGTCGCGGCTCTTCACCGTGACGAAGTCGAAGCCGACCATCTTCGCGCTGGCGGGGTTGGTGCCGTGGGCACTATCCGGCGCGAGCACCTTGGTGCGATTCTCACCCCGATCGCGGAAGTAGGCGGCAGCCGTCATTAGTGCGGTGAGTTCGCCGTGAGCACCGGCGGCCGGTTGCAGCGAAACAGCCGGCAGGCCGGAGATTTCGGCCAGCATGTGCTGCAGCTCGTAGAGCATTGCGAGCATGCCCTGGATGGTGTCGTCGCTCTGGTGCGGATGCAGATCAGCGAACGCCGGCAGGGCCGCCATCCGCTCGTTCCGCTTCGGGTTGTACTTCATCGTGCAACTGCCGAGCGGATAGAAATGGGTGTCGACCGACATGTTGAGCGTCGACAGGTTCGTGTAATGACGAACGACCTCGGGCTCGGCGACCTCCGGCAGCGGCGGCGGACTACTCGCCAGTGCGTCGGCCGGGAGCAACTCCGCCGCGGTCGGCACGGGGCAATCGCACTCCGGCAGATTGCCGGCCCGGCGGCCCGGCTTGGAGAGTTCGAAGAGCAGGGTGGTGGATTTGAGGTTTCGCATGGCGTGTTTTGGCGTAGCTGAAGTCGCCAAGACTTCAGAAGCGGGCGGCTTGAGTGCGGTTGTCTGGGGGCGATGGATCGGCGATTACTGCGGGGCATCTGAATTCTGGCGAATTCAGCTACGGTTTAACTGCGGGCGCCTGCCATTGGGGCGTGGGCGCGTGGGATGGCGGCACGGTTGGACGCAGAAAGTGCGGCGACGAGGCCGTCAATCTCATGGCGAGTGCGCTTTTCGGTCACGGCGACGAGGAAGCAGTCGCTCAGTTCGGGATACCACCGCTCCAGCGGAATACCGGCCATGTAGCCCGCGTCGCCTGCCTGCTCGAGCAGTTCGGCGACTCGGCCTTGGGTGTCGCGGACCACGAACTCTTTGAATGTCGGCCGATCGAACGCCGAGACGAATCGCGGCTGGGCCGTGATCTGCTGTCGGGCGTAATGGGCTTTGCGAAGGCTGAGGTCGGCGACTTCTTTGAGCCCCTGCGGGCCCATCTCGGCGAGATAGATCGCCGCGCGAAGGGCAAAGAGCCCCTGGTTCGTGCAGATGTTGCTGGTCGCCTTCTCGCGGCGGATGTGCTGCTCGCGAGTTTGCAGTGTGAGCACCCAGCAGCGTCGACCGCGGCGATCCACCGTCTGACCGGCAATGCGCCCCGGCATGCGGCGGACAAATTCTTCGCGGCAGGCCATGATGCCCAGGTAAGGGCCGCCGTAGAGCATCGGAGTGCCGAGCGATTGGCCTTCGGCGATGGCTACGTCGACGCCCAGATCTCCAGGCCGCTTCAGGAGACCGACGCTGATCGGATCGAACGACTGTACCAGTAGGGCCCCGGCATCGTGCGCAACCTTCGAAATTGCAGCGACATCCTCGAGGCAACCGAAGAAGTTCGGATGCTGGATGAATACGCAGGCAGTTTCGGAGTCGACCGCGGCGGCGATGGCCGCCGGATCGGCTTTGCCGGTCGGAGTTGGAACGGTGACGAGTTCCGCGCCGATGCAGGCAAAGTAGGTCTCGAGGATCTGGCGATACTCGGGGTTCACGCTGCTCGCGACAACCACCTTCTTCGGCCGGCCCGTGACGCTCATCGCCAGGAGCACCGCTTCCGCCGAGGCGCTGCCGCCGTCGTACAGGCTGGCGTTGGAAACATCGAGGCCGGTGAGCTGCGTGATGAGCGTTTGATACTCGAACATCACCTGTAAGTTGCCCTGGCTCACTTCGGGCTGGTACGGCGTGTACGAAGTATAGAACTCGCCGCGCCCAGCCAGCTGATCGACGACGGCGGGGACGAAGTGGTCGTAGCTGCCGCCCCCGAGGAAGCAGACCCGCTGCCCGGCATGCACATTTTTGCCGGCGAGCGCCGCCATGTGCTGAGCCAGTTCGAGTTCCGACAGGGCAGGGGGCAGGTCGAGCGGACGCTTCATGCGGTAAGCATCCGGGATCGTGCTGAACAGATCGCTGATGCTCGCAGCGCCGATCGCCTTGAGCATCGCCTGCTTGTCGTCTTCGGTGTTGTAGAAGTAGGGCATCGTGGGAATGCGGAGTGCGGAATTTGGAATGCGGAATAGAGGATGCCGAGTGGCCCCTTGGAATTTAACCTTCGGCGGCGATTTGTTTTTCGTAGGCGGCTTTGTCCATCAGCTTGCTGAGCGAGCCTTCGTCGCTCAAGGCGACCTTGATCATCCAGCCGCCGTTGTACGGATCGCTGTTGAGCGTCTCCAGTTTGTTCGGCAGGTCGCTGTTCACCGCGATGATCTCGCCGCTCACGGGGCTGTAAAGCGAGCTGACCGCCTTCACCGATTCGACTTCGCCGAATTCCTGCCCCGCGGAAACCTTACTGCCTACCTTGGGCAGCACCATGTGCACCAGGTCGGTGAGTTGCTCGATCGCGAAGGCGGTGATGCCAACGGTGCCCACCTTGCGGCCTCCTTCGTCAGCGACCGCGACCCATTCGTGCGTTTCGGCGTAGAGGAGTTTGTCCGGCGTCATGCGAAACCTCTCGGGTGATTGCGGAATTCGGAATACGGAATGAACGTCGTCATGATCGCCGCGCGGCAACCAACGCTTATCGACGTTTATAGAACGGCAGCGGAACGACGTCGGCGCCTTCGGCCGAGCCGCGAATGTCGACTTCGAGCTTTGTTCCGACCTTCGCTTGCGCCGGCTGTACGTAGGCCATGGCGAGCGGCTTGTTGAGCGTCGGCGAAAACGTGCCGCTGGTGACTTCGCCAACCTTTTCGCCGCCCGCAAGCACTGCGTAGTGTTCGCGCGGTACACGTCGGCCGGACAGTGTCAGGCCGACGCGTACCGGCTGCTGCGGGTCGTTTTTCTTTGGTGCGATGGCGCTGCGCCCGACGAACTCGCGGCCGTCGAGATTCACAGCGAAGGCCAGCCCGGCCTGGAATGGATTGATGTCTTCGTTCAGTTCATGACCGTAAAGCGGCATTGCAGCTTCAAGACGCAACGTATCCCGCGCTGCCAGACCGGCGGCGGAAACCTGTGCCAGGTCATTTGCCAGAACCTTTTGCCACACTTCGACCGCCGCGTCAGTGGGAATAATCAACTCGCAGCCGTCTTCGCCCGTGTAACCGGTTCGACTGACGATGCCGTGATGGCCACAGATCGTCGTTTCCTGGCCGCAGTAGTTCGAGAGTCCGCCCACATCGGCGCCGACGAGCGTTTCAATTGCGGCCATCGCCCGCGGGCCTTGCACGGCGATCATCGCGGTCTCGCGCGTGCGATCGGTCATCTGCACGCTGCCGTCGTCTGGCAGATGGTCCTGCACCCACCGAACGATTTTCTCGCGATTGCTCGCGTTCACCACCAGTACGTGGTACAGACCGCTCAGGTGGGCCTGCAGATGATAAACCAGCACGTCGTCGAGAATGCCACCGCGCTCATTGCACATGAGCGAGTAGCGGATTCGGCCCCGCGACATCCCTTCCACCTGCCGCGTCAGCAAGCGATCGAGCAGCCGAGCGGCTCCTTCACCGTGGAAATACAGCCGGCCCATGTGCGAGACGTCGAAGAGGCCGACACTCTCGCGCGTCGCCTGATGCTCGCCGACGATCGAGCCGTACTGCACCGGCATCGACCAGCCGGCGAAATCGACCATGCGACCGCCGTGGGCTGCGTGCCAATCGTGCAGAGGCGTTTTCAGGAGTGGGCCGCTCATCCGTGTCCAAAATCCGTGGGCTTGCCGCGCGAGGTGGGGGTAAGGTCGTCGCAGCAAAAGGGGCCGCACGCCTGAGAGCTGGTTGAGATGTCAAGGAGCTAGCGAACACTGATCCGTCCTCGGCATTGTATCGCTGGCAGAGGAGCTTTCCAGTGGACGGAAGGCTGGTTCGTCCTGCTCACTTTCGTCTCGCTTGCGGAAATCCGCTCGGCTATGCTTGCCGCATGTCGCAAGATCAGACTCCCGCAGCAGTCACCGACGGCACCTTGCCACGCATCCTTGGGCCGCTCGACGCGATTGCCGTGGTAGTCGGCTCGATTATCGGCTCGGGCATCTTTCTGAAGGTCGATACCGTCGCTCGCGAGATGGGTTCGTTCGGCACGATCCTTACGGTTTGGGCAATTGCGGGAATCGCTGCCCTGTGCGGATCGCTCGCTCTGGCTGAGCTTGCCGCCATGCTGCCGCAAGCTGGAGGCCCGTACATCTACCTGCGCGAAGCCTACGGCCGGCCCATCGCATTCCTCTGGGGATGGACGGAGTTCGCCGTCGTGCGCACCGGAACGCTCGGCAGTCTGGCCTGCGGCACGGTGATCTATCTGGATCGCTTTCTGCAATCGATGGCGGCCGGTGGCAACTTGCCAGAGTGGCTCGCTTCTCACTTGCCACTTTCGCACTATGCACAAGGTGCGCTAGCCGTGTTGGCCGTGTTATTACTTTCAGCAGTCAACGTGCTGGGGACCCGCTACAGTGCCCGCACACAGAACCTGACGACGCTCATCAAAGTCGGCTTTTTGCTGCTGATCATTCTCGGTCCGTTTTTGCTCGGCAAAGCCAATTTCGGCCATCTGCAGCCGAGTGTCGGTTCTGGTTTCAGCTGGGGACAAGTACTTAGCGGACTAGGGCCGGCGCTGATTGCGGTGTATTGGGCCTACGACGGCTGGATTAATATCGGACCCGTGGCCGAAGAGATCCGCCAGCCGCAGCGTAACGTTCCGATCGGCCTTGGCGTCGGGATGCTGGTCGTGATTCTCGTCTACCTTGGTGCCAACTGTGGCTACTTCTTGCTGATGCCGATCGATCAGGTGGCCAAGACCAATGCGGTTGCGGCCGATGCCTGCGGCATTCTGCTTGGCCCGTTCGGCATCACGTTGGCCGCGCTCGGCGTCATGATCTCGACCTTCGGCGCACTCAACAGCAATCTGCTCGCTGGTCCGCGGATCTACTTCGCCATGGCCCGCGATCGTTTGTTCCCAGATTCGATCCGAAAAGTGCACCCACGCTTTCAAACACCCGCCAATGCGATCATTGCCCAGTCAGTGTGGTCGATCCTGCAAATCGTTTTAGTCGTTGCTTTTACGGAGGACGCAAAACACACCTTCGATACACTGACCGACTTCGTCGTGCTCGGCGGAACCGTCTTCTACGGTGCAACCGTGGCCGCCGTTTACATTCTCCGCCGGACGCAACCGACACTAGACCGCCCTTATCGCACCTGGGGCTATCCGCTGACACCGCTGTTGTATCTAGCCGTCTCTGCGGTGGTCGTGGCGACCACCAATCTGCAACAGATTCTGGCCGTGACGGGTCTCCTGGTCCTGGGCGGCGTCGTGTTCCTTTTCTTCCAGCACCGAGAGCGCATCTAGCTGCCGCGCAACCATCCTGCTTGAGGTCGAGCGAGCCAAACCACCCTTGCTTACTTTCGACTCGCAGCCAATAATGTTTTTGACTGATCAAAATCTCGTTTTTTGTCGATAAAAACCACGACTAAAACGTTCTGTAATTTGGATACCTCGCGTATGGCATCTTACGCCCGCTTAACTTCGCTTGCCTTTCTTCCGTTGTTTACGGCGGCAATGTTTGGCTGCGGGCCGTCGGCTGCGTCAACCGATGGCGGTGCCGACGATGCTCGCAAGCCCCAGGTCGTCTGCACCACCGGCATGGTCGCCGATGTCGTGCGCAACGTGGGAGGCGAACATGTTGAGGTCGATCAGCTCATGGGAGCCGGAGTCGATCCGCACCTGTACAAGACTTCGCCGCGTGACGTCAGCCGGCTGAACTCGGCCGACGCGATCTTCTATTCCGGTTGGCATCTCGAAGGCAAGATGGCCGAGGTCTTCGAGCGGCTTGGCCGCAGCAAGCCGGTCTTCGCGATCGCCGAAGGCATTCCGCGCGAGAACCTGCTCGTGAGCGAGGAAGACACGGTTGATCCACACGTCTGGTTCGACGTCTCCCTGTGGCAGGAGACCGTCCCCGTCGTCGAGCAGGCTCTTGCAAAGCTCTCGCCCGAGCATGCCTCCGAATTCGAAACCAACGCCGAGGCGTATCGGAAGCGCCTAGCCGACCTGCACACAGAATCGCGAGAGAAGATTGCAGCGATCCCCACCGAGCAGCGAGTGATGGTGACAGCTCACGATGCGTTCCAGTATTTCGGACGAGCGTACGACCTGGAAGTGCGCGGCATCCAAGGGATCAGCACCGACAGCGAAGCGGGCGTGCGACAAGTGAACGAGCTAGTCGCCTTCCTGGTCGAGCGAAAGATCAAAGCAGTGTTCGTCGAGAGCAGTGTCTCCGACCAGAACATTCGCTCGCTCCTCGAAGGGTGTCGGGCCAGCGGTCACAGCGTGGTCATTGGCGGCGAACTCTTCTCGGACGCACCGGGTCCGGAGGGCACGCCAGAAGGGACTTACGAGGGCATGGTGCGGCACAATGTTGATACAATTACAAAAGCCCTCCAGTAAGCCTTCTCTTAGCTGGACGCTATCAGCGTCCTGAGAAAAGCAAAAAGGCGCCGCAACGCGGCCCGCGGATTGCCTCACTCCGCGTCGCCTCGCATTGAAAAAACTCCGGGACATTCTCCGGAAGTCGTTAACTTCCGGCTACTGTTTATTTCCATGCCCGCCGTTCTTGATATTCACGACATCACGGTCGCCTACCAGCGCAAGCCGGTCTTGTGGGATGTCGATCTAACGATCGAAGAGCCGCAGCTCGCCGCCATCATCGGCCCCAACGGCGCCGGCAAGAGCACGCTGATCAAAGCGGTGCTGGGCCTGGTACCGATCGCCAGCGGTTCGGTGCAGGTCTTTGGCAAATCCGTGGCTCAGACGCGCAAGCGCATCGGCTACGTTCCTCAACGGGAGAGCGTCGACTGGGACTTCCCCGTTAGCGTTCTTGATGTGGTCATGATGGGCACCTACGGCGGACTCGGTTTGTTCCGCCGCCCAAGTTCGGCGCAGTGGCACTTTGCGCAGGAATGCCTGGCCAAGGTCGGCCTCGAGTCCTTCGCCAACCGACAGATTGGCCAATTATCCGGCGGCCAGCAGCAGCGAGTTTTCCTAGCCCGCGCTCTCGCCCAGCAAGCTGACATCTACTTTATGGACGAGCCGATGGCGGGGGTCGATGCGGCCACCGAGCGGATCATCTTCGAACTGCTCAAGGAATTGCGCGCCAGCGGCAAGACGATTGTGGCCGTACATCACGATCTCCGCACTGTGCCGCAATACTTCGACTATGTGGCGCTGCTCAACGTGCGGCTGGTCGCAAGCGGTCCGACGGAGCAGATTTTCACGCAGGAGAATCTTCGCAAGACGTACGGCGGCCGACTCGCGCTGCTTGATGCCGCCGGCGACGCTCTGCAGGCGGGGAGCAATCGGCCATGATCCTGCCGTACAATACGCTGGTCGTGCTGTCCGGCGTGGGTCTGCTCGGAGCGAGCGCTGGTATGGTCGGCGCCTTCGCGGTGCTCCGGAAACGATCACTGACCGGAGATGCATTGGCTCATGCGGCGCTGCCTGGTCTGTGTATTGCCTTCCTGCTTGTCGGAGGACGCAACCTCACAGCGATGCTGCTCGGCGCGCTGGCTAGCGGCGTGATTGGCAATATGGTGATTGCCGCACTGGTGCGGTGGACACGCGTGAAGGAAGACGCCGCAATCGGCACGGTGCTCGGCGGCTTTTTTGGCCTCGGCGTGGTTCTGGTGACCGGCATCCAGCACATGTCCAGCACGGGCAGCAAGGCAGGGCTCGATTCCTACATTCTTGGTAAGACCGCCGGCATGACTGCTGGCGACGTGTATTTGATTTTGGCTGCCAGCGTGGGGTGCCTCGCCGTCGTACTGCTGCTGTTCAAGGAATTCAAGCTGGTTGCCTTCGATGGCGACTTCGCCCGCTCGCTCGGTTGGCCGGTGTACCGACTCGACCTGTTGCTGATGACCCTGGTTGCGGTCGCCGTCGTGATTGGCTTGCCGGCCGTCGGTGTGGTGCTGATGGCTGCGCTACTCATCATGCCCGCGGCAGCAGCCCGCTTCTGGACCGAGCGGCTCGGTCGCTTGCTGACATTGTCGGGTGTGTTCGGCCTGGCGATTGGTGTGATCGGCACTTCGATTAGCGCGACGTTCGCGGTCATGCCCGCCGGGCCGATCATCGTGCTCACAGGAACGGCGTTCTTTGTGATTTCGATGCTCGCAGGCACAAAGCGCGGCGTGGTGGTGCAGGCTCTGCGGCAGCGGACGTTTCGGCGTGAGTTAGCGGAGCGGCGGCTTTTGCGAGCAGCACTTGAGATCTCAACACAGAGCGAATCGGCCGACCGCACATTCTCGAGGGCAGATTTGCAGCGACGATTCGTCACCAAGGCCTCCGAATTTGAGCGGGCGATTGCGGATGGGCTGAGCAGCGGCGCGCTAGAACTTCGCGGCGCTGGGACCTACTCACTTTCGAATGCCGGTAAGGTTCGGGCGCTGGAAATCGTGCGCGGCCATCGGCTTTGGGAGGCGCTGCTCATCGAATATCCCGAGCTTGCCAGCAGCGTAGCCGATCTGGGGAGCGTTTCGATCGCGCCTCACGTTCCGAGCGAAGTCGTGGAGGATCTGACGGCGCGCCTGCGTGCGGCTGGGCAGTGGCCGGAGTTAGCGCCATGAGCGGTTCACTGGCTTCTAGTCCGACGAGCATGCATTTGCCTGGCGACATACCCGCCGCGAGACCGCGCGACGCGTGGCCGGCTTGGTGGCTGCTCGGCGGCTATGCCGCGGTCGTAGCTATCGTCGCAGCCGCCTGGTTCTGGCGGTCGATTCCCGAGCGAGACTACGCTCTGGTGCTGGGCACCATGGGGACGGCGATCGTTACCAATGCAAGTTGCGCGATCGTCGGCTGCTACCTGGTGCTACGGCGAATGAGCCTGCTCGGGGATGCGATTAGCCACTCGGTATTGCCGGGCATTGCAATAGCCTTTTTCTTTACTGGCCAAATTAACGGGCTGGCAATCATTGCCGGCGCGATGGTGCTGGGCATTGTGACCAGTGTGCTCAGCCACTCGCTGCATTGGTTCGGCAAGGTTTCGGAAGATTCGAGTCTGGGCGTGGTTTATACGACGCTGTTTGCTTTGGGCGTCATCTTGCTGCAAACATTCGCCTCTGGAACTCATCTGGACGCCGATTGCGTGCTGTACGGGCAAATCGATTACGTCGGACTCGATCGCGTACACGTGCTTGGCGTGGAATTGCCGCGCGCATTGCTTACTCAGGGCGTCGTATTGCTGGTCACTGTGGGCATTGTCGGCCTGCTGTGGAAGGAACTGAAAATCGTATCGTTCGATCCAGCTCTTGCCGCAGCGATGGGTTTTCGAGTGCTGGCGATTCACTACGTGCTCATGGCGATGGTGGCGGGTATTTCGGTCGCTGCGTTTGAATCGGTCGGTTCGGTGCTTGTCGTGGCAATGCTCGTCATACCGCCAGCCGCAGCGCACATGATGAGCGATCGGCTGCGACACATGCTCGGTTGGTCGGTCGTCTTCGGGGCGACATCGGCGGTGATCGGCTACATGGCTGCTTTGGAAACCAACACCACTGCCGCCGGCATGATGGCCGTTACGGCTGCGGTTCAACTCGGCGGGGCGGTGCTCCTCTCGCCGCAGCACGGCCTGGCGAGCCGCTGGCTGCGCAACTGGAAGCTTTCGCTGCGCATCGCTTCGGAAGACGTCATCGGGCAGCTTTACCGCGTTGAAGAAGCCCGTGCCGATCGGCGCGTCGACGAAGAAGCCGAAGAGTTCGTGCGGCCGAAACTTCGCTCGCTGATCGAGCGTTTCGCCTGGTGGCGCGTCAAGCAGCGGGGCCTTATCCAGCGCGATGCAGCCGGCCAGGTCGGCCTGACTACGGCGGGTCGCGATGAAGCACGGGGGCTGATTCGCTCCCACCGCCTGTGGGAAAGCTATCTGCAGACTCACTTTGCCCTGCCGCACGATCACCTGCACGAGCCGGCCGAGCGGATGGAGCACTTTATCGACCCCAAGTTGCAAGCCGACCTCGATGCCGAACTTGCCGATCGCGCCGTCGATCCGCATGGCAAGACGATCCCGCGCCATCGCAAGGCAGGCGAGCGGGACGCGTAAGCTTCCCGGTGTGCTCTTGATTGGTCCGCACTAGGCGAGTCGGTCGTTCCACCGGGAGGCTCACGCCCATCCGCTCGCCCGTTCACTTCAGGTGGCTGAAATCTGGCGGCTCGCTCGTGGTGACGTCGCTGAAGTCCGGCTTTGCTTCGCCGCCAGACTTCTCCAGTTCGCCGGCTCGCACGGCAGCTCGATGCGTACGGTCCGAGCGTTGGAACCACCAAAGCACCACAATTAGCACCAGCACGGCAGTGCCCATCGCTCCACCGACAAAAACATCGGTCAACCAGTTCGCGGGACGCAGTTCGTCGTAGGACTCAGGCCGCTGCGCAATAAACATCGGCGCGGGCTGCAGTTTTTTGAACTTGTCGGTGTAGTTCGAGCGATACGACCAGACTTTGAAGAACACGGCCGCCGTTTCCAGCGGCACACCCAAGTTCTCTCCCTCGGCTACACCGGGCGGCAAGTCGCGCACGATAAGCGTCGCGGGGAAGGCATTGTTGTAAACGGGATTGTCTTCTCCGGTCGGATCCTTCCCCATCCGCACGCTCGCTTTACCGAGCGGCAGGAACATATCAATCTCGTAGTAGTGATCGATTCCATACCGAGCGCGAATGTCGCGGTCTTCGACGAGCACCTTGATAATTCGCCGGGCGATTCCTTTGACCAGCACAATTTCGCCATGCCGCTCTGACGGATTTGCAAGCAGCGGTACAACGTCGAGCGGCTCCGCTGCAGAATCAATCAGCTTGTTAAGGTCGACGCGGCCGACCAGATCGAGCAGCTCGTAGAACGGCTCGCGGTCGATATCCAGGAAAGGGCGACCATTCCCTTTGCGGAATTCTTCGTTAAAGTGGCTCCAATCAATTCCGTTTTCGACAAGCTTCAGTTGATCGACGCCAAGATGCTGCGTCGCATTCGCTTTCTCCGGATACCAGGCCATACTGCCTGCCGCGAAGAGGAGCGGGGGCGTCGGTGAATCTTGTTGCTCCCCAATTTTCAGGAACATCGCATCGACGGCTGCCGGCTCGTCGATCTCGGTATCCAGCTTCCAGGCCTCGGGCACGCGTCGGCTGAGCACTACCGCGCTGAACTGGGTGTTCTCCAATTCAAACGAAACGCGGTAGTAGTGCGACAACTCGAATCGCTCCGCCAAGTCCGGCGCGATTGGCTCCCGGACGACTTTTCGCACCCGCCCGTTGAGTCGAAAAATTTGCCCCCGATAGTTCCACGGCGCCGCAACGACTTCGTCCCAACTCACATTCTTCTGTCGCCACCGCAGCAGGTTGTCGAGACCAAGCCGCGGGAAGCGGTACAGGATGCGAATCAGCGTTTCTTCCTCGCTCGGAGTCCACGGCTGGCCGTTGAAGAAACCTTCCATGCGACTGGGGCCGATGTCGAATCGCTCTAGGATTTCGAGCGGCCCGTCCGGCGGACGCAGTACCGGCACGTCGGGCGTCTCCACGGCCTTTTCCCACGGCAATCGGCCGCTACTGGCGGCAGGCGCAGGCGGTGGTGGTGCTTCGCCGGAATTCGACGGGGACGGAATTTCACCCCGCATCGGCGTGGGAGCGGGCGGCACCGGTTTCGCAGCCGGCCAATCGGAAGGCAGTAACTCGCTTAGATCAGGAACCTCAAACTCAGGCATCGCGGGGACCGTCTCCGCGTCGTTCTCGGTAGGTTCGACCGAACTGGCTTCGCCAGCAGCTTGACTGGCTCGCGCATCCCTCGACTCCTCCTGCCCGAAGCTCATCGGTAGATGGATAAGCGCGCATGCGAGCGCGAGAAGCCAACATGCTCGATGCGCAGCGCGCTGGTGGGTGAGGTGCCGAAATTTCATGTGTCGCGTTCCTGCGAAGCAGTAGGATCCGTGCTTGGCTGCAGCAAAGCTTGCCGCGAAAGATCGGCCAGCGCTTCCCTGGCACTCGGCTGAGCGTTCAGCCCGTTGAAGTCAGGCTGGTCTTCTGGAGCATTGAAAGTTTGAGTTAGCGACTCTCTCGTGTCACGCCGGATTCTCCAGATGATGAATAGGAACACAAGCCCCGCGCCCAGCGCCGCAGACGCAACAATGGCCACGACCTGCATCGGCGTCCACTGTTTGCGCCCCATTGCCTCAGCCAGTGGCGGACGCGGCTTCCACTCCGGAGCACGAGCGATGATCAGCGGCGCGGTGTAAGTGCCGGCAGGCGCGGGGTACGCCCAACGCTTGAAATAGTATCCTGTGATCACCACATCTTCATGCAGTTTCGTTGTCCCGCCGTCTTTGTCGCGATGCTTAAGTTCCGGGAACCCCTCGGGCAAACCGAGAGAGTACACAATGATCGGCGAGTCGGGCCCGCCTTCCGGATGGATCACCAAGACGTTGTAACCATCGACGCCCAAGTAATTCTCCGGGGCGTCGATGCGGTAGCCGAGTTTGGCTACGCCCCGGATTCGTACGAGCCGACCACGGTAGTCGTCCGATTGCTTGAACATTTGCAGATAGAGGGCATCTTCCGGCGCGCGCACGCCCAGTTGATCGTTCGGCATCTCCTGCAGTTGAGCCACGAGATGGAACCAGATGTCGCGCTCGGCCGGGCGAAAGACCGTGTCGTCCTGCACGAGTTCCAGGGTCAAGTGCCTCAGCGTCGACTCGAGCAGACCGATGGCCGCCTGCTGCTTGGGATCCGGCTTTTGACCGGCAGCGATGGCATCGAGCGCCGGTTTCACCTCGCCGCTCCAGCGACCGTTCACTTGCCGCAGCACATCGACCCAAAGAAGGCGATCGTCGGGCGACAAATCCTGCACGCTCTGAAAGGCAGTCGCGTGGTAATCGTTCCAGCGCTCGTCGATCAGCTTCAGCAGTTCCACCGAATCGGGCCGAATCGCCTCGGGAGCCGGTTCCCCTTTTTGCCCGGCCAGCAGCCAGCGGAACAAGATTTCGCGCTGCTCGCGGTCGAGTGTCCGCAGTAAGTCGCGCCAGCCCTGATTCCAGGCGCGCTCAACCGGGTCCATTTGAGCGTCGGCTGGATTCTCGGCCGGAGACGGTGCGGGGGCGGGCTCACCGTTTTCTGACACATCATCCGAACCGGTCGAGGTCACGAACGTGCCCAGCGGATCACTTTCGGTCCGCGCAGCCTTGGGGATCAGCCGGTTCTGCACCTTCGGCTGCGGCTGAGCCCGCTCATCCATCTTCGTCAGCCAATGCCACGTTCGCGGGTCGGCCGCGCGTTCGGCTAAGGCGAGAATCGCAAACAGGGAGGCGAGCAGCACAAAAATCCGCAGTTTGATGCTCCGGCGGGTGTAATCCGGCGGCGGTCGAATCCGAGACGAGGGTCGTCCCGGCAAATCGCTGTCCGGAGGTCCGATTTTGAACTTCGCCATATTCCCGCCTTCGCCGTTTCCGGCGATACATTACAACCCCTTGCGCAAGTCGATCTTGACCGCAGACGTCGCTGTAAACTTCTGCCAAATAGGCCGTTCCGACAGAGATGATCGCTCAGCGCCCCGTCCGCTCCACAACCCATCCGATGGGGGACTCCTTAGGCCTCGTGTGACCTTTGCTGTTGGAATCCGTGACCCGAGCGAACTTGTTGCCGTCCGGCGGAAGATCGGCCCATAACACTGACTCGCTCGCCCAGCCGCAAACTATTGCCGGATCAGCCGGTTGCACCATTGTATACGACGCCTACCGGCGATCCGTTCCGCGACGAACACAAGCACGGTCCTCTCCAACCGCCGATCACCCACCGAATTGCACGGTTTTTCCTTGAACACCGGCCCACCCGTTTCCTTAATAATAGGGTGTCTTGTCCCGCCGGGAATAAAACGGCTCTCGCTCGGCGATATCTATCTCAGTGACAGCGTAAGCCTTACCACGCGAGCGCCTCGCGTCGGACAACGGGCCTGGAGGGTCGAAGTTTTGGCGCTGACGTTGGCGGAGTTTAACGCGCTCGTCGACGCACATGCTCCAGCCTTGTATCGCATCGCCTATCGCATGATGGGAGACCGGCACGAGGCCGAGGACGTCGTGCAGGAGACGTATCGGTCAGCCTGGAAAAGTCGCGATGCCTATGAAGAAGGGCGCGGCGACCGGGCCTGGCTTGCATCCATCCTGCGCCGCCGCGTCGTCGATCGCTGGCGCCGTCATGCCCCGCCATCCACTTTCGCCAGCGACCAGCCCCCCGATGTCGAAGTGCCCGCCGTCGACCCCCTCGCCGGTGAATACACCGACGAGATGCAGCAAGCCCTCGCTCAGTTGCCAACCGAACTGCGCGAAACGTTGCTGCTGGTCGTCGTGGGCGAACTTACTCACCAGGAAACTGCCGACCTGCTCGACATTCCGCTCGGAACGGTCCTCTCCCGAGTGAGCCGGGCTCGGCGGCGACTGCGCGAGTTGCTCGTTGGCATGCAAACGTGAAAGTACTCAGCAAGACAAACTCCGCGTAACACCACATAAGTGAGACGCCACAAGCATCTCGTTCCAGATGAACCTGGCACAAGCCAAACGGTTGCTACGCGGTAAGAGCCCATGACTGACCCTTCGTCCGATCCACAACTCGATGCGCAACTGCGCGACGTGCCGCTGGCCGAGAACTTTCTCGACCGTCTGAAGGCCGCGCTCGTGCCGTCGGACGATGTGCTCGATAGTCGGCTGAGGGACGTTCGTGTACCGGGGTCGCTCGCCGCGAGGCTGCAGGCGATTCCCGAGGATGTGGCACTCGAGCAGCGAGTTGCAGGTGTCGACCTGCCGCCGACTCTTGTGCAGCGGTTGTATGCCATTCCGCAAGAACAACTGCTCGTTTACCGCAAGCGATCCCCGGCCCGCCGAGCAACCGAAGCGGCTGCGATGTTCGTCGGCTTGTCGACTTGTCTCGCTGCCGCCTTGCTTCTGATGGTGCAGAGTGTTTATCCGACCCCTCGCACTCAGTTGAACATGGCCGTCCAGGCATCGCTCGAAGCATCGCCTGCCACCTTCGTGTTATCCGAGAACGAAGCGGATTCGCTCGGATCCCATCTGGGGACGATTTGCAATATTGACGTCGATCCTCAACCGCCGCATTCCGAGTGGGTCAATTTCGACAGCCCGGAATCGTCCCTCACCATCGATGCGGCCACCGGTGACTTGCTTGAGGACGCGGATGAAATGGGTCGCGGTCCGGTTGGTGAATGGGCATCCCTCAGCCACGGCGGATTGCGGATGATGGACGACGTCGTGCTGCTCAAGTTCGGTGTACTCGGCTCGCCGCAGTACACCAACGATGTGTTGCCTGAGCTTGAAACACCGTGGATTGCCTCGCCCAAAGGCATCGAACCGCCGCTGGTGCGCGGTTATGACCGCATCTTCTTTCTGAAGAATCGCATTTTCCCGGCGATCTCGCCCGGAGCCAATCCAGAACTGCAGACGCTCCGAGCCCCGCTAAGCGTTGACACCCGCTCCTATCGCCGGACGCGCCACTTGCTCGGCCAGCAGCGATTGCCGGGCTCAGGCGAAGTTCGGGTCGAAGACTTTCTGGCTGCACTCGATTACCGCTGGCCTGCTGCTGCCGCTGGCGAACTCGGCCTGCGCACTGCCTCCGGCCCCAGCCCATTCGGGCCAGTTGGCTCGGGGTTGCTTCAGGTCGGCGTTCAGGCGGGAGCCATCAAGCGAAACATCGCGCGTGAGAGCCACCTGGTCCTCGCGATTGACGCCTCGAAGAGTATGGGGCGGGCCGATCGCTGGGCCGAAGTCGCAACTGCGATTCATCGAACGCTGAGCGAGTTAACGGCCGTCGACCACTTGTCAATCGTTGTTGTCCACGACGACCTGGTTCACCGCTGGGAAGACATTGGCCGTGACGAAGCTGGCTCCATTGCCAGTCAGCTCGAACAGTTTGAACCGCGCGGCGGCTCCAACTTGTCGCTGGGACTGCAACAGGCAGTGTCGGTCGCGATGTCGCAGGAAGTCACCCAGGCGCAGAACCGTCGCATTGTGCTCATCAGCGACGATCCGTCGGCACTTGCTGCCGATCAGCGAGAATCGGTCCGAGCACTGCTCAGCGACGCAGCCGATGCGGAGGTTGCCTTCGACGTGATCGATCTAGGAGAAACTGAACGGCCGCTTCCGCTATTAGGCCACCTCGCGGGCGAGATGGGCGGTGACTACCGCCGGCTGAGCGACGGCCGCGCGATACACCGGATGCTGCTTGAGCGGCTGGCCGGACAGTCGTCGATCGTTGCTTCGGAGGCAAAGCTCTCGATTCGGTTCAATCCGCAGGCAGTAGCCGCCTACCGCCTAATCGGTCACGAGGCGAATGCCCTGGCGGGCCTGTCGCCGCCGTCGCTGGAAGCCGAAATGCACGCGACCGACGCTGCAACGGCGCTGGTTGAATTGTGGCTCCAACCGGGCGACGTCGACGACGTAGGCGAAGCGACGGTAACCTGGCGTGACCCGGCTGCCGGCGAGGAGCGGAAAAGAACCCAGCGGATCAGCCGATTGCAGTTTGCCCCCACCTTCGGCGAGGCTGCTCCGTCACTTCAGGCAGCCGCCATCGCCGCCGAAGCTGCCGAGTTGCTGCGTGGTTCTCGCGAGGCCCTGCGACAAGCGAATCCGAGCCTCCCGCGTCCCAGTTGGGAAGCGGTGGCTGCGGCTGTCGAACAATCCAATCCAGTTCTGGCCAAGTGGCCCGACTTCCAGGAAATGCGTCGGTTGATTGAACGAGCCGCCGAGACGAGGCCGTAAGAAATCGGCTTGTTGGTTCTATCAGCTGGCCGCCCGGTATCAAGCGCACTTTCGCGATATCCGCCTCAATCGCTAAATCCCGCTATTCGGTTGAATCAGGTCGAAATTAACTATAATGTACGTTGGTCTCGCACTCGCACGGCCAGGTCTGGCCCTGCCACTTCCCCGCTTACGGGCTGTCTCCCGTTCGGGCACGAAGCCGCGCACGGTTGCGTGGGTTTCGCGCTATCGGTGGAAACGAACGACCGCGTCTGTCGTCGTCACCCCAGCATTGGCTCTGCCGATTGCTGACAGGAATTAATCGATGAAACGCTCTTTCCTCTTCGCCAGCCTGGCCGTGGGTATCGGCGCGCTTGTTCCAAGCGTTCCGGTCAGCGCTGCAGAACCCGCCCGCGAGTTCCTCGATGGTCTGCGTGAACGAGGCTACCACGACGTCGCGCTCGACTATCTCGAAGCGGCGAAAAACAATCCGTCCGTTCCGAAGCAGTTCAAAGACAATCTGCAGTTCGAAAAGGGTGTGACGCTCGTCGAAGGGGCTCGGCTGCTGCGCGATCCCAACTTGGCGGAGAAACAGCTCGACGAAGGGCAGAAGGTCCTGAACGAGTTTGTCTCGGCGAATCCCAACAGCTTGCTCTCGATCGCCGCCCGTAGCCAGCTCGGCAATGTGATTGTCGAGCGGGCGCGCAAGCGAGTCGAGAAGGCAAAGAAGGCGACGGGCCCCGCGAAGGACAACCTCACGAAGGAGGCCCGCGACCTATACGCCGAAGGTGTGAAGGTTTTTGAGACGCTGGAAAAGGAGCTCGCGGAAAAGCTAAAGGCCTATCCGGCTTCGCTCGACGAGAAGAAAGACGCGAAGCGGTACGAAGAGCGGGATCAGTTCCGTAAGGATTACTTGCAGGCCCAGCTTCTTACGGCTGCTTCCGTCGAAGAACAAGCCGACACGTTTGCGAAAGATTCGAAAGAGCGAAAAGAAGCGCTCGAGAAAGCCTCCAAGCTCTACGGCGAGATCAACGAAAAATACCGCACGCGCATCGCGGGCATGTATGCCCAGCTTTACAAAGGCCGTTGCCAACAGAAGCTCGGCAAACACCAGGATGCGGTGACGGCGTTCAATGACCTGCTCTCCAATCCCGATGCTCCAGAGGCTTTCCGCACACTGAAAGTGAAGACGATGGAGCTCGCCATTCCCTCGTGGATTGCTCTGAAGCAGTATCCCGAGGTGATGGATAAGGGCATGACGCTGATCGAGGGCGCTCGTCCCAATGAGGACCGCACCGACGAAATGATGGGCATGCGAGTCGACGCGGCTCGCGCCGCGAAGCTGTGGGCCGACGACATCAAGAAAGAGAAGCCCAAAGATCCGCAGATCAAGAAGCTGCTGACCCAGGGTCGCAAGCTGGTCACCTATGCGTCGAAGTTTCCCAGTCCCCACCAGGAAACCGCCCGCAAGATGATCGCCGACTTCACCGGCGGCGATGCCGAAGCAGTCGCCGAGCGGCCCGATCCGCAAAGCTTCGAAGAAGCGCGCACTGCTGGTAAAGAGTCGATTGATGCCATGCAGTCGGCAGGTCTGATCCTGAAGAACGTCCCGCCGCGTCTGAAGTTCGTGAAGGACGCCGCCGAGCGGGCAGATCTCGAAAAGCAGATTGCCGCGGCCAAAGAAGAATCGGACCAGGCGCAGCAGGACGCACTTCGCTACCTGCGTCTGGCTCTGAAATACGCCGACAAAGAAACGTCGGTCGATGACCTGAACACGGTTCGCTACCTGCTTTGCTATCTGCTCTACACCGAAGGCAATTACCAGGATGCAGCTGTCATCGGCGATTTCATCGCCCGTCGCTACGGCGACCAGGCCCAAGGCGCCCGCCAGTGCGCGAAGATCGCGATGGCGAGCTACCTGAAGCTGTATGTTGACAGCAAGACGGAAGACAAGACATTCGAAACCCAGAAGATCGTCGACATTGCCGACTTCATCGTGAAGAAATGGCCGAATGAGCCTGAGGCAGCTGAAGCGCTCAACACGCTCATTCCGTTCATGATTCGCGAGAAAAAACTCGCGCAGGCTCAGGCGTATCTCGATCAGATTCCCAAGGAGTCACCGCAGCGCGGCACTGCCGAGCTCAAGACTGGCCAGGCTCTCTGGAGTGCCTACCTGGAAGGTTCGAACGAAGTTCGCAGCTGGAAGAGCGAAGAAACACCAGCTCCGCCGGGTGTCGATATTGCGGCCCGCGAAAAAGAGCTCGAAGAGCTTAAGAACAAGGCCAAGTCGACTCTGGCCGACGGCGTAACTCGCATGCAGGCCTCCGGTGAAGTGACCACGGTGCTCGCCACCGCCGTTTTGTCGCTTGCCCAGATCTACGTCGACACGAACGAAGCCGCCAAAGCAGTTCAATTGCTCGAAGACCCGAAGGTGGGCTGCCTGACGCTCGCGCGGAAGGATGATCCGTCGGTCGCTCGCGATGGTCTGCCGGAAGAGATCTACAAGACGTCGCTACGAGCTTACATTTCTTCGCTGGGAACTTCCGCGAATGCGGACGAAGTCATCGGCAAGGCCCGCAAGGTGATGGACGACCTGAAGAAACGGGTCGGCAGCACGCCAGAAGGCCAGCAAAAGCTGGTCGGCATCTATGTCGGTCTTGCTCGCGACCTGCAGCAGCAGATGCAGCTGGCCGATGACAAAGCCAAGGTCTCGCTCGGCAAAGGCTTTGAAGAATTCCTCGGGCAAGTTGCCAAGGACGCCAGCGAGCTGAACGTGCTGAACTGGGTCGCCGAAACCTACCGCGGCATGGGTGAAAGCTTCGGCCCCACGACCAAAGGTGTTTCAGCCGACGCCAAGCGGTACTTCACCTCGGCGGCCGAGACTTACGAGAACATCCTGGCCAAGGGGGAGAAAGACAAGAACTTCCTCACCCCACCGATGAGAATTCAGATTCAGCTGCAGCAAGCTCGGACCACCCGGGCACTCGGCGACTACAAGGGAGCCGTGGACGTCTACGAGGCCATTCTCAAGACGAATCCTTACTTGCTGCCGGTGCAAATTGAAGGCGCCCGTACTTACCAGGAATGGGCCGCCAAGCTCGAGCCGGCCAAGGCGGGCGAGTACTATAAATCGGCCATGCTCGGGGCTCGCCCCGACAAGGCGAAGCAGAACAAGAACACGATCTGGGGTTGGTCGCAAATCGCCGCCATCACCTCGCGGGATTGGCCGAAGTATCGGGATACGTTCCATGAGGCGCGGTACAACTTGGCTCTTTGCCGCTACCAGTGGGGCCTCACGGAGAAGGGTCCGAAGCAGAAGGAGATTCTCCAGGGCGCTCGCAGCTTGATTGCCTCGACGGCTGGTTTGTATCCGGAACTCGGTGGCGATAAGACTCGTGCGCAGTACGACGTGTTGCTTCGCAACATCCAGAAGGCCTTAGGCGAGAAGACCGTTGGACTGGCAGCGCTGAATATTGAGGCTGGTCCGGGTGGCTCGAATCCCTCCGGTGCAAAAGCTGGAACCAAAGCCGGAGCAGCCAAGACTGCTCCGCTACCGACCACACCAACTTCGACCGCCGCACCAGGCGGCGGCAAATAACAATCATCACACGAAGCGCCGCTACGCTTCGCCTTATCGCACATCTGTTCGTTTCAGGGAATCAACCAAATGCTTAAGCGTCTCGCATTGATTGCCGCCGCAGCCTGCCTGGCATTGCCGGGTACGGTGCTGGGTCAGGGGCAGTTCGACCAGGTCTATGTCAATCGCCAGCCAACGCCGAACCGCGGCACGATTACGAGCATGACCAAAGACGAGGTCGGCATGGACATGGCCGGCGTCGCCCGCACCTTTCCGGTGAACGAGATCACGCGTATTTCGTACGGCGATGAGAACAACGAATTGACCAACGCTCGCAACGCGGTACAGCAGAAAAACTACAACGCCGCACTCACCGAACTGCGCAAGCTGCAAGGCGTGCAGATCGGCCGCGAGTACATGAAGCAGGATGTCGACTATCTCAACGCTCTCTGTCTGGCCCGTCTCGCGATGAGCGAAGGGGGCGACAAGAAAGCCGCCGCCCAGGCGATGCTCGAATTCGTCAAGTCAGCGCCGAACAACTGGCATTTCTACGACGCCGCCGAAATCCTCGGCGACCTGGCTGCTGCCTCCGGCGATAACGCCGCTGCGGTTCGTTATTATTCCGGCCTCGCGAAGGCGCCCTGGGAAGATTACCGCATGCGTGCGAACAACGCGATCGGCAACGCGCTGCTCGCCCAGAAGAATGCTGCGGAAGCACTCAATCGCTTCAACGAAGTGCTGAACGCGAGCCTGACCACGCCAGAAGCTGCTGCTCAGAAGACTTTCGCTCAGATCGGCAAAGCCCAGTGCTTGGCCGAAACCGGTAAGCCGGACGAGGGAGTGAAGATGATCGAAGAGATCATCGCCGAGAACGATCCCTCGGACAGCACCCTGTTCGCCAAGGCCTACAACGCCCTGGGCAACTGTTATCTGAAATCCAACAAAACGAAGGAGGCTCTGCAAGCCTTCCTCCATACGGACATCTTGTTCTACGCCGACGGGCCCTCGCATGCCGAAGCGCTCTACCACCTGAGCAAGCTGTGGAGCGAAGTGAACAAGTCCGACCGTGCCGTCGCAGCCCGTAACACGCTCCGAGAGCGGTACGCGGGAAGCGCCTGGTCGACCAAGGAGTAGGCGGACGTCGGTCGCGCATTCCTCAGGCAGCGACGATTCGCATTGTGGCGACGTCGCGGCCGGATTTGCCGATATTGTCCGGGAAATCGCTCTGACTTGCTGCTTTACGGCAGTTAGGGTGGAACTAGAATGACTGCTTTGCCCTAGCCCTTCGGCGATCGTGCCAGGATCCGAGGGCATCGCTTTGGTAGCCCCTTAGCGGCCGCCGGGGTAGCGGGAATAAAACACATCGCTCACGCAGAATAGAAGCTGCGCGGGCGTTTCTAAGACACTGCGTTACTTCAGACTCTTCGGGTTAGCGTTTTTTGGGATTGCGGAGGCAGACATGCGGCCGGTCGCTGGTTGGAAGTTGTGGGCCTTGGTGTTCGCCATCATGGCGAGCGGTTTCGTAGCAAGCGAGGCTGCGGTCTCGCTCCTGGGCTTGCCATCGACTTCGGTCGCCATGGCTCAGGAAGAAGAAGCAGGTGGCGATGCGCCCGCCGAAGATGCCCCGAAGGAGCGAGAGAGCTACTTGATGTGGTTCTTCAATTCGCTCGGTTGGCGCTACACGGTCGCCTTCCTCTTCATCTCGTTCACGTTCGTCGCCGTGCTGGTGATGAATCTGCTCTCGGCCCGCCGCGACGCCGTTTGCCCCCGGCACTTGATCGACGCCTTCGAAGCGAACCTGAACGAGAAGAAGTATCAGGAAGCCTTCGATTTGGCCAAGAGCGACGACTCGATGCTCGGCCAAATGCTGGCCGCTGGCATGAGCAAGCTCCAGACAGGCTATGACAAAGCGATCGAAGCCATGGCCCAGGTCGGTGAAGACGAGAACATGAAGCTCGAGCACCGCCTCGCTTACATTTCGCTCGTTGCCTCGATCAGCCCGATGGTGGGCTTGCTCGGCACGGTGGACGGGATGGTGGCCTCGTTCCAGGTTATCGCCCTCAGCGGCACCACGCCGAAGGCCTCGGAACTGGCCGAAGGTATTTCGATGGCTCTCATCACGACGCTCGTCGGCCTTGTGCTTGCCATTCCGGCGATCATCGCCTTCAACTTGCTGAAGAACCGCTTCACCCGCCTGACGATGGAAGTCGGCCACGCAGCCGGCAACCTGATGGGTCGCTTCGAAAACATGAAGAAGTAATCCAGTAACTGGCAACGGCTGCAACCTATAGCGGCGAATCGAGTGAAGTGAGCACGATATGGGAATGAAAGTCAAACGAGCGAATGTCGAAGCCGTCGAGCTCGACATGACGCCGATGATTGATATGACGTTTCAGTTGATCGCGTTCTTTATGATCTTGATCAACTTCGACGCCGGCGAGCAAGACGAGAGCATTCAGCTCCCGATGAGCACGCTCGCCAAGCCGCCGGAAACCGCGCTCGAGACTCCGATCGTGATCCAACTTAACAAGGCGGGGCAGCCGATTCTCGGCGGCCAGACCTACGGCGAGATCAACGCGATCAAGCCGATGCTGGAAAACGAAAAGTATGTGCTGCAAGCCAGCGACGGCTCGGAAAAAGACGCAACGATCGTAATTCGCGCCCATAAGGACTCGAAGACGGGCATCGTGCAGGAAGTGATAAAGCTCTGCCAAACAGTTGGCTTCGAAAAGTTCACGCTTCGCGCCAAAGAAGAAGTTGGCTTCTGACGCCTAAACGTTCCGCGCCCGGGCTTCAAAATCGGTCGTCTAGCCATCAGACTCTTTCGTAGCGCAACTCTGACTGCCTGATTTCTGAAGATACTCGCATATGAAGATCAAGAAGACAGAAGCATCCAAGATCGCGATCGACATGACACCCATGATCGACATCGTGTTTCAGTTGCTCACGTTCTTTACGATGACGCTCCGCGTGTCCACCCCCGAGGGGGACTTCAACATCAAAATGCCACTTGCCGCACCGCGGGCCGGCACTCCGGACCCCGATGCGCTGCCGCCAATGAAGCTGCGGCTCGTGGCTGCAAGCAACGGCGACTGTGCCGATATCATCTTGAACGCTCGCTCATTTAGCGGTGCGAATCGCTGGAAGGAATTGCACTCGCATATCGCCAGCATCGTCGGCGATGGCAGCCAGAAAGCTGATGCCGAAGTCGAAATCGATGCCGATTACAATCTGCGCTACGAGAACGTGATCGAAGCCATCACGGCGGTTTCCGGCTCGGTTGACGCGAATGGGCAGGTCGTTAAGCTCGTCGAAAAAATCAAGTTCGCCCCGCCCAAAGCGGGCTAAATTCCGTAGCCAATCTGAGTAGCACAAGGCCGAGCGAACCGCTCGGCCTTTTTCGTGCGCATCGATCTCGGAGTGCGGAAGTGCGGGCCAGCTCTGTCCCCGCCGCACGCAATAAGCCACCTCGAAACCTACGAACTTCCTCTTGGATTGCGGTCAGGTGCGGGGCAACTGACATGTGGACCAATCTGCACGAGGAAGCTATGCGCAAAATCGAAATCGATATGACACCGATGATCGACTTCGTTTTTCAGCTGCTGATCTTCTTCGTGATGACGCTCAACATTTTGCCGCCCGAAGGGGATCTGGCAATGCAAATGCCTGGCGCGGGGCCCTCGCTACATGGGGTTTCGATCGACTCCCTGCCGCCAATGACCCTAACGTTGAAAGCCGACAGTGAGGGCGGATGCTCCGAGGTGCTGCTCAACCAGCGATCGTTCGCAGGAGAGCGTCGTTGGGAGGAATTGCACGAGTACGTCGCACGCCTAGTCGGTGAGGGAGAGACGCGGTCTCAAGTCGAGGTACAGATCGTGGCCGATTACGACCTGAAGCATGAGCACACGGTGCAGGCCATCACCGCGCTGTCTGGCTCGCTCGATGCACAGGGAAAGATTAGACCCTTAATCGAGAAGATCGGCTTCGCGCCGTCCAGCGCGTCAGGAAGGTGACGCAGGCTAGGCAGACATCTCGATGCTCGCTGTCGTGACCTTCGACGCTTGCCCTCTGCACCCTGAACTCTAGGCGCTGAACGCTGCCTACTCACGCCCTAGGGTGAAACTGCTGGTGAACTTTCTTCAGTCGCGTTTGATCCACGTGCGTGTAGATCTGCGTGGTGGCGATGCTCGCGTGGCCGAGCAGTTCTTGCACCTGCCGAAGATCGGCGCCGCCGGCCAGCACGTGGGTCGCGAAGCTGTGGCGAAGCGAGTGCGGGCTGACGTCGGCCGACGCGCCGCAGCGGCGAGCATATGTTTTCACGAGTTCCCAGATCGCCTCACGCCGTAGTCGCCTGCCCCGGCGCGAGAGCAGCACCCAAGGAGGGCTCGTCTTTGCGGCTGCCGCCAGCAGGGGGCGCTCGATGGCCAGGTAATCTTCAATCGCCGCCACCGCCGCATCTCCCAGCGGTGTGATGCGCTGCTTGTTTCCTTTGCCGTGTGCCTTGCAGTAGCGCTCGTTCAGGTGGAGGTCGCGCATCTGCAGGTTCGAGATTTCCGAAGCTCGGCAACCGGTCGCGTAGAGCAGCTCTAGCAGTGCCCGATCCCGGCGCCAGAAGGGATCGTACGGCTGCGGAGCCGCGAGCAGTTGTTCCATACCCGTCGGCGAAAGCACCTCGGGCATCCGCTGCCACTGCTTCTGCGTGCCCAAGAGCTCGGCGGGGTTGTCCTGCAGAATGCCTTCGAGCTGCAGGTAGCGCAGAAAGATCTTCAAGGCAATGATGTGCCGCGCCACGCTGGCCGGAGCGAGGTTCTGCGTTTGCAGCCAGCCCATGTAGTCGGAAAGGTCACGAACGTTAAGCCGGGGAATGAACCTGCCCCCCAGCCAGGTGCAGAACCGCCGGAGGTCGCGCTGATAAGCCTGGATGGTGTTCGGGGCGAGGTGGCACTCGGTTCGCAGGTAGTCGATGCACGCTGACACCCAGCGCACGCCTTGGCTGGCTCCGCCGGGGGCAGCGGCGGCGGCAGCGGGACGTGGCGGTTTCGGCTTGAGTGGACGCATACCGGTTCCTGACTTACAGCGGCTCAAGGCTTCATCGGCTGTTCAGTAGAACTCGATGCAAGCGACGGCCGAGGATGCGCTTCGGACCGCCGGACAGCCGCTTGTGGGTCGTCTGAAAGCCGTTAGATTCAGTTTCACCCGCACAATCGCCCCGCCGCGTTGCCGGATCGCAAAACTCGCTCGGCATCGCACACACCCAAATCGGCCTTCAATTCCGATCAGGACCAGCCCATGAAACTTGTCGTAACCGGCGGCGCAGGCTACATCGGTTCGCACGCCGTGAAGGCGCTGCTTAAGGCCGGTCACGAAGTGATCGTGTTCGACAATTTGTCGAAGGGACACCGGGCGGCGGTCGGCGAGGCCCGGCTGGTTGAGGGAGACCTGCGCGACGAGGTGCTGCTCACGCGCATCCTGCGTGACGAGCGTATTGACGCGGTGATGCATTTCGCAGCGCTTGCCCAAGTGGGCGAATCAGTGCAGCAGCCCGCCTGGTACTACGGCAACAACGTACTTGGCACCTTTCACCTGCTCGAGGCGATGCGCACCGCCGGAGTTCAGAAGCTCGTCTTTTCGAGCACTACGGCGACGTTCGGCGCACCTGAGTCGATGCCGATTCACGAGGAGCTCCCGCAACGGCCGATCAACCCCTACGGCTTCACGAAGCTGGTGGTCGAGCACATGCTCGACGATTACTCTGCGGCCTACGGGCTGAGCTTCGCCGCCCTGCGCTACTTCAATGCGGCTGGGGCTTCGCCCGATGGCGACATTGGGGAGGATCACACGCCGGAGTCGCATCTGATTCCGATCGTATTGCAAGTGGCACTGGGCCAGCGCAACTCCATCTCGGTCTTCGGAGACGATTATCCAACGCCGGATGGCACCTGCATTCGCGACTATATCCACGTCGACGACCTGGCTGAGGCTCACATCCTTGCGCTTGAGCAGCTCCAGCCAGGCAAGAAGCTGAAGTTGAATCTCGGAATAGGAACGGGATATAGCGTGCGGCAGGTCATCGATGCCTGTCGCAAGGTCACCGGCCACGCGATTCCCGAAACCATCAGCACACGTCGTGAAGGCGATCCGCCGGAACTCGTCGCCGATTCGCGGCTGGCCAGAAAGGTTCTCGGCTGGAAGCCGAGGTTCGACACCTTGGAGTCGATCGTCGAAACAGCCTGGAAGTGGCATCGGGCTCATCCGGAAGGTTACGCATCTAAGGGATGACCGGCGGCGGCAGAATCGCGGTTTCTTCGGCTTTCCGAGCCTCAGCAACGGATGTTTCCTTCTGAGGAGATAATTGCTCTATTAGTCGGCGTGATGCCTTCGGCACAGGGAGCGTGCCGACTCCTCCTGGCTATAACTGCCGTTCATGCAGAACATCATTATCGAGAAGCCCTACCAGTTCATTCCGCCGTTTCGCGGAACCTACTGGTCTACCCTCATCAAGGCGCTGAACATTCCGTTTCGCCACTTGAGGCGAACCGCTGACATCACCAAGATTGAATGCCGGCACGTCGAACGGCTGCGGAAATCGATCGACGCAGGCCACGGCATCCTGCTGACGCCGAATCATCCGCGCACGACCGACCCTTTGGCCATGGGCACCTTGGCAGCGGACGCGCGCTGCCACTTCTACGCGATGGCCAGTTGGCACCTGTTCCATCAGAGCCGGCTTGTTGCGTGGGCGATTCACAAGATGGGCGCTTTCAGCGTGCACCGTGAAGGAGTCGACCGCCAGGCGATCAACACAGCCATCGAGCTGCTCGCTGAAGCGAAGCGGCCGCTGGTCATTTTTCCCGAGGGAGCAACCAGCCGTACGAACGACCATCTGCACGCGCTGCTCGACGGCGTGGCCTTCATCGCCCGCACCGCCGCGAAAAAGCGGGCCAAGCTTGATCCGCCGGGGAAAGTGGTCGTGCATCCGATCGGCATTAAGTACCTCTACCAGGGCGACATCCACAAGACGGCCGACGACATCCTGACCGACATTGAACATCGGCTGACCTGGGGCCCGCAGCGCGAGTTGCCCTTGCTGCAACGCATGCGCAAAGTAGGTTCGGCACTGCTCACCCTCAAGGAACTTGAGCATTTGGGCGAAGCCCAGCATGGAAAGCTGCGCGAGCGCATCAACGGCCTGATGGATCGATTGCTGGGGCCGCTCGAGCAGGAATGGTTCGGCAAGTTGCAGGACGGGGGCGTGGTGTCGCGCGTGAAGGGCCTGCGAATGCGGCTACTGCCGGAGATGATCACCGGTGGTCTGACCCATGAGGAGCGTCAGCATCGCTGGCGGCAGCTGTCGCAGATCTACCTGGCCCAGCAGCTCTCCTGTTATCCGCCCGACTACCTGATCCAGCGAGCAACGGTCGACCGAGTGCTGGAAACGCTGGAACGATTTGAGGAAGACTTGACCGACAAGGCCCGCGTGAACGGACCCATGCACGTAATCATCGAGGTGGACGAACCGATCGAGGTGAGCCCCGATCGCGACCGCAAGGCACCGGTTGATCCGCTGATGGAAGCAATCAAGATTCGGCTCGAAACGATGATGCGGGAACTGGGCGAACTGTCGCCGCTGTTGACCTGAACGCGCGCACGATCGCGAACGTGGCTCGCGCATAAGGGAGCCAAACAACCTAAGCCAATCGCTCCAATGCCGCGCCAACAAAATACGCGACTGAAGCTGCAGCTCCGCCGATCGACAGCGTCTCAAGCGCGTTCCACCAGGGATTGCCTTCCACAACTTTCCCCCGTGCATAACCGATCAGCAGAAACGTCACGGCCGTGAGCAGCGAGCTGTAGAGAAATGTTCCTTCTGCTTCACCGCGCAGCATGAAGAGCGAGGGGAGCAGCGGGATCATGCCCGCGAGCAGGAACGCGGCAAATGTCGCCAGCCCAGACCGCCGCGGATCGGGAGGATGAAGCGCAAGCTTCCACTCCTCGGCCAGCATCGTGTTCACCCACAAGTCACGGTCCGATGTAATGGTTTCGACGATGCGCTCGAGGACATCCCCCTCGAACCCTTTCGAAGCGAAAATCTGGCGAACCTCTTCCCGTTCTCCCTCGGGGATTTGCTGGATGTGACTGTTCTCGATCTGGCGAGATTTCGCCAGAAGTTGCTGATCGGACCTCGCTCGCAGGAAATTGCTCGCCGCCATGCTCAAGCCGTCGGCCAGAACATTGGCAAGGCCCATGACAACGACGACGCCGTTGGATAATCCCGCCCCGGAGGCGCCGGCCACGATGGCGAAAGTCGTCACCGCACCATCCACCGCTCCGAGGACGAAGTCGCCGAGATAGCTGTGTGCGGCTGCCCGAGCTAAGCGTTCTGCAATCGCCTGGTGGGTGTGCTCTCGTTGAAGATCGGGCGAAGGCATAGTTTGGCACTAAATTGCGAAATTACTCAGGACGCCAAACCAAAACTACCGGCTCGACGTTGATGTCGGCCTTGCGGGGCTGTATTTCAACCGTTTCGAGCGGAAGCGTGTCAGGCTGCAGGCTGGCGTGTAGCTTATCGCTTTCGGCCTTGAATTCGGCTTCCAGTTCGTCGAGCTTTTGCTTGACCGCCTCAACGGTTTCCGTTGCCTGGGCAACATCTTGACGCTCGCGCGAAATGCGGGAGGCAGCTCGCATGGAGCCGGCCGCGCGATTGACGTTTGTAGCGCTCATGAGCTTCCTGCCGAACAGAGCGCCCATGATCGAGGCTCCAATGGACAGAGCGGTACTCATCGTCTGCTGGTTCGCCTGCGAGCGTTCTTTTTCGACACGCTGTTCCGCCTTTCGGAGGCGGTCCTCAAGCGTGGCCAGCTTCGGGGCATACTTCTGCCGCAGTTTTTCGATCTGCTCGTCACGCTGCTCGCGCGCTTTCTGGGCGAGTCGGATGCGGAAATCGGCTTCGCTTTCGCCTGGGCGAGACACCTGCTTTAACTCGCGTGACTTGAAGAGCTGAAGCTTTTGCTGCCGATAGAGGTGGTCCTTGAGATCTCGCTCCAGTTCCTTGTACTGCCTCGGTTGGGCGAGTTCGCCGGGAAGCTTTCCGAAGCTGGCTGATGCGAGCGGCTCCGTCTCAAGCTCCAGTTCGTCTTCCAGCAGGTCCGCGGCGGTCCAGATGTCGGCCGGCAGGCCTCCGCCGACCGTGGCGAGCAGGACTACGTCTTGCCACTCGTCGATGTCGCTCGCCGCCTGCACATAATGCACTTTCGCTTTGCCAAGAACCGCCGGGCGATACTGGATCGGAGAGCCTGGCGAGGCTGCCCGTCGGCTAGGGACGAAACGCTGCTCGACTTCGGGAGGCAGTACCGGGCGATCGCTCGCCCCTCCGCCGGAGACAGATGGAGTGTCGGATGACACGGCTTGGGCGGTTCGATTCGCCGCGGCCAGGGCGCTGAGGGCCGCCTTGCGCGGCGCCATGAGTTGGCCGATTTGCTCACGCGTGAGCGGGCCACGCAGGTACGACATTGCCCAGCGGGTCTGAAACACGACGGGCTCGTCCTCGTGCACGTTGTTCAGCAGGAACACGCGGTTGCCGAGGCCGGAGAGAATCTGCTCCATCCGGCCACGATCGAACGATCGGCCCGCGGTGGTGCTCGCTCCTTCCAGGCCGTCGAGCACTCGCAGCTTATCGCGCTCCGTCTGCAGTCGACCGAGAAACCAGGTGCCGGCGTTGGAAAGAGCTTTATAGTCGAGGTCGACGGGGTTCTGTGTCGCCAGCACCACTCCGAGGCCGAAGGCACGGGCCTGCTTGAGCAGGGTGAGCATCGGCAGCTTCGAAGGGGGATTGGCACTGGGGGGCAAAAAGCCGAACACCTCGTCCATGTAAAGAATGGCCCGCAAGCTGGAGGTGCCCGACTGCGTTCGCATCCAGCCGACGACTTCGCTCAGTAGCATGGTCACAAAGAACATCCGCTCGGCGTCGGACAAGTGAGCGATCGAGAGAATCGAAATCCTCGGTTTGCCGGTTGGCGTGTGGAGCAGTCGCGGGATGTCGAGCGGTTCACCTTCGAGCCACGCGGCGAAACCGGGCGAGGCGAGCAGATTGTTCAGTTGCAGCGATAGCTCGAAGCGATCCTTTGCGGGAAAGAAGCTTTCGAGATCGATCACGCCGACCTTTTGCATCGGTGGCGATTGGATAGCGTGAATCAGTTGGCCTAGTTCCACATCACGGCCGTCTTGCCAAGCGTCGGCCAGGATGTTTGAAATCAAGATGTGCTCGCGGCTGCGAACCGGATCGGCTTCGATGCCCATCAATCCGAGCAAACCACTGGCGGCCGACTGCAGAGCATCGCGCATCGCTTCCGCATTTTCTCGAACCGCTGCCGGAGGCGCCTTGAACGAGCGGAGCAGGGTGAGCGGCAGACCTGCACTGCTGCCCGGAGTGTAAATCGCAATGTCGGCCGACTCGCGCAGCCGGGCGATGCGCTCCGGCTGCTGCCCCCACTCCGCGAGCCCCGCTTTCCAGCGTTCAGCGGTTTTTGCAGCTAGGGCAGCGGATTCGATTCCCTGCCGCGTGGCTTCCGCCGGATCAATCCACGGCTGAAAATCATCCGGCTGCAATTGCGGGAAGGTGAGGAGCAGGTTGCCGAGGTCTCCTTTCGGGTCGATGACGATCGCCGGGATTCCGTCAATCGCCGCTTCCTCGAGTAAGGCGAGGCAAAGCCCGGTCTTGCCGCTGCCGGTCATGCCAACGCATACCGCATGGGTCGTCAGGTCCTTCGAGTCGTACAGGACGAGGTCGTCGCTCGGTTTTGCCCGCTCCAGGTCGTATTTGCGGCCAAGGTAGAAGGCGCCGAGCTGTTCGAAGTCTTGCATGAGGATCGGGTCTCCTGCTTCAGTGCGCAGCAAAAAGGCCGGAGCATGGACTCCGGCCCTAATGTAGGTCAGGCACTCCGTGCCTGACGAAAAACGGTTTGATACTTAAACGCGGGATTGCCGGCAGCGCCGGCTGCGTCAGGCACGGAGTGCCTGACCTACGCGATTGCTTCCCGCCGCTTACTTCTTCGCTTCGGTGAAGCGTTTGGCGACTTCGTTCCAGTTAATGACGTTCCAGAACGCGGTGATGTAGTCCGGACGACGGTTCTGGTAGTTCAAGTAGTAAGCGTGTTCCCACACGTCGAGGCCGAGAAGCGGAGTGCGGCCTTCCATGAGCGGGCTGTCCTGGTTCGGCGTGCTCTCGACCTGAAGCTTGCCGCCATTGACGCTCAGCCAGGCCCAGCCGCTGCCGAAGCGGGTCGTGGCAGCTTTGGCGAATTGCTCCTTGAACGTGTCGAAGCTGCCGAACGTGCTGTCGATGGCAGAGGCCAGGTCGCCGCTCGGCTTGCCGCCAGCATTGGGTCCCATGATGGTCCAGAACAGCGTGTGGTTCGCGTGGCCGCCGCCGTTGTTGCGCACGACCATCCGCTTATCTTCAGGTACCTTATTCAGGTCGGCGATCAGCTTCTCAACCGGCAGGTTTTCCAGCTCCGTGCCAGCGATGGCGCCGTTCACATTGTTGATGTAGGTCTGGTGATGCTTCGTGTGATGGATTTCCATCGTCTTGGCGTCGATGTACGGCTCAAGCGCGTTGTACGCGTAGGGCAGGGCAGGGAGGCTATAGGCCATGGTGATACTCCTTCAAGCGATCGGCTGGCAAAAACGACCGCAGCGGTGCGGGCCGAAGAAGCGGTCGCGACAATAAGTGGTGTCAGTCCCGCAGCTTACGCGAAGGAGCGGGAAGTCGCAATTAGGGGCGAGCGGTGGCTGTGAGTTGGAGCGGCCGCGCAAGTATTTGATTGTGATCGGAGCGAACACGGCAGCTTCAGAAACTTGACGACGGCCTGTAAAATCCATATAATCTAATCACATATTTATCAATAGTTAACTCCAATTCAAAGAAAATAGTGCGGTGAACTTCCCCCTTAGCGGTCTGTGTTGCCTCAACTTGAAGGCGGAAACCTCGCAGACTCCGAAAGAGGGGTGTGGTGAAAAACCCCGTGGGTTTTTCACCAAGTTCGGGGCCCCTGAAGACCCTCGTTTTGTTGAAAAACCCGGTCGGTTTTTCAACAGCTACTCGCCTGCAGCGAATTGCAAAACGAAAAATCGAACAACGAAGACCGTGTGGATTAGGGCGAAGTCAACAACCTAAGCGTGTAGCTGATTTGGAAGCGCAGGATGACGGCGGGCGAACAACAGATTGTTGGAACCATATCGGGTGAGCAAACCTCGCCTGAGGCCGAGCACCGCGCCACGGCCACCGTTTCCCCCGGCGTGAACCTGATATGGTGGCTGCTGGCTGCTTGGGCAGTTGGGATCTTGTTTGCTTCCCTTGCATACATTGTCTGGGTTGTGCCGCTGGGCTTCGGAGGAATTGTCTACATCGTCTTCGGCACTCCAGTCGTCATGGCGGGATTCGCGTTCGGCATAGCGTGGATGTGCTTAGGGCATGACTCCCGCCTGGCTCGTTTTGCCGACCTGCCGATGGGGATGGCAGCTCTTACCATCGTGGTCGCTCGATCCCTGCAGGACGACTTCTCGGCTTGCTGGCCGATTTTTCAATTTCTGGTAGTTGTTTCACTGCCGCTGGTGCTGCTGCGACAACGAGGTTTCTATATAAGCACGCTTTCGTCAAATGAAATCGCGACCGCCTGGTGGCGATTTGGGATTGCCGATCTGCTGGTCATGACAACTTGCCTGGCGGTCTTGCTCGGTCTGGTGTCGCTCAGTGATCAGCCTGTGAGCGAAGTGGGCTTGCTGCTTGGCTTCGCACTGCCAACCTGGCTTGCGGCAACCTTTGGGCTAAGCAGCCGGATCGTCTTTCGGGCCTATTCTGTCAGCTCTCTCCTATTGGTTTTGTTCGGTGCTTTTCTATGGATCGGGAATTCTCTGCTTGGAGAGTGGTTGCCGGAATTCCTCGGCTTGGATGTGCAGATCGCGGTCCTGGTGGGTGCGGTGCAATCGATCGCGCTGATGGTTGTGGTTGTGCTCCTCCGTTGGCAAGGCTTTCGACTACGGAGCGTCGGGACCGCCGGCCTAAAGCCGGCAGCACAAACCGCGTCGATCCGCTAAAATCGTCTGTTTCCCGATTCACAGAGCACTTTTGCAGTCAGGCTGGCAGGCCGGAAAGGTTTCATGTCGCACGATCGTTACGAGAACCCGCTGATTTCCCGGTATGCTTCGGCGGAGATGGCTCGGCTGTGGAGTGAGCAGCGGAAGTTTGGTACCTGGCGGCGATTGTGGGTGGCGCTCGCCGAGGCGGAACGGGAGTTGGGCTTGCCGGTGAGCGAGGCTCAGATTGCTGAATTGCGAGAGCACCTCGACGACATCGATTTCGAAGTTGCCCAGGCGTACGAGAAGAAGCTGCGACACGACGTGATGGCCCACGTGCACACCTATGGTGACGTGTGCCCAAACGCTCGCCCCATCATCCATCTGGGGGCGACCAGCTGCTACGTCACGGACAACACCGATCTGATCCTGCTGCGCGAAGCGTTGCAACTGACCGCCAATCGACTGGCCGCCGTCATTCTGAAGCTGGCCGACTTTGCCAAGCAGCATCGCGACCTGCCGTGCCTCGGTTTCACGCACTTGCAACCGGCCCAACCGACGACGGTCGGCAAGCGTGCAACCTTGTGGGCGTATGACCTGGTGCTCGATCTGCAGGAGATCGAGCATCGGCTTGCGATGCTGAAGGCCCGCAGCGTGAAAGGTACGACCGGGACACAGGCCAGCTTTCTCGCACTCTTCCACGGCGATCACGCGAAGGTGCGCCAACTGGAAAGCAATGTGGCGAAGACGCTCGGCTTTGAGGAGAGCTATGCCGTCACCGGCCAGACTTATACGCGCAAGGTCGACACGCAGATTGTCGACGTGCTCTCGGGCATTGCTCAGTCCGCCCACAAGCTGGCGACTGACCTGCGGCTACTTGCTTCGCGAAAAGAAGTGGAGGAGCCGTTCGAGGCCAACCAGATTGGTTCGTCCGCGATGGCTTACAAGCGCAATCCGATGCGGAGCGAGCGGATTTGTGCTCTCTCTCGGTTTGCGATCAGTTTGCAATCGAGCGCAGCCAACACCGTGGCCACGCAGTGGATGGAGCGGACTCTCGACGACAGTGCGAACCGCCGCCTCGTGCTGCCGCAAGCGTTCCTGGCGGTCGATGCGGTGCTGATTCTGCTCGACAACGTTTGTTCGGGGCTGGTCGTGTATCCGCAGGTGATCGCGAAGAACCTGAACGAAGAGTTGCCGTTCATGGCGACCGAGAACATCCTGATGGCAGCGGTTGAAGCGGGGGGCGACCGGCAGGAACTGCACGAGCATATTCGCCGGCATAGCCAAGAGGCGGCACTCGTGGTGAAGCAGCAGGGCGGGGCGAACGACCTGCTTGAACGGTTGAAGACGGAACAGGCCTTTGCGAAGGTCGACTTTGCCAAGACTTTGGATGCCAGCCAGTTCGTCGGACGGGCGCCGGAGCAGGTGGACGAGTTCCTCGCCGAAGTGGTTCAGCCGATTCGGGAGCGGTACCGCGATCTGAAGACGGCAGCGGGGGAGATTCGGGTGTAAGTGGAGCTTTTGGCGGTTTCCGCGGTTAAACTGAAAGTGCGCAATAGCGGGCTGGCACTGTGAGGTGGACCGTGAGCGGGTTCTGGCAGCAGTATCAGGAAAATGTGCGGGAGTATCGTCGCACCTGGAAGCGACGATTGCTCCGAAGAGTAGTCGCGATCCTGCTCGTGATTCTTATCACGCCGATCGCGATGCTGGTGCGGTACGTCACCGGCTCCAACGCAGCCGGGGCGATTGTCGGTGTGCCGTTGATGGTGTTCGCGGTCTTTCTCTGGTGGTGGATCGAGGATCGGCTGTACGCGGATGCCGATGCTCGCTACTACGCCGAGCTCGACGCTCGGGAGGCTCAGCACACGCAGCAGTATTCACCCCCGCCCGGACCGATGTATGCCCAGCCGGCGTCGAACTATGCCCAGCCGATGCCTCCTACCCCCCCGAATTACTCGGCAGCAGTGCCCGCAACGGTGATTGAGGACGCTCAGCCAGCGTATATCCCGGTGGCGCAGCACACCGCGTATCAGCCGATGGCTCCAGCGCCGAAACAGCCAATGATGCAGCCGCCACCAACGGCAGGTGGCGGCCGCGGGGCACTGATCGCTATCGCTATTGTTGCGACTGTCTTCTTGATGTGCGGCGGCATGGCCGGCGCTGGCGCACTAATGATTTCGCGCGCTGCCCAGGGACAACGCACCGCGTTTGAGCGGGCCGACGACCGCTTCGCAGAAATGCGTCAACGTCACGAAGACCAAATGGAACAAGCCCGGCAGCGGCACGAGGAAATTCGACAGCGAATGGAGCGCGATCGAGAGCGGATGCGACGGCCCGGCTGGTGAACCAACTGCGGAACGCCGCAGCCGCTCGGTGACTCAGTGAATATGCAGTGAAGGCAACTTGCTCTCGCCGCGAGAAGCAATAATGCTACGAAGCTGATCGCCGAGTTCAATCTTCAGCGGTCGCCTTCCGCATGTGTCTCGAGCAAGGAATCGCCTGTGTATTTCGTGTCTCCCAATGTTGCGGGCCGAGCGAGCCGCCGGTCGTTTCTTCTGGCCACCGGATCTCTTGCGGCCGCGGCAATCTGGTCGTCGCGTGCGCTCGGCGTGGTGAAGAAGGACGTCAAGTTCTCGTCGAACCCGTTCTCACTCGGTGTGGCGTCGGGTGATCCGTCGGCGGACGGCTTTGTGATTTGGACTCGGTTGGCGCCTGAACCGATCATCGGCGGTGGCATGCCGCACGAAGACGTGGAAGTCGCCTGGAAGGTAGCGAAAGACGAGAAGTTTGCCGACGTCGTCGCAAAAGGCACCACCGTCGCGACGACCGATTGGGCGCATGCGGTGCATGTCGAAGTAGAAGGTCTGCAGCCGGATCGCTGGTACTTCTATCAGTTCAAAGTTGGCGGCGAGATCAGCCCGATTGGACGGGCCCGGACGATGCCTGCGGACGATGCGATGCCTGAGCGGCTGCGGCTGGGGGTGGCTTCGTGCTCACACTACGAGCAAGGCTATTTCACCGCCTACAAGCACATGGCGGAGGAAGACCTGGACCTCGTCACGCATCTCGGCGATTACATCTACGAATATGCGGCGAAGGAGAACCTGCCGCGGCGGCATGTAGGAGCGGAGATTCACTCGCTCGACGACTATCGCAATCGCCACGCCCTTTATAAGACGGATGCGGATCTGCAGGCAGCACA
>Ga0164290_1001248_pt1 | contig 43458 bp, 44 predicted proteins | sample Micstemetagenome_FD_108782 | JGI IMG/M metagenome (GOLD analysis project Ga0164290, IMG submission 108782) | Contaminated culture microbial community from soil near Moab, Utah, USA - Microcoleus steenstrupii SON62 (Illumina Assembly) | ecosystem: Environmental > Terrestrial > Soil > Soil crust...
CAAGCTCAAGCATTTCAGACGGATCGCCACCCGCTTCGATAAACTCGCAAGGAACTTCCTCGCCGCCGTCGCTCTCGCCTCAGCCCGCCTCTGGATGCGGGCTTATGAGTCCACGACCTAGGCGTCGTCCTGGAGCTGGTTCCAGATGCGGTCCATGTCCTTGTGGCACCGCTTGAACAGGTCGATCAGCTTGGGATCGAAATGGGCGGCGGGGTCGATACGCTCATCGCCCTCGATGATGATCCTGTAGGCCTGCTCGTGGCTGAAACCGCTCTTGTAGGGGCGGGGGCTGCGCAGCGCGTCGTAGATGTCGGCGAGCTGGACGATGCGCGCCGACAGCGGAATCTCCTCGCCCCGCAATCCGTGCGGGTAACCCGAGCCGTTCCACTTCTCGTGATGGCAGAGGGCAATCTCGGCCGCCATCTTCAGGCGGTCGGACTGCAGCAGGATCTGGTGCCCGTATTTGGGATGGCGGTCCATCTCCTGCCGCTCCTCCGGCGTCAGGCGGCCCTTCTTCTTGAGCACCGCGGAATCGACGCTCATCTTGCCCACGTCGTGGAGCTGCGCCGAGTAGCGGATCTCGTCGCAGAACTCGGCCGGCATGCCGTATTTCTGGGCCAGCATGTAGGCGTACTCGTTGACCCGCACGATGTGGTTGCCGGTGTCCTCGTCATGCAGCTCGGCGGCGCGCGCCAGCAGGCGGATCGAGATCTGGAACGCGTCTTCGGTCTGGTCCTTGAGTTTGGCGATGCGCTTTCTCTGGCGCTGCAGGGTGCGGCTGCGCTCGGTGAGCCGCCGGTTCTGCTCCTGGATGCGCTCGATCATCAGGGCGCGGTCGATGGCGCCGCCGACGATGTGGTTGATCGGCTGGATGAGGGCGGCGTCCTCACTGGTGAAGGGCAGCGGCCCCTTGCCGGCGCGGTCGCGCTTGTTGATCAGCTGGACGACGCCGATCACCTCCTCCGCGTAGTTCTTGAGCGGGAAGCAGAGGACCGAGCGCGAGCGGAAGCCCGTGACCTTGTCGGCCTCGGGATTGAACTTGTAGGGCTTGTCGGCGGGGATCTTGTAGACGTCGTCGAGCCGGATGCGCTCGCCGGTGCGCGCCACGTGGCCGACGATCGAGTTGGCGTCGGCGGGCAGCTTCAGCAGCTCCTGCGGCACCGCCACCACGTCGTTCTGCAGGCTGGCGATCTCCAGCGTCTTCTTCCGTCCACGCTCGCGCACGATGAAGATCGAGCCGGCCTCGGCACCGGTCAGCTTGCGGCTTTTGACCAGCACGCGGTGGAGGAGATCGTCGACCGCCGGCTGCGGGCCGCCGCTGATGAACTCGACGAATTCGAGGAGGACGCTCACGCCCGCATTATCGCACGGCGGCGAAAATTTTCGCCAGACGCTCGGCGTCCAGCGTGTGGATAATCGCCTTCTGCGCCAGGGCGCGGGCCTCGGGGCCGAGGACGCGCTCCGCGCCGCTGGTCTGGAAGGCGGCGTAGGCGGCCGTGGTGCGCAAGGCGATCAGGCGGGCAAAGGGCTTGAGCCAGGGCCGCAGCGCGTGGGCCGCTCGCGGGCCGCGTATCCGGAAATAGGTATCGAGGAAGCGCCGGCGATCGGCGGAGGTCAGGCGCTCGCCAGCGCGTCCCCAGGCGACGGCGATGGGCAGCGTGGCGTGGGCAAGATCGATCGCCGGGCAGGCGTACTGGCCGCGTTCGAGGTCGAGGCAGATCGCCCGTCCGTCCGCCGCCATCACGAAGTTGCGCGGATGGGCGTCGGTGACGATCAGGGCACGCGGGGCCGCGTGAAGCCCCTTGGCATTCTCGCGGGCGAACTGCCGCGCCCAGCGCCGCTCTCCGTCGATGAGCGCGCGAAGCTCGGGCGTCAGGGCCGCCGCACCCCTCTCCAGATTCTGCTCGATCAGGGCCAGGGTGGCGGCGAAGGGTTCGGGGGCGGCGGGGATCGGCGCCCGGACGCGCGGCACTTTCAGGCCGTGGATGGCGGCGAGAGCCGTGGCGATGGCTTTCAGGTCGTCAGGCACGCGCGGCATACGGCCGCCGACCGCCTCGACCAGCAGAGCGCCGGCCGGTAGCGAGCGCGAGACCGGCAGCATCGCGTGCAGGGCGGGGGTGTGGCCGCTGGCCGCGGCGCGCCGGAACATTTCCGCCTGGCGGTCCAGCGTATCGCGGGCACCGGGCAGGATCGGCACGCGCAGAACGAGCCCGCGGCCGCGCAGCCGCCAGTGGCGATGGGCAAGGCCGCTGCGCGGCAGCTCTTCCAGCGTATCCGGCCGCACAAGGGCGCCGGCGGCGTTGAGCGCGATCGTGAGGTCGCGGCGGGACGGGATGTTGAGGCGAGGGGCCATGCGGGTTACATAACCCGAGGTGAGTCCGGGTGCTATCATCATCGCGTGCTGAGTATCGTCATTCCCACCCTGAATGCTGCGGCCACGTTGCCGGCCACCCTCGCTTGCCTGGGCGAGCGGTCTGCCGATAGCGAGATCGTGGTCAGTGACGGGTTCTCCTCTGACAGGACGCTGGCCGTTGCGCAGGAGGCCGGCGTGCGCGTGGTGGAAAGCCCGCGCGGACGCGGCATGCAGCTCGCCGCCGGCGCGGCGGGCGCACGAGGCGACTGGCTGCTTTTTCTGCATGCCGACACGCGGCTGGCGCCCGGCTGGGCCGTGGCGGCGGAGCGCTTCTGTTCGGCAAGTGCCAGCCGTGCCGCCTATTTTCGCTTTACGCTCGACGATGACACCTCGGCCGCGCGTCGGCTCGAGAGGCTGGTGGCCTGGCGCTGCCGCCGTCTCGGCCTGCCCTATGGCGACCAGGGCCTGCTGATCAGCCGGACGCTCTATCGCGATGTCGGCGGCTTCCATGCCCTGCCGCTTATGGAGGACGTCGATCTGGTGCGCCGGCTGGGGCGCGACCGGCTGGTGGGGCTCGATCATCCGGCGATCACTTCGGCCGCGCGCTATCGCGACGGCTATGTGGGCCGCTCTCTCCGCAACCTGGCCTGCCTGTCGCTCTACTTCGCGGGCGTCCCGGCGGCGCGCATCGCCAGGCTCTACGGGTGAGACGTCATCTCGTCGTCTTCGCCAGGGCGCCCGCGCTGGGCCGGGTGAAGAGCCGGCTGGCGGCCGGCATCGGTGCGAGCGCGGCGCTGGCCTTCTACCGGCGCACCCTCGCGACACTGCTGCGGCGGGTCGGAAAGGACGCGCGCTGGCACACCGTGCTGGCAGTGACGCCCGATAGGGCGACAGGCAAACGTCTATGGCCGATGCCGCTGCCGCGCCGGCCGCAGGGCGGCGGCGACCTCGGGGCGCGTATGGGCCGCGTGTTCCGGACGTTGCCGCCGGGACCCGTGGTGATCGTCGGGGCCGACATCCCGGAGATTACGGCGGCGCACATCCAGCGCGCCTTCCGTGCGCTCGGCCAGGCCGACGCGGTGTTCGGCCCGGCGCGCGATGGCGGCTACTGGCTGGTCGGTCTGCGGCGTGGGCCGGCGCTGCCGGGCATCTTCGACGATGTCCGCTGGTCGACGAAGCATGCGCTCGCCGACACGCTCGCCAACCTCAACGGCCGTCGCGTGGCTCTCGTCGACACGCTTGACGATATCGACGACGCGACGGCGTACCGGCGCTGGCGTCCGCTCGCCGGTTGACCCTCAGCCGCGTTGCGGGCGCATACGGTCTGCGGTCAGAAAGTATCGCCGGGCGTGCTGAACCAGCGCGCCGTCTGTAGGGTGGTCGCTGGCCTCGACACCGACCACCTTCCTGGCAATCGCCGGCCAGTGGGCTTCGAGGTGCTTTTTCAGCTCCCCTTTGGCACCCGCCGGACCGGTGAGCAGGATCTCCCGGGCTGGTTCCAGCGCCTTCGCGATATCGTTGAAGTAGTCCGGGTCTGCCGACGCGCGGCCGTCGCCGATGCTGTTGGCCTTGCGGTGCAGGTGCGGCTGCAGCTGGTGGGAGTGAACCTCGGTCTTGTCTGCCGCGTCCGCGTTGAAGGCGAAAATGCGGGCGTCACGGTGATCGAGCCAGACGACGGCGTGGTAGTGCGATGACATGGGAACGGCCTCCAGAGTGTGGGAACAGTGGAGGCCAGACGCCCGTTGCCGGCATTGATCTCGATCAAGGCCGGCCACGATCCCGCGGCATCGGGATCGTGCCGGCGGTTCCCCCTCTTACTCTGGCTGGATTCCGGCGGCCTTGACCAGGTCGGCCCATTTTTTCGTCTCGGAAACGACGAAGGCCTTGAGCTCGGCCGCCGAGCTCCTTTCCGCCTCGATGCCCGCGGCCAGCATGCGGTCGGTCGTGGCCTTGTCGGTCAGTGCCGCGTGCAGGGCGTTCCTCAGCTGGTCGAGGACCGGCCCGGGCGTCCTGGCGGGAGCGAACGCGGCAAACCAGGCCGTCAGCTCGTAGCCGGCGACGCCCGCCTCCTGCATGCTCGGCAGATCGGGAGCGAGGGGCGTGCGCTGGGCGCTCGACACGCCGAGGCCGGTAAGCTTGCCGTCCTTGATCTGCGGCAGGGTCGTCGCGAGGTCGGCGAAGACCAGCTGGATGTGTCCGCCGAGAAGGTCGGTGATGACCTGCGGGTTGCTGCGATAGGCCACGTGGACGATGTCGATCCCGGCCAGGCTCTTGAGCATTTCGCCGGCCAGACGCGAGGAGGCGGAACCGGCCCCGAAGCTCATCTTGCCGGGATTGGCCTTGGCGTAGGTGACCAGCTCACGCACGTTCTTCGCCGGGACCGAGGGGTGGGCGGCCAGCGCCAGCACGATGGTGCCGAGCTTGGTCACCGGCTCGAAATCGTTCACGGCGTCATACGGCATCTGCTTGAGCAGGCTCTGATTGGCGGCGTGCGTGGTGTTGGTGGCGATCAGCACGGTGTAGCCGTCGGGCGCCGCGCGGGCCACGGCCTGGGCGGCGATCACGCCGCTGCCGCCGGCCATGTTCTCGACCACGACATTGCCGCGCAATGACTTCGACACATGGTCGCCCAGCACACGGGCCAGCGTGTCGGTGGCGCTGCCGGCCGCGAACGGCACGACGAACTTGATCGGCCGGGACGGATAGTTCTGTGCCGAGGCAGGCGCGTCAAGGCAGAGCAACGCCAGGGCGGCAGTCGCAAGAATGCGGATCATGGGTCTCCTCCGTTGGTTATTGTTCGGGAATGGCGCGGGCGGCGAGCGCCCGGTCGACGGTGAGCGCCGCGCCGAGCAGCAGGAAGGACAGGCCCTTGCCATGGCCGTCGAGGCCGAGGCTGGCGTTGACGCCGCCTTCCAGAACGTCGTCGAGCACGAAGTTGAAGGCGTGGAGCTTCGGCAGGTCGTAGCGCACGACCTTGGTCGGGCGCCGGCTGGCGAAGATCGCCGCCACCCGCTCGGCGGTGAGCTGCGCTGCCAGCGCGGGATAGAAGGCCGGGTCGTGGCAGATCACCGCCAGGTTGAGCCGGTTGCCCTTGTCGCCTGCCCTTGCATGGACGAGGCGGTGCAGCGGGATTTCGACCGTGTCGCTCATCCCGCCTCTCCGATGAACGAGACGGTCGATCGCACGCGATCGCGCTCGATCAGGCAGGAGGCGCTGGCCAGACGCGGGGTGATACGGGTGCGTACGCCGCCGCCACCGGCCGGGCCGGCGCAGTAGAGAGCCTCGACCTCCAGGTTGAGCAGCTCGAGGGGCTCGCGCTCCATCGCCTCGGCGGCGAAGCGCACGCGCACATCGGCGGATTCCTGCATCGAGTTGGTGAGGCGCGTGCCGTCCGTGTCGCCGTGGATGCTCATCACGCCGATGGCATCGGCGCGGGTCCTGAGCGTTGGCGCGCGCCGTGCCATGCGTGCCTTGACGGTGTCGATGGCGAGCCGCGCCCGGGCCGCGGCGTTGGGTCCGGCGTAGGAGATCTCAGCTTCGGCCAGCAGGCCGCTGTCGATGCACACCGTCGCTTTGAGCGTCTCGGGCCGGGGCTTGCCGCTTGCGCCCGTGACGCGCACGCGGTCGCGGCCTTCCTCGGACAGCTCGACTCCGGTGATGTCGAGCACGACGTCGGGCGTGAGATAGGCGGCGGGGTCGTGGATCTCGTAGAGCAGCTGTTCCGTGACCGTACGCCGGTCGACGCGGCCGCCCGTACCCTCGGGCTTGGTGATGACGATGCCACCCTCGGCGTCGATCTCGGCGATCGGATAGCCGAGCGTGTCCATGCCCGGTACGTCCTTGAACCCGGGATCGGCGAAATAGCCGCCCGTCACCTGCGAGCCGCATTCGAGGAGATGTCCGGCCAGAGTGCCGCAGGCGAGGCGGCGCCAGTCGTCCGGTTTCCAGCCGAAACAGTGGATTAGCGGCCCCAGCGCCAGCGAGGGGTCGCCGACGCGGCCGGTGACCACGATGTCCGCCCCCCGGTCCAGCGCTTCGGCGATGGGCGCGGCCCCGAGATAGACGTTGGCGGCGATGATCGCCGGCTTTGTCTTCAGCAGCGCGCCGCCGGTTTCGCGTGCGGCGAATTCCTCCGGTGAGAGCACGCTGCTGAGATCGTCGCCCTCGACGACGGCGATCCGCGCCCGCAGGCCGAGACTTCGGGCCATGGCGGCGAGGCGCTCGCCCGCGGCGCGTGGGTTGGCGGCGCCGAAATTGCCGACGATCCGGATGCCGCTTGCCAGGCAGTCGCTCAGGATCGGCTCGATGAAGCGCTCAAGCGAGGGGTTGTAGCCCCGGGCGGGATTGCGCCGCCTCTCGATCTGCGAGAGGGCCAGGGTGCGCTCGCCCAGTGTCTCGTAGATGAGGAAGCGCGGCTCCGTGCGCCCCTTGAGCTGGCGCACGATCGCGATGCCGGCATCGGTGCGGTCGGCGGCAAACCCGGCGGCGCAGCCGATGAAGGCTAGCTTGGGAGGCGTCGTCACGCCCGTGACGCTACGGGCGGTTATTTATCAGGTCAAATAACGGATGCCTCATGATATATAGGAAAAACCTATGAACCTGACCGTGCGCCAGCTGGAAACGCTGCTTGCCGCCGCCGAGGCGGAGACGTTCAGCGCGGCGGCGCAGCGCCTGGGAATCTCGCAGCCGGCGCTCAGCGAGACCATCCGCCGGCTGGAGGCGGAGACCGGCCTGCTTCTCTTCGAGCGCACGACGCGCTCGCTCGCACTCACCGCCGACGGGCGGCATGCTGTCGCGGTGGCGCGCGAGGCGGTGCGCGACTTCCACGCGGCCCTAGGCAGCCTCGCCGATCGGGCGCAGGGTAAACGCGGGCGGGTGACCATCGCCGCCCTGCCGTCGGTGGCCTGCGCGGTGCTGCCCGCCGCGGTGCGCGGCTTCCGCCGGGAGTTTCCCGGCATCGAGGTCACGGTGCTCGATGTGCTGCACGAGCGCGCCGTGGCCTTCGTCGCCGACGGCATCGCCGACCTGGCGCTGACCACGCGACCGGGGCGGCTCGAGGGCCTGAGCTTCGCGCCGCTGGGCTCCGACGGCTTCCTGCTCGTCTGCCCCAAACGCCATCCGCTGCTGCGGACGAAGCAGGTCGCCTGGCGCGATCTCGCCGCGCACCCGTTCGTGGCGCTGGCGCGCACATCCTCCGTGCGCCGGCTGAGCGACGCCGCTTTCATCAATTGCGGCACGCCGGTCGATCCGGCTTACGAGGTCGAGCAGATTCCTTCAGCCGCCGCCCTGGTCGAGGCCGGGCTGGGCGTCACGGCTCTGCCCGCGCTGACGCTGGCCATGATCAAGGGTCGCGGCCTCGCCACCCGGCCGCTGGTCGAGCCGGTGATGCGCCGGCCGATCGGTCTGCTGTCCCGGCCGGAGCGCGCGTCGTCCCGGCCGATGGACGGTCTGGTGCGTCAGCTGGAGCGGAGCTGCGAGCGCAGCCTGGGCTGAGGCGGTTCGCCGCCGCCTCAGCCTCTCTGCTTTACTCGGCCGCCTGGGCGCCGAAGCGCCGCGCTGCGGACGAGGCCCGCTCCTGCAGATCCCTCGTCATCGCCGTATGGGCCGACACGTCCGTCTCATAGATGCGGAGATAGAGGTCCGTGGTCCGCTTGGCCTGCGAGACGAAGGTCTCGTTGAGCTTGAGCGCCAGGTCGAGCGAACGCTCGACCGAGGAGCGCATGCGGTTGGCCCATTCGCGGTTGAAGCTGTCGATCTCCTGCATCAGCTCGGCATAGGGCTGCAGCATGGTCGAGGCGGTCAGCTCCGCCATCGCCTGCTGCGCGTGCCGCGCGGCCGATTGCGCTTCACGCCCGGCCGCCTGCGACTCGCGGCCGAACTCGCGCACGCCGAACTGGCTCTCGCGCGCCTTGTTCTGGTCGCCCATCTTGTTGTCGCCCATCTCATCCTGTGGTTGCTTCGCCATGTCTCTTTCCCCTTTCGTCGTTGTGGTGGTCGGTAGCGCCCTCGCGAATACCGACAGCACAACCCCTCGAAAGGGCGGCGGTTCCGTGCGCCGCAGCAAATCAGCTGGGGATAAGAGAAGCGTGGACGCAGCCAATGCGCAAAACGCGCAGCGTGGCGACGACGCCACAGAGCGAGGCTAGACCGTCGCCTTCGGCTTGCTGGTCAGGTGCTCCTGCAGGCGCGGCATCAGCTCGACGAGGTTGCAGGGGCGGAAGCGGTTGTCGAGCTGGAAGCGCAGGATCTCCTCCCAGCCGTCGCGACACGCAGAAGGCGAGCCGGGCAGCGCGAAGAGATAGGTGCCGCCGGCCACCCCGCCGGTCGCCCGGCTCTGCAGCGCCGAGGTGCCGATCTTCGGGTAGCTGATCATGCGGAACATCTCGCCGAAGCCGTCGATCTTCTTCTCGAAGAGCGATTCGAAGGCCTCGGGCGTGACGTCGCGGCCGGTGACGCCGGTGCCGCCGGTGGAGATGACACAGTCGATCGCCGGGTCGGCGATCCGGGCGCGCAGGCGGTCGACGATGGTCCGCACGTCGTCGCGCACGATGTCGCGCGCCGCGACCTTGTGGCCGTCGCGCTCGATCAGCTCCTTGAGCGTGTTGCCTGACTTGTCGTCGGCCAGCACCCGCGTGTCCGAAATGGTGAGGACCGCGATGTTGACCGCGAGGAACGGGCGGGTGTCGTCGATGCGTCCGGGCATGGGAGCAGTATAGCCCGCCGCCGTAGGGCGAGGCTAACGGGCCGGCTGTTTCTTCTTCTTGTCGACCGCGGCCTTGTTGGCCTTCACCGGCACGGCCTTCTTCACGAGATCGGCCGGGCGCTCTTTCGGCGGTAGCGGCAGGGCCACGGCGGCGGCGACCGGGATCGCGACGGCAGCGGCGGCGACCGCCGGAACGGCGACGCGCGCGGTGCCGATGGGGAAGCGTGTATCGGGAGACGGATCGATGCGCACGGGTGCTGCGGCCGGTTCCTGACGCTGCAGCTCGATGCGGGTCCCTTCCGGCAGTGGTGGCGGCACGATGGCGGCGGTCTGCGGACCCTGCGGCGGGCGCGGCGCGGCGGCGACCATCACCGGCGGCGGCGTCTCGGCCGGGCCGTAGGTCGGCCAGCCGCCCGAGGCGATGAGGTCGAGCGAGGGCTGCGGATGGCCCAGGCGCTGCGAGTACATCCAGTAGTTATAGAGGACGCGGGTGATGTAGTGCCGCGTCTCGGGTGCCGGCAGCGTCTCGATGAACAGCAGCGCGTCGTCGGCCGCGTCGTCGCCGCGCATGTCCTGCTTGCGCTTCCACTTGGCGAGATTGCCGGGCCCGCCGTTATAGGCGGCGGCGAGGCGGATCAGGTCGCCGCCGACATCGCCGTTGTCGAGCAGGTGCTTGAGATACTTCTGCCCCAGCGAAATGTTGAGCCCCGGATCGTAGAGATCGTTCATCCGGCCGCGGAAGCTCTTGTTGTTGTCCATGAGCTGCGCCGTGCCCGGCATCAGCTGCATCAGGCCGCGGGCCCCGGCGCGCGACAGCGCCTTCGAGTTGAAGGCCGATTCCTGGCGCATCACGGCGTAGACCAGCGCCGGGTCGATCTCGAAGCCGTTGCCGGGCTTGTACGGCGGGATGGGATAGAGCGCGCCGTCGTAGCGCCGCCCGTCGAGCTCGGCGAGCTCGCGGCCCAGCCGCATGGAGAGCGAGGGCATGCCCGCCCGCATCGCCACACCGAGGAGCGCCCGCAGGAAGGGAACGCCGCCGGTCGGCCGCAGGCGGGCGAACTCGCGCTCGGCGCGCTGGTGCTCGCCGACCTGGAGGAGGGCGAAGGCGCGGCTGCCCGAGGCGGTCTTGAGGATCTGGTCGACGTCGTTGCCCGAGAGGCCCGGCGGCTCCCAGTTGAGGTTCGGCGCCACCGAGAGCGTGCGCGCGGCGAGCATGCCGTAGAAGGTCTGCGGATACTCGGCCGCCTGCTGCGTCCAGTAATTGACGATCTCCGGCCGGCGGCCCTGCAGGTACGAGCGGCCGGTCCAGAAGGCGCCGGCGGCGAGGTCCCACGGCGTGGCGTTGGGCGTGCGGGCCAGCGCCTCGAAATAGCGCGCCGCCTCGAGGTAGCGCGCCTGCTTGTAGAGCGACAGGCCGGCGATCCAGTTGGCGCGCGGCACGACCGGGCCGGAACGCGAGGCGGCTTCGCGGGCGAGCTCGAGCGCCTTGGCGTCCTGGCCTTGGGCGAACCAGCCGGCGGCGATGCGTGCCTTCCAGTAATCGTATTCGCCATCGCTCAGCAGGCGCGTGGTCTCGCGGCTGCGCAGCAGGGTCTCGGCGCCGGCGAGGTCGCCAACCCGCAGGCGCTGGCTGATCTGTCCCTTGATGCCCGAGGCCTTGCCCAGCGCCTCGCCGATCAGCTTGGGGCCGGGCGGGGAGGGGGCGTCGGCGACTTCGCTGGTCTCGTCGATCGCTTCGGGCGGCTGCTCGTCGTCGTCGAACCAGCCGGCCTTGAGATTCTCGCCCACCGGGCGGCGCAGCGCCGCTGCTCCCGGCGGCTTCTTGGCCGGCGAGCGCTTGAGGGCCATGGCGTGGATGGAAGGCGCGTCGGGATGGTCGGCGTAGGTCTGCAGCCAGGCGGCCAGCTCGGCATAGGTCGAGCGGTGGGAATTCGCGTAGAGGTAGCGCCAGGCCAGCACGTGGCCGACCAGCCGCTTGTCCTTCAGTTTGGCGATCTCGCGCTCGACCGTCGGCCAGTCCTCGGCCTGGTTGGCGGCGAAGATCTTGCGATAGGTGGCGACGTCGGCGGCGTTGAGGACCTGGGGTAGTTCCGAGGCCCACTGGGCCTGAACGTCGACCCGGCTCAGGGCGGCGCTGTCGGTCTTGGCGGCGGCCCAAGTCGGGGAAGAACCAAGGCCCGGCAGGGGTGCAAGCAGCGCCAGGGCCACGGCCGTGGCGGCCATGAATCCCCGGCCCAGGATTCTGGGCGCGCGCTCAACGCTGCGGTTTCCGCCGTCGACGGGAATGAGAACCCCCTAACCTGACCCCTGAGCTTAACCTTGATACCGGGGGTTCCGCCCAAAAGCCAAGCAAAAAAGCCGGGTGCCGCAGCGCAAAAAAGGGGAATCTGTGGGCAAAATCCGCCAGTTACGGATTTGTCACGGTGTTGCCTAAAGATGTCAGTTGAGTCTTCAGGGCCAGTAAATCCCGCCAGGATTCGCGTTTCTGGGCCGGCGAGCGCAGCAGATAGGCGGGATGGAAGGTCGGCAGGGTGGGGATCGGCTTGTCCACCCCGGGGATGGTCAGCTCCCGCCACTTGCCGCGCAGCCGGATGATACCGTCCGCGGTATTCAGGAGTGTCTTGGCCGAGGTCCCGCCCACCAGGACCAGCACCTGCGGCCGGACGAGCGCGATATGGCGCTCGACGAAGGGCACGCACGACGCGATCTCGGCCGTGGTCGGCTGGCGATTCCCCGGGGGCCGCCAGAACAGGATGTTGGTGATGTAGAAGGAGGTCCGGTCGAGGCCGATCCATTTCATCATGCGGTCGAGCAGCTGGCCGGAGACCCCGACGAAGGGCTTGCCCTGGCGGTCCTCGTCCGCGCCCGGCGCCTCGCCCACCAGCATGACCTTCGCCTGCGGGTTGCCATCGGCGAACACGGTGTTGGTCGCCGTGGCCTTGAGCGCGCAGCCGTCGAAGGCCCGCACCGCCGCCTCGAGCTCGGCGATGCTCGTGGCCTTCTCGGCCAGCGCCCGGGCCGAGGCGATGGCCGCAGCACCCGCCGGGGCGGCGATGGCCGGGGCCGACGGCGCGGGGCGGGAGACGGGTGTTGCGGCGCGGTCAGCGGCCGGCGCAGACGTCACGGCGGCGCGCATGGGGGCTGCAGCCGGCGCGGGGGCCGGCGCCTTGAAACGATCGATGGGCTCGTCGGCGATCGCCTCGTCGGCCCCCATCTCGATCTGCCACTGCAGAGTCGCCAGGTCGGACATTGGGGGGAGTTTAACACGCCCTCAACCCTCTCCCGTCGGGAGAGGGTGTGAGCGAAGCGAGCGGGTGAGGGGAAGTGCCTCAGGGGCAGGCACTGACGCCAGCTCAGGCGCCGCCCCTCACCCGGCTGCTGGCGCAGCCGACCTCTCCCCACGGGAGAGGTGAAGAAGGCGGTGCGCCGCTCGCGCTAGAAATCCTGGCTGCGCAGGGCGAGCTCCCGCGACGCCAGCTGCAGCCGCTCGGCGAGGTCGTGGGCCAGCCTCAGGAGCAGGGTGGCGGCCATCTGCGGGTCGCGCTCGATCAGGATTTCCAGGTCGGCGCTGTCGAGGGGCAGCTGGTGGTGCCCGGCCTGGGTGATCACGCCGTCGCTGGCGGCGCGGGCCAGGGCACAGATGAACTGCTGGGTCTGGATGGTCTGCATGACAGCCTCCGAAGGATGAGGCTCGATTACAGCCAGGCCGTGCAAACCCGCGATGAAGGCCGTGTAAACGGCGGGTAAAAAGTGACGGTTCTTCTCCGCACGCCGGCCATAGGACAGGTCGTCACCCCGGCGAAGGCCGGGGTCCAGTCTTTGTCCGGACGCCTGTCGCTAATCCTTTGGATTAGCTTTCGGCGAGTGGCGCTCGCTGCGCTCGCTCCAGAAAATCCGGGGTCCAGTCCATGGGTTAGCCTGGACCCCGGTGTCGTCCGGTGCGGGGCAAGGTTTCTCCTGGCGCCGCGGGACCCGAGTGATCGGGCGGGAGGCCGGAAGCAGGGGTTAAACCCTCCAGCCCGATGACCGAGCATCGCAAGGCGCTGCGAACCGGCGATGAAGCGCGTGTGAACCAGGTGTAAAAATGCGATCGCCGAGGCGATCGCATTTTTAGCACCGCAGCGCCCAGCGCGAGCGGAGCTCGCGCGGGAGGCGCTCCGAAGCCACCAAGTGAGGTCGTCATGCCCGCGAAAGCGGGCATCCAGCCTCTTCTCCGGAAAAGACTGGACCCCCGCTTTCGCGGGGGTGACGAGGGTTCTTGTGGTGCGCGCCGAGGGTGACGATCTTTCTACCGGGGGACGCCTGCGCTAGAACAAGAGCGGGAGCAACCAAGGAACAACAATGAGCGACACCGCTGCCAGCGAACAGCCCGCAGCCCGGGAAAGCATGGAATTCGACGTGGTGATCGTCGGCGCGGGGCCGGCGGGGCTCTCGGCCGCGATCCGGCTCAAGCAGCTCGCCGCCGAGCAGGGCCGCGAGGTCTCGGTCTGCGTGCTGGAGAAGGGCTCCGAGGTCGGCGCGCATATCCTGTCGGGCGCGGTCATCGACCCCATCGCCCTCAACGAGCTGATCCCCGACTGGAAGGACAAGGGCGCGCCCCTCACCACGCCCGTGACCGAGGACAGATTCCTCGTGCTCACCGAACACAACCACATCACGCTCCCCAACCTCATGTTGCCGCCGCTGATGAACAATCACGGCAACTACATCGTCAGCCTCGGCAATGTCTGCCGCTGGCTGGCGACGCAGGCCGAGGCGCTGGGCGTGGAGATCTATCCCGGCTTCGCCGCCGCCGAGACACTGGTCGAGGACGGCAGGGTCGTCGGCGTCGCCACCGGCGACATGGGCATCTCCAGAGACGGCAAGAAGAAGGACAGCTACACCCCTGGCATGGAGCTGCGCGGCAAGTACACCTTCTTCGCCGAAGGGGCCCGCGGCTCCCTGACCAAGGACCTGTTCAGGCGCTTCAACCTGCGCGAGGGCGTGAGCCCGCAGAAATTCGGCATCGGCCTCAAGGAGCTCTGGCAGGTCAGCGCGGAGCAGCACAAACCTGGGCGCGTCCTGCACACCATGGGCTGGCCGCTCGACTCAAGGACCGGCGGCGGCGCCTTCCTCTATCACTTGGCGGAGGACCGGCAGGTGGCCGTGGGCTTCGTCGTGGCGCTCGACTACGAGAACCCGCACCTCGCCCCCTTCGAGGAGTTCCAGCGCTTCAAGACCCATCCCTCGATCCGGCCGATCTTCGAGGGCGGCAAGCGCCTGTCCTACGGCGCCCGGGCCATCAACCACGGCGGCCTGCAGTCGATCCCCGGACTGGTCTTCCCCGGCGGGGCGCTGATCGGCTGCGCCGCCGGCTTCGTCAACGTGCCCAGAATCAAGGGCACGCACAACGCGATGAAGACCGGCATGCTGGCGGCGGAAGCGGCCTTCGCCGCGCTGAAGAACGGCGAGGGCGGCACCGTGCTCGCTGGTTATCCCGAAGCCTTTAAAGCCTCGTGGGCCTACAGGGACCTGCACAAGGTGCGCAACGTCAAGCCGGCGATGAAGAAGGGGCTGCTGCTCGGCACGGCGCTGGGCGGAATGCACATGTGGCTCAACGATCTCGGCCTCGGCTTCCTGGTACCCGGCACGGCGAAGCACGCGAAGGCCGACCACGAGACGCTCCAGCGCGCCGACCAGGCGCCGAAGTTCGCCTACCCGAAACCCGACGGCGTGGTGAGCTTCGACCGGCTCTCCTCCGTCTTCCTCTCGAACACCAACCACGAGGAGGACCAGCCGGTTCACCTGAAGCTACGCGACCCCTCGGTGCCGATCGCCGAGAACCTGCCGAAATTCGACGAGCCGGCGCAGCGCTACTGCCCGGCCGGCGTCTACGAGGTGGTGGCGGAAGCGGCGGGCCCCCGATTCCAGATCAACGCGCAGAACTGCGTGCACTGCAAAACCTGCGACATCAAGGACCCCGCCCAGAACATCGACTGGGCCGTGCCCGAGGGCGGCGGCGGCCCGAACTATCCGAATATGTGAGGGGCCGAACAGGTGAGGCGCGGGCAATTGCCCGCACGGCCCCCACGCACTATCTTGAGGGCATGAAGAGACGTGCCGCCATACGCCGCCTGGAGCAGCACAAGGCCGCCATCCGCGCGCGCGGAGTGCGCCGGCTCTACCTGTTCGGCTCGACCGCGCGTGACGAGGGGCGTGCATCCAGCGATGTCGACGTGTTCATCGATCTGGAGCGCGGCGCCCGCTTCTCGCTCTTCGATCTGATGGATCTGCGGGACTATCTCAGCCGCAAGCTTGGGGCGCGCGTGGACGTATTCCCGCGCGACGGCCTGCACCGCGTCATCCGCGCCGACGTCGAGCGCGAGGCGATCCGGGTCCTATGACGGACCGGGCCTTCTGATGGCCGGGCGCTCGGCGCTTGTCCCGTTGACGGACATCCGCGACGCCGTCCGCCGCATCGAGCGCTACACCAGAGGCAAGGACCTGGCCTCGTTCCGCCGCGACGAGCTGGTGAACGACGCGGTCGAGCGCTGCCTGGAGATCATCTCGGAAGCCAGCCGGCGCCTGCCCGAGGAGCTGAAGAGCCGGCATCCGGACATCCCTTGGCGCAAGGTGGCCGGTCTGGGCAACGTGTTCCGGCACGAGTACGACGCCGTCAGCACGCCGCTGGTCTGGGAAATCGTGCATGAGCACCTGCCGCCGCTGAAACGCGCCATCGCCGCCATGATGCGCGGGCTGCGAAACGGAAAGAAGGCGCGGTCGTGAAGACCTGCGACATCAAGGACCCCGCCCGGAACATCGACCGGGCCGTGCCCCCAGTCTTCCGCCGGAGACGGGGCGGCGGCGGCCCGAACTATCCGAATATGTGAGCGGGTGCGATGCGATACGACGCTATCACGCTTGATACAAATATCTTTCGTCAGCACGGCTATCGTTTGGAAGGCGGGCTGCTTGGTTTGTTGAGTCAATTCAAAACAGGGTCCGTGCAGTTCGTTCTCTCTGAGGTCGTATTCAGAGAGCTCAATAATCACCTCAAGGTCGAGGGGAACAAGGCGACGGATGCGCTTGATCGTGCAATCGAAGACGTGGTGAGAGCGGAGATTGCAGCTAGCGCCGAGGCTGCAAGCTTAGAAGAAATTCGCAACGGGAAATTAGGGTCGGAGTAAGATTCTTCTCGACGACTAGGTCGTGCTGAAGAATCGGGGGGCGTCGTGCCTGAGGATGGCGGTGGCCCAAACTATCCGAATTCAAAGCCGAGACTACGATGAAGGAGCCTCGATCACCTTCTTTGACATGTCTAATGCCGCTCCTGAAACGACGGATAGAAGTTTAGGCGCATTCGGTCCGTATAGCGCGCTTTGAGGGCGCAATCGCGCGCGTTTTGCTAGTGGGTAACATCTTGTCTCATAGGTGAGGCGCGCGACCATCCAGATCAGGCGTACTCGAAACGCTTTTAAAGGAGGTATTGGCTCCGAAAGCCACGGAAGTCTTTCGGGCTGCTCAGCAAGAAGCGTATCTATGGGATATAAGTCTGCCGCTGTTCCCTTCAAAAAGAAATCTTTGAGAAGGCCAATGTCCCACGTATGCGAGAGATCGTTTCTCGCCCTTCTCACACGGTCAACATCTCGAACGAGATCGGCTGATAGAATATCAAAAACGAAAGCCAGTTGAAGACGATTGAACAGATTCGACATTGGGCCGTAAGGGCCGAAAAGCGCCGACGTTCCGCCGGGCGTTTCCTCGGGAACCTCCGTTTTAAACATGTCTTTCAAGATGTCGTCTGCATAAGCACACGCAATGACCGGCAGGAAACGAGGTTCTTCAGCGCTAAGCAACCCCACAACTCGCGTCAATGAGGACGTGTCAAATTCTTTGGCATCGATTTCCTTGGCGAGTTGTTGTTCGGCGTGGCTATCGAATGCGCGCTGATAGTTCCGATAGACCTGCAGCCCGTTCTTCTCGAGATCGGATAGCTTCATTGCCGAGATATCTTTGTCCCAAGGCTCGCTCATGGGTACTTTCCCGGAATGGTCGGAATTAGCATTAAGAAGAAGCCGGTTCGGATCGAGTATGCCGCTAGGACTTTCAGGAAGAGTACTCTCAGCCCTTGGCACGTTATGGTTGTCTCTCATATTACGCGGGGTAACCGTGTCAAACTCTACTCTTAAGCCGCCCGCTTCGGATAGCGAGACAGCTAAAGACCTGTTTGCCAACTACGCCGAGTACAACAAGACGCTGCGCACGTGGTTCGTGACGTTTGGTGTGGGCGGTCCGGCGTTGTTTTTGGCTACGCCGTCACTTGGTCAGAAGCTTCATGCGGCGGGCAAGCGGACGACCACAAGCATTTCGAGATCGAGGCGCCGATCCCTCTCGTGGCTAACCTGAGATGGTTCGGTGAACTGAAGAATTGGGCTGAGGCCGAGTCACTGGTCATTGCTGACCCGAGGCTCGCCGCTGGCTAGCCAGGTCGGCGCGTTAGATCTTCTTCTTCGCGGCCTTCTTCGCCACCCGCTTCGCCGCCTTCTTCCGCCGCGGCTTCTTCGGCTTCGCGGCGCCCGGGATCACCATCGCCGTCCCGTCCTGGACGACGGTCTTCAGGCTCTCGGCCACGGACTGGGCCGCCGTCTGCGCGAATCTTTTTCCGGAGCGCCTCCCGCGTTTGCTGTGCAAACGCTGCGGCGCTATCGCGCCAACGCTGCGCGTTGCGCTGGCCTTGAATAATCCAATTCGTCCACTATATCCCGGGGTTGGATCTTTGACATGGTGTAGAGCGCGACGCGAATGCGTCGTCGCATGACTTCACTCCGGCGGGTTTCCCCGCCGTCGGGGCGAGAAACATCGCATTTGATGAGTCGCGGAAAACTGCGAAAAAATGCTGCCGCGGAAACGTTAACGGCAAAAAATCAAGTGCCTGATCGGACGAGGAAATCAGAGGGGACCCGCGATGTCCCCTGACAATTCTGTCTAATGACTTTTGTCTACGGGGCGCCGCTTTGTCGAGGCCGGGCCTGGGGTTAGGCTGTGGAGGAAAAATCGCTCTGCTACCCGAGCGAGTCAGCGAGGAAATACGGGCCTTTCCTCAAAAAAGGGCCCGATTTCGCGGGACAGGTGACGTGCGAGTGTCGTGAAGTGAGCCCGGAAGGCGTCTTGGTGTCGACTGCGAGCGTGTGCTGGACCCTAAGCGACAACGCCAAAGGGCGTTGCGCGTAGGATCGGCGCTCGCCCTTGAAGGGCTCGCTGGTCCGGGGTGACAGTCGAGTACTAGCTCTTCCTCTTCGCGCGCCTGACGGCCTTCTTAGCGTTGCGCTTCGCGGCGCGCTTGACCACTCGCTTCGCGGTCCTACGCGCAACCTTTCGGTTCGCGGACTTCGCCACCCGCTTCGCCGCCTTCTTCGCCCGGCGCTTGACGGTCCGCTTGACCGCCGCCGCCTTGCGCGTCGCCTTCCTGGCTTTCTTCCGCCGCGCCTTTTTCGGCTTCGGCGCGGCGCCCGGGATGACCATCGCCGTCACGTCCTGGACGACGGTCTTCAGGCTCTCGGCCACGGACTGGGCCGCCTGCTTCGTCTGGGAAAACCTGTCGCTCGCCATGGGTCTCTCCGCAAGAGGGGTCTTCCGGGAGTATCTGGGTGGCGCCCTCCGGCTTTGCCATTGCCCTGCCTCTTTTGGGCCGGCGCTATTTCGCCGCCTGCGGCTCCAGCAGGCGCCCGACCGCCTCCAGCGTGTCGCGGAATTCGGCGCAGGCGGCGGCGGTCAGCACGCTGACCGCGGCGCGGCTGCCGCGGGACGCGGCCTGCTCCAGCGCGCGGCAGGTCGCGCCGAGACGCTCGGCCCCGGCGGCATGCGCCGTGCCCGCAAGGTTGTGGGCGGCGCGGGCCAGCGCCTCGCGCTGGTTGGTGGCGTAGAGCGCCTGCAGCTCGGCCATCAGCGCGTCGGCCGTGCTCAGGAAATACTCGAGCCAGGCGCGGCCCGCGGGATCGCCGGGCGCGAAGAGCTCGCGATAGGCCGTGTCGTCGAAAAGCGGATGTTCGGAGGGCGGCACGGTCGGGGTCAGACGGGAGGCAAGGAGGGTCGGGTTGGCCATGACGGAACGAGAATGCCCCGCAGCGCTTAAAAGCCTCTGAAAGGCGATATAGCCAAACCTATAGGTGGGGCCGGCGGGATTTGGCATGAATGCGGGCGAAGATTCGAACGAGCGAGGCACCCGGAGAAACATGAGTGTGGTCACGGCTGATGTCCTGATCGTCGGCGCCGGCGCCGCCGGGCTGATGGCCGCGCGCACCCTGGCGCGGGACGGGCGGCGCGTCGTCCTGCTGGAGGCGAGGGAGCGCTGCTTCGGGCGCGTCCTGCCGCGCGCGGTCGCCACCTTCGGCTATCCGGCCGAGGCGGGGGCCGAGTACGTGCACGGCGCCGCCCCGCTCACCCGGGCCCTGGCGGCGGAGGCGGGGCTGGCCCTGCGCCCGCTCACCGGCAGGCGTTGGAGCGTCCAGGACGGGCGATGGGTTCCCCGCGACAACGCCCCGCATCAGGAGCAGTTCATGGCGGCGATGGAATCGCTGACCGAAGACATGCCGGTGGCCGATTTCCTGCCGCGTTTCGCCGGCCCGGAGTACGAGGCGCTGCGCCAGCTCATCGTGCGCGAGGTCGAGGGCTACAACAACGCCGAGCTCGGCCGCTTCAGCACCTTCGCGCTGCGCGAGCAGTGGCGCGACCCCAATAGCGAGCGGCAGGAGCGGGTGGAGGGCGGCTACGCAGCGCTGCTCGGCCATGTGCTTAGTGGCGCCACGCAGGCGGGAGCCATCTTGCACACCGGCGCCGCGGTCACGGCGCTGACGGTCGACGGGGATAGGGTGACAGCGCGTTGCCGCGACGGCCGCGTGTTCACCGCGCGCAAGGCGATCGTCACCCTGCCGTTGCCGCTGCTGAACGCGCTCGATCTGCCCGCCGGCCTGCGCGGGCCCGTGGCGGCGGCCGATGCGGCGACCGGCTTCGGCGCGGTGCTCAAATTCCATCTGCGCTTCCGCGAGCGCTGGTGGGTGAGCGGACGTCCGGAGCTCGAGGATCTGGGCTTCGTCTTCCACACGCATTCGGCGGTGCCGACCTTCTGGACCCAGGTCCCGACGGAGCACGCCGTGCTCACCGGCTGGTGCTCGGCCAGCAGGCTCGCCTGGGTGAAGGGGACGGATGATCAGCAGCGTCTCGACGTGGCGTTGGGTTCGCTGGCGACGATCTTCGGCCGCGCGGTGCCGGCGTTGAAGGCCGACCTCCTCGCCTGGGAGGCCACGCACTGGGGCGAGGAGGAATTCTCGCGCGGCGCCTATTCGTATCCGACGGTGGAGACGAAGGACGCACTCGACGCCTTGCGCGCGGCGGCGACGGGCCCGGTGTATTTGGCCGGCGAAGCGCTCTACGCCGACGGCGAAACCGGCACCGTCGAAGCCGCGCTGCAGAGCGGGGACGCGGCGGCGAAGGCGATATTGATGTCGGGCTAGCCCCTCTCCGCCGCGAAGCGGGGGAGAGGGAGGGGCCCGTCGCGTGAGCGATGGGAGGGTGAGGTGGTCTTCGGCTTTTTCTCCGGAGCGCCTGCCGCTAATCCTGCGGATTAGCTTTCGGCGCCGGGCGCGAACTACGTTCGCGCTCGCTCCCTGGTCTCTCTCCACCCGATGAAGAGCCCCGACCCGACGATCAGCGCCGCGCCCAGCCACGTGTACGCATCCGGCAGATCACCGAACAGCAGGTAGCCCGTCGTCACCGCACCGACGATCTGCCAGTAGTGGAAGGGCGTCACCACGCTGGCGGCGGCGTAGGTCAGCGAGCGGGCGACGCAGTAGTGGCCGAGCCCGCCCAGCACGCCGAGGCTGGCGAGCAGCACGACGTCGGTGAAACTGTGCGGCGTGGTCCAGAAGAACGGCACCACCAGGCTCGTCACCAGCGTGCCGACCAGGGCGGAATAGACCACCGAGGTCTCCGGCCGGTCGTGGCCGGCGACGAAGCGCGTGAGGATCTGGTAGGTGGCGTAGAACAGGGCGCTGCCGCAGATGAACAGCGAGGCCCAGTTGAACACCTCGCTGCCCGGCCGGATGACCACCAGCACGCCGCTGAAACCCACGGCCACCGCGGCGAGGCGCACCAGGCTCAGCTTCTCGCCGAGGAAGGGCACGGCCAGCAGCGCCACGATGAAGGGCGAGGCGAAGCTGATCGACGAGGCCTCGGCCAGCGGCATGAACTTGACGCCGGAGAAGAAGCAGGTGGTCGAGGCCAGCAGCACGAGCGAGCGGCCGATCTGCGCCTTGAGGCGCACGCTGCGGAAGATACGCAGGCCGATGCCGGGCCCGAAGAGCAGCAGCACGAACACCAGGTGCGAGGCGGTGCGCGCCCAGATGATCTGCTCGGTCGGGTAATCGACGCTGAGGACCTTCACCAGCCCGTTCATCACCGGGAACAGCGAGGTCGCCAGCATCATGAACAGGATGCCCATCAGCGGCCGCGGTGCTGCGGGAACGGGGACAGTCGTCATGGTACGGGGGAATCGGTGGCGCAGTTCACTGGCGCTATCGTCACCCCGGCGAAGGCCGGGGTCCATCTTTCTTCTGATTCGCAATTCAAGTCGTCACCCCGGCGAAGGCCGGGGTTCAGTCTTTTCCGGAGAAGAGTCTGGATGCCGGCCTTCGCCGGCATGACAGAGATGGAGAGATTGTCACCCTCGGTAAGGCGCCGGGCTTCGCCCGCGCCGATGACCCGAGGGGCCATCTTCTCCGGAGCGCCTGCCGCTAATCCTGCGGATTAGCTTTCGGCGCCGGGCGCCGACCTTCGGTCGCGCTGGTCTCGCGCCAGCCAATGAAAAGCCCCGAGCCGATGATCAGCGCCGCCCCCAGCCAGGTGTAGACGTCCGGCAGGTCGCCGAACACCAGGTAGCCGAGGATCACGGCGCCGATGAGCTGCCAGTAATGGAAGGGCGAGACCACGCCGGCCGAGGCGTAGATCAGGGCGCGGGCGATGCAGTAATGCGCGATCCCGCCGATCACCCCGGTGGCCGCGAGCATGGCGGCGTCGGCCAGCGAGTGCGGGGTGATCCAGTGGAACGGCACCAGGACACTCATGACGATCGTGCCGACCAGCGCCGAGTAGACCACCGAGGTCTCCGGCCGGTCGTGGCCGGCCACGAAGCGCGTGAGGATCTGGTAGGTGGCGTAGAACAGCGTGCTGGCGAGGATGAACAGCGAGGCCCAGTGGAACACCGCGCCGCCGGGGCGGATGACCACCAGCACACCGACGAAGCCGACGGCCACGGCGGCGAGCCGCACCCGGCTGAGTTTTTCCCCCAGGATCGGAACCGCCATCAGCGCCACGACGAAGGGGGCGGCGAAGGACAGGGTCGAGGCCTCGGCCAGCGGCAGGTGCTTGATGGCGATGATGAAGCTGCCGTTCGAGCCGATCTGCAGCAGCGAGCGGCCGATCTGCACCTTGAGCCGCACGCTGCGGAAGATGCGCAGGCCGATGCTCGGGCCGAAGAGCAGCAGCACGAAGACGAGATGCGAGGAGGCGCGGGCCCAGATGATCTGCTCGGGCGGGTAGTGGGCGCTGAGCAGCTTGGTCAGCGTGTTCATAATGGGGAACAGCGTGGTCGCCACCATCATGAGCAGGATGCCCAGCAGAGGCCGCTGCACCGCGCCGGGAAGGGTGGTCATGTCTTGACGGGAGAGGCGGGACGACGGTTCACGCGCCCATCGTCACCCCGGCGAAAGCCGGGGTCCAGTCTTTCTCTCCTACGCCGCGGCAGGCCGCCGGTTCAGCACCAGGTACATGAAAATCCCGGCGGTGAAGAACATGATCAGGCTGTAGATTCCTCCCGGCACCATCATGGTCGTGTTGCCGAGCAGCGTCGCCGAGACGAAGATCGCCAGCGTGCCGTTCTGCATGCCGCATTCGATGACGATGGCCGTGCGCTGGCGGTCGTTGAGCTGCGTGACGCTGGAGAGAATCCAGGCGCCGGCCATCACCGCGAGGTTGAGAACCAGCATGGCCAGGCCCGCCTGGGCGAAGTAGCTGACGATGTTGGCGCGCTCGCTGTAAACAGCGCCGAAGACGATGAGCACGAAGAGCACCGAGGCGACGTGGCGCATCGGCGTCTCGAGCTTGAGGGCCAGCGCCGGCTTGAAATGCCGGATCGCCATGCCGATGGCCACCGGCAGGTTGGTCACCAGGAAGACGCCGGCGATGGTGTGAGTGACCGAGATGGCCGGCGCGGTGCCCAGCTCCATGAACTGCACGATGGCGAGGCTGACGATCACCGGCATGGTGAAGACGCTGACGATGCTGATGATGGCGGTGAGCGAGACGGCGAGCGCCGTGTCGCCCCGGGCCAGGTGGGTGAGCAGGTTGGAGGTGGCGCCGCTCGGGCAGGCGGCGAGGATGATGGCGCCGACCTTGAGGGCCGGCGGCATCGGCCAGGCCAGGACGAGGATCCAGGCCAGGGCCGGCAGCATCACCATCTGGCCGAAGGCGCCGATGAAGAAGGCCTTGGGGGCGGTGGCCACGCGTTTGAAGTCGTCGACCACCAGCGCCAGCCCCAGCGACAGCATGATGAAGGCCAGCGCCAGCGGCAGAAAGACCTGTGTGACGACGTTCATGGACTCCCCCGATTCGACCCCAGCGAGCCGCCACCATAGCCGAATTCGGCGGGGGCGATTGTGGGGACTGGCGCGGGGTGAGCGCCCGTGGTCAACTGATCTCAGTCCTGCGGCGCGGCCTGCGACGGTAGGGAGCCGTCGCCCCCGCAGATGAAGGTCTTGCGATGCGACGTCGACGGCGTGGCCGGCGTTTACGGATAGGCTGGATCCTGCTGGCCCTGCTTCTGCTGGCCGGCGGCTATGTGATCTGGCGGCCGGCGATAGCGCCCGAGATGGGGGCGACGCGCGGCGTGCCCTTCGAGAGCGAGCGGGTCGAGCGCGGGGCGCAGCTCGCCGCCATCGGCAACTGCAACATCTGCCACACCCGCGAGGGCGGCATCGCCTATGCCGGGGGGCGGCCGATCCCCACACCGTTCGGCACCGTGTTCGCCAGCAACATCACCCCCGATCCCGACACCGGCATCGGCAGCTGGACAACCGCCGCCTTCACCCGCGCCATGCGCGAAGGCGTGAGCCGCGACGGCCGCCATCTCTATCCCGCCTTTCCCTACGACCACATGACGCGCATGCGTCAGATCGACATTGACGCGGTCTATGCCTTTCTGATGACCCGCCGCCCCGCCGTCGCCACGCCGCCGGACAACGACCTGCCGTTCCCCTTCAACCTGCGACCGCTGGTCGCCTTCTGGAAGCTGCTCTTCCTCGACAAGGGCGCGGCACAAGAGGATGCGCGGCGCGGGCCTGAGTGGAATCGCGGCGCCTACCTGGTCGAGGGACTGGGCCATTGCGGCGCCTGCCACACGCCGCGCAACGCGCTCGGCGCCGAGGATAGCCGCCGCGCCTATGCCGGCGGCGAGACCGAGGGCTGGACGGCGCCCGCGCTCAACGCCGACTCGCCCGCCGCCGTGCCCTGGGATGCCGAGCGGCTCTACCGCTACCTGCGTCACGGCTACGACGACCGCCACGGCATGGCCGCCGGTCCGATGGCGCCGGTGGTGCGCAACCTTGCAGCGGTGCCCGATGCCGAGGTGCGGGCGATGTCGGTCTACGTCGCGGCGATGGCCGGCGCCCCCAACGCCGCTCGCACGCAGGCCGCCAGTCAGGCGCTGGCCCGGGTCAACGGCGACGGCACCGTCCGCCGCGCGCCCGACACCAGTGCCGGCGGCACGATCTACGCCGGGGCCTGCGCCCAGTGCCACGGCGAGGCCGGCCGTGCGCCATCGAGCCCGGCGCTTCACCTGGCGCTGAGCTCGGCCCTGCGTACGCCGCGCCCCGACAACATCGTGCGCCTGATCCGCGACGGCGTGCACAGCCCCGATCTCGGCGGCGAGCCGCTGATGCCCGGCTTCGCCAACGTGCTGAGCGACGCCCAGGTCGTGGCGCTCGCCGCCTATCTCCGCACCGCCTTCACCGAGCAGCCGGCGTGGAGCGACATCGGCAAATCCGTCCAGCGCGCCCGCGAGAGCGACGCCGACAAGCTGCGCGCGCAGCAGAAAGCGAGTCTGCCATGACGACCACCCTGAAGGTGAACGGCCAGACGAAGCAGGTCGAGGCCGAGCCCGACACGCCGCTGCTCTACGTGCTGCGCGACGAGCTGGCGCTCAACGGCGCCAAGTACGGCTGCGGGCTGGGCCAGTGCGGCGCCTGCACCGTGCTGCTCGACGGCAAGCCGGTGTTCTCCTGCGTCGTGCCCGTGTCGGTGCTGGAGAACAGGGAGATCACCACGCTCGAAGGCCTCGGCACGGCGGCGCAGCCGGGCCCGCTGCAGCGCGCCTTCATCGAGGAACAGGCCGCGCAGTGCGGCTACTGCATTCCCGGCATGATCGTCCGCGCCCAGGCGCTGCTCAACACCACGCGCGATCCCTCGGCCGAGCAGATCCGCCGCCACCTGCAGCCCAATCTCTGCCGCTGCGGTACGCAAAACCGGATCGTCAAGGCGGTGCAGCGCGCCGCGCGCACCATGCGGAACGGAGGTGCGGCATGAGCACCGTCCTGAAATCTCCCGTCTCGCGCCGTGCCGTGCTGCGCGGCGGCGGGGCGCTGATCGTCTCCTTCTCGCTCGCACCGTCTCTGCTGGGGCAGGAGCGGCTGCCCGGCGCTCTGCAGAACGCGCCGCTTCTTGAAGCGTGGCTGCGCATCGGCGCCGACGGGGCGGTCACCGTGTTCACCGGCAAATGCGAGCTCGGCCAGGGCATCCGCACGGCGCTGATCCAGGTCGCTGCCGAGCAGCTTGGGGTCGAGATGAAATCGATCACCCTCGTCACCTCCGACACCGCGCAGACCCCGGCCGAGGGCTACACCGCCGGCAGCCTGTCGATGCAGGACAGCGGCACGGCGATCATGCACGCCTGCGCCCAGGCCCGGGGCATCCTGATGGCCCGCGGCGCGGCGCGTCATGGCCTGCCGGTCTCGGTACTCAAGGCCGAGAACGGCGCCATCGTGGCGCCCGACGGCAAGCGCTTCGGCTACGGTGAGCTGATCGCCGACGACACGCTCAAGATTCGCGCCCAGCCGCAATCGCCTCTGGTGCCGCCGGCCGAGCACAAGATCATCGGCCAGTCGGTGCCGCGCGTCGATATCCCCGCAAAAGTCACGGGGGCGCCGGCTTACGTGCACGATCTGCGACTGCCCGGCATGGTGCACGGGCGCGTGGTCCGGCCGCCGGGCTATGGCGCGAAGCTGGCGAGTGTGGACACCACCGCGGTCGAGAAGCTGCCCGGCGTGCGCAAGGTGGTGCGCGACGGCAATTTCCTCGCCGTCACCGCGGATCGCGAGTTCCGCGCGGTCAAGGCCATGGAGGCCCTGGCCAGCGCGGCGCGGTGGGATGAGCGCGACACGATGCCCGAGCAGGCCGGCCTCTACCCCTGGCTGAAACAACAGCCCGGCCGCACCATCCCGATCAAGGACGAGAAGGCGCCCGCACCCGCCGCGGCGGTGAAGACCCTGGAGGCCGAATACCTGCGGCCCTACCAGATGCATGCGTCGATCGGGCCGTCCTGCGCCGTCGCCCTCTATAAGGACGATCTGCTGACGGTGTGGAGCCATGCCCAGGGCATGTTCCCGCTGCGCCAGGCAGTTTCGCAGCTGCTGAAGCTCCCGCAGGAGAAAGTGCGCTGCATCCACATGGAGGGTGCCGGCTGCTACGGCCATAACGGCGCCGACGACGCAGCCGCGGACGCCGCTTATCTGGCGTTCAACGATCCCGGCACGCCGGTGCGCGTGCAGTGGATGCGCCACCAGGAGCATCAGTGGGAGCCCTACGGCTCGGCCATGGCTATGGGCGTGAAAGGCTCGCTCGACACGCAAGGCCGCATCGTCGACTGGGATTTCGCGGTGTGGACGGACACGCACTCGACGCGGCCCGGCGGGGCGGGCTCTACGCTGGTCGGTCAGCACATCGCCACGCCCTTTGCGCCGCCTCCGCCATCACCCGGCGCGCAGCCCTCGGGTGCCGGTGACCGCAACATCATCCCGCTCTATCGCGCACCGAACATGCGGCTGCTCTATCACTTCCTGCCGCACCAGGCGCTGCGCGTCTCGGCCCTGCGCGGGCTCGGCGCCTACGCCAACGTCTTCGCCATCGAGAGCTTCATGGATGAACTGGCGGCGGCGGCCGGCGCCGACCCGGTCGAATTTCGCCTGCGCCATCTCGACGAGCCGCGCGCTGTGGCGGTGATCCAGCGTGCGGCGACGGCCTTCGCCTGGCAGGCCGACGCCAGGCTGCCGAAGGGGCAGGGACGCGGCTTTGCCTTCTCACGCTACAAGAATCTCGGCGCCTATTGTGCCGTGGCGGTTGAGCTCGAGGTCGAGCATGAAACCGGGCGCGTGCGCCTGCGCCGCGCCGTTTCAGCCTGTGACAGCGGCCAGGCAGTCAACCCCGATGGCATCAGGAACCAGATCGAGGGCGGCATCATCCAGGCGGCGAGCTGGACGCTCAACGAGCAGGTGAGCTTCGACAAGCGGCGGATCACCAGCCGCGACTGGAGCCGCTACCCGATCCTGCGCTTTGCCGACATGTTCGACACGATCCAGGTCGAAATCGTCGACCGGCCGGGCATGCCGTTCCTGGGAACGGGCGAGGCGAGCCAGGGTCCGACGGGGGCGGCCATCGCCAACGCCATCACGGTCGCCACGGGCAAGCGGCTGCGTGAGTTGCCGTTCACCTCGTCGCGGGTAAAGGCCGCGATCGGCGTCTAGGCGGCGGCGCGGAAGGAGCGCACGCCGAGCCAGCCGAGGGCGCCGAAGGCAGCGAGCACGACGACCTGCGACACGGCGAAGGGGGCTTGCGTCTCCGCCACCGTTGCGGCCAGCGCGGGCACTTTGAGAAAAGCCTGGGCGATGGCGACGAAGACCAGGAAGTACTCGCCCAGCACGACACCCACCGCGTAGACCGGTCGCCACGAGCCGGCGAGGGCGAAGCGGTAATGCGCCGCAATCGCCGCCGCCAGCGCGGCCGTCGAGAGGATGCCCACCGCGTGCGACGGCAGGAAGCCGGGTGCGGGCAGGATAAAACCGCTGACGTTGGTGGCGAGTGCCGTGGCGAGGAAGATCGTGGCCTCGCGCGGCCGGTCCTGCCCGCGCAACAGGCCGAGCACGAGCGGAATGCCCACAGCGAGGGCAATCAGACTGAGCAGCGAATGGATGCCGAGCAGTGTTGTCGGATCGAAGATATGCATGAGAGCCCCCCTCCTGCCGGACACGCAAAACACGTGCCCGGCAGGATAGGCCGTTGTGCTGCCCGGGGCGAGCGCTAGACCCGGGCGGCCGGCTCGGGCATCCGGCCGAAGCGGCCGGCGTTGAAGTCGATCATCGCCTGGCGGATCTCACGCTCGCTGGTCATCACGAACGGGCCGTAGCCGACCACGTTCTCGCCGATCGGCTCGCCGGTCAGCACGAGGATCTTCGCCTCGCCCTCCGCCATGACGTGCGCCTCGCTGCCCTCACGCTCGAGTAGCACGGCCTGACCTTCTTCGGCCCTCGCGCCGCTGATCGTCGCCGCGCCGGCAACCACGACCAGCGCCGCGGTGTGGCCCGCGGGCAGGTCGAGCGCCGTGGTGCCTCCGGCGTTCAGCCGCAGGTCCCACATGTTGACCGGCGTGTAGGTGTGCGCCGGCCCGCGCTCGCCGCCAAAATTGCCGGCGATGACGCGCACCGTACCCGCACCGCCGGACAGCTCCACCGACGGGATGTCGGCGGTGGTGATCGGCTGATAGCCGGGCACCACCATCTTGTCCTTCGACGGCAGGTTGACCCAGAGCTGGATCATGCGGAACGGTCCGCCGCTGCGGCCGAACTCGGGCGCGTGGAACTCCTCGTGCAGGATGCCGCCGCCGGCGGTCATCCACTGCACATCGCCCGGGCCGATGGTGCCACCCTTGCCCGTCGAATCGCGATGCGAGACGGCGCCCTCGTAGACGATGGTCACCGTCTCGAAGCCGCGATGCGGATGCTCGCCGACACCGCGCTGCTGGTCGGTCGCGGGAAAATTCGCCGGACCGGCGAAATCGAGCAGCAGGAACGGATCGAGCGCCCGGGCGTGCTCGCTGTAATTGAACAGCGTGCGCACGGGGAAGCCGTCGCCCACCCAGTGCTGGCGGGGGTTGGAAAGGACGGTCTGAACCTTCTTCATGGGCTTGTTCCGGTTGGAGGTTTCTAGCCAACAATGTGGGGGCAGGGCACCGTATGAGCAATCGGTACCCCGTGCATGGCTGCCCGGCAGCAGCCGGCCGTTTCCCAGCGGTTACTGCACCTGGATGCCCTGGATGCCGGCGTTGCGGCTTCGACACCGGCGCCGGTCTGGGCGTGTGGCCACCCGATGTCGTGTGGGGCCAGGCTCGCCGCCAGCTGGCTGTTCTGAATTCCGCTCATAGCAGCGCAATTCCTTTCATGGATGGCTGACGGCCCGTCCTTGCGTATGCGGTGTTTGTTCGAGCACCGCGCGCCCGCCGGGCGCGCCTTCACAAAGGACGCGCAAGAATGTCATCCGCTGCTGCCATGGCGGCCCGCCCGGCCGCCCCCGTTATCGATCTCAAGGCCCTGAAGACCCGCCAGCAGGGCGCCTGGTCGTCGGGCGACTACGCTGTCGTCGGCACCACCCTGCAGATCGTCGGCGAAACCCTGTGCGAGGCTCTCGATCTGCGCTCCGGCCAGAGTGTGCTCGACGTCGCCGCCGGCAACGGCAACGTCTCGCTCGCCGCCGCCCGCCGCTGGTGCGAGGTGACGGCCACCGACTACGTGCCGGCGCTGCTGGAGCGTGCGGTCGAGCGTGCCAACGCGGAGCGGCTGACCCTGACCTTCCGCGAGGCCGACGCCGAGGCGTTGCCTTTCGCCGACGGCGCGTTCGACGCCGTTGTCTCGACCTTCGGCGTGATGTTCACGCCCGACCAGGAGCGCGCCGCCGCCGAGATGCTGCGCGTCTGCCGCAGCGGCGGCCGGATCGGGCTCGCCAACTGGACACCGAACGGCTTCATCGGCCAGCTTTTCAAGACCATCGGGCGCTATGTCGCCCCGCCGCCGGGGGCGCAGTCGCCCGCACTCTGGGGCACGCCGGCTCGCATCAGCGAGCTGTTCGGCCCGCAGGCGACCACAATCCAGGCGCTGTCGAGGCACTTCGTCTTCCGCTATCGCTCGGCCGATCACTGGCTGGAGGTCTTCCGCACCTACTACGGGCCGGTGCTCAAGACGTTCGCCGCGCTCGAGCCGCTCGCCCAGGTCAGCCTCGAGCGCGAGCTCAAGGAGCTCATCGACCGGTTCAACCGCTCGGGCGACGCAACCATGGTCGTGCCCAGCGAATACCTCGAGATCGTCATCGTCCGGCGCTGAAACGCCGGCCAAGGAGAAGTATCGTCATGAACAAGATCGCGTTGCTTGCCGCTCTCGCGGCCCTGCTCGCCGGCTGCGCCGGCAGCGAAACCCTGTCGACGGCGTCGGTGCCCGAGCCGATCAAGGCCCAGGCCGGCGAGAGCGTGTCGCGCGTCGTGCCGGCCAAGGGCGTGCAGGTCTACGAATGCCGCGTGGTGAAGGACAGGGACGGCGCCTTCGAGTGGGGCTTCGTCGCGCCTGATGCCGAGCTCTTCGACACGAACGGCCGGAAGATCGGCACCCACTATGCCGGCCCCAAATGGGAAGCGGCTGACGGCAGCATCGTGACTGGCGCCGTCAAGGGCCGTGCCGACGCGCCGCAGGCCGGCAACATCCCCTGGCTGCTGCTCGGCACCACGGCCTCGGGCCCGCAAGGCTCGTTCAGCACGGTGAGTGGCATCCAGCGCGTCAACACGGTCGGCGGCCTGGCGCCGGCGAGCCCGTGCGCCCGTACCAATCTCGGCGCCGTGGCGCGCGTGCCCTACACGGCCGACTACTACTTCCTCAGCCGGATGTAAGCGTCACTGGGCCGCCGGCAGACGGAGCCTGTCCGGCGGCTCGCCGGACAGGGCCGAGTCGATGGCGGCGAGGAATGAGCGCAGCTCCAGCGGCTTGGTGAGATAGCGGAAGAAGCCGGCCTCCAGGCCCCGGTTGATGTCGCGCGGCAGGGCGCCGGCACTGAGCGCCAGAACGGGTATGTCCGCGAGGGCCGGGTTGGCTTTCAGGCGCTCCAGCACCTCGTGCCCGCTCATATCGGGCAGGTGGATGTCCAGCAGGATGAGGTCCGGCCGTTGCTCGTCGGCCAGCGCCAGGCCGCTGGCGCCGCTGGTCGCCTCGATCAGGGTCACGTCCTGCAGGGTCCCCATGATGTCGCGGACCAACGCCATGTTCGCCGGGTTGTCCTCGACATAGAGGAGGGCGAAGCCGGTGCTGTGCGGCGCCTCGGCCACGACGGGCTCGGGTGCCGGGCCTGAGGAGCGCTGGATCACGAACATCGGCACGTCGACCCAGAAGGAGCTGCCTTCGCCGGGCACGCTGGAGAAGCCGACCGAGCCGCCCATCAGCTCGATCAGGCGCCGGCTCAGGGCAAGGCCCACTCCGCTGCCCTCGACCGCGCGGTTCTCGGCTCCCAGCCGGCTGAAGAGCTGGAAGAGCTCCGCCTGCCGGGCCGGCGGGATTCCCGGGCCGGTGTCGGTGACGATGATGCGGACCCTTTCCTCGTGTCGCTCGTAGGTGAGTCGCACGGTGCCGCGCGGCCGGTTGTACTTGATGGCGTTGGAGCCGAGATTGAGCAGGACCTGGGCGAGGCGCACGCGGTCGGCATTCACCGGCGGCATGTCGCGGCCGTAATTTCCCGGCTCGATCGAGATGCCGACCTTCGCGGCTGCCTGGCTCAGCGTGGCGATCACGGATTTCACCAGCGGCATGACGTCGACGTATTCCATCGACACGGTCAGCCGCCCCGCTTCGATCTTGCTCAAGTCGAGGATGTCGTTGATCAGCTCGAGCAGGTAGCGGCCGCTGAAGCTGATCTGGGAGACAAACTCCTTCTGCTTGTCGGTCAATTGCCCGTAGTGAGCACCTTCGAGGAGCTGGGAGAAGCCGACGATGGCGTTCATCGGCGTGCGCAGCTCGTGGCTCATCAGGGCGAGGAATTCCGACTTCGCCCGGTTGGCGTCGTCGGCGGCTTGCTTCTGCACCAGCATGCGGCGCTCGCTCTGCTCGGCCTCGTCGCGCTCGCGTGCGCGGACCTCCATGAGGCCGGCGGCCTTGGCCAGCGCCTGGCCGAGCTCGTCGGCCTCGCGGATCTCGACCGGCGGCACGGCCACCTTTTCACCCGAGCCCAGAGCCAGCGCGGGGGCGGCAAGGGCCTGGAGGGAGCGGGTCATGCGCGCGGCGACCCGCCGGGCGAACAGCACGCCGAGCAGCAGCAGCACGATGGCGAGGCCGACATTGATCAGCAGGGCCTGGTACAGGCCCGCACTTACGACGCTGGCCGGAACGGCGAAGGCAATCATCCAGCCCGTACGGGGCGAGCGGCTGAAGGCGCCCAGGGTCGACTCACCCCCGAGATTGTGAATCTCGTAGGTGCCTTCCTCGGCAGCGGCGGCTTTTTCCAGAAGCTCCGGTGCGCCCTTCATGCCGACGAACTGTTCCTGGTCCTCGGTGCGCGCGCCGATCGTGCCGGTGCGGTCGAGGATCGAGACGATCCAGCCGGGCGGGATCTTCTGGCGCCCCAGAACTTCGCCGAGGCGTTCGGAGAACATGCCCATGCCGACGAGATACCTGATCTCGCCGTCGACAAAGACGGGTGCCGTGGTGCCGAGCACCATGCGTCCGGTCGCCGGGCCGCGGAACAGGTTGGAGACCTGCGGCTTGCCGGTCTCGATGGCGCGGGTGATCATCGTGCCGGTCTCGCGCGGCAGCGCTGAGCCGAAGGGCCGCACGGTGTTGACCAGCTGCTGGCCGGTGCGGTCATGCACCACGAAGTTGCTGGCCACCTGGCTCTTCAGCAGGATCTGGGCCTCGTCGTAGAAGCCGCGCAGATCGCCCGTGGTCAGCGTCCGCGACGCGGCCAGCGCCTGCAGGATCTGGTGGAAGCCGTTGATGTCGGCATCGACCGCCTGCATCAGGGCGCGGGCCGTGGCGATCATGTCGCGCTCGAGGCTGTGGCGCTCGCGCTGATAGGACTGGACGATGAGGATGCCGGCGACCAGCGCCGCCGGTACGATGCAGCCGACAACCAGCCAGTTCAGCCAGAATTGCATGGTCCGGCGATGCCGGCCGAACGGCAGGAGGCTCGACAGCGTCATTCCATTTCCACGCGCGACCGCTCGGGCTGCCGGTTCTCGAACCGGCGTCATTGGAGCCCCTCACCCTTAGCGATAGGGAAGAAAAGTGAAGAATTATTAAAAGGATAAGGCCGCTCGGCGCCCGGACGGTTCCGGGCGCCGGCGCGGCGCGGGCTATTTACCCTTGCTGGCGGGAACCTTGCCCATCTCCTTGAGCACCTCGTTGGCCGCCTTGAAGGCGTCGAGGCCGGCCGGGATGCCGCAATAGACGGTGGCGTGCAGCAGGACCTCCATGATCTCGTCGACCGTCACGCCGTTGTTGATGGCGCCGCGGGTGTGGAGCTTGATCTCGGGCGAGCGGTTGAGCGCCGTGAGCATGGCAAGGTTCAGCAGACTGCGCGTCTTGCGGTCGAGGCCGGGCCGCGTCCAGGCGTAACCCCAGCACCACTCGGTGGTAATGCGCTGGAAAGCCATGGTGAAATCATTGGCGTTGGCCAGCGAGCTGTCGACGTAGTCGGCGCCGAGCACGGCCTTACGCACGGTCAGGCCGTTGTCGAACAGGGCCTGGGTTTCCTTGGCAGCGGTCATGTGTTCCTCCGGTTGTGGGCTGTCGCCAGGGCGCCTAACGAAGCGGCATGGCGGCCGGAGGTCAAGGGGAGGTCGCGGCTACTCCCCGGCGCCGGCCAGAGGCTCGGCATGGAATACGGTCAGTGCGAGGAGCATGTCGACGCTGGCGCCGTCGGCGGCGAGCGGAACCACCATGTTCTCGAGCGTCGCGTATTTCTTGTAGGTCCACAGGCGCGGGACACCGCGCCGCCAGCTCGGGGCCTTCTGCTCGACGACGGCCCGGTAGCGCTCGAGATAGTGCGGCTCCTGCGCCATGGCTGTATGCGCTTCGTCCATCCATTGTCCGGTGACTTCGGCGCCGATGGCCTCGACGGCCTCGGTGCCGACCAGGCGATAGCGCAGGCGAAACGGCTCCGGCTGCACGTCGAGCAGCCAGATGCCTGGCAGCAACGCGTGAATGGCCAGCGGGTCGAAATGCTGGCGGCCGGGCAGCAGGCCCGACTCCGGGCGGATCGAACGCCAGTAGAGAAAGAAGCGCGCGACCTTGGGATGCCATTGCGGCGCGACGCTCTCGCCCGTCCACAGCGTGTCCTGCGGGCTCTCCCTACGGGAGGGCGTGTTGGAGTCGAAAGGGGCGCGACTCGATGCGGACCGGCTGCCATCCATGACCGCGACCGTAGCCGCAGAGTCCTAACAATTTCCCAATGGCTGGCGGGTTTGAATTCTCTTTCAGCCTTCCTTAGACGGATGGCCTGATCCTCAGGCAGAGCAGCGCCGCCAGCGCCGCAAGCCAAAGAGCGGCTGAAACCAGGACCACTTCCACGCCCATGAAGTCGAGCATGTAGGCGAAGATGAAGGGCGCGAAGGCCTGGGCAAGACGCGCGGGCGCTCCGAGAAGACCGGAGCGCTCGCCGTAGCCCTGAGGCCCGAAGATGGCCAGCGGCACAGTGCCGCGGGCGATGGTCAGCAACCCGTTTCCGGCGCCATAGAGCAGGGCAAAGGGCACGGCGGCGATGGGCCCGAGCAGCAGCAGGGCAGCCGCCCCCGCCGGGTGCAGCAGGGAGGCAAGACGCGCCGGGACCAGCGGGTGCACGCGGCGCAGCAGCACGAATTCGCAGACCCGCGCGGCCACCTGCCCCGGCCCGACCAGGGCTGCGGCGGCGATGGCCTCGAGGGGTGAGGCGCCAGCCTGCTCGAGCAGTCGCGGCATATGTGTGGCCATCGCCCCGGTGACGAACCAGCCGGAGGCGAAGACGAAGGCGAGGAGCAGCATCTCGCGGCGCGGCGTCCAGCCGATCTTCGCCGGCGGCGGCGCGTCAGGCGTTGGCGCTTGTACCTTGAGTGCCGGCAGCACGAGGCGATTCAGCGGCAGGCCGAGGACGATGTTGAGCGCCGCCCAGAACAGGCATGTCTCGCGCCAGCCAATGGCGTCGTTAAGCAGCGCGGATACCGGCCAGCTCACCGTCGACGCGAAGCCGGCGAAGAGCGTGATGCCGGTAATGGGGCTGCGCGCCTCCCGGCCGTAGAGGGCGGTGAGCGTGGCGAAGGCCGCGTCGTAGAGGCCAAGCGCCATGCCGATGCCGAGAACCGCCCAGGCGAGGATCAGCACAACGGGGCCCCGGGCGAAGCCGAGGATCGTCAACCCGGCCGCGATCACCAGATTGGACAGGGCGAGCACGTCGCGGCCGCCGTAGCGGTCGATGATCCGCCCGATCATCGGGCCCAGGAGTGCGGTGATGAGCAATGAGCCGGAGAAAACAAGGAAGAAAGTGGCGCGAGAAATGTCCAGTGCGGCGCTGATCGGCTCAGCGAGGATGGCCGGCACATAGTAGGTCGAAGCCCAGGCGAGAGTCTGGGCCACACCGAGGGCGGTGATGACGGCGGCGCGTGAACGCGAAGAGGACGGTGTGCTCAGGGCTGGCTCAGACGCGGATCAGCTGCCGCTTGAAGGCGTGGTAGAGGGCGAGGCCGATAAGGAAGGCGACACCGATATTCCACATCGCAAGACCGGCGGTCACCAGGGTGGTGAAACGTTCGCCCTTGTCGCGGGCGAAATCGCAGGAGCCCAGCGCCAGCTGCGCGCCGGCAAGAAACAGGACGACGCCCAGAATCTCGGCGGGAAAGATGCGGAAGATGGTCTGCACCGAGGCACTGAAGAAGAGGGCGACGACCAGCAGCAACCCGCCGAGGATGAGGCAGGAGCCACCGGTGCGCGCGCCGAAGGCGACGTGTCCGGCCATACCGCCGGCGCCGTGGCACATGGGCACGCCGCCCACAGAACCGCCGAACAGGTTCATCAGGCCGGTGGACACCGCGACCTTGCGCTCGCTCACCGGCCGGTCGGCGAAGAGCCGATTGTTCTCCTCGGTAACGGCGATGACCGCGTTGCCCAGGGTCAGCGGCACCTGCGGCAGCGCGAGAAACAGCGTGCCGACGACCAGCTCGGGCCACGAGATGCTGGCCAGGGTCAATGCCGGCAGGCGCAGTCCGGCCTCCATGCCGGCCAGGGCATCGAGCAGCGTCGGATCGCGGATCACCGCCACCGCCGCACCGGCGGCGAGCAGCAGGAACATCGCCGGGAGCCTCCGGTTGGTCAGGAGGGCGAGGGTCACGAAGAGCGCAATGCCGCTCAGCCACCAGCCATTGGCCATCATCTTTGCGCCGTCGAGCATGAAGCTTAGACCGAGCCCCAGCACGATACCGATGGCCACCGGCCGGCTGACGATCTCGGCGACGCGCTTGGCCGCGCCGGTGATACCGAGGAGAAACCATATGGCCCCGGTTACGAGGCAGGCGCCGTAGACGGCTCCGGCGGTGATGGTTGCGGTTTGCGCGGCCTGGGTGGTGGCCACCGCCCCGATAGCCTTCATCGGCTGCACCGGGAACGGCGTCCGGTAATAGAGGCCGACGGCGATCAGCGAGACACCGAAGGCAAAGAGGATACCGAAGGGGTCGAGACCCAGCAGAGAGATATAGGCGACGACGAAGGGGATGAGCGTACCGAGATCGCCAAAGGCGCCGGCCCACTCGGCACTGTCGAAGCGGTTGCGCGCCGGTGCCGCGGTCAGGGCGGCGGTATCGGTGTTGTTTCCCCCCATGGTCGGGTAGCCTAGCGCGTGGTCCCGCGCGCGCCAAGCGCGGGGTCCTTATTGTCTCTATAAGGAGAGCTCATGAGCGCCGAAGCCCGGATCAAGCAGCTGGGGATCGTCCTGCCGACGACCCCGAAGCCTGTCGCCAACTACGTGCCTTTCCGGCTGCACGGCGCCACTCTCTATCTCTCGGGCCAGGGCCCGCGCGAGGCCGATGGCAGCCTGCTGACCGGCAAGGTCGGCAGTGCCGTGAGCATCGAGGAGGCGTATCGCCGTGCCCGGCTCACCGGTCTTGGCCTGCTGTCGGCGGCGCGTGACGCGCTGGGCTCGCTCGACCGGGTGGAGAGCGTGGTCAAGCTGCTCGGCATGGTCAACGCCGAGCCCCTTTTCGGCGATCACCCGAAGGTGATCAACGGCTGCTCCGACCTGTTCGTCGAGGTATTCGGCGATGCCGGCCGGCACGCCCGGTCGGCCGTGGGAATGGGCTCGCTGCCTGGCAATATCAGCGTCGAGATCGAGGCCATCCTCGCGGTGCGTGCCTGACACCAAAGAAGCGAGCCTCCGGACGCCTGCAACCCAGCTCTGCGGTCAGCGCTCATTGGCCAAATCGCGCTGATTTGTCTATGGTGTGGCGGGCGTCCCTGCAGAAGGGGCGCGTGCCACCGACCTCCGGCCTGCGGCCCCAAGGACCACTCGACCCGTGTCTCTAAGTGCTTGTTTTGTCAGGCTCCGTCAGGCCCCTGCGCTGGCGCTCCTGGCGGCTCTCGCGCTCTCCTCCTGTGCCGGCGACGGCGCGCGTCCGATGGCGACCGACAGCGCGGAGCCGCTTGCCACCGAAGCCGGAAATTTCCTCGCCGCCCGCCAGGCCGAGCGCCAGCGCGACTACGCTGCCGCCGCGCGCTTCATCCTCGCCGCCCTCGAGGACAGCCCCGACAACTACGACATGCTGGTGCGCGCCCAGACCTTCCTGGTCGCCAATGGCCAGTTCGACGAGGCGGTGGCGATGGCGCGGCGCACGCTGCGCGTCTCGCCGGGCCACGCACAGTCGGCACTGATCATCGCCATCTCCGACGTGAAGCGCGGTGACTTCACCGGCGCCGAGCGCCAGCTCGAAGGCCAGCCGCTTACCGCCATCAACCGCATCGTCCTGCCGCTGGCCCAGGGGTGGATCCACGCCGGCCAGAACCGGCCGGCGGCGGCGCTCAACGCGCTGCGCCCGATACTCGAGATCAACGGCTTTCGCCCGCTGCACGAATATCATTCGGCCCTGATCAACGACTACGCCGGCCGGCCGGAGCTGGCCGAGGAGCACTACCGCAAATCGCTGGAGATCGAAGGCGGCGCCCCGGCGCGCCTGGTCGAGGCGGCGGGCAGCTACTACGAGCGCGCCGGCAAGCGCGACGAGGCGCGCGCCCTCTACGCCCGCTTCCAGGCCGATTCCCGCGATTCGGCGGCGATCGGCGCGGCGCTGCAGCGCGTGACCAGCGGCGGCGCACCGCCGCCGCGTCTCGTGCCGAATGCCGCCGCGGGCCTGGCCGAGGCGCTGTTCAACATCGCCGGCGCCCTGCGTCAGGAGAACAATCAGCCGACGGCGCTGGTCTACGGCAGGATGGCGCTGGCCCTGCAGCCCGACATGGCGGTGGGCGTGCTGCTGGTCGCCGACATCCTCGACAGCTACGGACGCCGCGAAGAGGCCAACGCGCTCTACGCCCGGATCCCGCGCGCTTCGCCGCTCGACTGGTCGGCGCGCGTGCGCATCGCCGAGAACCTGCACCTGATGGACAAGACCGACGATGCGGTGAAGGCGCTCGAAGCCATGGCGGCCGAGCGGCCGGACCGGGTCGAGCCGCTGATCTCGCTGGGCGCCATCCTGCGCACCAAGGAACGGTTTCCGGACGCCGCGAGAGTCTACGACCGGGCGCTGGCCCGTGTGCGCACGCCCGAGCCGCGCCACTGGTCGATCTATTACGCCCGCGGCATCGCGCACGAGCGCTCCAAGCAGTGGAACAAGGCCGAAGCTGACTTCATGCGGGCGCTGGATCTGCAGCCCGAGCAGCCGGATGTGATGAACTATCTCGCCTACTCGTGGGTCGACCAGGGCATCACCGGCCGCTACGCCGAGGCGCGCAAGATGCTCGAGCGCGCCGTGGCGCTGCGCCCCAACAGCGGCCATATCGTCGACAGCCTCGGCTGGGTGCTCTACCGCACCGGCTTCTACGTGGAAGCGGTGGAGGCGCTGGAGCGCGCGGTCGAGCTGCTGCCCGGAGATCCGGTGCTGCTCGACCATCTCGGCGACGCCTACTGGCAGGTCGGCCGGGCGAACGAGGCGCGGTTCCAGTGGCAGCGCGCCCTGTCCAACAAGCCCGAGCCCGACGCCCGGGCCGAGATCGAGCGCAAGCTGCTCAACGGCCTGCCGCGCCGCACGGTCCGCCAGGGAAGCTGATTGAGCCCGAGCCCGATCGCGGCGCTGCCCGTCGGCGCCCTCGGCGAAGCCGCCCCCGCCAAGCTCAACCTCTATCTGCACGTCGTGGGCCGGCGCGACGACGGCTATCACCGCCTCGACAGCCTGGTGGCCTTCACCGAGACCGCCGACCGCCTGCGGGCGGAGCCGGCGCCCGAGCTCTCGCTCACCGTCGACGGGCTATTCGCCGACGGATTGAAGGATGAGCGCGACAACATCGTGCTCAAGGCGGCGCGAGCCCTCGCGGCGCAGGCGTCTGTGACCCGCGGCGCCCACATCACACTCATCAAGAATCTGCCGGTCGCCTCGGGTATCGGCGGCGGCTCCGCCGATGCGGCGGCTTCCCTGCGCCTGCTGCACCGCCTGTGGCGGCTCGAGGCGGGCGACGCGATCCTGCACGACATCGCCGCGAAGCTTGGCGCCGACGTGCCGGTCTGCCTGCGCGGTGAGACCTCCTACATGGGCGGCATCGGCGAGGAACTGGCGCCTGCACCCGCACTGCCGCCGGTCGGCATCGTGCTGGTCAATCCGCGCGTCCCCCTGATCACCGCCCGGGTTTTTCAGGCGCGCGGCGGGCGTTTCTCAGAGCCGGCGCGCTTCGACGAGACCCCGGCCGACGCGAGGGCTCTCGCGGCCCTGCTGGCGGCGCGCGGCAACGACCTCGAGGCGCCGGCGGCGACCCTGGTGCCGGCGATCACCGGTGTGCTCGACGCCCTGCGTGCCAGCCCCGGCTGCCTGCTGGCGCGCCTCTCGGGCAGCGGGGCCACGGCCTTCGGCCTCTACGACAGCGAGAACGCCGCCGCCGCCGCTTCCTCCTGGATCGGCGCGCGCGAGCCTCATTGGTGGGTCGTGCCCACGCGCCTGCGGGGATAACGGAGCGGGGATAACTCCGGCGCGCGCTTGTTGCTCCTCGCCAGCAAACGGGGTTGAATGCGCCGCCTTCGATTCAATCCATCCAATTTGAAACATCTGCCGCGGGAGAGAGACACATGACTGCCACCAAAGTAGCCCTCGTCACCGGAGCGGGCAGCGGCATCGGCCGGGCGTCGGCCCTGGCTCTGGCCAAGGACGGCTACGCCGTGGTGTTGGCCGGGCGGCGCAAAGAGGAGCTCGAGAAGACCGCCAAGCTCGCCGGCAACGCGCCCACCCTGGTGGTGCCGACCGATGTCACCGACCCGGCGCAGATCAAGGCGCTGTTCGCGGCCACCAAGGAGAAGTTCGGCCGCCTCGACGTGCTGTTCAACAACGCAGGCATGGGGCTTCCGGCCGTGCCGATGGAGACGCTGACCATCGAGCAGTGGAAGAACGTGGTCGACCTCAACCTCACCGGGCCCTTCATCTGCACGCAGGAAGCCATCAAGATCATGAAGGACCAGAAGCCGCGCGGCGGACGCATCATCAACAACGGCTCGATCTCGGCGCATGCACCCCGACCGCATTCGGTGGCCTACACCGCTACCAAGCACGCCATTACCGGCCTGACCAAGTCGACCTCGCTCGACTGCCGCCAGTACGACATCGCCTGCGGCCAGATCGACGTCGGCAACGCCGCCACCGAGATGACCGAGCGCATGACCAAGGGCGTGCCGCAGCCCAACGGCACGATGATGGTCGAGCCGCGCATGCACGTGGACAACGTGGCCAAGACCATCTCCTACATGGCCAGCCTGCCGCTCGACGCCAACGTGCAGTTCGTCACCGTGATGGCGACGACCATGCCGTTCGTCGGGCGCGGCTGATCCCGGCCCCCGGCCCGGCGACAAGGGCCTCGGCCGGGGCCCTTCGTCAGTCGGGGGTGTAACGCGACGCGCGGCGCTGGCACGCCGGCGTCACGCCCGCTAATCTTCGTGCGGGTAGTACGCGCGGACTAGTCGCGACGACGCAATGCGTGGCGCGAGGGAGGAGGACGGGCGTGTCAGCTGGCGATCTGTCCAACGTCGTTCTCGGCCTGCTGACGGTGATGGCCGGGCTCGAGGCCCTTCTCTTCGTCTGCCGCGGCGCGCTGCTGCAGGTCGGCCAGTCGCGCGGACTGGAGCGCGAGGTCGCCAAGCTCGAGGAAGAGCGCGCGGAGGCGAAGGAGCGCAACCGCGAGCGCGAGCAGGAGCTGGCCGCGATGACCACGCGGGTCCACGAGGCGCAGGCGGCCCTGCGCCAGGCCGGCACCGCCGTCGCCGAGAGCCAGCAGGCGCGCGACGTGCTCGTGCACCGGCTCGGCGAATCCTCGGGGCCCCGCTTCCGCGCTTCCCTGCGCAAGACGCTGCCGCCCGCGCCCGATCCGAACCAGGTGCTGATCTGGTCGTATCCGCATTTCGTCGATGTCTGGGCGCCGGAGGCGGAGGGAGCGCTCGAGGTTGCGCTGCACAGTTTCGCGGACCGCACCGGCTACGCGCTGGGGCCGTTCCAGCCTTACGACGACCGCCCACTGCCGGCGCCGACGCCTCCGTCCGGCGATCCGCCGCAACCCGGCGCCATGAAAGAGGGCGGCTAGGATGTCCGGCGCCGTCTGGCTGGGGCTGGCGCTGGCCGCCGGCTGGTTTACCTGGCTGCTGCGCCGCTTCCAGCTCTATTGGGACACGGGCCAGGGGCGGATCATGACCCTCGGCCAGTCGCTGCGCCAGGCCGAGCGCGCCGTGGCGGACGAGAAGCGCCGCTGGGAGACGCTGAGCAACCAGATCAAGTCGGCCCGCTCGCAGCTGGAGAAGGTGCAGCGCGACGAGCAGGAGCTGCGCCAGAAGCTGGCGGCGCAGGGCCCCACGCCGACAGTGGAGATCGTGGTGACCGCTGAGTTCCCCGCCTCGTCCAGCGAGTCACCCTGGGTCGCGAACATGGTGCCGCGCGTCAACGCGCCGGCCGGTATCGTCGTGCCGCCGCCGATCCTGCTCTGGGCGCCCGATCATCCGTCAGCCCAGGCGCGGGCGAAGCGCATCGCCGACGAGACGCACTGCACGGTCAACGACATCCGCCGCCTGCAGCAGGCCAGGCGTTAGGGCGTCGCGCCTTAACGCCGATAGCGCCGCAGCGCAATGTTCTGACATTGCGCGTGAGGCGTTCCGAAGCCGTTCAGTGCCGCGGTCGCGTCCACGAATCGGGGTCGACAGCGACATCGCCCGCGCGGCGGGGCCGCACCGCGTCGGCGGCGAGATCGTAGTGTCGCGCCAGCTCGAGCCACAGGCGCCGGATCTCCGGGGAGGGCGAGCCTTCCGCCATCCCGGCGCAGACCCTCGTCTGAACCCGGTACTTGTCCGCCGGTGCGAGACGGTCCATAGCGCGTCAAGCGTACGCGATCGCGCCGAAGGGGCAATCGGGGGAACCCTTTAGCTCTCAATCTTGTCGGGTATTTTGCTGAAATTTGCGCAGGCGCTACGCGCGTACGTGCGCCCGCTTTTCGCTCCACGAAGTCCGCGCTCGGCGCGGCCTCAGGCAGCGCGGACCCTGGCGATGAAGCCGTCGACCTGGTGGCGCAGGGTTTCGGCGTTCTTCGCCAGTTCGCCGGACGAGCCGAGGACTTGGGACGACGCCGCCCCCGTATCGCTGGCCGCCTGGGTGACGCCGGCGATATTGGACGACACCTCCGCCGTGCCCTTGGAGGCCTGCTGGACGTTGCGCGCGATCTCCTGCGTCGCCGCGCCTTGTTCCTCCACTGCCGAGGCGATGGTGGTGGCGATCTCGTTGACCCGGCCGATCGTGCCGCTGATGCCCTGGATGGCCATGACCGCGTCGCCGGTGGCGTTCTGGATGGTGCCGACCTGGCTGGCAATCTCCTCGGTGGCTCGCGCCGTCTGGTTGGCCAGGCTCTTGACCTCGGAGGCGACGACCGCGAAGCCCTTGCCGGCTTCGCCGGCGCGCGCCGCCTCGATCGTGGCGTTGAGAGCCAGCAGGTTGGTCTGGCCGGCGATATCGTTGATCAGCTTGACCACGTCGCCGATCTTCTGCGCCGCCTCGGCCAGGATCTGCACCTTCTGGTTGGTCTGGTTCGCGTCCTCGACCGCCTGGCCGGCGATCTTC